>Ga0180007_10007527_pt1 | contig 10264 bp, 16 predicted proteins | sample MM_PC_MetaG_FD_121122 | JGI IMG/M metagenome (GOLD analysis project Ga0180007, IMG submission 121122) | Groundwater microbial communities from the Aspo Hard Rock Laboratory (HRL) deep subsurface site, Sweden - MM_PC_MetaG | ecosystem: Environmental > Aquatic > Deep subsurface > Groundwater...
GATTTGGATTTTGGGCCAAGCCAGTTACGAAGAAAGGGAAATTAAAGGAATGACCTGTCTGCGCGGAGAATTCGTAACCAGTTATAGCCAGATAATTCGCGCAAATTCCTACTGGGAAAATAGAGCCCACATTTTCCCATCCTTAAAGCAAGTCAGAATAATTCTCGCCTGGTTTATCTCCCAGAGAATGATTCAGGTGGACCCAATTCGAGAATTTGACCGTCCAACTGGGGCAGACACCAGGGCACGAAGTAGGGCATACCTCGGAATTAAAATAACCGTTATAAATTATGGTAGTTATCAAAATCCGGAAAGCTACAAGGGCAGACACCAGGGCAGACCCTTCGTCCAACTGGGGCAGACAAAAAATAAAAAAGACAAAAAGGAAATAAATACCTTGTCGGGAAAAAAGACTCCCGACACGAGAGTAAAAGAATTTAAAAATCACTGGGCAGAGACTTTTCTCCGGGAAACAGGGAAGCCCTACGTCTTCAGCTTCGGAAAAGACGGAAGGCTGATCAAAGACCTTCTTCAGGTTCATTCCCTGGAGCTCCTTCAGGAAATGACCCGGGCTTTCTTCCGGGATGAGAGATGCAGGCAACGCGGGCTCGATATCGGAATTTTCCGACAGGAGATAAACCGGCTGATCGGGATCATGGCGAGGGATCCACTTGAACAGGCGAGAAGGGAACTGAATCGTTAACTCATCACTTGATGAGTATGGACTTGGGCAGGGTATGGGCAAAGCAGAGAAAAATATTTCAATCAATCAAGAACTTCCTGCGGCTCATGGGATATCGAATCCAGCGCGCCTTCTCACCTTGCGGGAAGCCTCCCGATTTCTCGGGCTCACTGTTTGGGCTTTGCGTGAGAGAGTTTGGGCGGGGGCGATCCCTTACCTGCAATTCCCGGGCGGCCGGAAAATTTATCTTGATCGGGAGGACTTGGAAAAATTCATCCAAGGGAACAAGAAGGTATTCGGCGAATGAAACCAAAAGAACCTGGAAAAAACGAATTGACGAGGAAGCAGCGGGAGGCCATACCCCACCTAATAGGGGCGCGATCCCTGGAGGCCGGTTGCAGAAAGGCCGGAATTGTCAAATCCACTCTATGGCATTGGATGAAGGAAAAATCCTTTCGGGAGGAAATGGAAAAAAGCCGGGAGGAAGTGATAAGCGATGCTCTGCAACGGCTAAAAAACGGAATCAGCAAGGCGATCGACGAACTCTTAAAGCTGGTGGAAGACAAAAACAAGCTCATCAAAATCCGGGCGGCGGAAAAGGTTTTGGATTTTTACTTGCGGGTGAAGGAACTGGATGAAGTGGAAGGCCGTCTTCAAACGATTGAAAAAATTATCCTGGAAAAGAGGACCTATGGTTAAGGCGCGGGCCAGGGTTGAGAGATTGGAAAAATTTCTGAGGGAGGAAATATCTCCAACCCCATGCCCAATCATCATTTGGGCGGATAGCGCGGAAGAAGGCGAGCGGGAATTGAAAAAGCTTTCCCCCAGCGATAGAAACAGGGCGGTTATTTTTGGATGGCAGGGGGGAGTCAGGGGAGTCCCGGAGGGACCGACCGGCCGGGGCGAGAGTAAGCTTTCTCCTGAGTTTCAAAAAAGGATTGACGGGATTTATAATTGCCCGCCCGATCTTCCGAAAAATCCCGATTTCAACCGGGTTGAGAAAGTGGAAGGGGAAATCGCAAAGACGATTGACGAGTTGAAAAAATCGGGTATCTCCGAAAAGGAAATTCGCAGGGTGATTGAGGAAGAGCCCAAGCCCGATGATCCCGAAGACGATGAGGAAGGACAAGACCACCTTTTGCGGTTAACGGGCGGAAGGAAGGGAAGGTTTTCCATTGACCAAGGCTGAGAAATCCAAAGCGGATAAATTGAAAACGCTCCGGGCTCTTCTAAAGAAGCGGGATTCTTTGAAGGCCGAAAAAGCAAAACAGGAAATCCCCGAAAAGGCGGTGAATGTTTCCCCGCCCGTCGATGAGGGGAAAAAGGCAGATGAACTGCAGGTCCCGGGGCAGCGGCCGAAGAGCCTGGAAGGGCTTTCCGTTGGGGATATTTTTATCCTGGAAGCCGATGGCGGCCTAGATGCAGAGGCGGAAAAGTGGTGGAGATTGCGAAAGGGGAAAATCTTATTCCAGCGGCGGCGCGATTTCTTTTTGACGAATCCCAAGGATTCTTGGATGAGGTGATATGAAATTCTGTGGAGTGGAATCTTCCCTGCTTTGTTTTTCATGCAAGAACCTGGAGTGGCCGATTCTCCCCATAAAAGGGATTCCCCCAAGGCCATTGAACCCAGGGGAAACGGTCGATCGGTTCTTCTGCACTTGCGCAAAATCCGGGGAGCAAATCGTCAGGGCGCCGGAGACGTGCCCACACTTCAAAGAAAAGTTTTCGGCAAGGATGAGACGATACTTTCTGAAATAACTTTCGCGAAGGCCCTTTCCGGCCGGAGCCGGGGACGCCCGGCAAAAGATCTTCGGGCCTTCGCAGACCTAACTAAAAAGGAGAAGAAAATGAAAATCGGCAGATGGGAACTTGACAAGCATGGGCATGTTGTTAACCCTCCGTTCTACTATGAATATTCCCTTGAAGATTTCGATGGGGACAAGGAGGAAATGCTGGAAGACCTTGAGCGTGAGATGGAGCATTTTGAGCAAGTGCAGGGGGGGCTCCGCCCTGACGAACCAAATTTTCTCGCCTACCCTCAAGGCCCTGCTGATGATCGCTATCTCAGTGATATGCGCGTCTTCGAGTTGGTAACCGCGATCCGAGCAACCCGGCCTAAGCCCCAAGCTCCCTCGCTTTCACCCTTCCCCGACGATGAACACTGGAAGGAGAGGCGGGAGGCTGAGGAATGGGAAGCGGACTGCCTGACCAAAGCCGAAAGGGCCAAGGCCGAAGGGGATTTTGCGAGGGAAAAAACATGGAGGGATCGGGCCGCGTTTAAAAGGAAGGACCTTGAAGCCCTGGGACCCTCCAAGGCGGAATTGGCGCAGAAGGAATATGAGCATCTTAAAAACTATGATTCGATCACTCTCTTGGGGGAGTTTTCCCTGGATGACAGTCCCTTTTGGGATTCACCGAGGGCTCAGCATGATTCCAAGGTGCAGATTCATCGGGTGAATAATGCAGGGGGGAAAACCGTTTTGGTCCTTCCCAAAGAGGAATCACCATTCGGGGCAATGATGCCGATCAAGCCTAGCAATATGCTTTATTTCGATCTTCCGCAAGAGGTAGCGGAAGAGATCAGGCAGTTTGTCTATTCCGGGCAAGAAGAGGATCAGGACGCGCTTTTCCGGCGCACGTGGGATCATCTTCACAAGTTGGGGTATGCCAATACCGGCAAGCCCACGTTTTCCCCTCCCAAGGAAGAGGCGGAGGAAAAAGGGAAGGAGGAAGAAAAGAAAGAGGTCAAAGATCCAGACGAAATGAGTCAGAAGGAATTCGAAGCGGAAAGGGAAAAGGGGGAGAAACCAAGAAACCCCATTCTTCCCTTTGCCCAGGCCGATTTTGAAAAAGAACGCGAGGCGGCCGGCGCAAAAAAATTCTGATCTGAGAGGAGAAAGCCATGGAGAGAAGACTTTGCCAATTATGCGCATTTTTTGAACCGATTCCCGGGGAGGGAAAAGGTGAGTGCCATTTCAACCCGCCCGTGCCGGACAAGGGCTTCGCGCAGACATCCCCGGCTTCCTGGTGCTCGCGGTTTCGCTTCGAGTTTAGCGTTCCCGAAATAAGCGGGAAAAGGAAGGGCGACAGTGGATAAGGAATCCTTCGCGCCTTATTTTCTGCTTTTGGCTCAATGCCTTATAAGGCTCTTTGCCCGGCCTTTGCCCGGGAATGAAGGTGATCAGTGAAAAAGTTTTGCGGTCTTCTGGATTGCCCGATTGAAGAAACGGATTGCGCGGCTTCGGGGAATCATCCGATTTGCAGGAAATGCAGGGCTGAGCCCCCGGAGCCGGAGGCGGTCCCGGCCCGGGAGGATAGCAAGCGGAGATCCCGCCGGCGCTGCGAATGTGGGCGGGCTTTCATTCCCGGGTCCAACCGGCAGACCCATTGTAAGAAATGCGCGATTCAGAAAGAGACGCAAAACAACCGTGATCGATGCCGGAGATATTATCAAAGGCTTCATGGAAGTCTCAGTCACATGGTTTAGAGCCAAAATTCCAAAATGAAATCAGAATATTCCAACCGCCGTTTTTGCGACCCTGTAGGGTAACATGGGGTTTTTTCTAAACCCTGAGACCTTCTTTGAAATCATTGAAGAAAAGTGCAATGAGGCCGGGAGTATTCAAAATTTATTTCTGCATGCTTTTCATCTCAAAACCCGTAATATAAATTCCCTGGCAAACCTTTGAACCAATAAACTTTTCATTAACAATCCGAATTGTCGCTGCTGCTGAATGTTTGACCGTATCTATAGCTATGAACTCGGATCCCATTTTACTTAGTAGATGCAAAAGGGGTGGCGAATCAAGGATGACTTCATATCGTTCACTCTGTTCTTTGATTCCCTTTCCCTTGTCCTTAAAGATAAAATCGCATTCAACAATGTTGGATTTTCGATTACAGGCCATAAATGTTGGAACACCGGGCAAGGTTTTGAGGCTTTCCTCAGAAAATACCAAGTATCCCACGGTGAGTTTGCATTCAGAAAAATTGACATAGAAATCATACTCACCCGCCGAAGCATTGGATATTGAGAAAACCAAAAGGATTAAAAGAAAATATTTAATAAGGGGCATGACACTCCTCCTCAAGAAGGGGGTGGGAAAGTATATTCTGATCTTATCAAAATAGCGCACCTTGAGGGCACTATTTTATGATTTGCTCTTCTTGGAAGGCTTAGCTTTTTCTTCGCGCCAATCGATTCCTTGATCCTGAAGGTATTTTTCAATGGCTTGTTTAATAACGGCGCTGACGCTGGAAAATTGCTTATCCGCGATCCTTTTCAGGCTGTCCCGCATGCGTGGGTCAAGGCGAATGTTTATCATGATGCTCATGTCTCCTTTTTATCATTTTTTAGGAGGAAAGTCGCTATTTTTCCCCTTGACAACCGATCTCTAAATGTATAGCATAGAATATCATTGCTTTACAAATCAAATTCCGAGAACCGCCATGAAAAAGAAAACCCTAAAATCCCTGAGATACCCCACGGGGCAACCCTGGGGCGGCTTGGCGGCCGTCGGAAGTCTCAGGGATTTTTCTTTTTTGGAAAGGGGGTGAAAAAAATGGATCTTGGAGAAAATTTTATTACCTTCAAAGTCAGCCGAGACGGAAGAGTGCTCTATTCACCAGAGCGTTCGATTGTCTCAACGAGTCATGAAATGGAGATTGCCTTGAAAGAAATTGCCGACAAAACAGCGAAGCACATGGAAGACCTCTTGAAGGAAAAATTTAGGAGATAGGCAAAAGACCCAGGGCCACGCCATGCGCAGGCGCCGGGGGATTCTCTCCCGATCCCCCCAGGCCCTTCTCAATAACCAGGGAGAGAGGGAGGTAAAAAACATGGGCAGCATCTACCGGCCGAAGTGGAGAAAGAAAAAGGGAGAGCCCTGGATTGAGGGGAAAGTTTACTGGATCAAATACTACCGGGCCGGGAAGCCTTACCGGGAGTCTTCGCGTTCGGAGAAGGAATCCGACGCAAAGAAACTCCTGAAACTTCGAGAAGGGCAGATTGCGGAAAACCGATTCCCCGGGCTCAGGGTGGAGAAAATCCGCTTCGAAGAGCTTGCAGAGGACTTCCTGAATGACTACCGGGTGAACGGGAAGCGGTCAATATCGCGTGCCCTGAGAAGCTTAAAGCACCTGGAAGCCTACTTTGAAGGAGTAAGGGCCGTTGACATTACCACGGATCGAATCCGGGCCTATATCCTTCAGAGGCAGGAAGAAGGAGCCGAAAATGGGACGATCAACCGGGAATTGGCAGCCCTCAAAAGGATGTTCAGCCTTGCCAGTCAAATGACCCCTCCCAAGGTAGTCAATGCCCCTTATATCTCCCATCTTGCCGAGAATAACGTCAGGCAGGGGTATTTTGAGCACCATGAATATCTCGCCCTCCGGAAGGCCCTTCCTGCGTATCTCAAGCCGGTCGTTTCCATGGCCTACCATACCGGAATGAGGAAAGAGGAAATTTTAAGCCTCCAGTGGCCCCAGGTTGATTTAATGGAGGGAAAAATCAGCCTCCGGGCGGAAGATACCAAGAATCAGGAATCCCGGGTGATTTACCTGGAAGGCGAATTGCTGGAGGTCATTCACTTCCAGCGGGCCCTCAGGGATCGGAAATTTCCTTCTTCCCCTTGGGTATTCTTCGGAGAGGCCGGGGAGAGGATCAAGGACTTCCGGGGCGCCTGGGATACCGCCTGCATCGAGGCGGGGTTATGTGAGCCCTTGACCGATGATCAGGGCCACCCGGTTAAGAACAAGAAGGAAGAAATTGTCCAGGTCCCCAACAAGCTGTTTCATGATTTCAGGAGAACGGCCGTAAGGAACATGGTCCGGGCGGGGATCCCCGAGCGCGTAGCCATGATGGTATCCGGCCACAAGACCCGGAGCGTCTTTGACCGCTATAACATCGTCAATGAGGCCGATCTGAAGAGGGCAAGCCAGCGGGTGAAAGAGTACCATCAGGAAATGGTAATTTTGCAGAATGGGCAAAGCTACGGGCAAAGCAAGGAAAAAGAGGCTCAAATGCAGTTAGAGGAAGGAGTTGCAATCCATTGATGGGCAAGGGTTTTGACGATGGGAAGGCTTGAAAGGCTTGATAATATTATATTCCCGGATACCTATGGCTGGAAAGCCTTGATATATATGGTGCCGGCGGTCGGAGTTGAACCGACACGTTCCCAAGGAACACGGGATTTTGAGTCCTTATCAAGCCTTCCCAATAATACAACAATATCAAATATCGCCTTTATTCACAAGAGTTTCTTTGGTAAAATGTAGTCGGGAAATGTTAGGCGATGTTAGGAAAATATTTTTAGGGAGGGCTAAGCAAAGGCCAAGATTTTTGGCCGATTTGGAGGGATAGCCGGCAGGCGAAAAGGACTTCCCGGGTCCCTGCCCTCCACCCCTTCCGGGGCCGCGGCGGGAGCGGCCATGCAAAAAAAAACCTCCTACCACAAAAGAATTGTAAGGATTAATTTGAAAGGTAACGGTAATCAGGCTAACTTCGAGACTGAGAGAAACGAACAGGAAGCTGAGGATAAAGATTTTGAGTGGAGATTAAAAAACGATCCAGCAGAACGGCATCGGGTTAGCCTTCTTTTCGGGGGCCGGGGGCGATCTCCAGAGATTATTGCCAAGTTTTTAAGAGAAAGTGTCCCGGAGGTTGATCGGATTTACAAATGGATAGCACCAATCAGCGAAATAGAAGAGCGCAAAATTAGGGCACTAAAAAAATTCAATTCACACAGAGCAGATTTTCATCTAGTGCGAAGGGATATGCTTCAGGATCTATCCATTTACAAACTCCCCGGCAATGCCTTGAAGGCTGTTTTCCGCGAGAAACTTCTTTCAAAACTCATCGATCATTGGCTTGAACATAAAATAAACAGCAGATCCCTCCGGAAGTTGATCGGAAAAGTTCTTCATTAGTCCCCCCTGTCTAGTATCCCTACCTAAAACCTTACACACATTGTGTAAGGTAACTATTTGATATTACAGTTATTTCCTTGATAATAAATTTTTATTGAGCCATACTGTTTTTAAGTCAGTATGGCTTTTGGTTTTTAAGGAGGACCGGAAATGCAAAAAACGAGAGGGCTTCGGCTGATGCGGCTGCTGAGGGGGGAAACACAGTTGAAAGTCAGCATGCGGACGAAAATTCCCCAAACTGTTCTTTCTTTCTACGAAACGGGGTACAAGAAGCCCACAGGCCGTCACCTGGCGGCACTTCTGAAATATTACCATCTCACACCGGAAGGGTTGGCGAAGCTTGAGCAAGTCCTGGAATGAGAGGCCACGCGGCGGCGAGCCGGAAAGGATCGACGAAATTTTGAAACGCTTTTTTGAAAGTTTGGAAAAAAGTTATGGCGGGCGGGCTGAGGCCCCTGCCGGGGATGCCCCGCACATCTCCGGCCCCGCCTCCCTTTGCGGGGGAAGGGATGAAGATGGAAAGTATTTTGAACGCAGCTCTTGAATATGCCAAGATCGGATTTTCGGTCATCCCATGCCGGCAGGACAAGAAGCCCCTGCTGAAGTGGGAGCAATTCCAAAAACGCCGAGCCGATGAAAAGGAAATCCGCGGATGGTTTACCAGGTGGCCAGCGGCAAATGTCGGGATCGTTACGGGAGCAATCAGCGGCCTTTGCGTTGTTGACATTGACGAGCCTGAAGGTCACGAAGCCCTTTCCGAATTCATCCCCGACTCTCTCCTAATGCCCAGTGTTGAAACTCCTAGAGGCGGCCGGCACCTGTATTTTAGATTCCCCTCTGAGCCGATCGGCAACAACGCCCGGGTAATCCCCGGATGCGACTTCCGCGGGGAGGGCGGATATGTGGTGGCCCCGCCTTCGCAAAATGGGAACGGGAAAAGCTACTCCTGGCTTCCTGGGCTTTCCCTGCGAGAACTGGATCCGCCGGCGCTGCCGGACGCATATATAAATATAATATTAAATAGCAGTTTATATATGAGGTCAGGTCTTTCCAAAAACCACACAGGACCACAAAAGACCACAGAGACCACAGAAATGTTCATTCAGGGAAGGCGGGATGAAGACATTTTCCACCTTGCGAACATTCTGGTTAAAGGCGGAGCAACCGAAGATGAAATGCTGGAAGTATTGAAAAGAGTTGCGAAAACTTGCGATCCTCCTTTTCCTGAAAATGAAATTTCCGTCAAAATTCAATCGGCCACCAAGCGGTTGGAGGTTCGCGAAAGGAACTTAACACAAGAGATCCGGGAATGGGTAAAGACCACAGAAGACCACATAAAGACCACACAATGCCACAAAGAGCTACAAATGACCACAAAGCGGGAATTCAAGACTTGCACCATGTCCCTCAGGCGCCTATGCGATGAAGGAATTCTTGTTAAGGACGGCCATGGGGGATATCGAAAGGTGGATAATGTGGCTGAGCCCGTTGACTTCCTCCACGCTCCTACTGAAGAATTCTCTGTCACCTGGCCCCTCGGGATTCATCACCTTTCGGTCCTTTACCCCGGGAATATCGTCATCGTCGCGGGCTCGAAGAGCGCCGGCAAGACCGCCTTCCTCCTGAATACCGCCCGGCTCAATCAGAACCAGCACGAGGTTATTTTTCTCAATTCGGAAATGGGCGACGCTGAATTCCGAAAGCGCCTGGAGCTTTTCGAGGGGATGTCCCTTCCATCTTGGAAGCTCAAGGCGTTTCATCGAAACTCGAATTTTGCGGATCTCATTACCGGGGAGAAGAAAATTTTCATCGTCGATTTCCTTGAGGTGACAAGCGACTTCTGGAAGGTGGCCCAGTATATCCAAGATGTTCATAAAAAGTTGAAGGAGGGAATAGCGATCATCGCCCTGCAAAAAAGCGATATGCGTGATGCCGGCCGGGGCGGGGATTTCAGTAAGGAAAAGTCGCGGCTTTATCTTGCCCTTGATTATCTCCCTGAGAAGCGGGCAAACCGGATCAAAATTGTGGACGCGAAGGCTTGGAAGAGCAACCAAAATCCGCGGGGGATGTTTCGATTCTATAAGCTTGTGAACGGCGCAAAATTTATCCCCGACGGGGAATGGAGGGAATGATGGAAAAATTATCTGACGCGATTTTGGCCCGAGCCCGGAGACAGGATATTTCGGGAGAGATTTTCGCGGTTTTTGGAGACTGGGCGGTGACGGATTACGGGCTTGAATGCCTGGCTACCTATTACCCTATTCATAGATCCCGACTCAATGAGAACTGGATTGAGCACATGGCGGAAAAAGACTGGATTGAAATGGAAGATTTCAGCCGAGCCCTTACATGGGCGCAGGATCGCCAAAATAGCGAAATAAGGTCATAAGGCAGTCATGGGCGTTAATGGCAACCCGATAAACAAAGGGCCTGAGAAGGCGCAGGGGATAGACAGTCCAATGCCCCGCCTTCTTACCATCCCCCAGGCTTCAAAATTTCTCGGGCTCACCGTATGGGCCCTCCGGGAACGGCTGTGGAATGGCGCCCTCCCCTATCTGCAATTCCCGGGCGGCCGGAAAATTTATCTTGATCGGGAGGACTTGGAAAAATTCATCCAAGGGAACAAGAAGGTATTCGGCGAATGAAACCAAAAGA
>Ga0180007_10007528_pt1 | contig 10263 bp, 7 predicted proteins | sample MM_PC_MetaG_FD_121122 | JGI IMG/M metagenome (GOLD analysis project Ga0180007, IMG submission 121122) | Groundwater microbial communities from the Aspo Hard Rock Laboratory (HRL) deep subsurface site, Sweden - MM_PC_MetaG | ecosystem: Environmental > Aquatic > Deep subsurface > Groundwater...
AGTCTGCTCGGTGCGCACAATATCCATAATTCTCTCGCGGCGATAGCAGTGGCGCGTCGATTCAATGTAAATGCGAGCTCTATAAGAAAAGCCCTGCTGAATTTTAAGCCTGCATACATGAGGCTTGACCATTTAAAATTGAAAGGCATCTCTTTTATCAACGACTCTTATAATTCAAATCCCGCATCGATGGGGGCTGCACTCGAAGCGATAAGCGCATACCCGGCGCGGGCTAAGTGGATAGTGAGCGGTGATATGCTGGAGCTCGGAAGAGGAGCGGCGCATCTTCACCATATCGCCGGAGAGCATATTGCGGGCTCTGCCGTGACCGGGCTATTGACATTCGGCAAGCTTTCCAGGCATACGTTATCCGGGGCGTCCGCGCGAGGCATGGAAAGGAAGAACCTGTGGCATTGCGCTACGCATGACGAGATAGCCGATACGCTTAAGAGAATCGCCCGCTCCGGTGACATAGTGCTGATCAAGGGGTCCCGCGCGATGAAGATGGAAAAGGTCATAGAGAGAATGAAAGGTTAATATGCTTTACTACATATTTTACCCGTTGAGAGACCTGTGGTTCGGTTTTAACGTATTCAAATATATCACATTCAGGGCCGTGATGGCCGCGCTTACCGCATTTTTAATATCTATAATATTGGCGCCCATCGTCATATCCTTGCTCAAAAAATTCAATCTTGGGCAGTATATCAGAAAAGATCACGTGGAAAACCTCCATACGCTGACCAAACATAAAGAGGGCACTCCGACGATGGGAGGTATCCTGATAATACTGGCAATACTCATATCGACTTTACTCTGGGCGGATGTGCTGAATCAGTATGTTATCATGACCCTGGCGTCGTTCTTATTTTTAGGTTTTGTCGGATTCAGGGATGATTACATAAAGATAACCAATAAGACTAACGCCGGCCTGGGCCCCAGGGCGAAGCTGCTCTGCCAGGTAACGTTGGGTGTCGCGATAGCCCTTTACGTTATCTATTTTACGCCTATCCCTACGGATCTTGTGATGCCGTTTGCTAAAGACTTTATTTTAAGCATGGGTATCTTTTATATAATATTCGTCGTGCTTGTCCTGACCAGTTCAAGTAATGCGGTGAATCTGACCGACGGACTGGACGGGCTTGCGATAGGATGCACGATAATAGCGGCGCTGTCTTACGCGATATTAAGCTACGTTGCCGGTAACTTTAAATTGAGCGACTATCTGAATGTGTACTATCTTGAAGGCGCCGGCGAACTTACCATATTCTGCGCTAGCATGATAGGCGCCGGGCTTGGCTTCTTATGGTTCAACTGTCATCCCGCTTCAGTATTTATGGGTGATACGGGATCGCTGGCGCTTGGCGGCGGGCTCGGCGTAGTCGCCATATTTATAAAGAAGGAGCTGCTCTTATTTCTGGTCGGGGGAATATTTGTTATCGAGGCGCTTTCGGTTGTGCTGCAGATCGCATGGTTTAAGACGACAAGGAAGAGGCTCTTTCTTATGGCGCCGATACATCACCATTTTCAGCTGCTTGGCTGGAAAGAGTCGAAGATCACTATAAGGTTCTGGATAGTCGCGATAATCCTCGCTCTCTTCAGTCTGGCTACACTAAAGCTACAGTAATGGAGACGCGCGCAATGGAGCTGAAGGGTAAGCGGGTCACGGTCATAGGGCTTGGAAATAGCGGGGTGAATGCCGCGCTTCTTCTATCCAGGCACGGCGCGAAAGTCTTTGTTACCGACGCTGGCTCAAGCGCGGAGCTGAAGAAGACGAAAGACCTTCTCGCCGCTAAAAAAATCAACGTCGAGATCGGGATGCATTCGGAAGCGTTTGTTAAAGGAAGCGATCTCGTCGTGGTGAGTCCGGGCATCGAGGATTCATCGCAAAGTATCAGGTGGGCTCTCGAACATAAGATAAAGATAATAAGCGAGATGGAGCTCGGTTACCGCTTCTGCAAAGGCAGGATAATCGCTATAACCGGGACGAACGGTAAATCCACAGTAGCAATGCTTATCGGCGAGATACTTAAGGCAAATTTCGGCGATACGGTGGTCTGCGGCAACATGGGCAATTCGCTTTGCGGCGAGGTATCTAAGATCAGGAAAGATACCTGGGTTGTTCTCGAGGTCTCTTCCGCCCAGCTCGAGCGCATCGAAAAATTCAAACCATATATAGCCATAATACTTAACGTGACAGACGACCATATGGATCGTTATAAGAATTTCTATGAATATTTTAATCACAAATTGAAGATATTTGCCAATCAGGATGAGCGCGATCTTTTGATATTGAATTATGACGCCGAGAATCTAAGGCGGCTGAAAGGGCTTACCGGATCGAGCGTCTTATTCTATGCCAAAGACAGGCTGATCGCTAATGGCCTCGATATCGCCGCGTACATAAGGGATGAATGGATCTGCTGTATTTACGGCGAAGGCGAGAAAGAGATAGTGCATATAAACGATATCACGCTTAAGGGCGTTCATAATCTTGAGAACGTGATGGTATCGAGCCTGGTCGGTATGATCGCCGGCGTTACGGCAAGATCTATCAGAGATACCGTAAGAAAATTTACTACGCTTGAGCACAGGTTCGAAACCGTTGCCGTTATCGATGGCGTAGAATATATAGATGATTCGAAGAGCACTACCGTGGATTCCACAAAGAGGGCTCTTGAATCATGCGATAAACCCGTCATCTTAATAGCCGGAGGGAAAGATAAGCACAGTGATTATAGCGTGGTGAAGAATATAGTAGAGGATAAGGTGAGGCGCGTCGTGCTGATAGGGGAAGCGTCAGGCGTTATAAAAAAAGCATTGATCGAAAGCTCCCTCGTAGACGAGGCCGTAGACATGGATGAGGCGGTGGGCCTCGCCGGCAAGTACGCCGCCAGCGGATGGATAGTGCTGCTATCACCGATGTGCTCGAGTTTTGATATGTATAGAGATTATAAAGAGCGCGGCAATAAATTCAAAGAGGCCGTGAAGAGATTAAGCCGAAAGATTAAAGCTAGCGAAGGCCTGAAGAAATGAGAAGCGTAAGAGCATCCATATTTACAATAATCGCCGTGCTGGTGGGCGTGGGCGTTGTTATGATATATTCCGCCAGCGCTATTTACGGTTACAGTAACATGCACGACAGCCTCTATTACCTGAAGAGGCATCTCATATACCTTGCAATAGGGCTGGTTCTGATGCTGGTCGCGATGTCGGTGGATCTGAAACGCGTGAAAGTATTCGCCAAGCCGATGTTGCTGGCATCGATAATATTGCTGGTACTGGTCCTGGTCCCGCATATAAGTAAAGAGATATCGGGCGCCAAACGCTGGTTCAGGCTCGGCCCGGTCAATTTTCAGCCGTCGGAGTTTGCCAAAGTAGCGATACTTATATATATGGCGGACTTTATATCCAGGAAGAAAGAACTCGTGAAGAGCTTTATACACGGATATCTTCCCGCGATGACGGTGCTTGGCTTGACTGTGGGGCTTATACTGCTGGAACCTGATCTGGGTACGGCGGTAACGATCTCGGTCATAACAATAATGATGCTTTACGCCAGCGGGCTCAGGGTATCCTATGTTATAGCCTCGTTATTGGCCAGCCTGCCGCTGTTGTATATGCTCTTATTCAGGGTGCCTTTCAGGAGAAAACGGCTAATGATATTTTTGAATCCGTGGGCCGATAAGCGCGGCACGGGTTTTCAGATAATCCAATCGTTTATAGCGCTCGGCTCCGGCGGTTTATTCGGCGTAGGCCTGGGGCAATCCAGGCAGAAATTATTTTACCTGCCCGCATCACACACGGATTTCATATTCTCCATAATAGGGGAGGAGCTGGGATTTTTAGGAACAGCGTCGATCGTGGTGCTTTTTATGCTATTTGTGTGGGAAGGTATGAAGGTAGTTATGAGGACTTCGGGGCTATTTGAAAAAATGCTCAGTTTCGGCATAGTGTCAACGATAGCTCTTGAAGCAATAATAAATATTGGTGTGACCGCGGGGGCTCTTCCCACGAAGGGCCTGCCGCTCCCATTCATAAGTTACGGCGGTAGCGGGCTGATATTTCATTTGATGGCAGTCGGTTTACTATTGAATGCGGCAAAAGGCTGTGAGACGGTGAGATGATATGAAGAAGATCATAATAGCCGCAGGTGGTTCGGGCGGCCATATATTTCCGGCCATAGCTTTGGGGACGGCACTGTCGGCACCGGGCAAAAATATTGAGATAATGTACATCGGGAGCGATAAAGCTCTCGACAGAAGGATCTTCGAAAAAGAGGGCGTGCGATACAAGGTGCTTTCGGACAATAAGCTTGCGTATAATATTTCCGCTCGCATGGCCGCAGTATCATTTAAATTGCTGGCCGATATATTCAGAGCGATATCGATAGTCTCTTCATATAGGCCGGACGTTGCGGTAGGATTCGGCGGATACGTATCTTTTCCGGTAATATTCGCAGCCAGGCTTTTTGGCATACCTACGATAGTGCACGAACAGAACGTTGTGCCGGGAAGGGCCAACAGGCTGCTCTTCGGCCTCGCCGAAAGAATAGCAGTCAGTTTTAAGGAGACTAAGGGCTCTATCGGCAAATATGCGGGAAAGTGCGTATTTACCGGCAATCCCGTGCGCGCCGGAATATCGGCAAGCGGCCGTGCGGCCGGCATCAAACGATTTGGGTTGGACGAGAAGAAGTTTACGATACTTGTGATAGGCGGCTCTCAGGGGGCGTCTTTTCTCAACAGGACTTTCGTTGCGGCTCTTTCCTCGATGAACTCTGAATCCAGGTCATCTATACAGGCGATCCATATAACCGGTGTCAAAGATTATGAGTGGGCGTTAAAGTCCTATGAGGAGCTTGACATAGAGCACAGGGTCTATTCGTTCGTTGATAAGATCGAAGATGTTTATGCCCCCGCCGATATCGTGATCACCAGATCCGGCGCTTCGGCTATATTTGAACTTGCGTTGCTTCAAAAACCGATGATACTCATACCGTATCCTTTTGCCATGAGCCACCAGCTGGATAACGCGCTGGTATTTTCCAGGAAAGGCGCGGCCCTGTTGGTAGAAGAGAAGGACCTGAGCGCCGGCCATCTCACCGGGCTGATACTTGGCCTGGTGCATAACCGAAGCCGGATGGAAAGCTTGAGCGATGCGGCAGGGCGGCTGGCGCAGCCGCGGGCTGCGGATAATCTGGCAGGTGAAGTGATAGCTTTAGACAGGAAATAGGATGCTAAACAAGAAGAGAAAAATACATTTTGTCGGAGTAGGCGGCATAGGGATGAGCGGTATAGCGCAGATTCTTATAGATATGGGCCATAATGTGTCGGGTTCAGACGTGGAGAGATCCCATATAACCGAGCGGTTCGAAGCCATGGGCGGTAAGATGTATGCCGGGCACAGAAGCTCAAATCTGCCTCCCGACACCGAACTCCTCGTCTATTCCTCGTCTATAAACAAAGATAACCCCGAGATCGCGGAGGCCCGGAGACGGAAAGCCGAAATAATCCACCGCGCTCGAATGCTTGGAGAGATATTTAACCGCAAAAAAGGTATCGCTGTGAGCGGCACCCATGGTAAGACCACGACTACTTCACTCATATCGGTGATGCTTGAGAATGCCGGACTGGATCCGACCGTGATAATAGGCGGTGAGGTCAGCCGGTTCAACGGTAACGCCAAATTGGGCAAAGGCCCTTATGCCGTCGCCGAGGCCGATGAGAGCGACGGTTCATTTGTGCATCTTAAACCGCTCTACGGGATCATCACTAATATGGAGATGGAGCACCTTGACCACTTCAAGAATCTTGCGCATATCCACGAGTCCTATAGGTCGTTCATCGATAATATAAAAGTCGGCGGCGCCGTATTTTATAACCGGGAGGACCTGAATACCAGGATCGCGATGAAAGGTTACCGAAAGACGAGCGAGAGTTTCGGCTTTTCCAGGAACGCCGATATCTATCCTACAGATGTCAGAATGGAAGGTTTCAATACATCTTTCAGATGCGTCTATAAACATAAGATACTGGGCACTGTAAATATAAGCATTCCGGGCAGGCATAATATACTGAACGCAATGGCAGGGATACTTGTTGGGTTAAAGCTCGGGATCGGTTTTAAAGAGATAACGCGCGCGATAAAGGATTTTGACGGCGCCAAACGCCGCTTCCAGTTGAGGGTTGACGCAGGCGGAGTGATGCTGATAGACGATTACGCTCACCATCCGACCGAGATCAAGGCGGTCCTTGATGCTTGCCGGAATTGGAAGAAGAGGAGGATCATCGCGATATTCCAGCCGCATAGATTTTCGCGCACTAAATTTCTGGCAGACGGTTTTGGCAAATGTTTCAAGGGTGTCGATAAGCTGATCCTCACAGATATCTATGCCGCGAGCGAAAAGGCCATAAAGGGAGTTTCTATAAAGAATGTTTATGATAAGGTGAAAGCAAACGGTGTCTCAGACGTTCGTATAGTAAAAAAAGAGTTTATCCCGGAATATGTGATGCGCCTTAAGAAGCCCGGCGATATCATTCTGGTGCTTGGAGCCGGAGATATAAAAGTCATCGCCGATAGATTGTCCGATATGCTCGGAGGGCCGAAGCGCCGGGGGATCTGCCGGTCGCCGGATAAGGAATTGATCGCAAAACTCAGAAATAGTGTGAAGGGCAGAATATTATCCGGCGAAAAATTATCGCGGCGCACATCATTTAAGGTAGGCGGACCGGCATCGATATGGGTCGAGCCTGCCGATATCAGGGACCTGCGATCCGCGCTCGTATTCGTGCGCGGACATAAAATACCGATGTTTGTCATAGGCAACGGATCCAATATACTGGCTTCGGATAGCGGTTTTAAAGGCATGCTTATACATCTTGGTTCAGAATTTTTCAGAAAGATAAGACTGAGCGGCGGCACAGTTACTGTCGGAGCCGGTTTTAGCCTGCCCAGGCTTGTTCGTATTGCCTGCGAAAACGGCCTGGGAGGGCTGGAGTCGCTCATCGGAATACCCGGCACTACAGGCGGAGCCATTTACATGAATGCCGGCGGTTATAAAAATCCGGCCTACAGGAATATCGGGGAGTTTGTTAAATCGCTAAAAGTCATGGACTATAGGGGTAAAGTTAAGACCCTCAATAAACGAGATATCATATTTGGTTACAGGTCTTCAAACCTCGACAAGTATATAGTGCTGGAAGCCGAGCTAAGGCTCGACAGGTCTGAAAAGGCAGGATTGTTATCAAGTTGCAATAGTTTCTTAAAGATAAAAAAGGATAAACAGGTACTCGATGAGCCGAGCGCAGGATGTATGTTCAAAAATCCTGACGGCTTCCAGTTTACGTGCGGGCAGATGATGGATATGCTTAAGCTTAAGGGTAAGAGAATCGGCGGCGCTGCGGTTTCCGGGAAGCACGCCAACTTTATAATAAACAGCGGTGATGCGACCTGCGAAGATGTGCTGGGGCTTGTCGATTATATAAAAAGCCAAGTAAAGGAAAATTACGGCATAAATCTGGAAATGGAAGTTAAATTGATATGAGAACTAAAGCGATGGGAAGGGTAGGTGTGCTGTCGGGAGGGCCCTCGAACGAACGCGAGATAAGCCTGATGAGCGGCAGGGCAGTGTATGCGAGCCTTATCAAGGAAGGCGTCGACGCCTTCCTTATTGATGTGGGCGACGATATTTACGATATACTGAAAAAGACGAAGATCGACACGGCATTTATAGCTCTTCACGGAAGATTCGGCGAGGACGGCACAGTCCAAAAGATTTTGGAGGATATGAAGATACCTTATACAGGCTCCGGCCCCAAAGCGTCAAAGGCCGCACTGGATAAGGCCCTGACAAAAGCTATACTGGAACGTTCCGGTATCCCTGTACCGCGTTATATAATCTTTAAAAAAGACGATTTCAGGATAGAGGACTGCCATGATCTGGGTTTTCCGGTAGTGGTGAAGCCGCATCTTGAGGGCTCCAGCATAGGCCTTTCCGTAGCTAAGGCCAAGGACGAGCTTCCTGATGCGATAGATAAAGCATTTCAATACGGTGAGCTGGCGCTCGTAGAAGAACATGTCGCGGGGCGGGAGATTACCGTCGGGATTCTGGATGACGAACCTCTTCCGGTCATAGAGATCGTCACAAGAGGCAACCTTTACGATTACGAGGCAAAGTATGCGGACTCTGAGACCAGATATCTCGTTCCGGCTCCGATTGATGAAGAGACGGCCATGGAGGCACAGTCGCTGGGGAAGAGATCGCACCTGGCTCTTGGGTGCAGATGTTTTTCGCGCATCGATATGATGATGGACTCATCATCCAAGATCTTTGTCCTGGAGGCTAATACGATACCGGGCATGACCGAGAGAAGCCTTCTGCCGAAAGCGGCGCAGGCAATTGGCTTGAGTTTTGGCAATTTATGTATTAGACTGATCGAGAACGCTTTAAAAGGATAGGTAGATGACATGCGAAGACTGAAAAGAATAAAGAGGCCGAAAACATCCAGGGCGGGGGCCGGGATAAAGGATTTTATAGTATCGAAAGCGACCACGGTCGTTGTGGTATTCGTTTTCCTGATATTCGCGGCCATACTTTTCAAGGCATTTCTTCACGAGTCAGGCTATTTCAAACTGCGCGCGGTGGATGTAAAAGCTTCGTTTCTGGACGCGCGCGCGGCATCATCCATAAGCAACCGTATATTGAACACTTATAGGTCAAGGAACATATTCAGCGTAAATTTGAAACATATCGCTCAATATATCCAGAACAGCTACGGAGACGTGCGGGATGTTGCCGTCCGTATGTCTCTTCCCGATAAATTGATAGTGAGCCTTAAGTTAAGGCGGCCGGTGGCGCTTGTAAAGAGCGGGAAATATTATCCTGTTGATGAGGATGGAGTGGTGCTTCCGGTAGGCAGCCGCGTGAACGCGCTTGATGACCTGCCGATCATCAACGGACTCGACATAAGAACGGTAAATGCGCGTCATACAAACAGGAATTTGAAGCTTGCGCTTAAGCTATTGGAAGAGATACGGCTGACGCGGTCATTATCGTCTCTCGGAGTGACCGCGATAAATGTGTACGATCCCAGGAATATGTCGTTCAATCTTAAGAACGGCGTAGAGATCAGGGTTGGAGAAGAGAAGTTCAGGGAGAGGCTTGATCTTCTCAGTAAAGCTCTCAGAGATCCGAGGCTTGCCATGGATAACATTACCTATATAGATGTCCGTTTTAAGGATATCATCGTAGGGCCCAAATAATGATAATAATACCGGAGGCATGGCGCAGGTGAAGAAGCCGATCACAGTAACGGGCCTGGATATAGGGTCGTCAAAGATAGCGGCAGTAGTCGCGCGGGTAGACGATGATGGTAGCATAAGTATAGCGGCGCGCGCGACCGGCGAAGCCTGCGGCGTAGCCAGAGGCATGCTTATAGACCTCAATGATTCGATAGATTCTGTGTCCAAGGTCCTGGCGAAGCTCAGCAGCAGTTGTGCTGATAAGCCGGGTGAAATATATGTCAATATCAGCGCGAAGGACGTTAAGGGGGCGAGATCCATCGGGATGGTCCCTATTTCACTCAGGGGCAGAGAGATAGCACGGCCCGACATCGAAAATAGCGTTAATGCCGCCAGCACCATACATCTTCCTTTTGACAGAGAGATAATACATAAGATAGTCCACTCTTTTTCCATAGATGATCAGCCATGGATAAAGAATCCGCTCGGACTGTATGCCTCCCGGCTGGCTTGCCAGGCGTATGTCATAACCGCGAATGTAAATCATATACAGAGTATCTGTAAGTGCGTGAATGACGCGGGCTACGATGTGAAAGATGTCGTGTTTACGGGAATAGCAAACGGGACCGTGCTGATCGATAAGGAAGCCAGGGAGTCAGGGGCCGTGCTGATCGATATGGGTAATTCTCTTACGGAAGTCTCGGTATTTCTGGGAGGGACGCTGGATAGCTTCAATATAGCCGGATTCGGAAGCCGTGACGCCGGAGATGACTTTCGCTCTAAGCCCCGGTTCAATGATATCATATCCGGGATAGTTGCGTCTATTCAGGATCTTAAGGCTAAGGGCTCAAAAGTCCCGTCAGTGATCCTCACCGGAGGGTTTGCGCTGGCAGACGGCATGATAGAATTTCTGGAGGAGAGGCTGTCCCATCCGGTTAAGATGGGCGCGCTTCGCGGAGTGCGGGGTGACATCTCCGGGCTCGACAGCGTTCGTCTCGCAACGGCTATAGGGCTTTCGAAATA
>Ga0180007_10007530_pt1 | contig 10262 bp, 5 predicted proteins | sample MM_PC_MetaG_FD_121122 | JGI IMG/M metagenome (GOLD analysis project Ga0180007, IMG submission 121122) | Groundwater microbial communities from the Aspo Hard Rock Laboratory (HRL) deep subsurface site, Sweden - MM_PC_MetaG | ecosystem: Environmental > Aquatic > Deep subsurface > Groundwater...
AGACAAGAAAGCAGGTATTCATTCATCAAAAATGAAGTGGCGGCTGTTTACAAAGGATAAGCACCTTGCACTGCAACGGGCTAAAGAACATATAGAATAAGAAGGGACGCGGAAAATATCAATCTACCACCACGCATCCCCGCTTCAGGCTATCTTTGGCTGGGCTTCAAATTCGCAAAGGAGAGATCGCCGATGAAGGCCAAAAGTGTTGCAAAAGACTTTCCTGTCGATTCTCACGCACAGCAAAAGCATGCCCGCGCTGCAAGAGCGTTGGCAGCCGAAGCCGGCGCCAGGCCTGGGACCAGGGCGTCCTCCTGAAACAGCGGCTCAAGGACAAGCTGGTCGAACACAGGCAACACATCAACAAAAACGGCTGGGACTTGCCGGGAATCCGCAACTGGAAATGGGGAAATGCGAAAGAAAACGGTGCCGCACGATAACGGAGGAATTCCTGCAAACGTTTTCAACCAGCTTTACACCCAACGGGTGACGTTCCGGATACCAGCAACAAAGACACATTTATTGTTCCCGGTATGCCTGCGGATCGTCGGGAACTCAGAAAACTTATAGTCACGGAAAGATACCGGCCTCCAACGTCCGGTTGCCTGACAACAAGACAAGAATGGGTGAAAATGCCATGCCAGACAACCTCAAGCCCGAAATGAAGACCAGCTCGATTTCTTTCTATATAATCCTGGGAATGGCGTTGTTCGCTTTCATCAAAACGTTCACGCTGCTGTCGCCCATTCTGTTGTCGTTTTTGCTTATTCTGTTGATTTCGCTCGCAGTCAACCCCGTGATCTCCTGGATGAGCGCTTTGACGGGTGGAAGAAAAGGCGCGACATGGCTGGCCGTGGCAACATTGGTCCTGGTCATTGCCCTGGCGGGCTGGGCTTTCTTGGGGCCGATGAAAGCCTCGGTCATAAACTTCTCGGAAGATTTGCCTGATTACTGGGAACGGCTCCAGAAACCCCTGATCAAAATGGAGCAAAAAGCAGTGATTTCAGAAAAAAAACTCCAGACGGAAGTCACCAAAGAAATCGCAGCATCCTCTACGGAGGTGGACGACGAGCCCGAATCCAGGTTCCAAAACACGGAGCCGGTTCCGCCCGAAGGTAAACAGCAAAGCACGGAACCGGTTCCGCTCGAAGCCACGAAAGGATCGGAATCGCGTCTTCGTTCCAAGTTGAGCGAGATGTTACAGGAGGTAGTCGGCAGCTTCACGGCGGTGGCGTTCAATGCCGCGCAGATGTTGGTCGTTTTGGTGACGGTTTTTTTCGGCGTGTGTTTTACGCTCATGAACCCCCTTCCGATTCTGGAGGGAATTTTTTCCCTGGTACCCGAGCGCCACCACGAACGGGCCCTGGTCATAATGCAACGCATTGGAAAGTTCACGCCTATCTGGGTTGGGACGACGCTGTTGGGAATGGTGATGATCGGCCTGCTTGTTTTTCTGACCATGTGGCCGATTTTCGGATTCAAGGACGCGCTGGTTCTGGGATTGATCGCGGGCGTCATGGAAGCTGTTCCCTATCTGGGCCCAACCCTCAGCGCAGTACCCGCACTGTTGCTTGCCCTCGGCATAGGCGGCCTGACCCCGACGCTGTGGGTCTTGCTCGCCTACATCGGGTTCCAGACCTTGGAGAACAATGTGATACTCCCTTTCCTCATGGCGCGCGGGATGAAATTGAACCCGGTTGCGGTGATCTTTTCGATGCTCTTATGTGTGGCGGCTTTCGGTGTGCTGGGTGTTTTGGTCGCGGCCCCTCTGGTTGCCATTACGGATATCCTGCACGATGAACTCTATCGAAAACGCTTTCTTCCCTCGGTAACGGACGCAGACTTGGACGCTCTTGCACGAAAAGTCTTGCACGAAGAGCGGTCCGTTAGCAAGTGAGCCGGGTAAACGGCGATCAGGATCAGTCATCCTTTTGGTCAGTCAACAACGATCTATCGGTCATCGGTTTTACCGCATTCTTATCTTTTTGCGCTGCATTGATCATCAAGCTCATTTCTTATATGGACCCCGTCTTTGCAGCGCTTGTCACTGGCGCGGCGTTTGCTTTGTTCGGAGTCGTCATTGTCTTCATTGGTTACAGGCAGTTGAAGAAATAAATTTTTAAAATAGAGAAGACAATGCAAACATTGATGGCCCCTGCTACGCCCCCTCAGCATATTGAGGCTCCACCACATATAGAGGCCGAACAGGCTCGGTCCGTCATTTTTCAACTCTCTCAGTCTCTTTGCATCTCATTGTTAACAATGGCTTTTCTCACATAGTTCCTTGTGCGTTCACCTCCGGCACGCCGCTTGCTATTATCCTCTCTATAATTCTTCTGGCCATCCATGGTTTTATTTTGAAAAGATCCTGGAACGGGTCTGACGGCTTGCAAATCGCTTTTAAAAATGACTTTGAAAATAAAAACAACAACAAAATCGAAAAGGAAGAAAACGATGAAAACAATGAAAACAATGTATCGCGTGGTGTTAACGGCAATTACTGTTGCTCTGCTGATGACCAGCATCCCTGCGCCCGTGTCCGCGAACGATACGGATGCGCGGATCGAATCAGCCGCCAAAGATTCGTATGTGTTTCGAAAATACCTCAAGGAAGATGCCATTCAAATCGAGTCCAAGGATGGCGCCGTCACCTTGACCGGGACGGTGGCCGAAGAGTCCCACCAATCCATGGCTCAGGAGACCGTGGCGAGCCTGCCCGGGGTTAAAAGCGTGGACAACCGACTGGCACTCAAGGGTGAAAGCGTCGCCGAGAAGTCGGATCTGTGGGTCAGCATGAAAGTGAAAACAACGCTCCTCTTGCATCGGAACGTGAACCTCATGACAGAGGTTGACACCAAGGACGGCATCGTGACCCTGCAGGGCGAGGCAAAGAATCAGGCACAGAAAGACCTGACGACTGAATACGTCAAGGATGTCGAAGGGGTTAAGGACGTACAAAATGAGATGACCATATCCACGAATCCAGATGAAAAAACAATGGGCGAAAAGATCGAGGCAGTGGGCGAATCAATTGATGACGCATCCATCACTGCCCTGGTCAAGATGACGCTGCTCTATCATCGCTCGACCAGCGCCGTCCACACCAAGGTCGAGACCGCCAACGGCGTGGTAACGCTGGAGGGCACCGCACGCAACGCCGCCGAGATAGATCTGGTCAGCAAATACGTGCAGGATGTTCATGGCGTGCAGAGCGTGGTCAACAACATAACCATCAAACCTCTCGAAACTAAATAGACAGGAGAATCATCATGAAACTGTTCAATCTGTTGTTCGCTGCCTCACGAAAACCAGCGCAGCCCTTTGGGTGGCCTGGAATGGAGGACAAAACGCGTAAAATTATCCTGTCTGTTTTCCTGCTGCCCATGATTATTGCACTGTGGACAAACAGCGCCCTTGCCGAGGACGAACTGACGGTGTCCCTTTCCCGGCAGGAAGCAGGAGAATTGAGCTATCTGCCTCTTAATAACAACTCAATACTGGCCTCGGTGCTGGACAGTAATGGAGAGGGTGTTACTGGCCTGACCATAAAGGATTTCATCATCACGAGAGGTCCGCAAACCGCTCAGATTATCTCGGTCCAGGATTTTGCCGCGAGCAAGGAAACAGGCCTCAATATCGTTCTTGTCGTGGACAACTCCGATTCCATGGAAAGGAGAGAGGCCATCGATCCCCTCCTTGACGCGCTGCAGGGTTTTCTCGCGCTTGTCCGCCCTATCGATAACGTCCATGTAATTGTTTTTGCCAATCGGCCCGAGAAACCAGATCCGGCAATTCCCGAGGATATGACCACGGTTTTTCAGTCGAATAATGGTGTGGATATCGCTGGTTTTCTGAGAAATAGTTTTTATCCCAACACGACCGAAAAAACCTATTTGTACGATGCCATGGCCGCCGGGCTTGACATCATCAAGCAAATGCCCGCAGAGAAACAGAAGTTCATGATTGTCTTCAGCGACGGCGAGGACATCAACAGCCGTGCCGAAGCCCAGGACGTTGTGACCGCTGCCAGCGGCCTGTCCAACTTTTCCGCCTATGCCATCGATTTCATGGATAAGCCGGGAGTGGATCCCTTTCTGAAGTCCTTTGCCGAGGCCAATCACGGCCGGATCCGCAAGGCCAGCTCTGGAAAAGACTTTTTACCTATTATAAAGTCCTTTTCCTCCACTATCTTCCATCGTTATGTCGTCAGCTACCGGTTTATTAACCCGCCGGAAGGAACAGTCTCTATCGAACCGGCCATGATCACGGTCGATGAACTCACCATCGTTGACACCTCGCCCCTGCTTAATTACGTCTACTTCGATACAGGGAAAAGCAATATTCCCGCGCGCTACGTCAGTCTGGCCAGTCAGGAAGAGACCAGCGCCTTTGTCGAGGAAAATCTGCGGGGAAACATGGAAAAATATCAAAACGTCTTGAATATCATCGGCAAGCGAATGGTTGCTCACCCGGAGGCGACCCTGACCCTGGCGGGATGTATTTCAGATATGGGCAAGGAAAAAGGCAACTTAACGCTTTCAAAAGATCGCGCCGAGTCTGTTGCCGCCTATCTTGGCAATGTTTGGAGAATTGATGCCGGGCGGATGACGATCAAGGCCCAAAAACTTCCTCCTGTACCCAGCACGACAAGGGTTCCGGAAGGCGTGGTTGAAAACCAGCGGGTTGAGATCTATGCAAATGATCCGGCCATTCTTGATACGGTCAAAAGCACCTATTTAGAAGAACAGGCCGACATCAACGAGGTGCGCGTTCATCTGTCCGTTCGTGCGGAGGCAGGGATCAAAAACTGGCAGGTAACACTGCTGGGTGATGGCAAGCCCCTGAAAAAGGTCATTGCCCAGCAGGGAGAGCCGCCGCCCAGCGTCACCTTCAGCCTTGACTCCCTGGGGCCTGACACGCTTGCTTCACTGAGCCGGATTTCAGCCCGTTTTGAAGCTGTCGACATGGAAGAAAATGGATTTACAATCGAGACCGAGAATTTGTGCCAGGTTCAATTCATCCAACGGGAGAAACGGATCGCCGAAAAGTTGGGGTACAGGGTGACCGAGAGGTACGCGTTGATTCTTTTTGAATTTGACTGGTCGGAAATCAAGCTGCAAAACCAAGTTATTATGAATCGCATCATCACCAAGATCAAGGAGTTACCTTTCTCCCAGGTGCAGATTGTCGGCCACACTGATACCATCGGCGCTGAAGAATATAACAAGACATTATCTGCCAGCCGGGCCAAGGCCGCCTATGACCTGATTATGGATGCCGGCATGCTGCCCGCTGGAACAACAGTAAACCACCAGGGCGTTGGTCCCCTTAATGCGTCGTATGACAATAGCCTGCCTGAGGGCAGAGCCCTTAACCGAACCGTGGTTATAACTATCAATTATGCAACAACAAACATGTAGTCAGGCCCTTTGTTCGTCCTGCCGGGAAGAACCTGTACCGGCAGGACACGAATCAAGGTCAGGCGTTTTTTTTAAAAAAATCAAAATCAACAATAACATCACACCGTAGGAGGTCATTATGAAAGCATTCAATCTGTTAGCTGGCTTTTTTATCGTCATGCTGCTGGTTTCTTTTCTAGGATGTGCCTCAACAGCAAAGAAAGAGGGAACCGGAGAGTATCTTGATAACTCCGTGATTACCGCCAAGGTAAAGGCGGAAATTTTCAAAGACGATTCCCTGAAGTCGAGCGAGATCAACGTGGAAACATTCAAGGGCGAGGTGCAGTTGAGCGGCTTTGTCAATTCCCAGGCCGACATTGACAGAGCTGTTAAGGTCGCACGTTCCGTCAAAGGGGTGACCTCGGTCAAGAATGACATGCGTGTTAAGTGAGGCAAGCCATGCAACCGGCCGGCCGCCAAGTCACTACTGTTTTCCCCGGACATCTGGTTCGGGGAAAACAGCGGACTTGTAACGTATTGTGAGAAATGGAATCTGCGCGTCACCCATAACGAACAAGGAAAGAAACAGGGACCGCGGGATATCCGGCTAGACCCCCCTCTACATACGGAAACTCACTAAAAGCCGAAATAGACCGAAATATGCCCGCCGAGGTCGCCGATTTTCTTGTTCCCGCCTTCGTCCATTACCCGGGCCATGTCAAAGCGCATATTGAAGTTCCTCCGGATATTTAAGCGAAAACCCACGCCGATGCTGGCGATTGAGGTCTGTTGTTTATCTTCCCCGGCAAACGTATTGTTGGCAGCGCTGGCGATGTCACAGAACAGCAAGCCGCGCAGGTTGGTTTCGCCTGGGACTAATCTGCCCGCCAGGTTGAGTGAATACAGTTCGATATTGGCGAAATAGCCGGTATCGCGGGCAATTTCGCGCTCCTCGAATCCACGGACGGCGGTCACGCCGGTAATGCCGAACTGCTCGCCGAACAGGAGGACATTCGAGGAATACTGGGCGTTGAAAGAGGCGCGGATCTGCCAGTTGCTCTCAAAGGAATGTACGATGCTGGCACCAAAGCGAAGGATCGTGTAACGGGCAGGAGAGCCATCCCCGCTATTCGGACTCGGACGCGCTGCATTGAAATCACTCTCCTGCCCATGATCTGTTCCGGGAATATTGTGCGATAATGCAACATAACAGTCTGAAATCCGCTCGGGTTTTGTCCAATTGCCAGTGTATGTCAAACTGATGGGCCTCACGGTGACATCTACCGCGGCCGGGCCGCAGCCGTCCGCGCCGAAAGCGCCGATGGCGCAGTCGTTCTCGTAGGCACGATAATCGAGGCCGTAGATAATCCGGTGCGAATACTCGCCGCGCCGCCCCAGCAACTGGTTATAGCGCCAGCCGTAAACAGTGCCCTTGCCGGAAAACGTGAGCGGCCCCGCCACAGTCTGCGTGGTGCCGGCGTTCACATCCGAATAGGCAATGATAAAATCCATGGAGGCGCTCCACGAATAGAGCGGCAGGCGATAGCTTCCGCTGTAGAGGCTGACCTGGTCCAACTTCTCCGGCGAAGTGATGTAGTTGAATGTGCCAACGTGGTCGCGGTTGAACAGGTTGGCATGCTGCACCCCGACGCCGAGCCGGTAGTCGCCGGTCTGTGTGTTGCCGGTATTGTCAATGGTCAGGAAGGCCTTGAGCGGCCGTACGTCGATGACGTCGATCGTGGCGTCCACCACGCCCTGTTGTTCGGCGGGGCGCAATACTACGTCAACCTGCTTGGCCGTATTCTCATTGGCAAGCTGAGCGTTTGCCGAGATATCCGTGATCATGGGTGACACGTCTTCCCTGAGAGCCGGAAGGCTGGCGCGGATATTCGAATCATTAAAAAAGAGGTTCCCTTCGACTGTTACTTCGCCGATCCGCGCTTCGATGACCTGCAGCGTGACAACACCCTGGTCGAGATCCTGTTCGGGCGCTACCACCCACACCACGCTGAACCCCCTGATGCTATAGCACTGCTTGAGAGCCTCGATGGCGCCCTGCACGTCGCCATACTCACGGTGTCTGCCGATGAATGGCTTAAGCGCGTCTTCGATTTCGTCGGGCTTGAGCAGAGTGTTGCCCTCAATCGTAAAACGATCAATATCGAAACGCTCAGTCTGCTCCTGTGCGAAGGAAGGTACCGCTGTCAGCAGCAGCGCCACCGCAAGCCCAAGGCAGCGGATCATTGACGGCATGTCGTTCCCCATTTTCTGAAAACGGTCAATCCTGCCCGAAGCTCATTTCTCATCGATTTCCCCGCGTTGTTGCGGGAATGACCAGGTTTCACAAAAACCTCCCCCGAAAACAGAATCGCAACCATTCAAGCTTAGCTGTGCGCGTGTGTTCAGATCGCTCGTCCCTCTCATCACGTCGAATCCCGGGTCAGCGTTGTTGTAATTCAGAGAGATGTGCCAGAAGTTACCCGGACGTCGGAAGGTATCGTTATTAATTATTCCAGTAAAAATGATCTGCCCCGCATTGAAACCCAGAATTGGCTCTGCGGCAACACCGGTGATGATGAGATTGTTTTGCGTATAATCAAGAAGATAATTGCATTTGGCTGTCAAAGTGCCCTGGGTGATTAAGTACGGCCCGCCCAATGCGCTCTCCCCGGGGACGCGCGTGAGCGCGCCTGAAAGCTCGGAATCTGCCGTGTCGACGATGCCGAGGGTCGGGTTGTTCACCAGCCCGGTGACGTTAAAGGTCAACGCCGGATCGTTCATGCCAAAAATCTTGCTCTGGGGATTCGCGGCAACATGAAGCGCTGCCGGCGTGATGGTGAGATTGTTGCCGGTAAAGCCAAGGGTGTAATTGCTGTTGGCCGCCAAAGTGCCCTTGGTGATGGCGTACGGTCCGCCCTTAACGTTCTCGCCGTTGAGGCACGTGATGCATTGGCAATGGCTGGGATCACCGATGGCGCGGGTGAGCGCGCCCGAGAGCACGGTGCCCGCGGTGTCGGCGATGCCGAAGGCCGGGTTGTTCACCAGCCCGGTGGCGCTCAATGTAAGCGCCGGATCGCTTGTGCCGTAAACCTTGCTTTGGGCGTCAGCAATAACCATCAGGGACACCGGGGTCACACCCAAAACGCCGTTGCCATAGGCAATGATGTAGTTAGGCGAACTCTGGCCGCTCGGTATGATGGCGTAATTGCCCACGTTGGAGGCTGGAATGGCCGGGGTGGCGATCGCCAGCGTACCGGTCAGCGCGGCAGAGGTCTCCCCGTTCCGGAAGCCGCTGTAAGTCGCGCTGAATAGAGGGTTCGCATCGCCGTACAGGCGTGTCGCGCTGTTCGCCGCAATGTCCAGCGGAGCGGCGGCGATCGTGGCCGCTTGACTCAAGGGTTGGCTGAACAGGGAGTACAAACCGGCATTGGCGCCGTCAAGCCCATAGCCGGTGAAGTTTACGGCGTTGGCAGTCGCCACGTCTTTGCTGTTAAAGTTGGCAGCGCCGGCACCTAAAGTCACAAATTGTCCCGCGGTAACATTATCGGGGCCACTTATGAATGTGAACGGCATATTCAAAGTCGCGGCAGTTGTACCGTTGTATGTTTTGTTTTGTGCGGTTGCCGACGAATTGTCGACAAAGGTCCAAGCCCGCGCATCAAAGGTGCCGGTCAAGGTCGCCTTAGGAGCGTATGCGGCAATTTCAGCGCTAGTGGTGGTGTAATCGGCAGGATTAAAGCGAATAACGAGGTCTGCCGCAGTTACAGCAGCAAAGGTTACGGTGCCGCCGGCAGCCCCGGGGCCGGTTCCATCATTGTCGGCGCTCAGGTTCACGGCACCACCGTTGGCGGTGAGCGCGGCGCCGACGGTCACGTCATTTCCAGCGCTCAGCAGCAAAGAACCACCGCCACCTTCGGCCTTGAGCGCGGCACCGACAGTCACGTCATTCCCTGCCAGCAGAATCAAGGAACCACCCCCGGCGCTGGAGGCGGTGAGCGCGGCATTAATGATCACGTCGTGCCCGGCCTGCAACGTGAGGGCTTTACCAACAGCATTGCCGCTGGCGTCTATGGCGGCGGCGACAGTAATATCGTTGTTCGCCTGCAAAATTACGTCTGCGGTGTTAAGCTGGGTGACAACCTGGCCGGTCGTAATAATGCTGTTGTTTCCCGCGTAATCCGCAAAGAATATATTCGGTGTACTAACCGCTCCATTGAGATCATCGCCGATCGCCGTGTCACCGTTCACGTCTGGCGCCGCAGCCTGAATAGTGATGTTGTTCGGATCCAGGAGCAGCGTGCCGGTTTTCCCTTCTGACGCCTGTAAATCAACATATCCGTCAAACACCAGATGATTTTTGCCTGAAACTTCGGCCCAGCCTCCATCCCCGCCCTGCAAACCGCCGCGGGCGCTGATGCTGCCGTAGTAACGGGTTCTATCGTCGGCCCACACGATTACCTTGCCGCCATAACCGCTGGTAATGGCGTCAGCCCTGATACTTGAATCCGAACTCACATAGGTCGCTGAGGCGTTCTGCACGGCAGGATTTTTGCCCTGGTAGTCGCCACCGATCAAGACGTCGCCGCCGCCCGCAGTGCCGGACGCGTTGACGCTCGCCGCAGTGAGGCCGACACGGTTCCCCAGCAACTGGATTATGCCGCCTTTGCCTGTCGTTTCGCCCGCGCCTATTGCTTTGACCGTGCCGAACACCAGCGTGTCGCCGGTTTCGGATTGAACCGTTATTTTGCCGGCCTGCTCACCGTCCGCACTCAAAAGGCTGCCGGCCTCAAGGGTCACGTCCTGCTTCGCACGCAGAACGATTCTGCCGCTTGCGTTCCGCGCCACCTGGTCGGCATTGATGAT
>Ga0180007_10007531_pt1 | contig 10262 bp, 24 predicted proteins | sample MM_PC_MetaG_FD_121122 | JGI IMG/M metagenome (GOLD analysis project Ga0180007, IMG submission 121122) | Groundwater microbial communities from the Aspo Hard Rock Laboratory (HRL) deep subsurface site, Sweden - MM_PC_MetaG | ecosystem: Environmental > Aquatic > Deep subsurface > Groundwater...
AGGGGCGAGCGTTTTGGAACGGGAAGCGAATTCCACGGACAACGGAAATCTGTTCCATCCTCGCCCCTCGCTGGCAATGTGCTGAATACTATCTTCATAAGGGTCAAATCATCCATACCATTACCGAGTGGGAAGATACAAAAGAACTGGATGAATCAAGCGTGGACCCAACCCTCGAGGGGTATTTAAAAGCCTACCGTGAATTTAAGATGATTATGGCCTTCATCCCGGTAAAAATCGAACTCCAAGTCTATCATCCAAGATACAAATATTGCGGCAGGATAGATCGGTATGGGATGTTTTATCAAAGGAGACATTCTTGGGTTATTGATATCAAGAGTGGAACCCCTCATGAATCCGATTTATTGCAAGCGCCTGCCTATATGTTTGCAATGAAAGAAAGTGGATTCCCGGTTGAAAAGTGCGGGGATCTTTATCTAAAGGCAAATGGAACCTTCCGATTTCGAGAAGTGAAAAACCCAACGGATAAATTTTTAACATTTCTAACCGGAATACCAAGATGGAGGGAACAAAATGAAATTCGAGGCCGAACTTAGAATGACACCGGAAGAAGCTATCGAGATATTTAGGCGCGGGTTCCCCGTAGGTTATATTGCCGAGGGATCGAAAATAACAAAGGTCGTGAGTTCTGGTTATCCCATACGCGAATGGGTTATCACCATCAAGAATGAGGAGGCCGAATCATGAGCATGATCGCAGAGAAATTTGAATATCAAACACTCCCCGATGAAGCCAAGCAAATCCAGGACAAGGCCCTGCAAGTTGTTCCCCAAGCTACGGCTCTAAGGGTTGTGGATGAGCAGACCAAGGAGCTGGGGGGATTACTCTACAATACCATCAACCGAGCCCTGGAGCAGATCGGAGAGGTTTTTAACCCGATGATCGAGGCGGCGATGGAAGCCAAACGGAAAACGGAAACCGCCAGGAAAACCATCGTGACCCAAAAGGAACGCTTTGAAGCCCCCTGGAATGAGGCCAAGGTTTATGTTGTGAGACAACTCACCGCCTACAGAGAAGAGCAGGACAAAAAGCGCAAGGAAGAAGAGGAACGCAATCGGCAAGTGGCCCTCCGGGCCGAAATGGAGCGCCGGAAGAAAGCGGAAGAGGATGCTGCTGTCCGGGCTGCAGAAATGGAAGAGGCGGGTTGTACGGAAGAGGCCGCGCAGATCGTTGAGGAGGCAATCCAAGAAGCAGAGGAACCGATGAGGGTTTATGTTGCTCCCCCATCCACCCCAAAGACGGAAATCAAGGGTGGAAATTTTAAAGTAACATGGCACGCGGAAGTGAAAAACCTGAAGGCTCTTTGCTTGGCCGTCGGCATGGGAAAAGCATCGGAGAATTTGGTTAGGGCATACATGCCAGCGCTCAATGATCTGGCAATTGGGATGCGCGAGCAATTAACAAAAATGAATATCGGAGTGGAAGCAGTACGCGAAACTAACATGGCGAAGGCGAGACAATAACCAAATGGCCCCCATGTCCGAATCAATTAGTTACCGTGGAAGGCATACCACTGACGAGCTAAAAAATATAGTTGATTACTAGGAGGCAATATGCTTGCGGCTACAAGGATTCCAAGTGATAAATGGCAATGGTTTGGATTACCGGGACATTTAGTTGTTGCCCGTGATTGTTCGCATCATTTATGTACTCGGGTGGGTAAATATCTTATATCAACCGTTGGACATTACCGTCCTTTTAATAAACGAAAACCAAACGAAATGTCCCCAATAGAAGAGATAGGACATAATCGCTTTTTCGAAACCTATATTTTTAAAATTATTAAAGGAAGTTGCGAATGCGGGTGTGGAAAACCAAACGTAGATCTTAAGGAGATAGAAGCGCTTAGTGCAAATACAGATAAAGAAGCAGATAAAAATCATATCAAAATGTGCAAAAAATATGCGGAGGAGGTAGCATGAAAATTAAATACGGACCAAGCGTTCTAAATCTAGTGCGCCTTTCATCCAGATACCGGAAGAAGGCAAGGTGGGCTTGGGTGGAAGGTTTTGTGGTGGGGGTAGCGCTGGTGACGGTTATTGCGTGGGTAGCGAGATGAAAACCCTACTCATTGGAATAATTATGGCCTCGATTTGTTGGGGAGCATTTGCGGTAAACACTCGCCTCGACCTCCATGCAGTTAATAAAGGCCTGGCTGCCTCCAATGCAACAGTGGAGGACTTAAAGTCCAGACTCGATCCACTGCAACATCCGGCAACTAGAGATCGGCTTGTCGAGTGGACATATCGCAACTCCAGGCAGGTTTCCAGGGCAACTGTAACAACCATTGTCGATGAGACGTTAAAAACTCGCTATCCGCTATTATTCCTCGCTTTAATCTGCGCCGAGTCGGAGTTCCATCCATCGGCTATATCGAGAGTCAATGCAATCGGGTTGGGACAGATTCGTTACGAAATCCACAAAAAAGAACTTGTTGCCATAGGAGTAAAAGAGGCACGCGATCTTTTTGATGTGTCACGCAACATTAAAGCAACGGAATTGATATTTCTCGGTATGCTCCAGCGCAACAAGGGGGATGTGATAAAAACATTGAATGCCTATGTTGGCGGAACTGTCGTGAACTATCAATCTAAAATACTTAAAAGTTTCGTAGAGTTATCGATGATGATCAAAAGGGAGGGATAGCTTGGAAAGGAGTAACAGACATGAGAAAAACAATTCTTACGTGTGATAGGTGCAAAAAAGAAGTGAATAAATTATGCGATGTTGGCGCTGGCCTCATGATTCAATCATGTGGCGCTTATGGAAATACGGGAAACATAATGGCAGTTAGGCAGCTAACCGCCGAATGGTGTTTTGACTGCTGTGTTGAGATGCACCTCACTAAGCCAAGCATTGCATCAACGGTGGCTCCAGGGGCAACACCCCCTACAATCGAGGACATGATTCGAGAAATTATAAGAGAGGAGTTCAAAAATGACTAAGAAAAAAACAGCAAAAGAAACAATAACAGCGGCACTGGAAAGATCAAGACGAGGTCGTGTTGCCGAGATAGCTATTCTCATTTATGACAATCAGCTCGTGACAAAAAGTCCTCCAAGGGAAAACTTGAGGACAAGGGCTGGTGCTGAAAGAATGGCGAAGCGAATTATGAAATTACTCTTTGGCGAATAACCCTTGCCCCGTTCAGTATTAACTATCTACTATAATAGTAGAAGGGGTCGGTGAGAATCCGGCAACGGGGTAATTGAGGAGAATAAATAACTCTTGCCCCCGTCGGCGTGGCAGCGTCGGTTGTGAGAGGCCCTCAGGACATTACCTCTGCCAAGGCCATACTGAGGTTCGTGAAAGTTCCAATACGCGACCTGAGATAATATCAAATGCGACCTGAGGAATGGAGCCGAGTGGGGAATCCGGCACGGGGGCAACTTGGAAGGGAGATGAAATGAGCGAGGAATACACCGTAGGGGATATGGTTGAAACCGCTGTTTTTGTAGGAACCAAAAGAATACCAATGGGCAGGGGAATGGTTGTTGCTGTCCATAGAGGAAGAAGCACTTGCTAAAGCGAAAAAAATAGTTGCAGCGGATAAGTTTCTCGTCCTTAGAGTAGTAGAAGAAAAAGGGAGTCTTCTACTAGACAAACCTACGGGGTAATTAAAAAGGAGGAAATGGAAAAATGCCTATTTATCAATTTCAGTGTATGCGTTGTTTTATTGTAAGTGGGTATATGTCAGCCAACCTACATGATGCTCCAACATGTTGTGATGGTGAACTGATGGTTGCCATTAAAATTCTTCCATTTGAAAATGTGGAGAAGGAGGGAAGAGATGAAATTCAGAAAAAAGCCCGTTGTGATTGATGCAGAACGTTTCTTTCCCGAACCAGCAAAGTGGGAAAATGAAATGTTCATGGAGTTTCCAGTTCAACACGACAAAAAGGGGTATTTTCTTATCATTCCTACACTAGAAGGAAATCACAGAGCAAACGAAGGAGATTGGATTATTACAGGGGTTAAAGGTGAGAAGTACCCCTGCAAACCCGACATTTTTGAGGCAACTTATGAAAAGGTTGAGTAACCCTTTGCCCCCGTCGGCGTGAAGTTTACCTTGCGCTGGAGACCTCTGGTAACACCGAGAACACGTGCCGGTCAGAGTGTAGGTGGGCGTTCGGCAACGGGGGCAATTCAAAAGGAGAGAAAGATGACTAACGAAGAGCGTAACAAAATAATCGCTGAGGCGTTGGGGCTATGTTGGCATGTTCGGAAATATTCTATTAATAGTCCAACTTTTGGCCGTTGCATAAAATGTGGGGTGATTTATGCAAGCCATCCTGATTTCTCTACTTGGGATGGTTTCGGTCTTATCATGGAAAGGGGGACAGAGAGGAGGTGGTGGAAATGTTTTATAAATAAAATTGGTGGTTTTTCGTCTATCGACTTATTAGAAGATGACCAAGAATTGATGGAACCAGATGACTATATTCCAGTTAGTACTATCAACCCTCCCATCATGTTCACTGAACTCTCAACTTGGCTCTCAGAAAACGAAAAGGAATGGAGGAAGGGATGAAATATGTAATGATGAGTCCGAAGGGATTTAATAAAGTCACCGTTCCACTGGATGAAATAAAATATCTGTTAGAAGATGAGGAACCAGAACAGGAATGGGAATTAGAGATTGTGGAAATGACAGAAGAAGAATATAAAAAACTTCCCGAATTTACGGGGTTCTAAACAACCCTTGTGTTGGAATGGAGGATTAGATGGAAACGTGCTGGTTGTTTGAGAAAACGGGCGAAAAAAGAGCAATTAAAAGTGGGGAATGGGGAGTTGTAAACGCTCGCTTTCCAGAACCTTATCATTGGGATTACGATGATGATTGCAGGGAGTTTTCTATTCTCAAGCTCACCGAATTTTCCTCCAACCCCTTTGAGCCGATCAAGGAGGTTTGGGATAAATGGTCGGAAGAAATTAGGTGGTTTGCTGCTTCGGCTTCTAAACCAGTACAAAATATGGCTGAAGCCATCTCTGAGGCCATGAAGAGGATGGAGGGGAAATGATAAAAAGAGGATTGCCTGAAACTGAAATTATCGACAAGTTATTTTTAGAGTTATCCCAGTTTACTAACGCAAAAACAGGCAGGGAAATATACTTAGAAAAGGCCCTTGAGCCGATCAAGGGGGTTTGGGAAATCGTTAAAGGTGGTTGGAGCGGTGAAGATGATGACGGAGGAAAAATGTGGCAAGCGATTTCTGAGTGCATGAAAAAAAGGGAGGGGAAATGACCGACACGGAATGCGATAAAATAATCACAGAAGCGTTGGGGATTAAAACCGAAACGCTAAAAACTAACCTATTTGGTGTTATATATCCCCGGTTTGATGCCTGGCCCGGCTTCGGAATCATCATGGAGGAGGGGCCAGGGAGGAAATGGTGGAAAGAGTTTGTTGATTATATAACCCTGTTTGTGGAAAACCATGAGAAGGAATTTATTTTTTATTTGCCAAGCAATCTAGTCAATCCCTCTACTATGTTCGTTGAACTCTCAACCTGGTTCTCGGAACACGAAAAGGAATGGAGGAAGGGATGATTTACGCCGTGCCTATAAATATAAAATCCCAAGACGAATTAAGTCAGAAGCATTGTTTTGGAGATTGCGGGAAAATCATTTTAGCTGGTCTGGATCTCCATGACTTTGGGTCATCGTTCATCTGCCGCATGGATGTCTGCCCACATGAGGATAAAACGGCTGGCCCCATCGGCGATTTAGATGGCGAAGAAGTGATGTTGAGAAAATTAAAGGAGACCCCAGTGCGCGCGGAGAGATTGCAGGAAATCGCCTGTGGGGATCTTCGCAAAGAAGGAGCTCCCCATGACCTAATAAAACTAAATACCGATTGGTTTGTGGGACTTTGGGATTCCATACAAGGAGTGCTGATTTGAAATCCTGGGGAGAAATATTCTGGGCGGCAATGCGCCGGGGCTATGATTGCGGATACGCCGCTTGGCTCGCAGACCGTTATATTAAACGGAAAATAAAGGAGCGCTGATTTAATGGGGAAATTGCCGTGAAGGAGAATTTTTCTCTTGACAATGGTTTTAAGTGATGTATGATGGAAATATGCGAGACTTAGAATGACAATAAATTCCATAAATCAATTATTAAACGAAATCGCAACCTGGGCGCGGGAGGTCTCGCATACCTACCGAAAGGTCATTCTATGCCCGCGTTCAGGAAGCGAGATTGGATCTTTATAAATGTCTTCCAAAGAGAAAAAAAGAGCAAATAAATAATGGCCAGTCCTCAGAAAGAAATAACAATATTACGCAACAATAAAGGACAATTTATTAAGGGTTGTAGAATTGCTACCCTCAATAAAGGTATGAAAATGCCTGATGGGTTTGGGGAAAAAATTAGTAAGGCAAGAATGGGAATTAAGTTATCGAATATCACCAAAGAAAAAATAGCAAGAGGACATATTGGCCTTAAACCGACACTTGAAAGTAGACTAAAAAATAGTGAAACAAACAAGAGAATAGCAACCAGGGGAGAAAAACATAAATGGTATAAGGGGGGGAAAAGCAAACATCACAAAGAAAAATATTACACAGCCGAATATAAGCAATGGAGATTAAAGGTATTTTATCGTGATAATTTTACCTGCCAAGGTTGTAATAATGTAGGTGGTTATTTAACAGCACACCATATTAAATCTTGGGCAAAATATCCTGAGTTGAGATTTGAAGTTAATAATGGGATTACCCTCTGCGATAATTGCCATAAATTAACTGATAATTACATGGGCAGAGGGAAAAAATAGAATGTGTGCCAGTCCGCAGAAAGAAGACGGATACACTCCAATCGCCCACGAAATATTGGAACAACTAGCGAAGCACGTTATAAGTTCAGATGAATGGAGAATTTTGGTAATAATTTTCAGGAAAACGTATGGATGGAACAAGAAAGATGATTGGATTTCATTGGGACAATTTGCTGAAATGACTGGAATTTTAAGACAACACATACCGAGAATTATTGACCGACTACTCAAAAGGAATATAATAATTAAACGTGTTACCCAGTCAGGTAGCACCGTTACCCGGTCAGGTAACACCCTGGGCATAAAGTATGGATTACAAAAGGATTTTGAAAATTGGAGGGTGTTACCTAAACAGGTAGCTGCTACCGGAGCAGGTAACAGGGGTGTTACCCAACCAGGTAAAAGGGTGTTACCTGAACAGGTACCCACAATAGATAATATACAAAAGAAACTAACAAAAGAAAAAACACATAGTATTGATTTTATATTATTCTATGAAGCATACCCAAAGAAAATAGGCAGAGTCGAAGCATGGAAAAAATGGAAAATACTTAAAAAATCAAATGATTTTCCTAAAATTGAAACCATCCTAAAGGCAATTGAACTCCAAAAAGAAACCGATCAGTGGAAAAAGGACGGAGGCCAATTCATCCCCCACCCCGCTACTTGGTTAAACCAAGGCCGATGGGAAGACGAGGTCAAGGCCGAATCGTGGATTGAAAAAAACAGGAGGATTGAATGAATCCCAATGAATATTTCAACGCTATTAAGGGAATGTTGACGTTTGAAGAACTGCTTTCTCATGGAGAAGCCTGCGATTACCTGTCCTACCGGGGATCAGATTTAAAATTGAAAGGCATCCCGGAAGAAACCAGAAACAAGATTGCCCTAGTTTATAAAAAAATGCGGGCTAAATTCTTCTATCCCGTAGGATATGATTTCCAGAACAAAGAACTCGTTTGGCTGGAGCGCACCACAAAGAACGAAGCCCACATCCGCTGGGGTCAGAGAAAGCAAAGGGAAATTGAACGGGAAAACCAGGCCCCCCCATCACTAGCAGAAATGGAACCTCAAGACAGACCAGGAATGGAAAAGGCAAGCGAAGCAATATCAAAAGCATTCCAAAAACTTCAAGGAGGATGAAATGAATCTAATCAACTTCTGGAACGTGGCTAAAGATGGGCAAAAAGTAAAGAACAAAGATGGATTGATATTTGAAAAAGTTGAGGATTTGGGAATTACGCAGTGCCTATACGACACGATGATGGAGGATGAATATATTCTTTCCGACGATTGGGAGACTGTGGTCGATAACATGGAAATACCCTTAATAACAATTCCGAAAACATAAAAATATTATGCAGGAAATGCCATATGGAATCCGATGGGCGGTTAATAAAATTACATGAAAGGAGAAAACAAAATGCCGCTTTGCGAGAAATGTAAAAAAGAATTAGGCGGAACAAATTTTTTCCCTTTCCGGTGGCTACATTGCCACCACGAGGAGGAAAAGAAGGGATGCCCCATCCTGAGATGGAATATGGACAATATGGTAATGCGAATAGATAGCAACGAGAACCTTCCCGACTGCGAGAGGAAATTATGAGCCGGAAGAGGTTGGGGTTGGGATAATACTCAAACAGCCCTGTTCCAGCTCGCTAGAGGCCCATAAAACCATTGACAACGGTCTATGGGTATGATAAGATGGGGACCAAAGAAGGAGAAAAACTAAATGGTCCCCAAACCAGGAATAGCAATTTATGGAAGTGTCGAGATTAAAAGAGTATTTTGTTATAAATGTAAGTCGATGGCCCTTGTAATAGAAGGAATAAAACAATGCTGCGGAGATGAGGATAATTCTTTCCCGGAAATAACCTATAAAATGTCTGGGAGTAGGGGAATAAAATTACATTATGTGCGTAAAAAAATAATTAAGGAGCAAAACAATACTTGCCCATATTGTGATAAGCAATTTGGATATTTTTATTTACGTAAAGGAAAAACCATAAAAAGTACGATTCATATTGATCATAAGATTCCGTTTTCTTTTTCCCAAGACAATAAAAAGGAAAATTGTATAGCTTGTTGTAGTCTTTGTAATTCACTTAAGTCTGATATAATCTTTGATACTTTTGACGAATTGAAGGAATATTTGAATGAAAAAAGAAAAAACAAGGGAATTAAAGTTTTGTCTTGAGTGTGAAAAAGAATTTGTCAAAAGAGACAATAAAAAATATTGCTCATCCAAATGTAGGTTTAAGGCATGGGCTAAAATACATCCAAGAATTTAGGATGAAGAAAATGGATTCTAGGCCAAACCAGAAAGGAATTGGGGTATCACCAAATACCAGCAGAATATTTCTTGATCTTTTATGCATTAAAGAGCTGTTCAGGGCGAACGGGACAGAGAAGCGATGTCTTTGTCCGTGGTGCAATGCCATCAAATATGGCCGGCCAGCCAAACCGGAAAATACCGTGGAATTCCCGGAACTATTACCAATTAACCAAGAAAGGAGAATCGATGAATAGACAAATGACTTTGAAAGGCGCGAGCGCGAAGGCGCAGGGTGAAGGAGGTGTTCTGGTAAGGTTATCCCTGGAAGCCATTACCTCGGCGGACATGGCCCGGGACATCCTCATGGAAGTCGGGGAAATGCTGGACCAGGAAGTGACCTGTGAAATTGAAGCAGTGCAAATGAAACTTAAATAGAAAGGAAAAGAATAGGAAAAATATTAAAAAAGGAATGAACATGGAAATCGGAATGGTACGATTGGAAAAGCATCAATGTGAAGCAGAGATTGGGGCCATTCTAAGAATACTCGAGGAGCAAACTGCCTGCATTGTCTTGGGAATTAATCTTGAGCGTACCCATGTTTTTGGAAAACCTCCGGAAATTATCAGTGTCCATCTTGACATGAGGATTGAGGCTTATAGATAGAAAGGAAACCAAATGGAATATTTAGTGAAAGTATGTGGTTGGATTGACAACATACCAGCAGAATATTTCTTGATCTTTATCCTAACTCTCATGCTTGCCATAGGCATTGCTGAAATGGAGAAAAGAATATGTCGATGAAAGCCAAGCATCCATGCAACTTTCCGAACTGCAAAGAGATTACGAATGAACGATATTGCTCGGAGCATAAGCGTCTGACCGACCAGCAATATTATAAGCAAAGGGAAATGGAGATTGGCCAACCTTATGCCACGCGCCAGCATCGTTCCTGGAGAATGATGATCCTGAACCGCGACCCGATCTGCAAGCTCTGCAACACAGCACCCTCGACCGAGGTGGACCATATCGACGGCGATAGGACTAACTACGGTATGGACAATGGACAGGGGGTATGTAGGCCATGTCACTCGGCGAAGACTGATAGGTGGAGAAGAAAATGAAGTTGTGTAAAGAATTCGGTACGGAAGGGGGCCTCCGATTTGTAGAAAGTTTTGCAGCTTAAC
>Ga0180007_10007532_pt1 | contig 10261 bp, 10 predicted proteins | sample MM_PC_MetaG_FD_121122 | JGI IMG/M metagenome (GOLD analysis project Ga0180007, IMG submission 121122) | Groundwater microbial communities from the Aspo Hard Rock Laboratory (HRL) deep subsurface site, Sweden - MM_PC_MetaG | ecosystem: Environmental > Aquatic > Deep subsurface > Groundwater...
ATTACATCCCCCCCCCTCGCACATTTCTGGCCGCACCACAAACCACTTCCGAACGTGCACTTAATGGCTCAACTTTGATTGGCAGAAGTGGATCTCTTTCTGTTAGCACCCAAGGGTGCAGGTTGAATACGAACGTGATCTGCATTTTGCCGTGACCAATCTCACCACTGCCAGCTGCTCCGACAGGGTTGCCTTTAATTCCGTGTACAATATGGAATCCTTTTTCAAGGGATGTATTGAAATGGAAAGAAAGATTCCGGACATGAAACTGAACCTGACCGACGAACTGCGTAAAAAATCCGTAGTGCTGCATCCTGGAGTCGATTTTTCCCAACTTGATGAAACGCCGGCGTCCACCGATGTTGACGACAGATCACCGGTTATCATCTGGAATCACCGCTGGGAATATGACAAGAATCCGGATCTGTTTTTCCGCACCCTCTTTCAGCTTGATGACCTGCAGGTGGATTACAAACTTGTTATCCTTGGCCAGTCTTTTGAGCAACACCCTGAAATTTTTGACAAAACACGCGAGCGACTTGGTCACAGGCTGCTCCATGTCGGCTATGTCACGGAAAGGGAAAAATATTATCAATGGCTGCGCCAGGGCACCCTTATCGTATCAACAGCCAACCATGAATTCTTCGGCATTGCTGTTATTGAGGCGGTGCGAGCCGGTTGCCGGCCCCTGTTGCCGAACAGACTTTCTTACCCGGAACTTTTTCCCCGGGATTATCATTTATAATGATGTAATGATGAGGATTTATTGTATCGATTACGAGATGGATTAAAGGAGAAAAGACTTGATAATGTTTCCGCCCTGGAGCTTACCGAGCAGTTTTGCTGGTCTGCTCTTGCCGGCAGATATACAGACTGGTTGAACACATGATTGTTTTTGATCTTGCATGTGAATGTGGTTTTCTCTTTGAGGGCTGGTTCAAGGATCACGAAGAATTTGCCAGACAGGAAAGGGAAGGGCAGCTCATCTGCCCGAAATGCGGGGGCAGACAATGTCTCCGTAAGGTATTATCCCCTGTTGCCTACCAGAAAAAGTCGTCTGGGGTGGCAGCCGACTGGCAATCGTCTTCCAAAACCGACCCTGCCCGCATTGCCGAATCAGTGGAACAGTCCATCCGGACAATACAGGAGTTTGTTGAAAAAAATTTCGAGGATGTGGGGAGCGACTTTGCCCGGGAAACACTGAAAATTCACTATGGGGTCGAAGAACCAAAAAATATCAGAGGAGTGGTGACCCCGGCAGAGGAAAAAATTCTTGATAAGGAAGGGATCCAGTATCTGAAGATCCCGGTCCTGGGCAAAAAAGAAAGCCACTAATAAGCGGGGGCAACAAGAAAATGAGGAAGCTGTTCAACTTTTCTCCAAAAAACTGCATGCTCTGGTTGCTGGTTTTTCTATCACCCTTGCTGCTCACCTCCTGCGTGACGCTTACCGGCGTCGTTGCCGATGATCCTGCCAAGGTATACTTTTCTGCCGAGGAAGAGAACCTTCCTGCCCGTTTCGCCCCATTGTTCGTCCTGCAGACATACAAAGAAAATTATAACCGCATCGGCCGGCCCTCAGCCCGTTTTGTCAAAAAAGAAACCAGGCAGGAGGAAATTTTCATCGATCCGGCGGAGGCGTCCATATTTGTTGAACAGCGGACCTTCTCCACGGCAGAAGGCAACTATACCAACCTTATTTACCGTATCCATTTTGCAGAGGTTCCTTTTAATCTCATACCATTTCATGTAACGGCGGGAAAAAACCCCGGTCTGTTTGTCATTATCACCTTGGACAGTAAGAATCAGCCGCTCTTGGTGACGACAGTCCATACCTGCGGCTGCTATTTTGTGATAACGCCCAGCTCTTATCTGCCGCGCCGGGCATTTCCGGACGGATGGCAGCAAACAGAGGAAAAGCTCTGGGGTGAAAGTCTGCCGGCGATGATCGACTATGCGGATGGCTCCGGGGAAAAAAGAAGATTGCTCGTCTTTCTGCGGGATGGAACACACAGGGTGATGCATCTGCAGATTATGGAAGAGGGAGAGATCATGCGAAATTATGATCCGCTCCCCATCCGCCTTGAGCCCATGGCGGCATTAAAGACAATCCCCTTGGAAGACGGCGGCGTTACATCCTTTTTTGAGGAGGGAGGGTGGCGCAATGGCTATGTGAAAGGATCCTATAAGCCATGGGAAATGCTGCTGATAAGCTGGTGGGCGCTTGATCTGAACGTCGGTTGCGACAAGGAATACGGAGATCCTCTCACTTCAGAAAATAGATTTTACACCAGCCTCAGGCCCTGGTGCCGGAGCGAGTCAGACATGCGGAACTTTGCGGAATTTCTGCACTTCTGGGGATGGAAATTATAACCGCTCTTTTGCACTGTCTTCTTTGACAAAATGAGTGTTTAAAAACTCGCATTCCAGCGGTGTGAGGTCAAAACGCAACTGTGCCTCGCGGAAAACGTCCGCCCGCTTTTTTCCCGGATGTTCCGCCAGTACTTCACATACCCAACAAAGCACCTTTTTCATTTTATCGCCTGGGGGCTGCATTGAATGGGACATGGATTGATCCTCTATTTTCTCGCTGGTTGGTAAATGATCCCTGCCAGGGGTGGCACGGTCACCTTGATATGATACTTCGCCTCTCCGAAAGGTTCGGCAATGGCAACCTTGACATCAGGATTGCTCACATTGCTGCCGCCGAATGAACTATCGTCGGAGCAGAAAATCTCCTTATAGTCAGTCAGTTCCGGAACCCCGACCCTGTAATTATAGTGTACTTCCGGCGTCATGTTGAGCAGACAGACAACATGGTCGGCAGGGTTTTTGCCGAAACGGGCGAAAACGATGATGGAGTGGTCCACATCCTTGAAGTCCATCCACTTGAAGCCGGTATGGGAAAAGTCCACTTCCCACAGGGCCGGAACAGATCTGTATAGCTCGTTCAGTTTTTTCACAAAATATTGCAACTGGTGATGGAGCGCTTCCTGCTCGGGCAGATGCCAGTCCAGACTCACCTTGCAGTACCATTCTGAAATCTGGCCGAATTCCCCGCCCATAAAGAGAAGTTTTTTCCCTGGATGTGTCCATAAAAAGAAAAAGAGAAGCCGCAGGTTGGCGAATTGCTGCCATCTGTCACCCGGCATTTTTGCAAGAAGTGATTTCTTGCCATGTACCACTTCATCGTGGGACAGCGGCAGGATGAAATTTTCAGAAAAGGCATAGAGCAGCGAAAAGGTGAGATTATTGTGATGAAATTTGCGGTAAAGGGGATCGCGGCTGAAATAATCGAGCATATCGTTCATCCAGCCCATATTCCATTTGAAGCCGAACCCCAGGCCGCCCTGGTCCGTTGCTTTGGAAACACCATAGAAGCTCGTTGACTCTTCGGCGATCATGGCAGTATCCGGGAAACGCTGATAAATAATAGCGTTCAGATGTTTAATGAACGCTATGGCATCAAGATTTTCCTTGCCGCCGTAAGGATTGGGAATCCAGTTGTCGTCTTTTCTGCCGTAATCCAGATAAAGCATGGAGGCCACGGCATCAACACGAATAGCGTCAATATGAAATTTGTCAATCCAGAAGATTGCATTGGCAATGAGAAAATTACTTACTTCCCGGCGGGCATAGTTGAAAATTAATGTCCGCCATTCCGGGTGTGATCCCTGTCGTGGATCTTCGTGTTCATAAAGAGCTGTCCCGTCAAAACGACCCAGACTGTGACCGTCCGTAGGAAAGTGAGACGGAACCCAGTCAAGGATAACGCCGATATCATTCTGGTGGCAGCAGTCAACAAAATACATGAAATCCTGAGGGGTGCCGAATCTGCTGGTAACGGAAAAATAGCCTGTGGTCTGATATCCCCACGATTCATCAAAGGGATGCTCCATGACCGGCATGAGTTCAATATGGGTAAATCCCATCTTCTTCACATAGGGGACAAGGCTGCCGGCCAGTTCGCGGAAGGAAAGGAATCTCTCAGGATTGGACGGATCACGCTGCCAGGATCCCGGGTGAACCTCATAGACCGAAACAGGTTGGTCATATAATTTGCTGCCGCGTTTTTTGTCGCACCAGGACTGATCCTGCCATTCATAATCGTCGATATTCCAGACAATTGAAGCGCTTTTAGGCCGTACCTCAGCAAAAAACTGGAAGGGATCCGACTTCTCCATGATGTCATTGGTGGGTGTCCGGATTTCATACTTATAGATTTCACCATGGGAAATGCCTGGCAGAAACAGTTCCCATATGCCCGATGCACCAAGCACCCTCATCTGGTGAACTCTGCCGTCCCAATAGTTGAAATTGCCGATGACGCTGACCCGGCGGGCAGCAGGAGCCCAGACACGGAACATTGTCCCCTCAATGCCGTCGATCACGGCCGGGTGAGCGCCCATTTTGTCATAGAGATAATAATGGGTGCCATGATTGAAAAGGTGACGGTCATATTCTGAAAGCTGCGGCAGAAACTGATAGGGATCGATATAGGTACGGATTTCATTGTTATAGTATGTTGCTTCAAAAGAATATTTAAAAGGGACGACATAGTCGGGAACGACAATTTCAAACAGCCCCTCTTCCCGCATTTTGTACATGTCCCTCTTTTCCCCATCCAGAACAAGCCGCACGGATTCGGCAAGCGGCAGAAAGGTGCGGATGACGGCGGAATTGGGATCATGTTCCAAAACATGAACGCCAAGCACCAGAAAGGGATCATAGTGATCCGATGCAATGACTTTGTTAAGTTCGTATGTTATATCGAGAGTCATGGTATTCCTTTAATTTGTCACGTTATGTAAATTTTCTGGTCAATTGAAGCGCGAAAGAAAATGTATGTCGCTATTTGATAGTATTACCTTCTTTTTAGAAAAACTGTAGCATATTTCCCAAAATAATCTCTATTATTTTTCTTGACCAACATCGCACTTGACACACTTTTTTACTTTGATAAGTTGCGATGCATGATTTGATAAAAATGATTTCTTTTCTGCATGATCCTTTTACGAATGGTTTTTTTTATGGAACTGACGATAAACAGCCTGACAGGATATTTTCTTATTGCCACACCCCAGATGCCTGACCCGCGTTTTGCCCGCAAAGTAATCTATATGTGTTCACATGAACCCGAAGAGGGGGCCATGGGCGTGGTGTTAAATCAGCCGGTTGAGGATGTGTCGCTGGCTGCGCTTTATAAAAGCATGAATATCCCTGTTCCGCATATGAAGCTCCCATCCATATTCCTGGGAGGACCCGTCGAGCTTGAAGCAGTTTTTATTCTCCATTCAAATGATTATCATGCAAGGCAGTATCTCGAGATCAGCAATGAGGTCCGCATGTCAAGAGATCCGCAAATCCTGCAGGACATAGCCTGCAACAGGGGGCCGCAGGACTACCGTTTTTTTCTTGGCTATTCCGGTTGGGGACCCGGGCAGCTTGAATATGAACTGTCCCAGGATGGCTGGTTGACCCTTCCTGCGGATTATGAGGACATATTCTACATTGCTCCTGAAAAAATGTGGGAAAAAATTACATTAAAACATGGAATTGATATCAGCCTTTTCGGAGAAGTGACCGGCAACGCATAGATTTCATTACAGAATTTTATATAAAGGAATAACATGGAAGAAGAAATTTTTGAATGTCAGCAATGCGGTTATTGCTGTCAGGGTGAAACAACCGTATCCCTCACAGATGACGATCTGCAAAGGATGGTGGACTATATCGGCATTCCGGAAAAAGAGGTGAAGGAGAAATATCTGCGGATCACCGACCACGTCATACAGATGAAAATCGTAGACGGTCATTGTATTTTTTTTGACAAGGGCTGCACGGTGCATCCCGGCAAACCCTGGCGCTGCAGTCAGTGGCCCCTGCACCCGAGTATTCTACAGGACCGTAACAACTTTGAGGCCATCAGCACCTCTTGTCCCGGCATCAAGGCGGGCCTGGGCTATGAGAAGTTCTGTGAGATTCTCTCTTCCCTCATCAGAGCAAAAGAAAACAAGTAATGCGCTTGGAATTGATATTTCCCGGTAAAACAAAGGAGGCATACCTGAAAAAGGGGATAGATGACTTCAACGAACGTCTCAGTCATTATGTGAAGACAGATTTCAAGATCATCAAAGACAGGTCCGGATCTAAAGATGCGGCACGTGCCGTGCTGCTTGAGGGGGAACAACTGCTGGAAAACTGCAGCAAATCAGCCTATGTGGTGGTGCTTGATCCCGGCGGTCGGCAATTCAGCTCTGAAGAATTTGCCAGAATGGTTGAAAACTGGGAAGGGCAGGGGAGACAGGTAATATCGTTTGTTATTGGAGGACCTGAAGGACTTTCACCCGCGGTCCTTGCCAGAGCGGATCTGTTGATGAGTCTTTCCAGGATGACATTTACCCACGAGATGACCCGCCTTGTCCTGCTGGAACAGCTGTATCGGGCTTACAGCATCAAAGCGGGAACAAAATATCACAAATAAGAAAATCAGACCGCCTCAACGGCTGCTATCTCAGGCACTTCCGATTTAAGAAATTTCTCGATTCCTTCCTTCAGGGTAACCTGAGACATAGGACAACCCCGGCACGCTCCGGTGAGTTGCACCTTGACCACCCCATCATTCGTCACGTCAATGAGCACAACGTCGCCCCCATCTTTCTGAAGAGTGGGCCTGACCTTGTTCAACGCTTCCTGTACTTTTTCACGCATGGGAGCGGTCTCCTTTTTTCAATTTTCTCAATAAACATAGCACAGAGACCATTTTAAGACAAGCCTCTGTTCACTTATCCAAAAAGCTGCTGGCTATTTTTAAAAAAATTATTCTATAATCAATTATTGCGCTGCAAATGAAATTTCCATCGATCGATAATATTCATCACCGCGCCCTCGGCGATGAAAAGATGATTTATGAATTTTCTCCTTAAATAATTCACACGAGCGGAGTTGTCTGTATGGTCCAGCAATCTAAGAGTAATATATTGCTTGAAGTCGGCACAAATGAGCTTGAAGTTATTACTTTTTATCTTGAGTGGATTGACCCTGACACAAAACTGCTCCACAAAAACACCTACGGGATTAATGCGGCAAAGGTAAAAGAGCTTGTTGCCTATCCCGAAAACATCACTGAACTGGCGAGCAGCGTTCCCTGCGTAAAGGGTGTTTTCCTTCTCCGTAACAATACAATACCTCTTATTGATCTCTGCAATTGGTTTTCCTATCAGACAGAAGAAAAAAAAGAGGGCGACAGGAAATGGGTTGTCATTGTTGCCGATTTAAACGGGAAGGCATTCGGTTTTATCACCCATGGGGTGGATAAGGTATATCGTATCTCATGGTCGCAGATTATCCCTCCTCCGGAACTGGTTGCATCAGGTCAAAGCATAACCGGAATTTGTCAGGTGGATAATCTTATTATCCAGATGATCGATTTCGAAAGAATCGTGGGTACTGTTGATCCGAGCATGGTGGTGAAATCCAGTCGAAATGAAAAGGAAGCCCACGAAATCGAACAAAAATATGAGAAGGCGGTGCTGGTGGTCGACGATTCCAGGGTCGTGCTGATGCAGTTGACCAAAACGTTGCAGAATGCCGGGTTTAAAGTGATCCCCAAGCCTGACGGCCAGGCGGCCTTTGAATTTCTCGAGGAGTTGCGCAAAAAGGGTGAGGCCGACAAAAAGATCCTGGCTATCCTTTCTGATATTGAGATGCCACGTATGGACGGGCATCATTTCTGTAAGCGTGTCAAACAGCAATCCGCCTACAAAAAAATCCCGATTATTCTCTTTTCCTCGATGATTACTGGTGCCTTGCGTCGCAAAGGCGAAGCTGTTGGTGCTGATGCCCAGGTCACCAAACCGGAACTTGACAAACTGATTGACACAATGCAGCACTGCATAGAAAAACTGGCCAAGTCATAACAATATGTTGCCCTGGCCCGGCTTACGATTCGCGGCCTCTTCATTTTTCACGGGTCTGTGGGTTGAGATAAGAAATTCCGACAACAAATAAATCGAATCAACTGCTTATATTGCCCAAACAATGTGTTAAATAGAGGGCATTCTTTATTGACCATGCCCCTAAGATTAGCTATATAGACTACTATATTCATATGTTTACAATCAATAATCAATTTGTAACCTTTGGGTGCCAATGAGTACCAAATAAAGTCAACTTCATAAGGAGTAAGAAAATGGGAGAAACTAACGATACAGCCTTTATTCTCTGGTTTGATGAAATCGGTATTGAAGATGTGCCGATGGTCGGCGGTAAAAATGCATCTCTTGGTGAGATGTATCAAAAGCTTACTTCAAAAGGGGTTGCTGTCCCACATGGTTTTGCCATTACCGCCTATGCCTATAGATATCTTTTGGAAAAGGCAGGCATTGAGGCTGCTATCAGAGATGTGCTGTCCGATCTTGATACCCATGATATGAAAAATCTTTCCGAACGCGGCGAAAAGGTTAGAAATATCATCAGACATGCCGAATTTCCTGATGAGCTTCGTCAGGAAATTATCGCAGCCTATAAGAAAATGGAAGAGGAATACGGCCCCAATGTTGATGTGGCTGTCCGCTCATCCGCTACTGCTGAGGACCTCCCTGATGCGTCTTTTGCCGGCCAGCAGGAAACATATCTCAATATTCACGGTTACGACTATCTCATAGAAAACTGCCGCAAATGTTTTGCCAGCCTTTTTACCAACCGGGCCATTTCCTATCGCCATGATAAAGGTTTTGGTCAGTTTGATGTCTATCTTTCCATTACTGTCCAGAAAATGGTGCGCAGTGATTCCGCATCTTCAGGGGTTTTGTTCTCAATAGATACCGAAAGCGGTTTTCAGGATGCTGTTTTCATTACCGGTGCCCTGGGGCTCGGAGAAAATGTTGTTCAGGGTGCGGTTAACCCGGATGAGTTCTATGTTTTCAAGCCTACCCTGAAACAGGGCAAACGGCCCATTGTCGGCAAACGGCTCGGCAGCAAAGAGATGAAGATGATCTATAACACTGACCCGAACAGGAAAGAGCCTGTCAAAAACATTGACACAACACCGGAAGAACGCGGAACCTATGTTATCAATGATGATGAGATCTTGCAGTTGGCCAAATGGGCCTGCATCATCGAAGACCATTATGACAAGGCAATGGATATTGAATGGGCCAAGGATGGGGACGGTGTTCAGGTCGGAACCGGCAAGCTCTATATCGTCCAGGCAAGACCGGAAACAGTCCACTCCCAGACCTCTAAAAAGACCATTGAAACCTACGTCCTGAAAGAAAAGGGCGAAGTGATCGTGGAGGGGCAGGCGGTAGGCACGAAAATCGGCCAGGGCATTGCCCATGTCATAAAGGATACTGCCCATATCGGCAAGTTCAAGAAAGGGGAGGTCCTGGTTACGGATATGACCGATCCTGATTGGGAACCGATCATGAAAATCGCCAGCGCCATTGTCACCAACCGTGGCGGACGTACCTGCCATGCCGCGATCATTTCCCGCGAGCTCGGCATCCCATGTGTCATCGGCACGGGAAACGGTTCTGAAGTCATTAAAACCGGAACAGAAATAACCGTATGCTGTGCAGAAGGGGAGAGTGGTTACATCTATAAGGGTTTGCTCAAATATGAGGTAGAGAGACTTGATCTTGATTCAGTCCCCGCCACCCGCACCAAAATCATGATGAATGTCGGTATTCCGGAAAAGGCATTCTCGGAAGGTCAGATTCCCAATGAAGGGGTTGGTCTGGCCAGGGAGGAATTCATTATCAACTCCCACATCGGCATTCATCCCATGGCCCTCTACAACTTCAATGATCTGAAAGCCAAGGCAGCGGGTGATCCTCAAATTGCCGAAGTGGTAAAGGAGATCGAAAAGAGAACGACCGCTTATCCGGGTGACAAGAAACAGTTCTTTATTGATAAACTTGCCGAAGGTGTGGGCCGGATCGGCGCCGGTTTTTATCCGAAAGATGTAATTGTCCGCCTGTCCGATTTCAAGAGCAACGAATATGCCAATCTTGTCGGCGGCAAACTCTATGAACCTGAAGAAAGCAATCCCATGATCGGCTGGCGCGGTGCATCCCGCTACTATGATCCCAAATACCGGCCTGCTTTTGAGCTTGAGTGTGAGGCGCTGCTCAAGGCCCGCAATGATATGGGTTTAACCAATATCAAGCTGATGGTGCCCTTCTGCCGCACGCCTGAAGAAGGCAAGAAGGTCATTGAGGTCATGAAGGATTGCGGTCTTGTGCAGGGAGAAAACGGCC
>Ga0180007_10007533_pt1 | contig 10260 bp, 8 predicted proteins | sample MM_PC_MetaG_FD_121122 | JGI IMG/M metagenome (GOLD analysis project Ga0180007, IMG submission 121122) | Groundwater microbial communities from the Aspo Hard Rock Laboratory (HRL) deep subsurface site, Sweden - MM_PC_MetaG | ecosystem: Environmental > Aquatic > Deep subsurface > Groundwater...
ATCATTCATTTCCAAACCGTGGATTTCCGAAATTCTCATGCCCGTGGAATAAAAGGTTTCAAACATGGCCAGATTTCTTTTATCCGCCCATGTATCTGTTTTGATGGAATCCAGCAGCCGGAACAGATCATCTATATTTAAAAACCTTGGGATGGTTTTTTCAAGCTTTGGAAAGGGAACAGTATCCGCCGGGTTCATCTGAATATGGCCTGCCCTGACCAAAAAATCAAAAAAAGACTTCAGGGCCGACAAGTGCCTGGATATGGTTCGTTTGCTCTTTTTGCCCCGGACAAGGTGTGACAGATATTTACGGACCTCGTTTTTGTCCAGCTCACCCACTCTGGACAAAAAGCGTGTCTGATTTTCCAGGGTCTCTTTTTCTAGGGAATCTTTATTTGAAGTCCCCGGACCTTCTGAAACCATGGAATCTGGAATCTCCCCTGGGATCTCGAGAAAAAAACCGATAAAATCAAGGATATCGGACCGATAGGCCCTAAGCGTATGGGAAGAATACCCTTTCTCCGCATCAAGGATCTGGATAAAAGAATCCAGTATCCCCTCTGCCTTTTTAGATGGTGTGCCAACCATCATTGAGCAAGCCCTGCCGCCTGCATGACTTGCTGCATGTCCTCCCAAACCTTTCGCTTTAAGCCGGGCTGCGCCAGCAAAGCGGTTGGATGAAAGGTGGGCATCACCTGAATCCCATGACAGGAATGAAATTTTCCCTGGAATTGTTCCAGGGGAATAGTAAGATTTAACAATAGGTGTCCGGCCCGCTGCCCCAGGGCAATCACAATTTTGGGACGATTCTTTTGAACCCGGGTATGAAGGGAGTTCGCATCCACAGCATTGCAGATGAACACCGATTCCGGGGTCACCCCCATGGCAGCCAAGATTTTAACCAGCAGCCCACCGGATTCTCCCGCAAAAAATAACCCTTCGCTGTCAACAAATAACAGTCGGGCATTTTCAGGCCCCTGGAAACGAAAAGCTACCGGGGTGGCCTTAAGTTTTCCCCAAGAATTGACAGTTTCAAGGCTATTTGGGGAAAACGAGAATTTCCCATTGCCCAATGCCCTTTGATGGGCGATATACTGGGAAACATCCTGAATGGTTTTGATAAACTCCGAAGAAATAGACTGAATCGTGTTATTTTCCCCCATGGGCCTTGTCCTATTTGTTCAGCATTTGTTCAACAATGTTGTCCAATAGAATATGGGCAACCGATTGTTTATCCATTAAGGGAATATCCTTTGAAGAACCGTTTTTGAAAAAGAGCCTGACCTTGTTGGTGTCGGTTTTAAACCCGGAGTTCTCGGTTCCCACAAGATTGGCTGCAATCATATCCAGGTTCTTTTTTTCCATCTTTGCCAGGGCATGTGCGTCAAGGTCATTGGTTTCTGCGGCGAATCCCACCAGAAATTGCGCCTTAGTTTTAAGCTCCCCCACCCGTTTGAGAATATCCATATTCTCTGTCAAGGAAAGACGCATCTCCTTTGAGGCGTGAGTCTTTTTAATTTTACAGCTGCTTTTATCAACCGGCCGATAATCTGCCACGGCCGCCACCTTGATGATGATGTCAGACGCTTCAAGGTTTAAAAACACCGCCCGGGCCATTTCATCGCAGCTTTCAACCAAAACAACCTCCACCCCCACCGGCGGATCAATGTGAACAGGCCCGGAAACCAGGGTAACCCTTGCCCCCCTTTGTTCAGCAGCCCTTGCAATGGCATATCCCATTTTACCCGATGAATGGTTGCTGATGTACCGGACAGGATCGATGGCTTCAATTGTGGGACCTGCCGTTATCAGCACCTGCCTGTTCAAAAGATCTTTTCGGGTCAAAACTGCCGTCAGCCGGTCAAGGATAAACCAGGGTTCGGGCAACCTACCTGTTCCAACGGTTTTGCATGCCAGGACCCCGGCATCGGGATCAATAATATGGACGCCGTCCTGTTCAAGGATATCCAGATTTCGCTGAACCCGTATATTCTGGTACATGTCCGTGTTCATGGAAGGACAAATCATGACCGGTGCGGTAACCGCCAGCATCGTGGTCGACAGCGCATCATCGGCAATCCCATGGGCCAGTTTTCCGATAAAATTGGCAGTGGCCGGTGCAATGACGGCCGCGTCTATGCTTGTGGCAATATCAATATGGGTGACAGACCCCCGGGTATCCTTCCACAAATTTGTCAGCACCGGATTTTCACTCAACACCTCAAAGGTGGTTTTACCCACAAACTCCAAAGCAGCATCGGTCATTGCCACATGAACATCGGCCCCGGCTTTTTTCAGCAGACGTAACAATTCCACAGATTTGTAGGCGGCAATACCGCCGGTAACCCCGAGAAGAATATGGGCATTTTTCAGTTCCATTATTCGGACAACCTTCTCTGGGTCATTTCTCCCCCCGCATTTCCCATTGTGGGTGCCACGCCGATCTCAACATAGGTTGTGATCTGACTGTCCCTTATGGTAATCACCGCACACCGGGTGGTTTTTGCAAACACCATAATAATGGTGCCCGAAGATTTTATTTTGCTGACCACATTCCAATTGTCCTTTGCCATGTTGATGCTGAAAAAATCATACAGGGAATTGGAGTCAACCGCCCCCTTCAGGGCCAGGATACCGGATCGAAATCCAGGAGTGGAAACCACAACGGTCCTGTCTTTCATAACAGAAAGCTCCATGGGCACCAGCACATCTTCAAAATCATAGTAAACGGCGGTTGTTTTCTTTGTTTTTTCCGGGGTATCCGCCGGGGAAGTCGCTGTTTGAGACGGGCCAGAGCTAAAATTTATTCCGCACCCAAAAATCGACATGGCCATTAATAGTCCCAATCCAAAATTTAATGCTTGTATCATATATTTATTGGATTTCATATTTCCTCTATAAATTTTAAGTATATTTACATTTTCTGTTCCGTTTCTTCTAAAACTATTTATGGGAAAAGTCAAATTCCACCGCCTGTTTTCAGCTGATAAGAAAACCGAAAACCGGGGAAAAAACGGCTACTGTTGTTCATGATTCTGTGAATTAATGGGGGGGGACTCACTGATCAAGGCGTATTCTCTTGAACACCATTGGTAAATCTTTCCAGGTAGGCTTGTTTTTTTGACTCATAGGCGTTAATTCGATCATTGAGAGCCGAGGCCTTTTGATTAAATGCCGTCACAGCAGCCTTGTTCTTAATCTTTTTACGTTCCATGGCCAGATCATCCCGCTCCTTGTTCAATCCTTCGAACTCCTGGTCAAGTGATTCTTTCAGCAATTTGAATTCTTCATAGGCCTTTTTTTCATCGGTGCCGGATTTATCCAAAGAAATGGGAATATCTTCACCCATGGGTGTTTGAGCTTCAGGGACCGAAGGTGCATTTATTTCCTGTATTTCACTGACAAAGGATTCAACCTCAGTCCGTTGTTTTTCCGATACCTTTGAAAGATCATCTGTATACGAAACCACACCATTTTCATCCACATAACGAAAATATTCTCCATATACCTGGGTAACCATCACCAAGGCGACAACTGCCCACAGCCCAAAAACCCACCGCATATCTCCTCCTCATAAAAGACCCAAGACGTTTCTTTTTTTTAGCATTAAGAACAGGGCATCAAACGCCATCCCCTTACTTCAATTTATACACTGCTGTTATTTCATTGTGTTTATTTTTCAGGTACCCGACCAAGTCCCCTTGGTGAAATAGATCTCGGTTGCTAACTTTACCCAGTTTCGTATAGAACAAAGCAGACCCCGTCAATCTTCTAAGCCGGTCCCCCACAACGATTTCCTCTCCGTCAAGTCGGTCAATACGCCCTTTCCCATCAAAAACCAGTGGAACGATGGTGCCTTCAGGTTCAATGGACGGCACAGGTGAAATTTCAAGAAGTTCAACCGGCTGTTCCTGGGCCCATATCCCCGGTGTCGTGCCTGTAAGACACGCCAAGGAGATCAAGGCAACCAGGCACCAATTTATGATGCATTTTTTTTTATCTAAGTTCATGTCTCCCCCTATGTGTATCAACAGCCCCATCGACCTAATCATTATTAAAGCTGCCGCCAATAGAATAAACCGCGTTGTTCCGCTGTTTCCCTGACGATGGGAATGGAACCAGAGGTGGAACTGAAATACTTGGCTTCAATATCCGGACCGTTCGTGCGCGGTATGGTGACAATCACCGGACGAAATAATCGCCCGGGAATATAAAGCCCGGTCGGCGGAACCGGAATCGGGTCCTCGGGCGTGCCGATGTTGATCAGATCATTATCATCAATGAGACCGTCATTGTTAATGTCAAACTGAGCCTGGGAAAGCCTGGCCCCTGAGCAGGCATTGAGCTCATGAACAATGGAGCTGCCGCCGGCGGAACAGGGTGTTTCCCGATTGGGCCTGAAGGTGATGGCAATAACATTCCCGGAGCGGATAATGACATCGGAGATGATCCGTTCATGTCCGGCAGCGCCCTGGTTGATGGGCAGATCAAAATACCAGCCAGCATCCACGGTGGTGTCGGCAGTGGCAGTCCCGGGATTGGGGTGTTGACCGGCGGTCGCATCATCCAGAGTCTCCCAGTTGGCAGTATTGTCGCTCAAGGTTCTGTAATCATTTCCGTTAACCGTTCTCCAGTCAATTTCAGTCTGGGACAACAGTTTAACGGAAGCTGGCTGATTGGAAAGCCCGGGTCGATCGAAAGTTCCCAAGTACTCTGTATTGTCATCATCATCTCCATAATCCCAGATACCGTAAATGGTCTGGGAACCCGGGTCGGTGAAATCAATATCACCCAGATACCGTCCCGTACCAAAAATCACCATGTACCCATCTTTTGAGCAATGCTGCATCACATCCGGCTTGGAGGTGATGGGCTGGGTAAAACCGCTGGCATCCTTTGCCTGGAAAAGGGGCATGGGCGTTATACCATCTTTATAGGCCACCTCCCATTCGCTGCTGGAACTTCCCGAAAAATCAAACTTCCATAAATTCCCTTTTAAATCTCCCGCATAGACATAATCCACCCTCAGATCACCGTCCACATCAATGGGAACTGGAGTTGACATACCATTGCAGGAATTGACGCCTGTATCAATGGTTTTAATCAGTTCACCGGTTGTGGCATTGAGCACCATCAACATGGCATGCCCATTGGCACTGTTATATCCATTGCCGAAGATCACCACCCATCCGTCCCCTGAAATGCTATCATCATTGGACCGGACCAAAAAGGCTTTGCTGAAACTGTATCCCATATCATCCAACTGGGCCGCCGGGGTGCTGGCCCTGGGATACTCCCATTTCACCCAAGAATTGGTATTGGCCTCTGTATTGCCTGCAGGAGAAGTGATATCCAGCATATAATAGCCCCGTCCGCCCTTGCCCAGGCCGCCGACAAGATAGGTATTGCTCCCGATTTTATTGGCCGAAGGGGTCAGATCAACATAAAATTTATGAGTATAACTGATTTCGGGCAGCCGCTTTAAATTATCAAATATCAGGTTGGGCACATAGGCAAACAGCTCAACACCGGTGTTGGCATTAAAGGCATGGACCATGCCATCATTGCTTCCCACATACAGCACATCGTTTTCATAAAGCGGTGCGGAATGGACAATATCCCCCAATCTGGAGAATCGATTTCTGAAACTGCCGTTGTTTTGCACTTCCAGTGAAGAATCCCCCCGCAAATAGTTGACCTCATCTTCGGTCAACACGGTCTTCTGATTCACACTGAGGCTGGAATACATAAAAGGGATTCCCGAAGATCCGTTATAAGTAGCAATCTTTCGGCCGGTATTCCAATTCTGGTCTTCCAGCTTGTCCGCTGCCGACCACACCGCCGTATCCCGGATCACTTCCCCACTGGTTTGATTAATGGCATAGGCTTTAACATCCCCCACCCATCCGTCAGAAGAATAACTGGATTGAAAAATCTTGGTCCCGGCCTGAAGCTCCTCGCCGTTCACAGAGACAGAAGCATCGGAAACGGTTCTGGAATCAATGTTCTGCATCACGGATATCAATGAATCAACCAGTTCCTTGGGGTTGGATGCGTTTAAAAAACTGCCCCTTCCATTGACACTGGCATGCCACATGTCGTCGATCTTTTGCTTGTCCCCGTCCGTGGGGTTCGGCCAGGTGGGATATACCCGGTTGGCCGGATCACTGTTGTACAGATCAAAATTTGAAGGAATCAGGGTACCGGTCACCCCGAATGAAACCGTATAAGTGATCATATGCTGGTGGGTGGCCGCATCGATAAAACTGGTGGGCACCATATTGACTATACTGTCGGCAAGATCCTCCTTATAGTATTTCATTGCCACATCGGCCAGGGTATTTGAATAGCCATCTGCAAAGGGGGCCCCTTGGTCTCCGTCCTGATTGGCCACATCCGGGCTGTTGCCATTATAAAATCCATCGGTCATCAATATGGCGAAACTCTGCTGACAACCGCCCCCGTCCGCTTCACTGGCATAGGGCGAATTGCCCAGACCGCCCGTGGAACCGTCATCCTTGTCATAGTACTTTCCCACATTTTTAAGTGCCACCCGCAGCGGAGTGCCGCCTTCGGAATTATAATTATCATACAGACTGGTCAAAAGGCCGGCAGAATTATCCACCATCCCCCCTGATTCCTGAACTTTCACCTTTTGTACGGTCTGGATCAAACGGTTCTGAATGGACAGATATCCGATCTGAACTCCCTGCATCTGATTGACCACATTGGCCACGGCTGCCTTGGCAGCGTACTCCCGCCTGCGGTAGTACGAAAACCAATTGGCAAAATTTTGCAGTTCCTGGGTGTAAGAACGGTTGGTTCCGTCTTCATTTTTGGGAATAATACCAGCCGGGGGAGATGCCACAAGGGTCAATTCCGAAGCCGACACCTTGGGTCCGTCCCCATTCCACCGATAATATTTTATGGCCGACCCTTCAAGGTTGACCAGATAAATCTCATTGGGGTCCGCGTCATTGCCCGGATCTGTCTCATCAATCCAGTTGCCGTCTCCATCTGCATCTATCCACACATAATAATGGGCATTTTTAATGGACAAGGTTCCGTCTGTTGAATAATCGCTGGTCAAATTGATCGTGTTGCTGGAGCTCTGGGGATTGGACCGGGCAGCGGTGGGAGAGGCATTTGTCTTGTTGGGCCAGGGAAGATAAACAGATGTCGGGTTGTAATACATCTTGTTATAGTCATGATACTGGGATTTCCAATATCGCTTATAGTCGCCGGATAGGGCAACCGTGCCGGTACTGGAATCCTTATTATCCGCCATATCGAACACATAGGCAAAGTCATAGGATCCCACATTAAAAATCCCGTCACTTTCATTGGTCATGATCTCCCAGTCCATGGACCCCGAGTCGTCAAGAATAAACATGACATTGGCAGGTGCTGCCTGGATCTGGCTGCTCAAGGGAGTATCCGCGATGTCCACACAACTGGTGGAAGGCAATACACTTTTAAAACTGACCTGGATGGTATGATCGGCATTCACGGCCACAAAAGTATGGGCATCAACCGCTCCAACAGAAGTGCCGTCCACCAGGACATCGTCCACCTGATATCCGGCGGTCGGTGTCATGTTAAAGGTTTTATCATCTCCCCCAAGCACGGAAACCGCCCCGGTGGGGGAAATAATACCATCGCTTCCGGAACTGGCCGTGATGGTGTAGAGCACCGGAATGATGGCAAACCGGGCCAGAATCGTATGATCCTGATTGACATTGGCAAATGTGTAGGTAGTTATGGCTCCCTGGGAAATACCGTCCACCAGCACTTCTGAGACTTCATAGGTCAGATCAGGGGTGATGGTAAAGGTTTGGCTCCCTTCAAACAACACTGCCACACTGCCTGCAGGAGTGATACTTCCCCCGGTGTCGGCCCCTGCCGAGATGATATAGGTTCTTGGCTCGAACGAGACCGATACAGCATGGTCGGATCCGATATTATTAAAGGTGATACTGGTGACCGCCCCCTGTGAGACCCCATCCACCAGAACATCTGCCACCTGATACCCGATATCCGGGACCATGGTAAAGGTTTGATCATCCCCCTGGTGCACGGTCAGGCTGCCCGAAGGTGAAATCGTTCCATGGTCGCCCGCCGTAGCCGTAAGGGTATAGTCCGGAAGGGGTTTAAAGGTAACGGAGATTGAATGGTCCGCTGTAACATTATTAAAGGTGACACTGGTGGCTGCCCCTGCCGAAGCGCCGTCCACCAGGACAGTGTCCACCTCAAACCCCCCGTCCGGGACAATGGTGAAGGTCTGGTCATCTCCCTGGGTCACCCGCACGGTGCCGCTGGGGGAGATACTGCCGTTACTCCCGGCAGAGGCGGTAATCGTATGTTCTATCACCGCACATGAGTAGAGACCAGTCCGGGAGGGTTTCAGTTGGCTGCCTTGACCAATAACATCGGAAGGGGTGGTACAGGTGCCGACAGCCTTGAACTCGATTTTATACCAACTATTATTATTGACATTATAGGTGCTGGCGTGATTTGTCCATCCGCCCTTCAAGTTCCAGTAACCCTCCCATTGATATATCTGCCACTGGGCACCGGCATCCCTTGCCGCCTGGGGTTCAATATAAACCGTCAGGCTTGCGGCATCCACCCGCCCGGCGAAGCACATACCAAACAAGACCAGCCATAAAAACAGCAGGGAGACAAACTTTGCGTCCAAACGGCTGGCAGAAACCTCTTTTGATCCGATTGCCCTGTTATATCTGCCTGTATCCATTTATCCCTCCCCATTATTTACATCAATGTCATTTGTGACCTTAAAACTTTACATGCAAGAACAATGCGCTATTGAATCCGCCCGGAAAATATTCCGGCAAAAAAAAAGCCCGTCTACTTAAAACCGGGTCAATGGCCCAAACTTGACGTAACAAGACCTTCTCTATTCAAGCAAAATGATGAAATATGATAAAAAACAAATGATATTTCATCACTCGCACAAAACCGTTTTAAATTTAAACCATCCACCTAAATCCGGTTCCATTAAAACCGTTTCAAATACCCGACTTCGATCAATGCAGTACCATTATTTATCGCTGAACTGCCAAAGACCGCATACTCATAAAGCCTTGTTGCACCGATACCCAGGGAACTGCCCCCCCTTACACCCACTAAAACCGTTGAGTAACTTGCATTGGCATTAAATTGTGATGCATCTGAATTATCCGCTGGATCGGTACTGGCCTGACCCGCATCATTCCAATTGGCTGGAATTGAAAAATTGACGGTATTGTTGTTTATCCAGTTATGTCCGCTGGTACCCGGAATCAGTTGAGAAGGGTTGTTTTCTCTTTCAAGGCGAACCGCAGCTTCATAGGCACTGGATTCTGCCGAATAGAAATTGATCTGATATATTTGCTCATTTCTGACGATAGCCAACTCGGTCGTGCTGATATTGGTAGAGGAGATTCCAATAATGGTGAGGACGGACAGGGCAAGCAAGGCAATGACGATGGCAGATCCCTTTTCATTCTTTAAAATTGAACCAGGATGATTCATAAAGACTTCCTTTGTTTTAATTAAGATTACACACCGTTTACTTTGGTAAAGGTCAAAGAATTTCTAAGTCTTCCGCTGGGATCCCTTACGGTCACGATAATCTGGACGATGTCGTTGGTGCCGTCTCCGTTGATATCAACGGCATTGCTGTCCGGATCCACAACCCATGCAATGGCATATCCGTTAGCGGTTCGCGTCCCGTTCGCCAGGCTGGCAAAAGGAGTGGCCATCAACAGTTCCACCTGGCCCTGGGCAAATTCGGAGGCTTCCGAGTGTTTCCGGGCACTTGTATTTCCATTGGTGGAGGAAATCTGCATGGTGGCCACCCCGAGAATACCGATGGCAAAAATGGCCATTGCAATCAACACCTCGATCAGTGTAAATCCACCGGGCGTTCCTGAAAAACATTTTTCTAAAAACTTTTTTGTATGAATCGACTTCATTTACAACCCCATATTTCTTAAAAAAACCGTTGAGGTCAATGTCCGGGTCCTGTTCGTTGCTGCACCACGGGCAAGCTCATCTCTATCAATTCCTGCGGTAATACTAATCAGAATAGACCGGATACTAGCCGGATTTACAACAGGCGCTACCAGTTCCAGCGGTACCGGTGAACTGCCGTCAAAATACCGAAAGGTTAGATTTTGGATATTCTCAGCAAGAACGGTACCGTTCAGGGTTATGTCATCACTGTCCCCATCCAGATCGTCATCGCTAAGAGCATAG
>Ga0180007_10007534_pt1 | contig 10260 bp, 6 predicted proteins | sample MM_PC_MetaG_FD_121122 | JGI IMG/M metagenome (GOLD analysis project Ga0180007, IMG submission 121122) | Groundwater microbial communities from the Aspo Hard Rock Laboratory (HRL) deep subsurface site, Sweden - MM_PC_MetaG | ecosystem: Environmental > Aquatic > Deep subsurface > Groundwater...
ATTTTTGTTAATGTATTATACCAAGCATCGTTCATACTAGGAATATCATTCTTAGCAGTAACATTTGCAGTCATCATAGGACTAATTAATGTTAAACATATTAAAATAATTACAATAAAGCTAGACAAATTTTTACCAATGTGAATATTTTTATGTAACAATCCATTAACATAATTATATATTAATCCACAACCGGAACCAAAAGCCAAAGCAAAGGCGGGTACCATTAATATTGCGAATCTCATTCCCCGTGTAAATCCATATGCTGTTGCAATCATCCAAACAATCAAGAGAACTGGATACAGAATACTTTCCTTTTTATTATAAGAATTAAATATTAATCCGATAATTCCTATTAGAGCTATTGCAAATAGTAATTTTCCTCCCATTTGTGGGACAATTTCCATGATTGGAATTACATTAAATTCAGCAACAGTGGTTAAAACGTTTGGCCAGATACTAATCGTAGCAACATCTTTTAGGTTAATTGTACCAAGAACAACATTTATTACTCCTTTAAATGCATTTTGCCTAACTAATAAAAACATTGATAGCGCCGCTGACAAAAAGAATATTCCAAAACTTATTGAATAACTTTTGATAGAACTAAATAATTTTTCTTTAGTTACAAATTTACTAAGTAGCAATTTAATTATTATCGCAAGAATCGCAGCTGCACTAATTATCGTTAAAATAAACCCACCACCTTGCCAAGCTAATATATAAATTCCTATTAATAAACCCAAAGAGATACTTAAAATTATCCGCTTCATTAAAGTTTTTGCTTCAAAAGATTCTAAGAATAACCAACAAATCAATAATGGAAATAATGCCTGATATGCATCTGTATCAGAAAAACCAGCAGGTGTTCTACTTAACAAAGCAGAGTTTATGGCTACAATAATAGCAGCAAAAAATCCCCCTATATTCCCTTTAATTTTTTTTCCAATAAAAAAAGCAGGTATTAAAGATAAACCAACTATAATTACAGGCAAATAAAATGAGGCCTTCATAATGGAGATATTACTGAATAAAGACCAAAAGCTAAATAAAATTATTATTACAAAAGAAGGTAATTCAAAATGCATTGCTCGGCCATCTCTTCCACCATAACTGTAGCTCCATTCCTGACCACTGTTTAATGCATTACCCCAATGCCCATTTTCAATTCTCCACTTTGCAAAATTGTACCAATAATAAGGATCTATTGCTAATAAATAAGTTTGTCCATCATCATCCTGCATTTGCGATTTATATTGTTGAGAAATTTGAGCTATTTCAGCATTAATTTGATCCGAATTTTCTTTTAACTGTTTTTCAAACTCTTCATTCATTAGGGTTTGTTTATTTGCATCAGGTAAATTTGGATATTGTTGAGAAATCTGATTTGCAATATTTCCCATATAAAAGTTATAAACAGTATCCTCTGCCCAATCATCAGTAATAGGAAGATATGCTGGCATAATTCTAAAATAAGTAGAAAATATTATTGCAATTAAAATTAGTGCTATTGGAATTATCCATTTAGCATTACTCTTAAAGAAAGTTTTAGCTTTTGATAAGTCTAAGTTTAATTCATCATCTTCTTTTTTATTTTCTTTACTTAAGGATTTATATTTATTATTTTCTTTTTTCTTGTTTTTACTAAATAAATTTGAAAATTTATTTTTTATATTTGAAAAGTCAAAACCTAGATCATCGTCACTTCTTTGAGAATTGTCATCTGACCCAGATACCTTAACCCTATCAACTTTGATTTTATTAATTTTAATTGACTCGTGAGCGTTCAATTTTGATTCAGTTGTGCTAGACTCTTGTTGAACGGATACCTCTTCATTTTCAACAGAATCATCATTGACAGAATAATCCTCATCATCAAAAATGTCATTCTTGACAACTTGATCTTTAATTTCAGCCCGCTCTTCAGTTTTAGAACTATCTAAATTTTCAATCTTAATTTCCCCCTTTGCCAATGTAAAAACACCTCAAATTGGCTAGAATAAGGGTTGATTTATAAGATTTATTGTATACTAAACAATAATCAGTCAAGAATTAGAATTTAATACCAAAAATATTAGAAAAGAAAAAAAAAGAAAAAATAAGGCTTTAGGCCTATTCTTCTACAACTTCGTCTTCAACTACTTCTTCTTCCTCAACTACTTCTTCTTCAACTACTTCAGAAGGAGCACCGATGGTTGCGTCGCTGTAAGTTGTACCTTCGATTTCTACTTCATCACCGGTTAATTCGTCAGCTCTATGTGATAGAACTCTTCCAGCAAGTCTAGTATCTTCACCGCTGTAACCTGCTACTAACATAGCATAATTACCGCCGTTATCGAACCACTTAACTCTAGCTACACCAGGTGTGAAACCGTCTGCACAGTTAGCTGGGTTACCAAGTAATTCAGCTGCAACAGTGTTTACACATGGACCACCGATAACGATTAAGTTTTGTGCGTCAACATTTGCAACTTCACTGTCTAACTTACTTGCATCAACAACTTGTACTTGTGCTAAAGTTCCGTCAGCAGAGGTTGCACTGGTAGTTGCTCCTGAAGTTACGTAAGCAATAAGCTTACCAGCAGTTTCAGGTACTGTTAAAGTAAACTCAACAGGTGTACTACTTGCTGCAGTATGTACTAACTTTGATCCATATGTTGTATACCCCAAGGTTACATCGTTGTCATCAGGATCTGATTCAGTCCATGCAGGAGAAGTTGTTCTACTTGCAGTTACTTCGTTAGTTGCAGTATAGTTCAAGTTATACAATATTTCAGTTTGTAAAGCAGCAACTACATCGTCCATCTTTGTGGTATCTGTAACTTCAACTTTCAAGTTCAGTCCACCAGCAGCAACAGCATCGTCAGGCTGAGGAACAGAAGCAGCAGTGGTATCATAAAGAGTAATCAAAGCTCCTGATGCATCTCTTATGAACACGTTACTTACATTAGTTGTATGACTTGTACTACTTGAATAGTTAGTACTAGTTAGCCTAATGTCCCAGTTATCAGTTGCACAACCTGCACCTGCATCATCAAAGGTATGAGTTCTTCCTTCGAGACTGATATCGAAAGTACAAGCATCTACGAAAGTTCTTTCGAAATTTTCCCCATTATTTAAGTTCTTAAACTTAATAGTTTGAGTTGAATCTCCACTATTCTTAGAACTTACATACTGAAGTACAGTTGTTACAGCATCTGAATTAGCCGCAATGTTAGCTTGCTTAGATGATAATACGAAATAATCATCGTCAGTAATGTTAATACCAGGAGCTAATACTAAGTTGTCACCAGCTTTTGAACCTAGGTAGATAGCACTTCCTGTTGCATACATCACAGGTAAAGTTACTAAATTACCATCATTTGATGTAAACTTAAGTTCGTACTTATCGTCGCCTGACTTTGCAAGGTCAATATCGTTGGTTGTGCCTGCTTCAAAACCGTGGTATTCAAAGTCCCAATTTTCAGTAAATAATAACTGAGATTCTTCCAATTCTGCACTTTCGCTTAACTTATCGCCAGCAGCCAAGTACAAATCATCCTGAGCAGTCATGTTTACATGGATGTAATCAATTTTCAACTCACCGTCAGTAGTAGTACTTACTGGTTCAGTTACAACAGTACCTTTAATCAGCACAGTCATACCGTCAATGGTTTCTTCATTAACTTTGATTTCACTTGAGTCATAAGTTGTATCAGTGATATTTGTATCAGCTAAATACAATTTATTAGCACCAATGAAAAAACTTGCCTGATGGACACCACCTGCATAGGATTGGTATAAAATGTTAGATACACCAATATCAGTACCATCTACTAAAGTAAATGTTTCACCATCTTCTAACTTACCAGTTGATTGACCGTTAATGGTGAATGCAGCTTCATCATCATCAACAAAAGTTAAAGCAACATCATAATCCGTACCACTAATTGTATAGATTTCAGAATCACCTTCATCAAGTGTTGCGGAAGTTGCCCCACCCATAAAAGTTAATTGAACTCCTTCGGAACCGTCATATTTAGCCGTAGTCATGGTCCATGTTGTACCCATGAAAGTCAACATTTTATCTTCGAAGTCTTTCAAAGCATTGCTATCAGATGCATCAATGTCGGATTCTGCATCAGTCACGAAATCAAGAGCATACCTTGCAATCTGGTCATCACTATTGACTTTCCAGAATACATCAACAACGTCATCTTCATTCTGAACAAACTGAGCTCTTGGACCTATAGCATCAAAGTACAGTTTTTGTTCATATGAGAAAGTTCCTTTTGAGTTAGATAATTCACCGTTAGCTAAAGCATCCAAATCAGAATCATCAATGTAATCAATTACTCCCATAATTCCTGAAGGACCAATGCTTTCGTTAATTTCTAACCAATCTGCAGAAGTGCCTACTTCCCAAGCATCTCCTTCCAAAGTAACAGTAGATGTTTCACCAGCTTCAGTGTACCACATGTTACCAATCATCTCCAAAGCAGCTGCTGAGTCAATGTTCATTGCATTCTCACCAACTACAAAGAAACCATCAAACACACCGTCAGAAACCATTGCGTCTGGATAGTCACTTAAATCCGCAGCTAAAGCACCCATCATGGTTGCGCCTAACATAGTCGCACCGGCTGCAACTGCAGTAATTCTTTTAAAAACTTGTTTGGTATTCATACCAAAACACCTCCAATTTATGTTTTTTCCTCTTTACCAACAATAATTTTCGTTATTGTCCAGTATACTCCTTCAATCCAGTTTCCGTCTGTTCAAAATTCGAAAAGGTTTTCCGTGCGAAAAATCTTTTTCGTTTAACAGACCGAGCTATCTCTCGGGAATTGACTTTTATACCGGTAAAATACACCCAAACCATTTATAAGCCTTTCGCAAAAATAGGCATTAATAGAGTGCTAAAAGGTACTCCAAGTCTTAAAAGTCTAAAATTTTTAGCTTTCAGAGTTTCACTATTTGCAGATAGCAAATAGAACTATGTTCTATATTAGGCAAAATAGGATTTCATAGTGTCTATGAGGACAAATGCTGCCAAGTTAAGGTCCTGTTATTAACAGTTTTTGCCTAATTAATAGTATAGGGGCGCTTACAGACCCATAATGAACAAAAAAAGCAGGATTTGGCATTTAATTGAATTTAAAGACCATTTAATAGATATTTTTCATAAATCAAAAATTTGTTTTAAAGTTATTAGAATATATAAAAATGCGAAACATTTATAAACCATTCGCATTTTATCAGATCATGGAATTTTCAAAAACAGAATTGCGGGTATTGGAACAGGTTGGCAAAGGCATTAAAAAAATACTTAACATAGCTGTGGCTCTTAACATAAGCAATTCTCAAGTTTACAGAAATGTTCAAAAATTAACTCAGAAAACCATCATAACACTTGTTAGAGCTAATATTGAATTAAATATGAAAACACACATTAACTTCTTGATTCAGCTATTAACAAAGTATCCAGAACTAATTAACCCATTTTCAGGAACAGGATTACAGATATATACTTCAATAACCAATCCTAAAACAATAAGAGATTTAGAAAAAGAAACAAAATTTCACAGAACCACCATTTTCAAGAAATTAAATGAAGGCTTAAAATTAAACCTAGTATTTAAAAAAAAACAACAATATGAAATTAATGATAAAATCTGGCCGGAAGCAAAAGAGTTTTTGATAGAATTTAAGAATTATGATGAATCAGTAGACTCAAGAATTCCAGTTAATTCCCAGATTTATTATAAAAATAAGAAAGAAATCGTTTTTTCAAGCAGAGAAAAACTCGATGCTGAAATAACTGCATTTTCAGCTTATGAAAAGTTTGGTATAAAAATTCACACTATTACGAATTACTATTATTTACCAAAAACAGCACTCAGCAGAAAAGATATCTTTATCCATTCCCTTCATGTTATAGAAAAAGACCCTGATACAAGACTTATAATATTCATTGCCTTATTTTATCTTAAATTCAAGAGAGAACTTTCAAAAATTAAACATCCAATCATTGAAAAAATTGAAAAGATATTAAAAGGAGAAAAAATAGATAGATTTCCCACATTAGTAGAAATAAAAGAAAAAGCAGAAATATATAACATAAAGGTATAAAAATGATCTCTGAATTTAAAAAAATTGAAAAATTTTTCAAAGAATTTGATAAAGCATTGTCTCATAAAGTAAATGTTTATGCTATAGGAGGAACTGTACTGCTTTACCACGGACTAAAACCTGCAACAAAAGATATTGATCTTGTTGTTGAGACAAAAGAAGAATTTCTTGAAGTCCAAAAAGCATTGAGCAAAATAGGATTTGTAATTAAAATTCCGGGACAAGAGTACGAACACATGAACCTTAATCAAATACTTCAAAGAGATGATTTTAGAATTGATCTCTTTGAAAAGAAAGTTTGCGATAAATTTTTGTTATCCAAAAATATGACAAAAAGAGCAAAATTGGTAATTTCTTTCGGTAATGTGAAGGTGGCACTTTGTGCAAATGAAGATGTTTTCCTTTTCAAAACTATGACTGAAAGAGAAGGCGATCTTACAGATTGTATCAGCCTTGCAAAAACAGGAATTGATTGGAAGATAATTCTTGAAGAACTTAAGTATCAGATTCAAAAAAGTAATCAAAATGTTTGGATTACATGGGTAGGAGAACGACTTGACATTCTAGAAGAAAGAGGTTTAGTAATTCCTATTATGAAAGAAGTAGATCATTTAAGAAAAGCGTACTTTGATAGTAAAGCATTATAAAACACCTTTTTACAACATTACCATTTGAAGCAAAGAGTTATAACACAATGAAATTTTCAGAATTAAGCCTGCCAATATACTTCAAAGAACATTATACTAAATTTCCTACTTTGAACCCTGTGCAGGAAAAGAGTGTCAAAGCTGGACTCCTTGAAGGCAAATCTTTATTGGTCTGTGCGCCTACAGCCAGTGGGAAAACACTAGTTGCCAGTATGGCTATAGCTAATACCCTTGGAAACCAGTTAGGTATAGAACCAGATACTAGTTTAAATCAAGAAAAAAATAACGGAAAAGCATTATATTTAGTACCCCTGAAAGCTTTGGCAAGCGAGAAATTCAAAGAATTTCAAAATCTGTTAAAAGAAACTAATCTAAAAGTAATTGTTTCTACAAGTGACATGGACTCTGCTTCACCTTACTTAGCCAATTACGACCTAGTCATCCTAACTACAGAAAAATTAGACTCTCTGATCAGGCATAAAGTTGCCTGGCTTTCAGAAGTTAAATTAGTTGTTATTGATGAAATTCACTTACTAAATGATCCTAACCGAGGACCTACTTTAGAAGTTATCATAACTTTGCTGAAAAAACTTATCTCACCGCAACTTATTGGTCTAAGTGCAACTATCGGTAACCCAAAAGCTTTAGCAAACTGGTTAGGCGCAGAACTAGTGTTAGACGACTGGCGCCCGGTAGAATTAAAGCAAGGTATTGTTACTGAAGGTGAAATTGAATTTTATTGAAAGCGTTTTTAGTCTAAATATTTGATGTAAATCATAAAGAACTTCTCAAAGGTATCTTTATATTTACCAAGAACAAACCGATATAATTTATCAAAGTGTTTGTTATCAAATGCTTGTAAGGCATTAAAATACTTAATTCTTTGAGTTTTTCTTATGATTAAAGGAGGATAACCTTTTTCCATTAAAATAACATTAATCAATAATCTTCCAACACGGCCATTCCCATCTTCAAAAGGATGGATTCTTTCAAATTTTCCATGAAATATTGTTGCTAGTTGTAAAGGATGGAGCTCCTTGTTTTCATTGTACCAAGAAACTAATTTATTCATCTCTGCTTCTACTTTTTCAGGGGGAGTAGTTTCCAAGTTTCTTCCTAAAAGGAAGTTGGGAAACCTTTTGTATCTTTCTGCAACTCCTGTATTTTCAATCAGAATGCTATGCAATTTTATGATATCCTTGTTATTAATTTTAAATTTACCAGCAAAGAGAATATCAATTGCTTTTCTTGTGTTTAATGTTTCATAAACTTCTCTTAGATCCTTATTCTTTAGTACCTTACCTTCTTTAATAATAAAAGTAACATCCTTCAAGGTTAAAGAATTCCCTTCGATAGCATTTGATTCATAAGTGAAGTTAACTGTAAATCTGTCTAGAAGATCTTTTAATTGTTGTTTTGTTAACTTCTTAAGTACTTCTTCATAACCAACTTTAATGTTTTCTAATTTTTTTAAGGTTTCTTCTGTGAAAATATAGTCCTTTTTATAATATTTGATTACAAATTCTTTTTGAGCTTCAATAACTTTATCATTCAAAATTTCTTTGTATTTGGCTAAATCAGAAGGTTTGTCTGCAGAATAATCTTTAAGATAAACAGAAAATTTCTTTGTTTTATGATCAGGAAATCTCAAAGATTTCTCTAGGTAATACCTAGGTTTTCCTTTTATTACCTTTTTGCTTACAAAAACCATTAAACACAGGTAACCCTACATTTATTTAAATCTTCCTATATTGTAGGGTTACCCTGTAAAGATTAGATGTTACAGTTAAACGTAACACTAATCAAAGAAATGTTACGGTGAAACGTAACATCCGCAGCAATTTATGCTTAAAATATCTACTTAAGAAGTGATTGCACAGATTTAACTATTTCTTCAAACCACCCTTCTGAATAAGTTTCCTTATACTTTCGTGCCAATTCCATTGCAGTATCTTGTTCGACATAACCATGACGTCCCAAAAAGCTAAGAAACTGGGTGACATTCTGTGGACTTTCAGCATTATGACATCGCTCAAAGTCAAGCAAGATTACTCTTTGATCTTTTGTAACTAAAACATTCTTGCTTGGGCGATGCATTTCTTCTTTGTTGACTTTCAATTGGTCTAATATGTAAGCTTGTTCTAGGATTCTTGCAAGTACCTTTTTGATCAACTTTTGACCTTTTTCAGTTTTACCTTTCTTATCCATACCATCCTTTTCAATAAACTTTGGCAATGGAATCCCCTCAATAAATTCTAAGATTAAAAATTCAGGTTTGGAAAGATATAGCTTAGGCCCAATTCCTTTTTTGTTAACTATTTTCAGCCATTTAGATTCATTATTTAACCTTTCCATTGCAACAGTTTTAGGATTATCAATTTTAACCGCTACAGTTACTTCTTTCTCTTTAGCAAAATGAGTTTTTACTAAACTGTTCCTGTTCCACAAGCCTTTGTAAACCAAACCACGTTGTCCTTTTGCTAGATATTGTAAATCTTTAACATTAAGTGAAACTAATTTCTTTCTTATTGGCATTTGTTCAATTTTGTAAATGTAAAGTGTTTCAAAAAGTGGTAGTTTTTCAGTGATCAAAAGCTCTGCTTGAAAAAGATTTTTAGAAATAAATTCATCAACCTTATCCTTGTTTGTCAATGATGAAAATAAAAGTAAGATTATTCCGTTTTGTGTTAAATGTTCTCCAACTTCTGTTAAGAATTTTTCAATAAGTTCATACCCTTTTTTCCCACCGTAAAGCGCAGGATCTTCAATGATTGTATCACCAACCTTATCTTGCGGAAGATATGGTGGATTGAAAATTATTGTATCAAACTTTTCTTCAACATTTTCAAACAGATTGCTAGTTTTTGCTGTTATTTTTTTGAGATTATTTTGTTTTATTTCTTGCTGCAATCTGTTTATTGCATCCTTATTAATATCTACAGCAAGAATGTTTTTTACTTTTGGACTTTCTGCGACAGTTTTTGCTTGTATTCCAGAACCGGTACCTAAATCTAACACTTTCCCAAAAGCGTACTGTTTAACCTGCTTTTGCAACAAGTAAGAATCTTCTGCTGGTTCGTAGATGTCCATCTTTGTTTCAAAACCAGAAACATTTTTAAATAAGTTGCTATGTTAAACTTTCAAGTGGGCTTGTGGTCTAGCGGCTATGACAGTGCCCTTACAAGGCATTGATCCCCGGTTCGAGTCCGGGCAGGCCCATTTATTCTTCTTTCTCAACAAAATGATAACCGGACGAGAACAGGGTCCCCGAACGAAGTGTAACTGAGTGAGGATATCCGGTTCGAGAATGAAAATCGGAGATTTTCAACCTTCGGTTTCACCGAAAGTCCGGGCAGGCCCATTATTTTCTCTAAAAACCGGTACTGTCAAGTTAAGTGCCAAAGTTTAAATTTTAGTTTTCTATAGAAAAATACCGAACAGCACAAAACAGAGCGCGAGCAGCTCCGCTGCTGTTCGGAGGTAAACTAATGTTACAAACAGA
>Ga0180007_10007536_pt1 | contig 10257 bp, 20 predicted proteins | sample MM_PC_MetaG_FD_121122 | JGI IMG/M metagenome (GOLD analysis project Ga0180007, IMG submission 121122) | Groundwater microbial communities from the Aspo Hard Rock Laboratory (HRL) deep subsurface site, Sweden - MM_PC_MetaG | ecosystem: Environmental > Aquatic > Deep subsurface > Groundwater...
GAGCTGTCCAAAAATAACCCTTTACATAAAATGTGGAGCCGACAAGCCGTAGCCTCATATTTTCTCACCAGCGGAGAGAAGCTCTGTGTTCTAGGCACGATTTGCTTGTAAATATTGTGTTGCTAAATGTGGACAGATGACTTTAGAACATTTGTCATAGTACGAAAGGACTATATGTTATGTCTATGAATTGATATGTAAGTACTTGACAACTGTTAGAATGTATGTTATTTTATTAGTAGAGTTTTGAAAGGAGGTAGGAGATGACAGAGCGAGAGAAGGCTAGACAGTCAGCTGAGGAAGCTTACGAGAAGGCTATGCAGCCAGCTGAGGAAGCTTACAAGAAGGCTAGACAGCCAGCTGAGGAAGCTTACAAGAAGGCTAGACAGTCAGCTGTGGAAGCTTACGAGAAGGCTACACAGTCAGGGAAGGAGTCATAATGAAAGAGCAAAAGGATATAATGGAGTCAATTTCTAAACTTTACTTTGATTATGCTTGCCGGGCATTGTTAGGGGGAGGGAAGGGAACGACCATGATGGCTCAACTCTATAAGGACAATAAACAGCTATATTTTATGTTCTTGGGTGCTGCTAAGAAGTGTCTAATTAGAGTGGATGGTTACAAGCTAGAGACTATAGAGAAAGGAGAGAAGCAGCTAGAGGCTTTTATTAGAGGACTAAAAGAGGAGGGAGGTGATTAAGTAGGTAAAAGGCGTTATACTAAGAGGGAACTGGTAGAAATCTATTATGCAAGAAAGGAGGGAAGGATGCCAGAGATAGGAACTGAAGTTAGAGAGGGTGCGGATGATGTTAAGCTCAATGTCCCATACGAGATAGTCAATGTGGAAGGTGTTACTACTGATGTTAGCCAGTATTCTGGTATTAGAGTTGAGATGCTAGATACTAAAGGTAAGACCGGGACTGTGATGCTGTGGAAACGACCTATTACCGGAACCGGCTCAAAGCTAGGTGTCTTTATCACCAAGCTAGGCTCCAATACTGATAAGTGGCTCCATAAGTGGCTTATCTTCAGGGAATGGGAGCAGAAGAAACGCCTGATTGAGCTTGTCGCTGCACCTGTAGAAAAGGCTACTAAGGCTACGACTGGAAAGGGAATAGCCAAAGCAGTTAAGGAAAGTAAGTAGCCTGGCGCAAAGGGGAGGGGCATTGCCCCTCCCCTTCTAGGGGAGGAGGTAAAGTAATGAAGTGTCCAATGACAATGAATACCTTTGGTATCTATGGAGAGAAGGTCTTTGACCAGCCTCAGGATTGTCTCAAAGAGGAGTGTGCCTGGTGGGATGGTACTAATGGTGGGTGTGCTATCTTACAGCTTAGTAAAAGTATTTACTATGCTGGATTATATCTACCTTTGATAAAAGATAGGATGCCTAGCCGTGAACGACTTGTTTAGAAAGGAGGTGATAAGGTGGAGACACTATCTAAGCCATTTACTATTAGAAAGTTAGCTAAGAGTGGTAACACCCGGTATCTATCTATCGGCTCTCTATTGCCGAAGGAATGGGAGCTGGTTAAGGTTTTTGTGGAGAAGCTAGAGGGAGGGGTTTGTGTATTAAAATTAGTACAGATTAAGTGAGGAGGCTATGGTTCATCAACTAAACAGTATAATCTCTGACGTTGAGAAGTCACACCCAGGTCTAGGAAGGGCTATAGCCTTCTCAATTATCTGTGTTAAGGCTAGGATATGTTTATTACTCGTTGCTCCGTCTGGCTGTGGCAAGTCTGTTATTACCGATATGGTAGCTAATGTTCATCCTGACCCGGTTAAGTTACTTAGTGTTACAAAGGCAAGGCTTACAACTTATAAGGATACCTTCTCAAACTTTTTTGGGGTAGTGCTTATGGATGATATTGCTGGTGCTGGTAGTATGTATGAGCGTAAAGAAACGCTAGTTGCTTTCTCTATGCTCTGCTACTCTCATAGTATCTCAAAGCATACCTTCACGTCTGACTTTGAGATAACTGACTATCATGGCTCGTGCGTAATGAACATACAGCCAGCTATCTTAGCGGAGATATATCAATACCCGGAGTGGGAGTCTCTAATCTCTGAAAAGACTTTACGCTACTATCATCTTTACAGACCTACCGTTCCTAATGTATCTAAGCCTAGCTTCAAGGTAGATTGGGGCATAGACATCGACCTGGTAAGAAAACCTAAGCATGAGTATAAGCTTTACTCTACTTTAGAAAACATAGCCGGTATTCAATGGAGCGACGCTAGAGCTTTAGAACACTTAGATACCCTACTAAAGTCTGTGGCTGCTCTTGATAGGAGGCAAGATGTAAATAACAAAGACTTTCAATTACTCTACTGGCTAATGAAGCCTATGACTGTTGAGAGGTATATAATGCATAAAATAGGCTTTGAGGTGGGTAGACATATGGATAATAACCTGGCTGCTGTGCTGGTAGAGTTTGCTACCTGGAAAAATATCACTATTGAGAGGATAGCAAGAGACTATAAGATAAGTCCATCTACTGTTTACCGTCTGCTATCTGAGATTAGGGACTGGTTCAAAGAGTCAGAAACCAAGTCTAAAATGCTGGTTTCAAAACCTGAGTTAAAACGAATATTGAAGGAGGCGGGAGTAGAGAGATGAGTTGTTATAAGTGGCTGTATACTCATATAGGTGGTAGACCCTGGACTTATATAATCAGGGATAGTTATCATAATCATCCGCTGTTCTGGATTTTGGGTTGGGGTCTGGTCGGTATCATCTTAGGACATTTATTCTGGTAAGGAGGTAAGTATGGAGATAATTATTGGGGTAGTGATAGGTTGTTTCTTTATTGGTCTTTTCGGTACTATTGCACTTCTTATAGTTAGAGCTTTATTAAGGCGTATAGATGGAGGTAAATAGTGAAAGTATTACGACTTTTCAATCATTATGGAGTGAAGCAAAAAGAGTTTAACGTTTATGTAGAGGGACAGGACTTCAAGTGGGAAGCTAGCTATCCAGAGGCTGTCTGGTTTGGCTCAATTACTTTAGAAGAAGTAGGTAATGAGCCTGAAGCTATGCCTACGCCTGAGCCTGAAGTTGTGGAGCCAGAAGTAGTGGTAGAGGTTGAAGAACCTGAAAAAGAGCCTGAAAAGCCATCTGAAGAGGTCTCAGGGGTACTAGAGCAAAAAGACGAGGAGGTAAAGGATGAGCCTGAAGTTGTACTCAAAAAGAGTAAGCGAAGAAAGGGGACTAACTCATCAGATAGTGCTTAGGTCATTACGCTATTATATCAAAACTCATACTGAGGAGGAGTTAGTTAAGGAGCTAGAAGGTATCACAGAAGCCCGGTCATTACGTGCTATATGGGAAGCTGGCGTGTCTCAAGTTCTGCAAGATGCTGTCTTAGCTCAGTTAGAAAAAATAAAGTAAGGAGGTAAAACTAAAATGAGGTGCTGGTATTGTGGAGAAGAGAAGATGGTGGAGGCTCCTGATTTGGGTTCGGCTTGGTTCAAGTGTTCTGAGTGTGGAGCTACCTGGACTAGAGTACCTAAGCCAAGTCAAGCTGCGGCTGATGAGATTTTTGTACTTCCCTCAGGTGAGAGAGTGACACATATCAAAGCAAAAGCAAAAAGGCGGAAAGTAACGAAATGATAAAACGCCTTGACGTTGGGGGGCTAAGATTTACCTTCTCATTTTCTTCTGTAATTAAGGTAACAGGCGTGAACTCTTATATTGGTAAGAGCCTACACTTTCTAATGTGGGACTTTGATCATACTAAACTGAGCAAAGTTAAGGATGCACTCAGAAAGGTACAAGCTCGCTACTTCTTATCAGACATTCATATTGCCAAAACAAAAGAGGATGGTGGTTATCATGCCTTTTGCTTTACTGCTGTTGACTGGCAAAGAGCGATTGAGATTGTAGCTGCTACTTCCGGAGTGGACATGAAGTATCTGAAATGGTCTATGTTCAGGGGTAGATTCACTTTACGAGTGAGTGAGAAGATGGGTAGAATCCCTTATAAGGTAGCTACGCTTGAAGGCTACCAATTACCAGATGTTACAATTAAAGACTTGAAGTCATGGGTAATCTATGAAACAGTTGGAGGGGGTGAATGGTGGCACGTACAGATGAAGAATATGCAGAATTGGTGTCAACGCTTGATTTGCCGATTGAAGCTACGTCTACTTATGATAAGTGGCAAAAAGCCCTAGCTGATGAGTTAGGTATGCGCTACTCTGAGTCGGTAGGGGATAAGACTTGGGGAGGCATTGAGACACTTTATGAGAAGTTACCGGAAGCTGGACTAGCTTATAGGCGAGTTGAGATGAAGTGGGGCTATCAAAGCCAGTACATCTCGGTAACACCTGAGCTAACCGGTTACAAAGCCGGCACTATTATGTCTTTTGAGAGGGTGAGGGAGATGCTAGGAGGGCTTTGACAATCACTTCTTAGACTCTTCCCATGCTATCAGTAACTGACGATAGCGGTACTCTGTATCACTTTTCGCCTTCAGGTACGGAGTAAGCTCCTCACCCGTCTTATTTTCGCTCTCAGCGTCTCTCAGAGCTAGCTCGGTTTGTCTCAAGGCTTTGCCAGCTTCTACTAATTCAGTCGGTGGAACTTGAGCATCCAATCCCATAGCTTGCCTGTACCTTTCTGTCCATTCTACGAACTCTATGTAGCTCTCTGGACTGCCTTCAACGACTCCTACATAGACTCTAAGCTTGAAGTCAGCTTCTTCAGGACTGTATCCCATACGACCTAATCTCTCTACACCTTCACTCCAGGTGATATACTCCTTTTTGACTGCTTTCATTATCTCGGTAGCGGTAGCAGTCCTCTCAGTCTCAACACGCTCCGGTTGAGCAGTCTTGATTTTAGTCTGTATCATCTCCTCTATTCTAGCTTCAGGCATACCCATAGTTACAAGCTCACTTCTCACGACATCTTCAGTAATCCAGCCATTCTTATACCTAGCTACGAGGTCAGGGAAGGCTGTATAAACCTTAGTCCATAAGACATAGTCATCTAAGTCTTTACCATGATAGCCTTGAGCATGATAAATACTTCTTAGTCGCTCCTCGTTAATAGTCCTCATATCCCAGAAACGCCTAACATCAACTCTGGTAGGTACCTCAAAAGCTAGCTCTGTTAGTCTATCTCTCCAGAAGGGAGGTATCTCAACAAGCCTATACCAATCAAACATGGCTTCCATACCTTCAGCATCCCTGGTTGCCCATCCAGCTTCAGTAGTAGGAGGACTAGGCATAGTTTTATCTAGATTTAATAGACCTCTCCTTAGCATCTCTCTGACCTGCATATACGAAGCGTGTTCCCAATGAGCAGCCCATTTATTCGCCATCTGCTCAGGAGTTACGCCTACTTTTGAGAAGTCCGTCTCCTCATAGTTAGGTAGCTCACTATCTAAACCATAGCGACTAACCATCTCAGGCTCATATACTTCCCTTGCTAGCCAGTGCGTTTGTTCGTCTGCTGTAGGTATCCAATTAGTAAGCTCTTTCAGGAACGATATTCTAGCAGGGTCAAGTCCCTGGTCAGTCAGGTCTTTTAGCATAGGCTCGTAAAGCTCTTTATTCCTTAGCCATAACTTCATTATAGTATTGGCATCAAGCCTGGGGTGAGATAAGTCTTTGAGTACAGTAATAGCTAAGTCATCATAACCTAGAGACTTAAGGTAAATATCAAGGTTCTCAGGTGTGATATTACCTCTTAGCCATGCTCCGATTAGCTCCTTATCACTAGGTAGTAAGGGGTGGAGCCATCTACCAAAGAAGTAACCAAGCCTAGCAGTTAGAATTTGCATAAATGAGCCCGTAGCTCCGCTCATAACAGAACCACCTAATGACATAGCTAGCATAGAAGCTACTTGCCCGGTAGGTTCTTTAATTTCGTCAAAGATGGGTTGTAACTCAGGGGGGACTTCGCCTGATTCTTCTATCTTCTCAATAAGAGGTTGAAGTTTAGGAGCGAAAGCCTTGCCTATTATGTCCATAAAGACTTCTAGCCCAAAGGATAGGATAGCAATAAGCCAGGCTTTCAATGCAGCTTGCCACTTAACACGCCAGTTCTCTATTGTGCCTTCAATTCTATTTGCTATTCCCATTTTATCACCAAAACCTTTCAAAAAACTCGTCTAGTTTATCATAAAACCATTGGAGAGGGTCGGCAAAGAAGTTAGTTACCTCGTTTCTAATCTCTTGCCAACCCTCCCAGAAAGGAGTGAAGGAGACAAACCAGCTATTGATTAGAGCGTCAATGTCTAACAGTTTAGTATTCCACCAGGTAGTAAGCCAGTTAAAGCTAACAAGGCTAGGGTAAATAACAGTCCAAAAGTTATCCCATGTAGCGATAAAATCTTCAAGTCCACCAACAGCAGCGTCAATATAATCTAAGATATAAGGTAATTGGGCAGCCCACCAATCGCTTATAACTTGCTTAATGTTATCTACCCAACTAAGAAACCATAAGGCTATACTCTCAAGGTTAGGTATCCAGCCAAGGATTAGTTGCCTTATATTTGACCAACTTAGGATACTACTGAGCCAATCTATGGTATCTTCTACCCACTCAGAAAAGTCATAGAAAGCTTCCGCCAAGTCTCTAAAATTCCAAGTAATAGCATAGAGAGGATACTCAAGCAAGCTGAAAGGATATACCCAATCTCTAACCTCTTTGTACGCTTCGTAAAACCATTCGCTAGTATCCCATATAAGGTCAATAATCCAATTCATAAATGTCATGATAGCCTCATAGAGCTAGTATTTTATCTGCTTCTTGAGCTTTCTTTAGCAGGATTGGTGCTGCCTTTTCTGCGGTAAAGTCCTTCTCGCTTATCTCTACCGTAAGAACGACACCCCCTTTTGTCTTGATGGTATGTCGGTAAGTATGGGTAATTCCCTTGATGTCATCCGGTCTCATCATCTCATCAATTTTCAGTACCTTATATTCTCCAGCCATTGTTATTTTCCCTCCCCTACATTATTTTTGCTTTTTGTTACTTTTAAGACTAGCCATGTAATAATTCCTGCTGGGATAGCTCCCAAAGCTGTGAAAGCTAAGGAAACCATAGTACCATTATGCCCCATAGCCAAGCCAGCAATAGCTACGGCAGCAATACAAATAAGAGCTACCACGCAAATTATTGCTATGTTAAATCCTACCTTCACATTTTACCTCCTTAACCTATGACAAACCCAAAAGAGCGGCCTACCGCTGAGGGCACTATTACCTCTCCATAAGCATCAAAAATTGGATAAGAGGGGCCTGTATCGCCAAACGTAATAACTCTTGCTGTGTCTTCCGTGTTATTTATGACTATCTTGATATAACGACCATCTTTGTCGGTAACGTCAATTGGGTTATCCCAATCGCCACCATCCTGCCAAGTGGAAATTCCTTCTGCTACAGCAGCTCCCCAGTTCTCCATATCATCAGATACGAAAATATCAACATCTATAGGGTCATCGCCACTATCTGACTTACCTCTAACTTGCTTAATTGTATAGCTATCTCCTAAGTCAAGAATGAACCAATGAACTTCATTAGTTATATGCCTCCACTCATCAAGACCATCAAGGGCATCTGCTAAAAGTCTACCAACTTCCTCTCCACAGAAGCCAACTCCAACCCCACCAGCAAGTAGATGACTACTATTTATTCCAATCCAATCATCAGCCATTAGCGATTCAACTCCCTTACGTCTTAGTTACCTTCAAACTTAACGTTACCCAAGTGCAGGTAGTAATACTATCTACATTAAACATCAAGCAATCGCCAGCAGCAATAGCAGTAGTCCAATCTGTTAAAGTAGCATCCTGAGAATGGTCGGCACCATCTAGTGTTGGGGGTGCTGCTGCTACGATACTGTTTGCATCTTCAGGAGGGTAGTCAGCATAGGCTTGCTTCCAAATATCTATCACAATAGAGCCGGACTGGTCAGCCAGTAAGGTTACTCTATTAATTGTACAGGCAAAGGGTATCTCTAAAGCTCCCTTAATGCCTGTAGTAATAACTGAACCGCCACCGTCTATAATGAAGGTAATTGAAGCTACTGGTAGGTTATCATCTGCTTCTATAGCATCTACAGCTTTAGCGTCAGTATATACATCTACCTCTTCAACATTAGCACCTGTACCTTTCCATATCTTCTCATCGGTCATAGCTGGTAGCTCTGCGGTAGTAGCTCTAGTGCCTTTTATTAAAACATCACCAGCAGCACCGGGAGCAGCAAACTTGGCTCTTGCTGAGGCATCACGTATTACCAATTTACTAGCTGTGGCTGTCGCTACTGCTTCGTCAAGTTTACTCTTATCAGCTTTAGGCATGAGTCCATGCAAAGCAGCAGTAGCATCAAGGTCAAGAGTATCATCAGGAACGGTAAAGTCATCTAGCTTTACCGTTTTAGCTGCTGCAACTGCTTCCAAATCAGTATATTTATCAACAGCAGGGAGAGCAGCATCAGCAGTTACCTTAACGTCATAAACAGCATCATGTGTTGGAGCTTTTGTCACAGCATCGGTTATAGCTCCTGCCTGAACAGCAGCAGCCTTAGCAGCAGCATCAGTATATATAGCATGCTCTCTCTCGTGAACATGGTCAGCCCTGGCTAGTGAGTGAGAAGTACCAATAGCGTTAGCTGCCCCAACTTTAACCGGAGCAGCAGTATCTAGTGGGTCTGAGCCATCTTCAGGGTCATGTGAGTCTTTATGAGCTAGAGGTGTCATTTCTACCGCTAACTTGCCAGCAGCAGATACCTGGATAGGTAAATAAGCTCCATTTCCTGCTACTCTACCATGTGGAACGTGTCTCAAGTTTTCTGGCGTAGTTTGTGATATTACCGGGTCAGGTATCTCAGTTATCTTCTTTAAATCTGTAACCTGTGCTGCCGGCAAAGGGTAATCATCCGGGAACTCTAGTCCTGAGACTTCTAGCTTGCCAGTAGGGTCAACGGCAACCTTTATCCATTCACTGATACTGTCATCCCAGGCCCATAAGAAATTACCTGACATTTTCTATATCCTCCTCACGGAACATTTTTAACTAAAATTACATCATCAGCATAAGAAGTAAAAGCACCAGCTTGTGTTGACATAGAACCTACACTTATTCGTATCTTTTGCCTGTCAGATATAGCCTGAAGAAAGAAAGGATAACTAGATATATCATACTCCCTACTGCCTAAGCTAACTTTATCATATATCCCATTCTCTGTATCAAAGGTAAAGAGAAAGGGTAGCCATATAAAATCAGCTATAGCAATAATAACGCCAGTGGCTACGGTAACCCATGCGTTACCGGTAGTCCAGACTTGAATTTCACTAGTGAGATAATTATACCTCACTCCCAAAAAGTAACTTCGCGGAGTCGTGTAAATCTGTAAGTAATTTTGTATTATTTGAAGCGAGTTATCAAAACCGTAACGAGTGAAGAACCCATACTTACTAGCACCACCATAACTTACCCATCTCTTACGCCTAGCATACTTATCAACACCACCAGCATTATACAGTTTAAGAGACCAATCCCCAGAATACTTATGCCTTGACGACCTGGAAGTAATATGAGTGAAATTCAAGTCTGGACTACCGGTAACGCATGGGTTACCGTAGCCACTGGCGTTATTATTGCTCGTGCCAACACTTGAGTCCTCAATCCACTCGGTTAGCTCACTCTCAAAGTCCTCCATGAGCATTACGTTACCCTTCATATCCCAGGGAATGATAGAGCCCAGTCTAGTAGCTAGTTCTTCTAGTCCGGCAAGTCCTTCAATGTTGACTTGGGTTACAGGTAAAGTCCAATCTGGATAGTCTAAAACTGGCATTTTCCTACTCGCTCCTTGTAAATATTCTCTTAGGTGAAAAGATACTAATGACATTTTTTAGAGCGTCAACTATAGCTAAGGCTAGAATAGCTTTACGAGGTAAGATAGCTACAAAAACATCAAAAGCGTGAGGGTAAAGAGTGCTACTATTCCAGCCTTTAAGTTTCAATTCGTAAGGTGGTTGATAGGACTCGTAGTATTCTTCCCAATCAATAGCAGGCACGTTACCATGAAAGTCCATATTTTCAGTTGAAGGGGCAATTTGATGCTCGTGGTGAAGTATGATTAAGTGAGCCAGACCACAATGACCGGGACGTGGTCTGACCATGATTTTAGTGATGATACCATGAGCAATCTTAAGAATAGCTGTGGTGGGGCTACCTGAAGTGGTATTCTTAGGTATAGTTATTGATGCTTGAAACAGCATTTACCCACCTAGGACTTTAGGTAC
>Ga0180007_10007537_pt1 | contig 10256 bp, 8 predicted proteins | sample MM_PC_MetaG_FD_121122 | JGI IMG/M metagenome (GOLD analysis project Ga0180007, IMG submission 121122) | Groundwater microbial communities from the Aspo Hard Rock Laboratory (HRL) deep subsurface site, Sweden - MM_PC_MetaG | ecosystem: Environmental > Aquatic > Deep subsurface > Groundwater...
CGGTTCACTGGTTCCATGGCGCAGCGACAGTCAAGGCGCTTCACCGCGAGACGAGGCGGACCGTCAGGATGGGCTCAGTTTTTTCCCTACCTGCAGCAATATTAAAAGCAGCGAGGCGGCAAGGGCAATATGCCCGAGACCGGAGAGACCGGCTACCGAGGCATTAAGACTCTTGGTCATTTCCAGACCGGCTACCTCGACCAGTCCGCGCAGCAGCAAGCCCAAACCGGTAAGATTTAGACCTATATGGTAACAAAGCACGATAACTCTGCTGCCGCGCAATGCCGTCCAGGCAAACAGTTTTTCCAGAATCAGCAGAAACAAAAAGAAAAAAAGACCCAGGCTAAAATAGTGGCCGTGCATTAACGAAAGTCTGGTAGTACCGCTAAAGCCTGTATATTTGGTAAGCTCCCGGTAAAAGACTCCGGCACACAGGCCGATGATGGCATAGCTCAGCGCTGCTTTAAGATACTGTTTCATGGTCCGGTCTCCTCAGTAGAATATGTATGGCAAGTCCGCCTCTCGGGCTGAGCTGTGCGCTTATATGCCCGCCATGGGCCTCGATAATGTCTTTGGCAATGGCCATCCCTAACCCGCTGCCTTCGCTGCTGTTGGCGGTGTTGGTTCCGCGGTAATAACGGCTGAAAATGCGCGGCAGCTCCTCCGGAGCCAGGCCTTTGCCGTTGTCGTCGATGCTGATTTGTATCTGCCGATCTTCCGCGGCCTCCAGGTGCACCAACAAGGCTACAGGTTCCGAGTTATGCACGAAGGCGTTGTGCACCAGGTTGGCCAGCGCACGGCCGAACAAGCGACGGTCCAGCTGCAGCCCGGCGTAATCCCGGTTATGGGTAAAGGCTATGCTGTGCTTGGAACTGACGACAGCCGATCCGTCGGCAGCGGAACTGTTCAATATGTCTATCAGTTCTTTTTTTATTACTTCTACAACATTCACCGGTTCCAGCTTCAGCGGTATCTGCCGGTGTTTCAGCCGGGTAGCCAGGTTCAGGTCGGCCAGCAGGGTTTTGATATAGCGGCCTTTGTCCAGTATGAGATCGCGGTAGCGTGCCTGCTCGTCGGGTGGCAGGCTGTGGTCACTGTCACCAAGCAGCTCAGCATAGCCCATCATCGAAGTGAGCGGGGTTTTTATGTCGTGCGACAGGTTGGCAATCCACTCTTCACGGGCGGCATCGGCCAGCTCGCGCTCCTGGCGGGAAGCGTCAAGCTGTGATGCCAGCTGGTTCATGGCTTCTTCAACCGCGGCATAGATACCTTTGGCAGGATCCCCTCCCTCATAGCGGCCCCGGGCCAATGCAAGTATGCGCCCGGTGATGCGCTGAACCGGCCGGCTTATGCTGTAGGTGTACATAAAACTGACCAGCAGCAGCAGCAGCACATTCATGCCGACCAGCCACAACAGGTTGTAAGCAGCACTTACTTGCGCCACATTATAGGTATACAGCGTCCGCCTTACCCGGGACGGATCAAGAAACAGGAGTATCGTGTAGTCGTTTCCGTTAATTGTGGCAGGCCCGGCGAAGGTAGTTGCGTCGGCAGCGCCGTACAGCTCCAGCAGACGGCTTGCGCTGTAGGAGGCCGAAACAGAAGCGGGAAGCTTACCGGCCCGCAGTACTTCTGTCATGGCACTGTCGAGAAGCTGCATGCCGCCCCCCTGCTTCTGCAGATACTCGGTATACTCTGCTGCCAGACGTATGCCGGAACCGGGATCTGCATCCAGCGCGGAAGTTATAGCGTCCAGTTGCGGCTGCGGGTCGTAGCGGTACAACTGGTTGTCCTGATACACCGAACTGCGCATGTACAGGATGTTGACTATCACTATGAACAGACAGGTGAAGAAGAAAGACAAAGCGTAGTGCAGCATGATTTTCAGTCTCATGGCAAATTTTCCTGCAGAACAAATTTATAACCAAGCCCGACAACAGTCTGGATCCAGCGCGGACTGGACGGATCATCTTCTATCTTGAGCCGGATTTTGCGGATATGCACCGAGATGGTATTGTCCACACCAGAGTAGTTGCCGCCCCAAACCGCCTGGCAGATCTGTTCCTTGCTGAGCACCCGCCCCGGATTCTGAACAAAATACAACAGCATCTTAAATTCTTTGGCCGTAAAATCCAGTTTTCTCCCGGCCTTGCTAACCTCGCTGCCGGCTAGGTCTATGCGGACATCGCCGAACCCGAGCACTTTAGTTTCGGCCGGCTCCGGCGGTGCCGGCGGTGCCGGCTGGGCAGGCAGCCGCTGCTTAAGCCGGGCTTTAACCCGGTAGGCTACCTCTTTAGCGCTGAACGGTTTGGTAATATAATCTTCGGCCCCCATAGCAAAACCAAGAAGCCGGTCAAGTTCCTCGTCCTTAGCCGAAACAAACAGGATCGGCACACTTTTAATCTGCTGCATTGCACCGAAAAGTTCGTACCCGTTGCCGTCTGGCAGCATTATGTCCAAGAGCACAAGGTCGGGCAGAAGCCGGCGAAAAGACTCGAGCCCGTCCCGGGCAGTAGCGGCAGTATGCACCTGTTTAAAGCCCTCGCGCTGGAGCACGGTGCTCAGGAGCTCGGCGATCTCCTGTTCGTCATCAATAATGAGAATCTTGCATTCGTACAGGCTGGCTGACATACGCGCCCCCTCTGGCTCTCAGTATAACACAGGCGACAGGGCAAATAACAAGCTTCGCGTCAGCCGGAGTAAACCGGGGCGGACGATTTAAGACCGATTTAAGACAGGTTTATATGGGGTTTCAGGTGAGCAGTATATAGTCAGCTTGTTACTAAACAATCTCAGAGTTTTTTATAGGAGTATATATGCAGGCAATAATGGAAACACTTTTCCATACCGCTTATCTTGGCACTGTTCTGGTGCTTGGCCTGGTAATGATGGCCAAATCCAAAGGCAGACCGTATTACAAGTGGTTTGGCATCATGGCGCTAACCCTGGGCTTTGGTGACGCCTTTCATCTGATACCCAGAATCATAGCGCTGACCGGCACAGGCCTGGAAAGTCATGCTGCCGCGCTGGGCTTCGGCAAATTCGTTACCTCGATAACCATGACCCTATTCTACCTGATCCTCTATGCCCTGTGGAAAATGCGCTTCAAGATAAAGACTGGCCGGCTGGCAGAAGCCGCTATCTGGGGCCTGGCCACACTGCGTATCGCACTCTGCTTTTTTCCGCAGAACCGGTGGTTCCTGTACGAAGGATCGCCTAGCTGGGCCATATACCGCAACATCCCCTTTGCCATCATTGGTATAATCATGATAGTACTCTGGTACCGCAGCGGCGTGCGGAACAACGACATTAATGCCAAAAAAATCGCCCTGGCCATACTGCTGTCGTTTGGTTTTTATATCCCGGTCGTTCTCTGGGCACAGGTACACATGATTATCGGCATGCTGATGATCCCCAAAACTCTGGCCTATGTATGGATTGTTTTTATCGGTTTCGGTGAATTTCGTAAAGTGCAGAGTCAGAAATAATAGTTTTTAATTAACTGAGCCTCTGTCCTGTGCCGGTACGGCTGGAGTAATGACTGTCCGGCGCAAGCTAGGGGCATGCGATATCTTAAGGCTATCCAAAGACCCCTTTGCCACACCGATGATCAGGCCAGGAATATCAGATTTTCAGTTTTCGGGCCATGCGGGCATAATAATGCGAAGGCTGATCCTCCGGAATAGTATCGACGAGAAATTGAAACACTCGAACAGCTTCCTCGAAACGCTGACTGAAAAAGCAGGCAATGCCTTCGTCGAATTTTGCCAAGGCTTCATCTTTTTTTTGCCGCAACCCGGAACTATCGCAGTCATAAATCTCACACACATCTACCGGTTGATAGCGGCCCTTTACAGTTATTTTTCCTAACCCACGGATTTTATGCCGGTCAAAATCCGCTGCTTTCAGCAGTTCCCTGGACACGGCGATGGTAATGCCGAACTCTTTGGTAAGGGCTTCCAGCCGCGCAGCAATATTTACAGTATCGGAAATGACCGTTGTATCCATACGCCGAGGCTCGCCGATGGTTCCCAATATAACAGCGCCCCGGTGCAGCCCTATTCCTACCCGTACTGGCTGAAAACCCGACTCCTGCCGATCCGCGTTCAGCTCATTCATTGACTCCAACATTTCAAGGGCGCAGGCTATTGCATTACAGTCAGTCTCCGGGAAAAGCGCTAATATCCCATCCCCGAGGTACTTATCAATAAACCCGCCGTATTTTCGAATTACCGGCCCCATCTGCCCGAGCCAGGTATTTAAGAACGTAAACGTACTGTCTGGACCAAGCTCTTCGGCAATGGTGGTAAAGGAACGTATATCCACGAACATGACGGTCATTTCCTGCTGGACATTCTGCCCCAGCCTGATATCGCCGAGCGATAACACTCCAAGCTGCTGGAGAAACTCGGAAGGAACGAAGCTGCTCATTTGATCGTTGATAATTTTAAGCTCTTTGCCAAGGCGCTTTGCTAAAAAAAGCGCTCTGGCATGGTTGCGGGAAACAGCTACCGATAATAGCAAAATCAGAACTATCAACCCTAAAGGTGATAATGAAGGAAGTGACACAAGAGCTTTGGCCGAAAGGATGTCCAAGAATACGGTTACCGTCATAAAGACGAAGCCTAACATCATCTCCAAAGCACCGATTTCCCGCCGATAGAAGGCAATGAACAGGTAAATTAGCGAAGTCAAACTGGAAAGGACTATAAAGGCCTGAACGAATGGAAGCAAACGGCTTACCAGAATAAGCGGCAAAAACACAATTATTAAAGAATACAAACCGCCAATAAGCAGGTTTAGATACATCAGCAGCCGTGGCACGGTTTTAGGAAACATACTCTGTAAAAAAGCCGGTGCGGCTATTATGGCCAAAGACATGGTAAGGTAACCGGCCCGGAACAAAAGTCCGAAAGGAAGCTCCGGCCATAGTAGCTGTACGGCCATTTCGCCATAGAGCAGAGGGCGCAGGCTTAAACTGGAACAAAGCATGAAAAAGTATAAAAATGATTTTTGCCCAGTTTCTGCCAGCCAGGCCACAAGATAAAAAAAGGCCATGACCAACATGATGCCCACCATAAAAAAATCCTGTCCGACGAGCAGGATCTTCCGCACCTGCAATGATCTGGTGGACCCAAGTTCAAATGGCCTGGTGAGCCCGAAAAAGTTATCATTGAACGAAGAAACATGAATGAGAATGGTCATTACCTGCCCGGGGAACTCCGGTGCGGGAAAATCATACAGACCGGCTGTCCAGTTCGGCCGCTCGGCGGCGCGGTTGGCGGCCGGACTGCCGCAATGGAACAACTCGCTTCCATCTAGAAAAAACCGGGCGGCTGTCGCCATTTGAGGGGTTTTTATGGAGAACCGGTCTATCGATGGCATTTGTATAAAGCACATTAAAGTACCATAGGGTAGAGCAGAATCTGCAAGTAGAGGCGTTAGAGCTACCGGTATGCTTACTGGAATGGCTTTATCGGGAAGTGATGTAGTGTGTGGATCCAGAAATTCTCCGGGAATAAAATACCAATACTTGTCCAGCAGGGTTATTTTGCTGTCTGGCTCGTCAACTCGTAGAATAGTGAACATTAGCGGGTTAGTTTGAGCTGCAAGAGCCATGCCCAGCAGACAAAATAAGCAAACTACGGCAATTTTAACCTGCATGGATCAATCATACTACATTATTAAGCTGTATAGCAAAATAATTTTTACATTTTCTCACCTGTACGCAGCGCAGTCCGGCACTGTCAAGGCAAGGCCTTGGCAATGCTACGAGAATTCCAATCCAGCGCTACCGCCACTTCAGACTGGACGGTACGCTGGCTTTGGCTTTGGCAACTCAGCCGTAATTACAAACTGTTTGCGGAAATTGCTGCCTGATACGACATGGTGTGGGCATAAATTTCTTCACGCAAAGGATTCTTCTTATGCTTGAAAATCATGAACAACATTGACGCCAGCACTCCAAGGTTAAAAACGATCGACACGATCCCCAAAAACCACAAAGCCGTTGTACTGTAGGTCGGCAGTATCCTGAAAAACGCTGCTCCCTGAAAATCAAGCGAAAGCGAAAACATGGCATACAAGGACAAAATCTGCGCCCGATGCTGCAGCCAGGCACCACGTTTAAACATATACTCGGCGATTACAGCGGCAACTAAAATTCCCAGACCAGCATACATGGCCCGATTGGATATACAGTTGTACACATAGGCAAAATTCCACAGAGTGTACCCGGCAATATACAGCCAGGTCATATCCGGCCAGATCATATCCTTGCTCTTGGTATTGGAAACGCGGATACCCACAAAACCAGTAAGGGTAACTATAGTTATAATCCCGGCTATGGCGTTAAGCACATTCCACGGGCCGCCCATAATAACATTGCCGGCAGGATCCAGTGCCCGGGTGGCATAGCTGGCAAACACTTCCAGTTCGCGATAGACCGCTTCTGCAATGTTCAATGCCAAGATGGCTACCGGGAAGATTATGGCGAATTTCTTTTTACCGAGCTTTGTAAAGCGTATCAGCAGAAAACCGTACACACCGGTCAGGGCCGAGACAACTTTTACCCAGGCAAACCAGGTTTTTCCGGCAGGTGAACCACCTAACAAACCGCTAAGGATGGCGATGGCCAGTACCACCGGCAGTACACAGAACAGCAAAAGCGACGCGATTTTAGACCGGCGGGCGATTTCGTTCAACAAAACGAAGCCGAGCACAAATACCAGCAAGGCCAGCGCACTCGCTGCATTGATTCCCTGAAATAAAAATCCCATAGTTGCTCCTTTCGCTAACAAGCGACAATCTCTTTAATCTCAAATTCCTGCCCGGAAACCAGGCAGAAATCGGCAGACTGACATTTCGGGCAAACCCGGCGCTGCTCTACAACATTGAAAATTTCCGCACATTGCTTGCACCGGCCCTCGGCCGGCACAACGATTATCTCCAGCCTGGTTTCTTCGTACCTGGTCCCGCTAATAGCCGCCGGATAGCATTCCTCGATGAAACGGGGAATAGCCTGCGAAAGCTGGCCGATCTCCAGAACGATTTTTTCTACCCTGGAAAGACCATGCTCACAGACATAGCCGTCTACGACTTTTATTACTTCATAGACAATGCCCAGTTCATGCATATAAAGCCCCCAGTAAAAATTCCGGCATTTTCTAAACCCTGCTAAAAAGCTTGATCTTGTTAAGGGTAATTTTGGCCTTTCTCAGTAAAGCCTTTTTTATTACAGCCTTTGGTAAATCTTCTATTTCATAACCTATAACGTCATATACTTTTTCAAGCTTGATGGCTTCAAACTTGCAGCGCAGTGTACAGGCGCCACAACCTACACAGAGATACGGATCAGCTTTTACGGCACCACAGCCCAAACAACGGGCAGTTTCCGAAGCTATCTGCTCTTGGGTCAGAATTCCACGCAAGTCCTTGAAGGTAGACTTGGCAAGCTTGCCGTCTATAGGAGCAATCCGCTGCCGCTCGGTTCCGTCATAATCAAGTGCGTCAGAAAGATTGTCCTTGTCCAGCATTTTGTAGGAATGAGTATCGCGGCCAAAAACCAGCGACTGCCCTTTGTGCACAAAGCGGTGAATCGATACCGCCGCTTCCTTGCCGGAGGCTATGGCGTCAATCGCCAACAGCGGTCCGCTGACCACGTCGCCACCGGCAAAAATATCGGCCCTGGAGGTCTGCAGCGTTACCGGATGAACCTCGATGGTGTTTCTAGCGGTCAGTTTTACCTCTTCACCGGCAAAGAGTGCGGCATAATCATAGGTTTGGCCTACAGACAGAATAACGTAATCGCAGGGTACGATTTTGCTATCACGTTCATCATACTTAGGAGCAAATTTGCCGTCGGTATCAAAAACAGACAGACAGCGTTTGAATTCCATGCCGGCAAGCCTGCCGTTCTCCAGCACTGCCCGCACCGGCCCCCAGCCATTGTTCACCGCTACATCTTCGGACAGCGCTTCGGCTATTTCCTCTTTATGCGCCGGCATCTGGTCTCTGGCTTCCAGGCAGTACAACGCTGTTTCGCTTACGGCCGGCAGGCGCACCGAACTCCTGGCCACATCCATAGCCACATTCCCGCCGCCTATGACAATAACCCGGCCGCTAACTTCGACCGAATTGCCCAGATTCAGTTCTCGCAAAAATCCGACGCCACTCAGGACTTGCTTGCAGTCTTCGCCTTCAATGCCGATTTTCCGGCCCTGCTGGGCACCAATTGCCACATAAAAGGCATTGAAACCCTTATCTCGCAAATTCTGGATGCTAAGATCTTTGCCCACCTCGATGCCGGTCTCAAAGCATACGCCCATTTCCCGGATAACGTCTATTTCGGCATCAAGCACGTCTTTTTCCAGCCGGTACGAGGGGATACCCAGACTTAGCATTCCGCCAGCCTTCTGCTCTTTTTCAAAAACGGTAACAGCATAGCCGTCCAGTGCAAGATCGTAGGCACAGCTGAGTCCGGAAGGACCCGAGCCGATAATCGCAATTTTCTTGTCACTATAGTCATGGCGCTTTGTCGGCACGTAACGTGTCGCGACTTCCAGATCCTTCTGGGCAATAAACTTCTTTACATCGTCTACAGCAACCGCTTCGTCTATATCTCCACGTGTGCAATCCTCTTCGCAGAGCCTCGGGCAAATTCGGCCGCATACCGCCGGCAGGGGATTATGCTTCTTGATCAACTCCAAAGCTTCGGTATAACGCCCCTGAGAGGCGAGTTTTATATAACCCTGTACCGGTATGTGTGCCGGACACTTTGTTATACATGGAGCGGTCCCGGAATCAAGACTGTTTTTCCGGTTGGTCCGGTAGCCGCTGTTCCATTTATCTTCCGTCCATTCAGTCTGCCGCGGTGTCTCTCTAGTTATTTTTTCGTCAATCGGAGTCTTGCTGCAGAGTTTCTGGCCAAGCCTCAGGGCATTTGTAGGGCATACATCCACACACTCGCCACAGGCTACACATTTAGTCTCGTCGGTTAGCACACGGTAGTTGGAACGGACAATGTCATTATTGATAAACTCGTTGGCCAGGCGCATGGCATAACAGGAGCAGCCGCAGCAGTTACAAATGGCGTGTGTATGCCCGGGAGTATCGAGATTGGGAATCGAGTGCATCAGGCCATTGTCTTCTGCACGTTTTATTATTTCAAAAGCTTCTTCTCGGCTGATCGCCCGCCCGCGGCCGGTTCGTATATAATACTCAGCGGCATGATCCAGCTGAATACACATATCTTCCTTCAGGTGGCCACAGCCCTCGCCCATCGCCTCGCGGGAAGTACGGCACGAGCAATCAGAAACCGAAAAAACCGATGCTTCGTTTAAGTGTTTGGAAATTTCCTCAAAACTGGCTCTGCGTGAATTGCCATCGATGGAGCGTTCAATAGGAATAACCCGCATCGGACCGCCGCCGATAGGCATAATACCGGCGGCCATAGGCCCTTTTTTGCTGCCAAAATAGTAGAAGGCCTCAGCCACCTGCGGAAATTTTGCAACCAGTTCTTTGTTGTTATTAATCATTTCCAAATGCCCGGGCACAAAAATATCCTGCCAATACACATCAACACCGTCAACGGTGTTAACAAAAGCCAGGCCGGCCCAGGCAAGATGATCCAATGCCTCTTTTACCTTGTCGCAGGCTTCGCCGGAGGTTTTGGCTATCTCTTCAGCACTGAGCTTTTTCCGGAACTGCAGGTACGATGCGATTTTTGCCTGATAAGCGTCTACCAACGGCTCGATGGCATAATATTCCGGACCGTAGGGAATGGCTTCCCGGCTGGATCCGGCTTTTGTGCGGCCGATTTTATTGCAGAGATCCAGCACATCCTGGCGGTACTCCCTGCCGTCTACATCAGCCCAGGTAAGGGCAAAATCGAATCTGGCCGATTTATTAAAATTGGTTTTCTGTTTACTCTTTGCCACATCTTGCTCCTTAGGTTTTTATAAGCTGCTTTTCCAGCCAATCAATCCAGACCTCAAATCCTTTGCCGGTTTTTGCCGACAGCGGAAAAATAAGAATATCCTTATTTAGTTTTCTAACCCGTTCTTCAAGAATTTCCAGGTCAAAATCGAAGTGTTCCATTACATCTATCTTGCTTACCAGTAAAACATCCACTTTTTCAAAGATCATGGGATACTTAAGCGGCTTGTCATCGCCTTCGGGGACACTCAAAATAGCGATATTTTTAACGGCTCCGGTATCATAGGCAACCGGACAAATCAGATTTCCGATGTTTTCCA
>Ga0180007_10007538_pt1 | contig 10254 bp, 9 predicted proteins | sample MM_PC_MetaG_FD_121122 | JGI IMG/M metagenome (GOLD analysis project Ga0180007, IMG submission 121122) | Groundwater microbial communities from the Aspo Hard Rock Laboratory (HRL) deep subsurface site, Sweden - MM_PC_MetaG | ecosystem: Environmental > Aquatic > Deep subsurface > Groundwater...
CAAAGCGACTTCATATCGCCAATAGAGGCCCTGGCTCTGGGTCGTCAGGTTTTTGTCTGTATCGATAAACTGCATTTTACCTGCGACACAACCGACCCTCTCGTCTGCGAAATTTTGTATTAATTTTGTAAGGGCTGTTTCAGGTAAAAATGATGCTGCATCTGTGAACACTAAAATCTGGCCGCTTGATGACTCTACAAGGTCATTTTGAACAGCTGTTTTCCCCCTGTTGTTTTTATAATCAAAATATTTAACCCCATGACTGCTGTATTTATTGACAATATCGCTTGTTTTGTCAGTGGACCCATCAGAGCCGATCAGAATTTCAATTTTATCTTCAGGATAATCAAGTTCCAGGGTATTTTGAATTTTCCTTTCAATACTTTTTTCTTCATTGTAGGCGGGTATTATAACAGAAATACATGGATTAACATTTGATTTTTTAATATTTATCTTTTTTATTTTCCCAACAGAGTGCAATACAATAGGATATAAAAAATAGCTTGATGCACTCAGTAAAATTGTCATCCAGAATATTGCATACAAAATATTAATCATATACTTATACCATACATTCTTTATTCGATTATGTACTTATAAAACACGGGATAAAATTTTTCGATAAAGTCGACCCCTGTATTAAATGCAGCCTGGTCAGAATCTCCTTGAAAGGGTATTGAAACTCTGAGGAAAGCATTATCTTCTTTTGAATGATTCATTTTTGCCCATAATGTATATAATTTCTGAGCGAATGTACCTGCGGATGTTTTGTCAAATGATTGAAACCAGTAAAAAACAAGCTCTTTTATTTGGCCACGCTCTACAATCATGGTGGAATAATTAATAACACCACATGATGTGTTTAATGAGTGCCCTTTTATTTCAGATACGCTCCACCCCTGCCCCGGAAAACAAACTAAAGGAGAATGAGCAGCGCCGACCTTCTTTAAATTAAAATAATAACCAATATACAGAGAGACAGACTGTTTTCCTTTAAAAAAGTCCTGATAAACATACTGATCAAGCTGAAGCTCATTTAAAATATCAATATCGATAATGCGATTTTGCCTTGGTGTCCACCCACTAATTTTTGTTATTATGTTATATATTGGTTCTTTATTGTTTATTTCGGTTCGTTGCGGTTTCATATAAATAACGACACAAGTTACCAGCAAGAAAATAAAAATAATTAAACGTTTTATGTGCCTGGTTTGTCCCACCTTGATAAAACTCCTTGTACAATATATATCAGTGCCAATGCCAATGCAAAAATTAGTATACCCAGCCACGTGTGAACAGAATCTTTTGTTAAATCAATATTGAAGTAATAAAATGAAATTATCATCAAGAAGACACGTACAACATTTATTATAATAGCGGCGGGGATTGCACAAACGATCAAAAGGCCCCTCAGTAAATTAGAATTCAGGGATAAGTACCCCCAAAACGTGCTGAGTGTGACCAACGAAATCAATGACCTCAAACCGCTGCATGCTTGAACAACTTGAAGTGTCTTTTCAGGCAAATGAATCACGTTACCTTCTCTAAAAATTGGAAGACCAAACATTGATGCTGTGTAAACACTTACTTTTGAAACAAAAAGTTGCAATGGTATGGTTAATATTGAAAATATTTGGGCTGGAATGGGGATCATAAAAAATAAAAAAAACAAGGGAAATATCAGAGCCTTAAACATATTCAACCCATAAAAATATATGACAAAGCCCATAATAACCGTTATCATGGAAAAAGAAGTAACCGTAACTATTTCAGCAAATGATGAAATGATATAAAGTAATAATGAACAAATAATTATAACTAAACCGACCCAGGATGGGTTTTTAGGGACAGCCTTTAATGTTCCTAATTTATTCCATGCGATATATAAGCTTATGGGTAAGATTAAAAAGCCATGGGAATACTCATCAGTGCTGCTCCAAGCAATTACAAGCTTTTGCATCACAGGGAAATATGCAACACAGAAAATTATGAACAAAACAATCGAAAATATATCCGGCGTTATTTTTTTTCTTTCACTTTGAATGTCTGGTTTCATATTTTACTGGCTTTTATCCATTCACTTAATTAATATATATCCACAGAAATACAATTCCACTTTTACTATAATTTAACAATATCAGTACACTTAATTTTATCAATTTTACCGCTTGTTTTTTTTGGCAGAAATTTAACAAATATAATCTGGGAAGGCAATTTAAATTTTGGAATAATATGACTTAGAGCATTCAGTAATTTGTTTTCTGTACAACTTTCACCTTTTGCAACAACAATAGCAACAAGTCTATTCGTTAGAAGATCATCGGGAATCCCAACAACGGCGGTTTCAACAACCAAATTTGTCTCAACAAGTGCATCTTCAATTTCCTGAGGATTTATCTTATGGCCTCCGACTTTCATCATATCGTCTTTTCTACCTACAAGATAAAAATATCCCTCAGTATCCCTGTAGCACAAATCAGATGTATGATAACCGTTATTGTCAAGGACAGATGACGTTAATTCATTGTCCTTCCAGTACCCACGCATGATATTATCACCTTTACCGACAAGTTCTCCAGTTTGACCGTCCTCAACGTTCTGTCCATTTTGATCTACAATGTTAAGAACGACACCCGGTATTGCTTTCCCGATGGAATCTATTTTATCAATCAAGCGTGCCGGTTCAAGGTAAGATAGCCTTGCAGAAGCTTCTGTTGCGCCATACATAATATATATATCAACAGTTTGTGGGAGAAGTTCCCGTAACTCTTTTTTTACTTGTTTGGCCATATGCCCACCGGCCTGGGAGCAGTATCGCAGACGCGTGAGTTCACCAATTCTTGCTGCAAAAGGGGACCTGTGCAGCAGGTATGCATAGGTAGACGGTACTCCAGAAAACCCTGTGACCTTCTCATCTATCATCTGTTGTATGACAGTGGCTGGATAGGCAAATTTATTGTTAACAACGATTGTCCCGCCTGCATGAAAATGGGTATTCAAGAGTGATTTCCCCATGACATAAAAGAATGGTAGCACCACCATCTGAATATCCTTTTCGGTCAGCTTCAGATATTCACAGATTGATTTTGTATTGGCCACAATATTTTTATGTGACAGCATCACCCCTTTCGGGGTGCCTGTTGACCCTGAGGTATAAATGATGCTGGCAAGGTCGTTTGTATCGATATCATGTTCAGGGGAATTTGAATCTTTGTCACAAATGATGCTTTCGAAATCCACCGTATGTATTGATGATTCAGACCAGTTGAGCTTTGATCTTGATATGATCAATGCTTTTAATGAATGGGGTTCAAGACCCGTTGCTTTCAGCAGTCTCTCAAACCGAGATGAGGTTATTATTATATCTGCCTCAATGTCTTCCAATAATGGCCGCAGACTATCCGGCTTTAATTCGCTATTGAAAGGGACCGCAACTGCTCCGGCCTTAAGAATGCCGTAGTAGGAAATGACGTACTCCAGGCAATTCTCAAACAGCATGACAATGCGATTGCCTTTTTCCACGCCATGCTCAATCAGCCAGGCGGCCAGATTGTTTGCCTTAAAATTCATAGTCTCGTATGTTTCTCTTACGTCGTCATGAATAAAAGCGACTTTATCCGGATAGATACTGGCGCTATTTTCAAGGAAATGATGAATGAGCTTTATCTTGTTTTCGTTCATATCTTGATTAAGATTACCATACGGAGATTGGGTGATTAGAATAATTATATGTTATTTCAACAAGAATAATCTGGCTGCCGAATATAAGATCACGCTGCGTTCTGAATTTTTCTGGTAATGTATGCCTCTAAATTTTTAATTGAATCAAGGTTTTCAGGAATCAACTCTTCATCGTCCACTGAAATTGAAAACTCTTCTTCCAAATAATCAACAACCTCAAGAATCCCTGTTGAATCGATGATGCCTTCTTCCAAAAATGAGGTTTCATCGCCAAGCCCTTCGGCTTCGCCAAATAAAAAATTTTCAACAATGAACGCTTTAATTTTTTCTTTAATCTCCACTACAATCCTAACCTTTCCCGGGCATAAATAACCATTTTTGGATCTTGCTCGGTATATATTTTTTTAATTCCCTCATCACGTTCAATGATTCCCTGCCTTACCATATTGGCAATTTCCCAGACATAAGGGTGGAATCCATGACGATCAATATGACAATAATTTGCATAAGCATTTAATAAACAATTGGATGAATTTGTATCCGTATCTTTTGGGTTCCCCCACCCAATGGATACCAATTCTTTTTTTATTGATTCTTCGTTATAGTCAAAAAAAGCAAGGGGATGAATATTTGTTGGAAATCGGTCTTTATATAGTTCAAAATAATGTTCGGGCACAACATACTGTTTGAGCCTGTCTTTCAGTGTTCCTGTATAGGAATTAAACAGAGCCCGCTGCCCTTGCAACATCATTGAAGGATTTGTTTTCATAATCGCTGACTGAATCGGGGCTTGCCCAGGTGACCATCCGTATGCGACCAGAGGGACTGACATTTCGATGGCCGTCTTTAGCACAAGGCTTTTTACCAGGCCGATACAACTTGTACAGACACTGCTTGCCCTCAGAAGTGTTGCTTTTGAGAAAATATCCTGTTTGGATGTCAACGCAAACAATTCGGTTACAAGATTTTTTGGGGGCCTTATAATAATTGAGTCAATGCCAAGTGCGTCTGTAACATTATTAATATTTTCAATGGCTGATGGGGATACAAAATGATTATCAAAAGTAAGAGCCAAAATTTTCAGATTATATCTTTCTTTCAGTATCTTTAGTGTGTAGCTTGAATCTTTCCCACCGCTATACGCCATTAAGACATCGTAAACAGAAGCCGAATCCCTTGTGTCTCGAATCAGTGTGTCCAGTTTTAGTTTGTATTCATTTTTTCTTTTGGGTTTGTCTGCTTTTTTATCATCTTGAAGGCAATATTTACATATTCCTTGTTCATTAAACTTTATTCCAGGAAATGTATCGGGGAGGATACATTGTGTGCATAGAGTTAATTCATTTTCATTTTTTATACGGGTCATGTTTGGCCTTAATTATTTATTTTTCCACTGGGTGGACAGGGGTTAGGTTTAATTCAATATGGAACAAATTCGGATGTACAATTTTGGATAAACATGTGATCGATAAGTTGGGTTGACAAAATTCCGCAGACTGCCATGTTTTCCCTCTCGCTGAGAAGAGACACATCATTTTTGAGGCATTTATTGACAAGATTTAATACTTTTTTTGATTCAAAATAACTGCTTTTTTTCAATGATGTTTCACTGAGAAGGTCTTTGACATAGTCAGGTTGATTTTTCCCAAAAAAACATGTGCTTATAGGAGCACGGTAGGGCTGTTTGGGCCTATCGATAAGGGAATCGGGTATAAACCCCCGTGCAATTTTTTTCAAAATAAATTTTTCCGTAAGACCATTCAAACGTAAATCCACTGGTATTCTTGTCGCCATTTCAATCACGCGGTAATCAAGAAACGGATAACGCCCCTCCACAGAATTTCCCATGGCCATACGATCTCCCTGGGATGATAGAAGATAATTTGATAAAAACAGTGTGCTTTCGATATACTGGGCACGGGAAAGGGGTTCCCAACGCATAAACCCTTCCGGAAGCATTGCTGTAAATTTATCTATAAAATCAGATATTTTTCCCGTTTTTGATAGCAGGCCCTTAGAAAAAAAACCTTTGAGCTGGGAGGTATTTTGCCAGCGTAATGCATGTGAATAGTGGGGCAACTGAGTTTCTGTCAGGTATCGTTTAAAATAACCTTCCAAAAACACGTTTGCCTTACTATTCTCACGTGTAAATATATAGGGATACAGGCGTTCAATCAGCCTTGGCCGAATTTTCGAGTCCGGTCTTCGTGCCCAGAAGCGCCTGACTTTGTCTTCTTTAAAAATATTGTATCCGGCAAAAACCTCATCTGCACCTTCACCTGTCAACACAACCTTAAAATTGTTTTCGCGTACCAAGCCTGACAGCATAAATAGGGGGACGGGTGCCGTTCTCAGAATTGGCGTTTCAGTATGCCATATGATTTTAGGGAAAAGCCTTCCAATGTCTGCATCAGAGCATCGAACACTGTGATGTTCTGTTCCGATACTATCCGCAGCGATTTTTTGATAAGACGTTTCATCAAAACGCGGGTCTGAAAATCCAACGGAAAAGGTTTTCAACTGATTGTTAAATTTTTTTTTGACAAGACTGCTGATATAGGTACTATCAATACCCCCGCTTAGATATGCTCCAACGGGGACATCCGCTCGTAATCGAATCCTTGCGGAGTCTTCAAGTAGAGCGCCCATTTCTTCCATCCAGTCTTCACAGGATCGAGAGTTATCACAAGGTTCATGGAAAGAAAGTTTCCAGTACGATGAAACAGAAAGACCCTCTTTCGAATAAACAGCAAAGTGTCCTGGAGGTATCTGGTATATATCCTCAAAGGTCGTGGATGAGCCCAGGGGGGTCCAGCAGGAAAAAACATCCGAAAGTGTCTGGATATCCAACCGCCTTGAAATGGTCTGATCCATAAAAATGGCTTTAATTTCAGAGCCAAAAACAAGCCGTCCATGAGCCTCATGGTAAAAAAGAGGCCTGATACCTACCCTGTCCCTGCCCAGAAGGAGGCTTTCTTTTTTTGCATCCCATATGGCGAAAGCGAACTGTCCATTGAGTTTATGAAACATATCCGTGTTGTATTCTTCATACAGATGAACAAGCACCTCGGTGTCTGTTTCCGTGTAGAAACGATGACCCGATGCGATAAGTTCCTCTCTTAGATCCGGGTAATTAAAAATTTCACCATTGAACACAACACAAACCGTATGATCTTCGTTGTAAACAGGTTGGTCTCCTGTATTGAGATCAATAATGCTCAGTCGTGCATGTCCTAATCCCCCTGGACCATTTTCGTATATGCCTTTGGAATCCGGGCCTCGATGATTGATAACCTGGATCATTTTACGCAAAAGGGGGGATTTCTCTTCCGGGTTTTTAAAATTGATTATGCCTGCTATTCCACACATAGATTTTATTTTGTCAGCTTAAGTATTTAATTGATTCAATCGGGTCTTTTAAAAACGACTCGGAACTCATCTTTTTCTTGATCATTAATAAAATTAACGTTTTCACCGCAGCTGTCCACCATACGCTCTATTCCGCTTCCAAATCCGCTGTAAGATAAAACAAAGGGTGCGATGGAATGCATCACAGGATTTCGTGCTATGGAAAGGCCTTGTTTTATCTTTTCAACTGTCAGTGAATTGGGGAGTTTCCCCGGACTGCGGACTTCCACACAATCATCGAAAATGAATAATTTTATGGATGATCTGATATAATAATCACGATGGATAAGGGCATTGACAACAGCCTCTTCCAATGCCGGAACAGGAATCTCCAGTTCACCGGGTGTATTGAATGTGTTTTTGCGCTGTATGTTTTTCAACGATGCTTTGAAAAACATCATGGCCTGTTCATAAAGTTTATAGATATTTCCTTCAAAATATTTCTTATCTTCGAACGTTGATGAAGCCCCACGTTTTCCTTTGATATAAACGGCCTGGATATTAAATACAGGGTAAAACTGTTGTGGATTAAATGCAAAAAACAACGTTCCTGAAAGAGTTAAATGGCCTTCTGAATAAAGATTCAAATTGTTTAGCACCGGTTCGAGTTTCAGTCCTGTTTCTTTGAAATCATTTGATTTTTTATTTTTAAAAAATCTAAAGAATTCCTTCTCATCAAAATCTGACAGTGAAGTATTCCGATTAAGCTCTTCGTCTGCATAGAGGTTCCCCGAACTTGCGAACATTCTTTTAAGCTCGTCCTGACTGACTTTTCGTTTATCTGCCCCGGATTTTGTATAATACATCCCGCTTTTTGTTGCATAGGGTTTATTGAGCCCTTCGGGGATATGAATAACAAGAAGTTTATTTCCCTGTATCTGATGAATTTCTGAAAGAGGATAAACCGGTGGGGTTACATTTTCATTGGCAACATTGGATATGAGCTGATTTATTCGGCTGATATCTTTTGAATCAAGCCCCTGAATTATTCCCTCATCATCAACGCCAATGATAATCAATCCACCTTTGGCGTTAGAAAAAGCAACAAATTCGGATGCCAGGCTATCGGATCGTGTTACATTTTCTTTAAATTGGGTGAAACTATCTTCACCATTTGATATTCGTTGAACAATTTCTGTCGATTTCATAGGTTTTTTTGTTTCAGATAATCATGACAGGACATAAATGATGCCTGGTTGAATGTTTTAATGAAGAAAGCGAGTTTGTCATGGGTCTTATGGAGGTTCACATAATGTCTGAATTTGAATGATTTTGGGGCATCATCAACCCTCGGTTGGTCCGGGTCGAATTCCCAAGGGTGGGTATAATAAAGATACGCGCTGTCTTCCTTCATGATTGTTCGAACGCCCAAGTGGAACAATGGTGAAGGGGTTAATCTAAAATAGCCTCCGCCACCCCATGGGATAACCTTACCCCTTAGGGTCAAATTACTCACCGGAAGTTCATAAAATGAATCAGATATTTTTATGATGATGCCATTCTTTTCATATTGGGAAAAATCAACATGCCCATAACGTCCATGGCCTCCGTATGAATTATAGCTTGAATCATACAAATAGCCGCAAGATTCAATGGCAGATAAGGTCTCCTTGCTTATATCAAAACTTGGGGCGCGGTAACCAAGGATAGATTGACCGGTGATATCCTCAAGAAGGGTTTTGCTTTTTGAAAGATCTGCCACCAGTTCTTTTTCTGAAATTTTGCTGCTAAGATGGTGCATGTATCCATGGGATGCAACTTCATGCCCCCGTTTAACCATTTCCTTTACAAGCCCCGGGAACCGTTCGGCAACCCAGCCCAATACAAAGAACGTTGCTTTGGGAGATTGTCTTTTTGTTGCTGGACCCGTTGTGATGGAATCAAAAAGATCAAGCAAGATATGGGTATTCTTTTCAACCCGGATCTCCCGATCAGCCCATGAATCATAGGTGATAGAGCCTTTAAAATTTTCGACTTGGAACCAGTCTTCAACATCTATGGTTAGGATGATGGTTCCTGGCGATTTCATGGTTGTTGGGTTTATAGAGGCCATCGTTTTTTTATTATTCACCACGGAGGCACGGAGAGCACGGAGAAAAGCATAATTACAGATACCTATACTTAATCTGACTCCGTGTTAATGAATGTCGATATGCCTATGGGGAGTTGTTTCATAATATATTCATATTCACCACGGAGGCACGGAGAGCACGGAGAAAAGCATATTTATAGATAACTATACTTAATCTGTCTCCGGGTAATGGTGGTTTTATATTTTCATCCGTTTTATTCCGCCCTTTAAAACTGGCACGTTGAAGTTTATTAGAAGGCCTATTGGGATGTTGGAAAGTTTTAAGTAAGTTAGAAGCTGGGCTTCATGGATTGGTAGAAGACGGTCGCATGATTTCAGTTCAATGATAAGTTTGTTTTCGATAATAAGGTCTAGCCGATAACCACACTTTAATTGTGCTTCTTTATATATTATGGGTAATTCCTGCTGCCGTTGATATGATATCCCACGATTATCAAGTTCATAACAGAGGCACTCTTCATAGGCAGACTCAAGGAGACCTGGGCCGAGGATACGATGAACGTCGATTGCAGCTCCGATAACTTTTCCTGGTAGATCGTTGTTATGTGGTATTTTTTTTATCATTTATATTTTCACCACGGAGGCACGGAGGGCACGGAGAAAAGCATAATTACAGATACCTATACGTAACGCTGTCTCCGTGTTAATGAATGTCGATATGCCTATTGGGAGTTGTTTCATAGTATCATTTTTTTCACCACGGAGGCACGGAGAGCACGGAGAAAAGCATAATTACGGATACTTATACTTAATCTGTCTCCGGGTTAATGAATGTCGATATGCCTATGGGGAGTTGTTTCATAGTATATTTGTATTTATTCACGGGTACTATCGTCTATGTCAGGACACAGGAATGGCAATGTCTCACCCTTAGCTATGTCATTCCGGGCGGGGATTCTTCTGTTTCCGACGTTTAAATCGTCTATAGACGCATCCGGGCCCTTCAGACCGGAATGTGAAGCCGACCCGGAATCCATGGTGTTGGGTCAGGGAGGATGAAATTGAATAGAACTGTTAAGCTTTTACGGATATGGATTCCGGGTCACAAAAAGCCGTGCCCGGAATGACACAGC
>Ga0180007_10007539_pt1 | contig 10254 bp, 6 predicted proteins | sample MM_PC_MetaG_FD_121122 | JGI IMG/M metagenome (GOLD analysis project Ga0180007, IMG submission 121122) | Groundwater microbial communities from the Aspo Hard Rock Laboratory (HRL) deep subsurface site, Sweden - MM_PC_MetaG | ecosystem: Environmental > Aquatic > Deep subsurface > Groundwater...
ATATTCAGGTTGGCCATTATCTTTATCCTGGAAATTATAGAATCGATGTTCTTTTTTTCAGGAGGCTTCTCGTAGATCAGTTCACCATCGATCCTGTAGCGAAGGTTTACTTTGGATTCGGTATTTTCGATATGGATATCACTGGCTTCTCTTTTTATGGCATTATATATTAGCTGGTCCACCATATTAATAATATGGGAATCACTCTTTTTATTTTTAGGTTTTTCCTCTGGTTCTGATGATGATATCTCTTTAAAAATTTTTTCAATGGCAGCACAGATGGAATGCTCGGTTGCCAGTTGCGGAACTATCTCTTTACCGGTTAAAAAATGCAGGTCATCGATCAGATCGATATTATACGGATCCTCGGTAGCTACGATCAATTTGTCATTCTCTATTTCTATAGGAATACATTTATTCTTGAAACAGAATTTATCGGTTATTTTATTAAGTATATCTACAGGTACATGTACATCCTCTACTACGATGCATTCCTGATTATATTGCTCGGTAAGAATCTTTGCTAGAGTTTTGTCATCGATGAGTCCCAACTGGATAAGTGAATGCCCAAGTCTGTACCCCGTCTTTTTAATAAGCTCGAGTGCTTTTTCAAGTTCTGTTTGAGTGATAAGCTTTTTTTTAACAAGGTCTAAAGCTTTTTCCAGGTCTTCTCTTGAGATCAGTTTTTTTTCTATCAGCAGTTCACCCAATAATATCTTGTCTTTGCTCATAGTGTTGATTTTAATTAATTATAAAATTTAATATAATATACTGTAATGTCAAACACTAAAATATATTTGATTTTTTTTATATTTTGGTTGATATTTTTTAAAATTGCGCTATACTGTATAAGCAATAATAAGTATATAATATCACAAAAAGTACATTAAGGGGGTATGTCTTTCAAAGACATTATTTATTATTAATTCTTCTTACCTTGTTCTTCACTTTGAACAGTCTAGTGCTAAATGGTGAAACGATCCGTGACGCCGAAAAATACTTTCAAAATGGCAATTATAAAAAGGCAATTGTCCTCTACCAGGACTTACTAAAAAACAATGACAAGTTCTTGATTAATAAGTTTGAATCTGCTGAAGAGCTTGAAGCATTCTGTAATTTTATGATCGGCAGATGCTATTATTATCAGGGCCATTTTGCTCCTGCGGTGAAAATTTTTTCCGGAGTAATTAATAATCATTCTTCTTCTACTGTAGTTCATAAGGCTCTCTTCTGGAAAGCAAGTACATATTACCACCTAAAAAAAGATTATAATAAGGCGTTAAAGTATTTCAAGCAGTATTCGGAAAAATATAAAGATAGAACTCTGTATATTCGTTCATTATTCTGTATGGTTAATTGCTATAATAAACTGCATCAAAAAAATAATGCAAAAAATATATTAGTTCAGATTAAAAATTTAAAAGATCTTAGTAAAGAGAATAGAAGACAGGCTGATTTTGAATTAAAAAAATTAAATAACTAAGAATTAATATATAATGCAATTATTAATATAATTTAACAAAAGGGGAATAAATGAAAAAACTTCTGTTTTTTCTTTTTCTGCTTCTTTTTGCTGTACAGAATCTTTTCAGCCAGACAAATACACTTATTACCTCCATAAATGAAATTAAAAAACTGCTGTTTGAGAAAAAAATTAATGAAGCCCTGCAATACTGTGATGAATATATCCTGGCTCATCAGGAAAAAGCTGATACTGTATATATTAAATATGAAAAAGCATTGATCTATAGTGACTATATTAAGGATTATGATAATAGCATTGCCGTATTAAAAAGCACGGCTGATGACCTTTTAAATATTAGTCAACCGTTAACAGCAAGAGACGAATTGTTTCTTTCAGATATATACTGGCTGATAGGATATAACTACAGGTGGCATAAGAAGGATTACAATAAGGCTGTAGATTATTTTATAAAAATAATTCAGGATTGTACAAATTCACCCAAAAAAGCAGAAGCTCAATATTCAAGATCATGGTGCCTGGCATTGTTAAAAAGATATAAGGATGCTGGAGATAATTTTAAAATTATAACGGAAAGGTATTCAAATTCAGTATATACCATAAGAAGCTTTTACGAAGCAGGAGAATGCTATCAGAAAGCAGAAAAGTACCCATTAGCAAAATTAATGTTTGAAACATTAATTACAGGCCATCCCCAAAATGAATGGGCAATTGCAGCGAAACAGCATCTTAAATGGATCGAATTAAATTATACAGAGGAAGAATGAAAATGAAAAGACATCTTATAGCTATTATTATTTCACTATTATTTACCCTTAATCTCTATGCAGCATTGGATATTGCAGGAGGAATGGGCTTTTTACTGTTCAATGATACGGAAATTACTTATGATTTTGAAGGACAGCTTTACTATCGGTTCCTGAACATTAAGGGAATTGATATGGGGTTGGGGATCATTCATATGTACAACCAGAAAGAACTTTCAAATAATGAAGAAGAGATCATATGGGCACTTCCCATAGTTGTTAATACCCAATATCCCTTAGTTAAGGATATTTTTATAAAAGGAATGGACCTGATCGGTTCATTAAATGTCGGAGCATCATTGACCAAGCTGGGATTGAATTATTATGATGATATCCTTTATATGAAGTATGTGGGATGGAGGCCGTATATTGATATAGGATTTATGTTTTACTACAATGACCGTGATGGTACTGGAACTTATATCAAGCCAGGATTCAGGTATTTAAAATCAGGTGAAATAAAAGATTACAGAACTGAAGGTAATAATGTATATCTCAACATGTTCTCCCCGTTTATAACATTGGGATATACCGTAGGGATATAGGATCAAAATATGATAAGAAGATATAGTATAATATTTTTTGTTATCATACTTGCATTTTTCTCTTATGCAGACAGCTCATATACTCAAACAAGAAACAAATCCGTTAAAATAAGAAATAATATCAGGAAACAGAAATTTTATTTAAAGCGGATTAAACGAAATGTGAACATAATCGGAGATGAGGTAATAATCAAATATAAAGACGAAAAGAAAGCAGAGCAGATGATAAAAAGGAAAAAATTTGAGAAGATCAGAGGTATTAAAAGATTAAAGTATAATAAAATTAGGATCCCCAAAACAAGAAAGATTGAAGATGTTATCACGGAATTGAAAAAAGAGAAAGATATTTTAAAAGCTGAACCCAATTATATTATTAAAAAGTCAGGACAGACGATCCAGGATGAATATTATTCGTCTCAGTGGGGATTGAAAAAGATAGAATGGGAGAAATGCCTGGATATCTCTCAAAATGCTCAAACTGTCAGGATAGCTGTAATAGACACAGGTGTTGACCTGAACCACAATGACCTTAAAAATAATTTGTTGTCTGGATACAATTTTGTTCATAATAATGCTAATCCGTATGATGACAATGGGCACGGGACAATGGTGGCCGGAGTGATCGGAGCTGAATTGAATACGATCGGTATAGCAGGGATCAATCCCAATGTTAAAATATTACCGGTTAAAGTACTGGACCATGAAGGGTACGGAACATACTTTGATCTGATACAGGGAATCGATTATGCAGTAGGTCAGGGAGTAAAAGTCATAAATCTTAGTCTGGGCGGAGAAGCTTACTCCGAGATTTTAAAAGATACTATAGATGATGCGGTCAATCATGGATGTGTCATAATTTCTGCATCAGGGGATGAGAATAACAACCTGCCTTTATATCCGTCAGGATACGAAAATGTAATATGTGCGGTTGACCTGAATGAAGAAGATAAAATTAATTATGATGCAAACTTTGGAAGTTTTATTGATTATGGAGCCCCCGGTATCGGGATATACAGTACTTTTATAAATAACAGCTATAAATATGCCACAGGCAGTTCCATGGCAACGGCTTTTCTTTCAGGAATGGTCTCTTTACTACTCGCAAATCAGCCGGCTTTGAGTAAAGATGAAATTACAGAGGTTTTAAACTCTTCATCAGACTATGTGCCGGAATATAAGCTGAAGAGTGATTTAAAAATAAGAAGGATTAATGCATACCGCGCCATGGTGCTGATAAAAAAGATTCAAGAAACAGATATCTGTATCATTGATATGAAAGTGACTCCAGAAAATCCTGCGAAAGGACAGGATACGGAAGTAAAAGTATTTATCCAGAATCAGGGAACTGTAAAAACACCCCAGACACCGATAAAATTAATCATTGATAAAAAATTAATAAAAACATTATCGTTCCCGGAACTTGATCCCAACGAAGTAATCATAAGGGAGTTTATATGGAAAGCAGAATGAGAATCAAGATTTTTATTCTGGTAACACTATTAATTATTTTTATGGGGAACAGCAGATTAGCAGATTTTATAATTGGTGTAGATAAAATTTATGCTGAGAATCAAGATGAAATATCAGAGAAAAAATCAGATGATAAAAATAAAGAATCAGATAAATATTTCGGATTAATTGTTGACCTGCAGGGAGCAGTACCAATCCTGTATTGTGTTTCACTTGAATATTTTATTATGAATAATATCAGCATTAACGCAAATGGTCATTATGCTAATCTCAATTTTAATGAGTTTGGGTATGGAGAATACACATCTATATTGGCTAATATAGGGATTAAATACTATTTTAAGAAATACAGGGGTCTGTTTTTTCATTTTAATAATGGAGTAATTAAATTAACTCGTTCTACGTGGGGAATAAGAATTTATAAAGATGAAAGCGGAGAATATGCTGATGAATCCGGTGAAGTAAATGTGGAAGGGTATATATATAATTTTTCTTTAAGGGCCGGATACAGGTTTTTATGGGGAAGATTTACCTTTGCTCCTGAGATTGGATATTTTAGGTCCAGTGATGCAGTATTGGAAGGAAAAGGAGTATACAAATCCGGGTATGTTAAAGACATAAAAGATGAAATGGATTCATTCAGCAGTTTGTTCTTATCAATTTCTATAGGATTTTTAATTTAATATGAAAGGTGAAGAAATGAAATCTTTAAAAAAATGTAATTCTATTTTTTTATTTATTTTAGTATTAATTCTTTTCGCAAACTGTGGGAATTGGTGGAACATGATGAGCAGTAGCGGTGACAGCACCATTGTGATAGAAGGGAAAAAGGAAATCAAGAATACAAGGTTAGTATTAAGTCCTGGTACTACTGTTATATTTAAAGGATATACCCATGGTACACTAGGCGGCACTTCCTATCACCCAGGAGAATTAATTATTGGCGACGGAGCCACATTAATAGCAAAAGGCACACCGGAAAATCCAATTGTATTTAAATTAGATGAAGATACAAAATCAGGCTATTTAACATTTAAGGAGAATTGTAATACCGATAGTATAATTCAATATTGTATATTTGAAAATAATATTATATTGGATTGTTATAATAATATTATTATATCAAAATGTAAATTCGAATTTTCTACAGTAAATATTTATAAAGGTAAAATTATTATTGATCATAATACTTTTAATGGTTATAATTCTACAATAATTGGAAAGTGGGAATTAGATCCTTTGGTAGATCTGACAATTACATATAATAATATTAATAATTCTGAAAGAGAAGGTGTTGTCTTTGGCAATATATCTCCAGTTATTGAATATAATAATATATTAAGCTGTATAAGTTATGCTATTTTCACAGGATTTTCAAATAATGTCTTACTAGTAAAAAATAATTATATAAAAGATTGTAATGGAATAACAGGAATAGATATAGATGCAAGTCAATGCTTAAATGTGATTTATTCAAATTATTATAGAACAACACCTGTACCAGAGGCAGGGTGTGGGTGGTAGTTTCATTAAATAATAGTATTATGAAAAAGATAATAATTATATTATCAATCTTTTTATTAACAGTTAACCTATTTTCTGCAAAGATAAGAGTGGAAATTGATAGATTTCAAGATGAAATAGATATAATAGATAATTATCATCAAGTAAATTGTATAATCCAAACAAATAAATATATTACTGTTAAGGTCATGGATATACAGGGAATATTTTCTTTGGAAGAAAATTCAGTTAATATAAAAATATCAGTAAAAAATAATGGAAATGAAATCGGTACAAATATCAAAATAGTTACTTGCATGGGAGTTATAGAAGAAATAAAAGAGAATTCATTACTTAATATATTTACAAATATTATTCCAATTCTGAGTATATCAGAAGAAAGTATTTTTAATCATAAGATTTTAATACGGCAAGGTAAAGAATATGATATTCATGTTTTGGTTGATATAAAGGAAATAAATAATAAAACAAATAAGTATGTAAAATATAAAAAATTTGTAATAAAGAAAAAAGATAGTATTTATGTATTATATGATAATGTACAGACTCATCAGTATATATGCGAACAAGCTGCTAATATTTTTGGTGTTGATATTTTCGGATTTCGATCTATTGAAGATCCAACAGGTTCATTGCTCAAGGGTTATTTAGGAAATATGGATAGCAAACAAGAATATACAATCTGTGGTGGTGCATATTTTGCAGATGAACACTGTTATTTATGGGATGATATTGTATTTGATCATACATTATCACATTACTGGAATCCTGATGATTCGGATGATGAAGATAGTGCTGGAGGTTTAGGTGGTGTTCCTAATGCCTATTGGCAGGCTAATCGTTTATGGAGAGAAAGAGTTTTACCGAGTTATATATCAGGAAATAAAGCAGAAGCATATGAATATTTAGGGCATGTGTGTCATTTATTAGGTGATATGAATGTTCCTGCCCATGTTCATAATGATTTACATGTTGGATCTAAAGAAGATTTTTGGAAACTTTTAGCAGGACTTTTTGTGGGAGATGATTGTTATGAAGATTGGGTATGGGAGGAAGGATATAAAAAATGGAATTATCAAAATGTATCGGGAGGAATTATCAATATTCCATGGTATTTACGACCTTCGGATGTAAATGAAGATATATTTCCTTTATATTATTTAATGTATACAGCTGCCCAAACAGGGGATTATTTTGCTTCAGATGATGTGAATGGCGATTCTTCAGATAGACGTGGATGGATGAATTATCTTGGATTTCCTTCAAAGCCTCGAGATTCTAGTGATTTAACCGGGGGATTTCCGGGATTTTTTGATAATGATGCTGGGGATAATGATGATGATGGTGATCTGGGACGAATTGGTGCTAAATGTTTTACTTATGCTATTCAAGTAACTGCAAGTTTGTATAAGGTGTTTTGTGATACAGTTATGCCTATTGCTGATATTGTACATTATCAGGATGGTGATTATACAAAAATGAGTAATAACAAAATATCACTCCAGGCAAGAGTACCAATTAATCAGTTAGTTCAATCTATTCAATTTCAATATAAAGTTTGTTTAAAGGATTCTATTTCATGGATAAACATTGGTTCTCCTATTCCAAAGATAGAAGATCAAATTGGGGATGTTTATTATTCTATTGAATGGGATGTTACAAGTATACCTAATGGAGAATATGAAATAAGAGCTGTACCGATTAAAAGCTACGATGGAACATTCTCTGATTCTCGTTATTCTATTGAAGATCATGTTGTCTGGATAGTAGTTGACCACAATACACCAAATTGGCTGATATCGGATTATTATGACAACGGAAGCTTCAGTGAGGATTATCTGAATTTTTATAACAGTGAAAAAGGAATACTCCCTTATGAAGGTATGGGTATTTTATACTGGTATAATAACCAGAGTAAAATCTGGAGAAGTCTGGAGGATATCAATATCCTGTACCGTGATTTAAGTTCTGAATACAGCAGTTACACTATCAATGGTATCTCTTATGCTAATATGTATATCAAGGCTACAAATATTAAGACAAACCTTTTTCTCCAGGTAAAGAGTTACGGGCATAAAATATATTTCAATGGAGTCTTGGTGGATCAGGTTTATTCAGGTAATACTGATCTGCAGTCAAAGACAGTAGGGCCGATTGATTTCAAGCAGGGATGGAACAGGATACTTGTGAAGATGAACCATGCCGGGGAAGAAAGATTTAGTGTGAGGATTTGCGATTCAGAAGGCTATTTTATCCCGGGGCTGGATGACCAGGCAAAAGCACCTTTAATCACAGAGATTACCTCTCCCATTTCCGGGAAAGGGATCTTTACCAACAAGCCCATGGAGATCAGGGCAACATTGAGCGGGAGTGATTTTTCAGGGGGATATGTCTTAAGCTATTCAAATGGAATACCATTGAAGAGTGACAATACGAATTGGACAATCCTGAAGAGTGATACCCTGGGTGATAAAATTACCAATCAGACTATATATACATTGAATACTCCTGTCTTTCCTGATGGTATTTATACATTCCAGTTGCGAAGCAGGGATAGCTTTGGGGATATCGTTAATGACCTGAGCACCATTAATATTGACAGGAGTTTGCTGGATATTGAAGCGATGGATTATACAAATAATGTAATAGACTATACTCAAAACAGGGTAACGGAGATATCCATAAACATTTGTTCCAATGCATTATATAAAACCAATTTAGTGAATAACGAACAGCGCTTTGATGGTGTCAATAAAGATATATGGTACGATGCAATAGATGGCAATTATACAGTTGATATAATCGGATATGATGACAGCAGTGGCGCTTTGATCACAAATACATGGAATATGAATATCGTTAATATCGTTCAAATTAATAGTGTCTCTGTTGTTCCTTCAACTTTTGACCCATATGTGGATTTGAATACTACAGTGTCATATTCGATTTCTCGAAATGCAGATGTAGAAATAGTAGTTACCGGGACTAATGACAGTATTGTAAAATATGTGAAAAAATTTGATACGGTCAATGAACTCGCAGGAAGCTATTCCGAGAACTGGAATGGTAAAAATGAGTACGGAAAGATCATAGCGAATGGTATTTACCAGGTCATTATTACCTGTAAAGATGAAAAAGGGAATTATAAAAGATCAAGCAGAAATATCATTATTAATACGTCTGATGACCAATATCCGTCATATAATTATGTTGCTCCTTATCCTTATCCGTATATAACTCCTAATTCAAATTCTCCTTATTTTCCGGATGGAATATACTATTGGCATCGGTACACTGTTCCCTCTGATCCTCCTTTATTTACAATGGTATCTGTTCACTGGGATATTTATTATTATTTATATTCAAATTATACTATAAATAATGATGGTAATATCATCATGACAGTAAACAGTATTGATAATAATTTGGGGGATACTATTAATTATAAGGAGATGTCATATTCCGATAATTATAACCGGCAAACTCCTGATGAACCTGAATGGTTTGAATGGGAACCCGTTCAAAAGATATTTTCTGATTACCACAGCCCAGTACATAATGTCCATGATCCACATGATTATAATTATAACACTAACAATTATATGAGGTATACCAATTATAAAAAGAAAACTTTCCAAGGTTATAATATTTTAACTAATGTTGTATATATTGAAGATGATATTAAGATAAATATAGATTCTTATTCCAATATTTATATACCGGATGAAGGAAAGATTATATTTGGGGAACCCATCATTAATCCTTCTCCAATAGGTGGAAGCTTACCTTTTGGAGGATCAATACCATATTCAACAAATAATAGTTTTTCTGATTTTTTATCCGATGCTTTCTTTAATATCACTTTTAATGAAGATACTACTGCACCAGTTATTGAAAATTTAAATTTGATGCCGTCTATTCTTTCTCCCGGTAATGAGTCCTGTATTATTAATTATACTACAAGTAAACTGGGGGAATCAACTATCTGTAAAATTATTGATGAGGACAAGAATATTGTTAAAAAGATCAGTATTATCCGTGCGGGTGAACGGCCTATTAGCTGGAATTGTAAAGATTTAAATGGTAATGTTGTCCCGAACGGATTATATACAGCAGAATTAAAAGTAATAGATCCAGCGGGTAATGAATCTTTGACTGTCTCAGGAGTCATTAAAGTCAAGGGATTCCCTACGTCTGCTGAAGATGGGGGAAAGGTCAGGAGCGAAGATAATCATGTAACTTTAGATATCCCTCCAAATGCATTGAGTTCTAATACAACTATTAATATAACATATATCCTGGATCCTCCCGTTCCTCCTGATTTTACTTTATTAGGATCCTTTTTTGATATTACACCAAATGACCTGATATTCAATATCCCAGTTACTTTAACTGTGCAGTATGATGATTCGGGGTTAACACTTGA
>Ga0180007_10007540_pt1 | contig 10253 bp, 11 predicted proteins | sample MM_PC_MetaG_FD_121122 | JGI IMG/M metagenome (GOLD analysis project Ga0180007, IMG submission 121122) | Groundwater microbial communities from the Aspo Hard Rock Laboratory (HRL) deep subsurface site, Sweden - MM_PC_MetaG | ecosystem: Environmental > Aquatic > Deep subsurface > Groundwater...
ATAAATTCCTTTTTCTTTAAGTTTATCAACCAATGCTTTGACATCAGCAATTACGATATCTTCTGTTCCTAGCTGATTGACTAGTGGAATCTTTGAATCATACAAAACATGTCCTGTGTAATCCTTTAGATCAATAACAATTGCGTTAAGCTCTGTATCTTCAACTAGCTTAACCAGTTTATCATAGCGAGTTGGATAACTGACCGTGTATGCTGTTACATATATTCCCTTAACATTAATCTGTTGAGGTTTTTTTACAATTGGTGGTTGAGTTAAAGAATATAGTGAATTAAAAAAAATAATTGGTAGAAGAAAAATTGTAGTGATAATTTGTATCATTTATCTAGCTAAAAATTTTATCTACTATCACACCAACATAATTAGTAATTATGATAACCACGATAGTAATTGCCACATGTTCAAAAATTATCTTAAAAGCATTTTTATTTTGTTGACGTGCTATATAGTAACTTAAAATACTTAAAATAAATATCCCCCAAAAAATGCTTATAATTATTGCTAAGTTTAATGAAAATATTATTACTGGCACGATAAATGTTAAGGCAAAAATAAATTTAGCTAAAAAAGTGGCAACAGTTGATTGCCAGATTTCTTTTGTAGTATGTTTATTTTCTGATTCCTCTGCAACATGAATGCCTAAAGCATCAGAAAATGCATCGGCAACTGCAATGGTTAAAATTCCACCAATCACAACAAGTTTTGAATGTGTCCCAGCGCTTAAACCCACCATTAATCCTAAAGTCGTAATAACTGCAGAGGTTAAACCAAAACAAAGTCCAACTTTTAATGAGTGTGCTTCTTTCATGTTATTTATTTAAATATATTGATTGTGTAGGATAGGCAAATTCGATTTTTTCCTCTTCAAATTTTCGATAAATTTCCATGTTGATTTGATGACGTACATCCATGTATTCTTTGTAGTCTGAAGTTTTGGCAAAATAGACAACTTCAAAATTCAAACTTGAATCTGCATAATCCTTAAAATGGCATCTGTCAAAATCTGCTTTTTCGTTTTTATTGACAATTTCTTCAATCATTTTTGGAATTTGTTCTAATTTTTCTTTAGGAGTTCCATAGACTACGCCTAATGCAAATAATGCTCTTCTTCTTTCCATGCGCTTGAAATTTTGCACTCTTGCTGTTGTAAGTTCTTTGTTTGATATGATGATTTCTTCACCTTGCGGGCTTCTGATTCGCGTTGTTTTAATTCCGATTTTTTCTACCTTACCCATTTCTGTGCCTATTACAATAAAATCACCAACAATAAATGGTTTATCCAAATAAATTGAAAACGATGAAAAAATATCACTTAGAATATTCTGCAGAGCTAAGGCAATAGCAATACCTCCAATACCCAAGCTGGCTACTATTGATGTTACGTTAACACCAAGATTTGCCAATATCATGGTTATACCCAGCAGCCACAAAACTATTTTTAGTAATACTTTTAAAGTCCTTAACATTGATTCTGCTTGTGTCACATCTTCGTTAGTGTCTTTAGTTTTACTGATATATTTTTTAACAAAAAAATCTAACAATCGCTCTAAGGCATGTATTACTTCATAAATAATCAAAACTACAAAAAGTACATATACTATTTGGTTGACTATATGAGGCAGTGTTAATGTCTTAACGGCAATATACAAAGCAATGAAAAAATAAAACGGTGGTTTTACTTTAGTGAAGATTTCAATAACTACATCATCAATATCAGTTTTAGTTTTTTCTGCCATTCTCTTTAAACGCGCAATTATCGCAACCTGAATTATCTTCAATACAGCTAAAATAATTATGAAGACTACAAGGGCTTTCAAATATTCATGAGCTGAGTTTTGTCCAAACTGAATTAGTTTTAAAGTTTCCATGTAGCTAGAAAATAATGACATATGTTTAGTTTAGTAGTTAGGTATTAGTAATTAGGTATTAGTAATTAGTGATCAGGAATCAGATATCAGTAACAAGCGTCGAGATTACAGAATGTATAAATAGATTAGAATGACTACTATAAAATTATCCAGCGCAGCTGCGAGACACCAAGTACAGAATTCTTTGATGACGAACATCTGCAAATAAGTCAAATATGCTGAAAATAAAATACCAAATGTAGCAATGCCCATTATAACAAAACGCGCATACATTGACAATGCAGGCACCAACAAATCAACAGTGATTAAAAATGCTAATGACAATAAGTATAAAATTCCTAAAATATCATTTTTGATTCCTAATGGTTTGCCATACTTTGATTCAACAACTACTTCACAACTGCCACGAAGCGGGCAAACCATTTTTCTTTTATTTTTTTCAAATTGCACATGCTGCCAATACAAATATGCAGCGTTGACTACACCAATGGCAATAAAAAGATATATTAACAGTAAAATTATTTATTAAATTCTTTACTACCTCTTGTGACAAGCACTAAGGTATGGATTTATTAAAACAATAATGTCTGTGCCTCCCGCCTCGCCGAAGTTAACGTTAGGTGAACGAAGGCGGGTTAAAAAATAATTTTTTTGGTAAATGATACAGCACTTCTTCTTTTTCTTCTGCAAGATATAATTTATCAAAAATTTTTAAGTAAGGTTGTATCGTATCGTAAGGAGTCTTCTGTCCAGAAAAATCACTTCCCATCATTACTTTATTTTTAATTGTTGGATAGTAAGTAAAAACTCGTTGTAAATCTTTGATCAATTGCTTGGTTTGATTTTCGATATTTTTTTTATCTTGAAAATCTTTAATTATTCCAGAAATATCTGTGTAAACATTTTTATTTTTATAAACTATTCCTGCTGCTTCTAACATATAAGGAAACGCAAAATGTGAAATAATAAAATTACATTTTGGATAATTAACTGCTAGTTCATCAATAAAAATTGGATGCGAATATTTATACTTTGCACTACCATCAGGAGAATAAAAATCACCGCTATGAATTATTAGCGGCTTATTATACTTTTGACAAAGCTCGACAAATAAACTTACCCTAGGATCTGTTGGTGTAAATTTTTGATATCCAGGATATAGTTTTAATCCTACAATTTTATTTTGTAAAAAATACTTAGTGAAATTTTTTAGTTGTTTTTTTAAATCTTTTGATATGTTAATTCCTGCTACAACATGCACATTTTTTTTATTTTCTGCAAATTCAAAAACATGTTTAATATCGTAAGAAGTAGTATGCATTGTAATTATCAAATCTACTTTTGATTTTGCTTGTTTTTGGTAATTTTGATAATCTTCTTCAAAAAAAAGGTGTGTATGAGTATCTATAATCATATGATATATTATAGCAAATAAACTGATATTTTACGATAAAGCTTGACAAATAATAGAATATATGATAGCATTTTAACATATTTTATTTGGGCTAGACTTTTCGCAGGGGTCTTTTCCAGTAGTTCAATACCTGCGACATCTTTTGAGCTTATGAGCCTTCGGCTCATTAGGTGAATTGGAAGGCTCGTCCCAGCATAATGGATAAGAGGACGTCTAATGCTTGGGACTGTAAAGTCCTCTCCTTGTGACGCATTTGGGTGCGTGCTGATCAAGGATCAAATTGTAGTGTTACTAAAGTAGTTTACGATTAGTCACGAAGTACCAAAATGTAGTCAAGAAGTACCAAAATTTGCTTAGCACCCAGCCCTGCCCCTCTACACCAGCGTGTATGAGGGCAGGGCACTTTTTTTTGTTCAACGAAACAAGGTCTAGAAATTATTCTAGACCTTGTTTGTGAATTGTGTTTTCATGATATTATTAGAGAAGCTGATCTCCGAGCCATTTACCGCATTGAGCACATTTTTTTCTTATGAAACTGTATGCCTTCCCAACTTCGTTTGTGTCATGGATAGTGGTCCTTACTTCATCCTTATGACAACAATGTTCATGACCACAATCACAAGTTTTCATGACGTCACCCTCCTTTTCCTTTATTGACCATTTTCATGCTAAATTTATATCAAATATTAAGTTTTGTCAATCCAGAAACGACTAGAACTAAAGTCCAGGGCTAATATTTATAAACCCACTTACTCGACCCGAATTTATTGAGGGTAGTGAATTTTGCATATTTAGCCTTGAGTTTTAACTCAAGGCATTTAATATCTACCAACAAAAAATCGCCTTTAAGCGGTTTTGATCTTGGTTTTTTACTTTATAACTCTTGCCAGGTTTCGTTTTCTCCAGTGATAGCTTCTGCACTGCCTGGCATTACTGTAAAATTTTTAATTAATGGATCAAAAATTACATGGCTGTTTGGTTCTAGATAAAGCTTCTTTGAGGCAGCTGCATTAATCTTACTTCCATTTTTTACTTTTAACACTCCATTTAATGAGGAGAAAATAATTGAATCAGAATTATTAGATGAATATATTGCTGGGTCAGATTCATCTAAACTATCATTTTGAGAAAGAATTAAAACAAAACTTCCTGGTGAACCAGATGCTAAGATAGCTGCATTATTGCTCACCTCAATTTTTCCATCACCTATTAGTACCAAACTGCTTTCCATTGGTTTTTTTTCTTCTTCTGGTAACGATGCATGCTGTGGGTTATAAATAACAGTTCCGTTATTTTGCATTTCGATTTTACCTGTCACATATAAGTTTCCTGTTATTGTTAAAGTACCTCCATTTCCTATTTCCATATATAAATTTGAGTCAATTTGCTGATCTCCAATTATGTCTCCATCTGTTAAACAATAGTATCCAACTGGATGACTAGGAGGACAAGTTGATGGGTCTGCAGATAAAACTGGCTTACCTAATGCTGAAATATCTGCTATCCAATTTGTAATATCTGTGGAAGAAATCGGCATATCTTCTATTGGTTGGTCTGGCTCTCCACTGTGACAGTTTGGGTTTGTACCTGATGGAAAACACGAAACTCCATTAACTTCTGTTGCTACATCGATATTTGAATAATCCGAAAAATATGCATCACCTGTTATTCTAGAATCAATAATTTGATGTGCGAATACTTCTGCGCCATCAGCATCACCAGTAACTAAAACCCTATCAATAACACTGGTTAATGCAACCCAGGCATCACCTTGAATTTCACCTTTTGGTGCTCCACTAGTTCCAGAAATATTACCGTTACAATATACATCTCCTTCTACAACACTATTATTATCCATATAAATTCCATTTGTTCCTCCTTGTACTGCATAATCAAATCCTCCTGCCCAAGAATTAGTATTTGCCATCACCCTTACAGTTCTTACTTTACCGTCTTTTGATATTGCTTGCGATTCTACTATGCGTTGATAAGGATTTGCAGGATTTGGTTTTATTTCTGTACTAACGCTTATTCCATTTATTTCAAAGGCATATACTTTTGGAATAGGATTTTTTATTAATCTATACAAAGCTTCGTTAAGCCCAGCCTCTGCAGCATAAAAAGTATTATCAATTGCTCCCCCGCTCTGAGCCATTTTGATTTCACCCATTGCTAAGATTGCCATGGTACTCATTATTGCTAAAGTCACAACAGAAACTCCCATTAAAGTGATAATCGCTATCATTCCTTTTTGGTTTATAAATATTTTATCCATATTAATACAAGGGTTTACGTAACGCTACAGTATTAATTAACTGTATTTGATAACTTGATACTCCGTTATGTGGTGTTGTACTTTGCTCTACATCCATTACTATTTCTATTACGTTAGTGGAAAGGTGTTCAAATTCTAAACTGTTTATAACAACCTTATTATTAGACATTGCGACTGGCCCACTACCATTATCAAAATATACAGTTTTATCTGTGGAGTTGTAGCTTATGTTAACTGTAATATTATCTTTATTTACTATTGTGATTTGATCTATTGCTACAGAAGTAATTGATCTTGCAGTTTTTATTTCTTGAGCGATTCTATTAGAAACTAAACGAGTATTTTGATGAACTTCTTTTACTGCTAATTCTTTACTCATACTTTTCATAACATCTGCAGTAAAAGCAATAAAAATTGTTGTAATTACCACAACTAAGATCATATAAATTATTAGTTCAATTAACGTAAAGCCTAAGTTTTTATTTATAGATTTTTCCATAACGTTATTATTGTTTCTAAAGTATAACTTCTTTTTTCTCCACGTTCTTGCCAATAAACTATTGATTTTATTTTTTTTGTATTTGGGTCTGTTGTACCACCGGATTCGACCATATCACCAAGAGTATCGCGCTCAATATTTTCGATAATCAACACTCGTGTATAGTTTGAATCGCTAGGGATTGTTTCTTCTACTCCTGCTGCCAAGTTGTAGAGATTCCAATCAGACCCAACCTTATCTAAATAAAATCTGTTGTGTCCTACTTGCCCCACAGGATAATATGTCCAACAAATATCATAATCCTCAAATGGCTGGCAACTTTGTCCATCAGTGGACGACGTGCAAATTTGTGGGTCGCCAGAGCAAGTATCGTTAACACAATCACAAGAAAACAAATTCTTATTATCGTTAATAATTTCTAGTGGCATTTGAGCGTATGCGATTGCCTTAGTTTTAAAATTACTTGATCTTTGCAACCGATATACAGAATCAATTACCTGCACAATTGATAAAACCATAACTGCAACAAGCCCTAAAGAAACTAAAATTTCTACTATGCCAAATCCTTCTTGTCTATTTTTTATAGTTATTGTTTCCATATTCTAGTTGATAGAAATTTTGCCTATTGGATCAATTGAAATTATTTTTTCTTTACTTTTTGGACTAGTCAATATGATGGTAGCTGAACTTGTTTCACCAGTTAATCTATTAAACAAAACTTGGCTTCCAGCTCCGGACGTAACAGTGATTCCATTATTTAAGTTGTAAGTATATTGATAACTTAAAGGAGGTGACGACCAATCACCTCCATACAAAATATAATTATCAGTATTAAAATGAACTCCCCAATTAATATTATCTTGCGAAACTACCGAACGATTTTGCGCTAATCTTAAAACATTTACCACCTCGTAACCATTATTTTTTATAGCAATGTTTTCTCTTATATTACTAATGGTAGGATAGCCAACAGCAAACATGACTACCAAAATTGCCATAACTATTAAAAGCTCTATAAAAGTAAAGCCAGCTTTATTGTTGTAAATTAAATGTACTTTTTTCATATACTTATATTGTTTCTGCAAACTTCCAAATTGGTGTCAAAACCGATACACCTACAAAAGCTACTACTAACCCAATAAATAATAAAAGCACTGGTTCTATAATGGTTGATAAATTCGTCAACTTGTTTATTACAGATTTTTCGTAGAAACCAGCAATTTTGTCAAACATATGATCAGTTTTTCCAGACTTTTCTCCAACTTCAAGCATTCTAGTGGTGATTGGTGGAAACAGTTTTGGATATGCCATCAAAACTTTATTAAAAGATACTCCTTTATGTACATATTCTATAGACGAATATATTGCTTTTTGATAATGTTGATTACTGCAAACTGTAGAAGAAAGTTCTAATGCTTCGTTAATAGAAACTCCACTTTTCATCATGGCATACATCGCTCTACTAAATCTTGCTAAATTAAACTCTTGAATTATTTTTCCTACGACTGGTAATCTAAGAAGTATTTTTTGGATATACCACTTTACTTTCACATTTTTTTGCAACATATAAAAAACTAATATCAGCACGACTATACCCATAATAAGAATGTAGCCAAAATTGATAATCAAATTACTACCGCCAATCAGCAGTTTAGTAGTCCAAGGCAGTTCTACACCATATTGTAATAAAATATCAGAAATATTTGGAATGACAAATATCATCATCAAGGTAACTATTACTATTGCTGCTAACATAATAATAATTGGGTAAATTAATGCTCCTCTAGCCTTTGTTAACAGATCGTAATCTTTTTCTTGTTGAGCAAGCAGATGCATTAATGAGTCCTCTAAACTTCCACTTTTTTCCCCTACTTTAATTAAGTTAATAAAGAAATGAGAAAAACTATTTCGATATGGTTCTAAAGAAGTGTGAAGAGTTTTTCCTTCTTGAATTTTTTGATAAACATCAAATAAGATTGATTTAAATTTTGGATTTGTGGCTTGTTCTGCTGTGATTTTAATTGCTTGGTCTAAAGCAATACCTGCTTCTATCAAAGTATATAAATGTCGTGTAAAAAATATTTTATCTAGTCGGCTGATAGTAGAAATCTTGCTTAGCTTGTCTATTATACTTTCTTTATCTCGTTTTATATTGATAACTAAAAAACCCTTCTTTTCTAAAATGGAAAGGGCTCTTCTTCTACTTATAGCATCAATTTTTCCATTGTAATATGAATAGCCTTTATCTAAGCCTGTGTAGTTGAATTTTGCCATTTTATTCCTTTGTTACTCTTAAAATTTCGTCCAAAGTAGTTCGGCCTAAAAATACTTTTAATAATCCGTCTTCTGCCATGGTTAATACTGAGTCATTTAAGGCAACTTTTTTTATTGCTGCTTCTGACGCATCCTTATTGATAATCTTTCTTAATTTGGCATCAATTTTCAACACTTCGTATATCCCGATTCTGCCAGCATAACCAGTCTTATTACATTTAGCACAACCACGACTTTTATATAATGAAGTATTAGATAGTTTTGAAGTTTTAGGCAGTAAGCCTAGTTTTTTTAATCTAGCATGAGTATTTTTGATGTTGAAATCATCTTTAAAATCATCAATTATCTTTTCGTTTGATCTTACTTTTATTCTACAATGTCGGCACAGCTTTCTTACTAATCTTTGGGCAATTATCATGTTAGTTACAGAAGCTACTAAATAAGGCTGAACTCCCATTTCGATCAAACGTTGAGGCGCAACAAATGCATTATTAGTATGCAAGGTAGATAGAACTAAGTGTCCAGTCATAGCTGCATTAACAGAAATTTTAGCTGTATCTTTATCTCTGATTTCACCTACCATTAAAATGTTTGGATCTTGTCTAAGTATTGTTTTTAAACCAGTTACAAATGTTAAATTCGCAGATGGATTAATCTGGGTTTGGTTAACTCCATCAATTCCATATTCAATTGGATCTTCTATGGTACAAATATTTGTATTAACTTTGTTAAGCATTCTTAACGTACTATAAAGTGTAGTTGTTTTACCGCTACCTGTTGGACCAGTTACTAAAATTATTCCTTGCGAAGATTTTATTTCGTTCTTAAGCAATTTAAAATCTTTTTTATTAAATCCAAGTTTTTGCAAAGTAAATACTTTTTGCTCCATGTCTAGCAATCGAATAGCAACCTTACTACCATACAATGTAGGAATTACAGAAACTCTCATTGCACAATCATTGTTTCCAAAATTGTATTGGAATCTGCCATCTTGAGGAGACCGATGTTCATCAATTTTTAGTTTAGAAAGTAATTTGATTCTTGCAACTATTGCTGGATGAACTGATTTTGGCAGCACGACCATTTTATGCAGCAATCCATCAAGCCTAAAACGAACAGTTACCTTATTATGATTCGGCTCAATGTGAATGTCGGAAGCGTCGCTATTAATGGCTTTTTCTAAAATACTATTGACCATGTTGATAATCGGTAGATCTAAAGCCATCTTTTCTCCGTTCTTTTGATTGTCTAAAGCTTCTTTTGTTCCATTTTGTACAATCTTTTCAAACTCTTCGGAAATTTCGCCTCTATACTTTTTGAGTACTAACGCAATATCTGTTTTAGTTGTGATGTGCACTTCTGGTTCAAAGCCTGTTTGTTTTCGTATAAATTCAATAGTTTGATGATCTTCTGGAGCAGTGGTAGCGACATTGATAGCATTTCTATTTTTCTTAAAAACAACAATTGAGTGTTGCTGTGCTAAATCTTTAGGTATTAAGTTTAAAACCTTGGGAACAATTATTCTTTTTTCTAATCTTACTGTTGGTACCTCAAAATGTTTTGAAAGAAGTTCCAATGCTTGATCTTGTGGAATACTATGATGCTCAAGTAAAACTTCGGATAAAAAACGACCTTCTTTTTTTGCCTGTTTCAAGACATTTTTAAAAGCTGGCCGTGGTAAGATATTTTCTTTTTCCAAAGTTTTTCCAAGTTTTTTGTATGTTTTTCTTGTTTTTGTAGCTGCCACCATATGGAATATTTAAAATCCCTACAATAATTTATTGCCTAGATTCGCATTTGAAACCGAACACTTGTAAAATAAAATTAGGATTTTAATTAAATAAAATAGTATAATGAAAAAAAAGAAAGAAGTTTGCTCATTTAAATAAAAATGATAGAAATGAA
>Ga0180007_10007541_pt1 | contig 10253 bp, 9 predicted proteins | sample MM_PC_MetaG_FD_121122 | JGI IMG/M metagenome (GOLD analysis project Ga0180007, IMG submission 121122) | Groundwater microbial communities from the Aspo Hard Rock Laboratory (HRL) deep subsurface site, Sweden - MM_PC_MetaG | ecosystem: Environmental > Aquatic > Deep subsurface > Groundwater...
CAGGTAAGACTACTCTTTTAAATAGACTTACGGATTCTAAGAAATTAGTGGCTGATAAACTTTTTAGCACACTCGATCCTGTCGCAAGAAGCTACATATTGCCTAATAATCTGAAAGTACTTTTTCACGATACCGTAGGATTTTTATATAACCTGCCGCATCATCTGGTTGAATCATTCAAGGCTACGCTGGAAGAAGTAAGAATGGCGGATTTACTCGTACATGTACTGGATGCCTCGAATCCACGAATCCATGACCTTGACGAGGCAGTATATAATGTATTAAAAGAGTTAGAGATAGATAATAAGAATATCATTAATGTCCTAAATAAGGTTGATATGGTGGATAATGTCCATTATTTGAGGCGTATTAAGAACGGATTCAGAAATCCTATATTGATATCTGCTTTACAGGGACAAGGCATTGAGATTCTCATAGATGAGATATTGAATTTATTATCAGGTTTTGTTACGGATATAAAGATAGAGATCCCGCATAATAGAATGGATAAGGTAAATCTGATTTATGAGCACGGTAAGGTCACTTGTAGAGAAGACAGGCCTGATGCAGTTTATATAGAGGCAGTGGTGCCTTTGAGTTTGAAGAATCAGATTTTACTTGACAAATAGCACTCTAAGTGTTAGAGTGCTAACTTACTCAGAGTATAATAGAGGTATAATATGAAGCAGGTTGATATTGAAGAAAGACGAAAAAAGATTTTAGGGGCTATATTAGAGTCTTACATAGAGACTGCTATACCTGTAGGATCCCGTTCTATTTCTCAAAGATTCAGATGGACTATAAGTCCTGCAACGGTCCGTAATGTCATGGTTGACTTGGAAGAGATAGGCCTTATTACACATCCGCATACTTCTGCAGGTAGGATACCTACTGACAAAGGTTATAGATATTATGTTGATTGTCTTCTTGAGCCAAAGCATATAACGAAAGAAGAGGAGTCTATAATTTCCAGATTGATTTATAAGAAAGGTGAGGATTTTGACTCTTTGATGCAGGCTTCTTCAAGAGCTATAAGCCTGATTACGAATGTGACTGGTATAGTGCTTACACCCAGATTTAAGAGGAGCATTTTTAAACATATCGAATTTATATCTATAGATTCTTTGCGCGTTTTAGTAGTGCTTGTTACCAGTTCAGGATTTGTGAGAAACTCTATACTGGAGATAGAGGAAGATATTACCAAGTCGGACCTTTTTAGAATATCTGAATTTTTGAATCAGGAACTTGAAGGTATGTTTCTTGGGGAGATTAAGAATTATCTTACCCGTAGGCTTCTTGAACAACGTGATACCTTTTATACTTTTTTAAAAAAGGCAATGCTTTTATTATCCATGCCGAGTTTGTTAAAAATGGAGGATAGAATTTATTTCGAAGGCACAACGAGCATTATGTTGCATCCTGAATTCAAAGATGTACAAAAGGCGAGATTGTTTTTTAGGGTTTTTGAAGAGAAAAAGGACCTTTTGGATTTGTTTAACGAGGATATGGAGAGTGACGGCGTAAAAGTGCATATAGGTAAAGAAAATTCCTGCAAGTATATTCAGGAATGTACTGTAATTACCTGCAATTATAAGCTAAAAGATACGACAATAGGTGCTTTAGGTGCGATAGGCCCTACCCGCATGGAATATGGAAAGGTTATTTCTGCTGTTAAGTATTTATCGGATCTTTTGGGCAAGTCGTTAGAAAATCTTGGTTGAAAATAACATGGATTAGTTTATGTTAGATAAGTCAACATCCAAAAAAAATAAGATACTTTTAAGTTTTGACGAATTCAAGTCTTTAAAGGAAAAGGCAGAAAAGTCCGAGGATTATTATGACAGTCTCTTGAGACTTCAGGCAGATTTTGATAATTATAAGAAGCGGCTTGAAAGGGAAAAGACCGAGTTCATCAAATTTGCCAATGAAGAGATAATAGTAGAGATTTTGAAGATACTGGATGATTTCGAGAGGGCAGTAGAGGCAGGCAAGACAAAGCATGATTTCGACATATTATATAAAGGCGTTGAGATGATACATAAAGACCTTAAGGATTATTTGGAAAAAAGCGGATTGAAACAAATAGAGGCGAAAGGAAAACTTTTTAATCCTCATGAGCATGAAGCAATGATGCAGGAAGAAAGGGATGATTTTCCTGAAGATCATGTGATTGATGAGTTTCAGAAAGGATATACATTGAATGGCCGCATTATCCGGCCGACAAAGGTAAAGGTTTCGAAACGACCAAAGCAAGACCCGAGCGAAACCGAGGAAAAACCAGAGAGTAAAACAAAAGATTAATGGGCTTTCAGCCTTCAGCAGCTGATAGCTGGCAGCTAACAAGGAGGTTTACAATGAGTAAAGTCATAGGAATCGATTTAGGCACGTCGAATTCTGCAGCAGCAGTAATGGAAGGGGGGCGTCCTGCCATTATACCCAGCGCAGAAGGAGCAGGAGTAGCGAGTGGAAAGGCCTTCCCGTCTTTTGTGGCCTTTACAAAAGATAACCAGAAGCTTGTCGGAGAGCCTGCCAGGCGTCAGGCTACCGTTAATCCAGAAGGCACTATTTATGCGGCAAAGAGAAAGATGGGGACAGACTATAAATTTAAGATTTACGGCAAGGAATATACTCCTCAGCAGATTTCCTCTTTCATTCTTCAGAAGATAAAGCAGGATTCTGAGGCCTATCTGGGAGATAAAGTTGAGGAAGTGGTTATTACATGTCCGGCTTATTTTAATGATAATCAACGGCAGGCAACAAAAGACGCAGGAGAGATCGCCGGGCTTAAAGTTTTAAGAATAATTAACGAGCCAACTGCAGCCTGCCTGGCTTATGGTTTGGACAAGGTTGGTAAGGAATTGAAGATCATGGTGTTTGATTTTGGCGGAGGTACGCTGGATGTTACGATTATGGATATGTGGTTTGACAAGGAGCATAACGCAAGTGGTTTTGAGGTAAAGTCCACTAGCGGAGATACTCAACTCGGCGGTACAGATATGGATAACTTGTTGATCGATTATATTGTAAATCAATTCAAGAAAGAGACAGGCATAGATTTGAAGAATGACAAAATGGCAGTACAGCGATTACGAGAAGCTGCTGAAAAGGCAAAGGTGGAGCTTTCAAGCACTTTAACTACAGATGTTAATCTCCCCTTTATCACTGCAGATGCAAGCGGTCCGAAACATCTTACCATGTCTATAAACAGGGCAAAACTTGAAGAACTGGTTTCACCGATTGTAGATAAATGTACTGTACCTGTGGATCGCGCGCTTAAGGATGCAGGTTTTTCTCCTAATGATGTAGATAAGATTATTATGGTGGGAGGACCTACCAGGATGCCGATTGTGCAGAAATTTTTAGAAGAGCATGTTAGTAAAAAGATAGAGCGTGGTATAGACCCAATGGAATGTGTTGCCTTGGGTGCAGCAACGCAGGCTGCTATTATAAAAGGTGATGCGAAAGAGGTTTTGCTTCTTGATGTAACCCCGTTATCCTTAGGAATAGAGACACTCGGGGGGGTTTCTACAAAATTGATCGAACGCAACACTACGATACCTACAAAGAAAAGTCAGGTGTTTTCAACAGCTGCTGATAATCAGACTGCCGTTACTGTAAGGGTTTTACAGGGTGAGCGTAAGATGGCGAATGATAATACCGAGCTAGGCAGGTTTGATCTTATTGGAATCCCTCCTGCTCCCCGCGGTATACCGCAGATAGAAGTTACCTTTGATATTGATAGAGACGGTATTGTTCACGTGAACGCAAAAGACCTGGGAACAGGTAAGGAACAGACTATTAAAATAACTGCGCCTAAGAAATTATCAAAGGAAGATATAGAGAAAATGGTTAAAGAGGCAGAAAAATTTGCTAGTGAGGATGAAAAGAAGAAGGAAGAGGTAGAGCTGAAAAATCAGGCAGATACCCTTGTCTATTCTGTTGAGAAATCCTTAAAGGATTTCGGCGATAAAATTACGCAGGACGAGAGATTGAATATTGAGAGGAAATTGACTGATTTAAAAGAGGCTTTGAAAGGTAGTGATATTGAGAAGATTAAGAAGTATCTGGAGGAAGTTTCTAAGGCCTCGCATAAATTAGCTGAGGAGGTATATAAGCAAGCTCAGGCAAAGCAGGCTCAACAATCTCAACCAGGAGCAGGGACTGCTCAAGATGCCCAGACTAAGGCAGGTGAGTCTGAAGAGCCGAAGAAGAAAAGTGACGATGATGTAATTGATGCTGAATATAAAGAAAAGTAAAAAGTAAAAACGAAAAAGGAAAAAGCACAATTAAAAATTTAAAAGTTTTTAGTTTTAACTTGTGGTTTTGCCTTTTTACTTTTGCCTTTTTAGTTTAAACGATGTATTTTCCGTTTTGAATAATGATGTCAACCAAACGCGATTATTACGAAATCCTGGGTGTTCAGAAAGGCGCAAGTGTAGATGATATAAAGAAGGCTTACAGGAGCCTTGCCCTTAAATATCATCCTGACCGGGTCGCCCCTGATAAAAAGAAAGAAGCTGAAGAGAGATTTAAAGAGATTTCAGAGGCATATGCGGTTTTATCTGACCCTCAAAAGAGAAGTCAATATGATCAGTTTGGCCATGCTGGTATAGATTCGCGTTACACCTCCGAAGATATATTTAAAGGCGCTGATTTCAGCAGTATCTTCGAAGATTTGGGTTTTGGTGGGAGTATCTTTGAGGATATCTTTGATGGTTTTGGTGTTTTTGGAGGGGGGAGTAGTTCCAGGAGAAGACGCGGGCCGGGACGAGGAAGAGATTTAGAGTATGAGATCGAGATTTCTTTTGATGATGCAGCATTTGGTGTTAAAAAGACGATAAATATTCCCGTCAATGAGACCTGTGATGTTTGTAAGGGAGAAGGAACAAAGCCTGGGACAAAAAAGACTAAATGCCCTACCTGTGACGGTAGAGGACAGATTTTGCAATCAACCGGTTTTTTTAATATTGCACAAACATGTCCAAAATGTAGAGGCGAGGGTACATTTATAAAGAATCCGTGCTTGAAGTGTAATGGTACCGGAAGAGAGAGGACTACAAAAAAGCTTGAAGTGAGTATACCAGCAGGGGTCGATACAGGTTCCCGTTTGCGCATACAAGGAGAGGGTGAGCTGGGTTCCAGAGGCGGGATGAGAGGGGATTTGTATATCTATATACATGTTAAAGGCCATCCTATATTTGAGAGGCATGGTTATGATATAATATGTGATTTTCCGGCAAGTTTTCCTACACTGGCACTTGGGGGAGAAGTAGAGGTGCCTACCTTGAATGGCAGAGTAGTGATGAAGATTCCTGAAGGCACCCAAAGCGGTAAAGTTTTTAGACTTGCACAAAAAGGAATAAAAAGATTAAGGGGTTATGGTTCAGGGGACCAGCTTGTGAGGATTATCGTAGAGACACCTACCCGTTTAAATTCAGAACAGAAGAGACTTTTAAAAGAATTCGCAGCTTCTTGTAACGATAGCGTGAGTCCGTTAACTAAGTCGTTTATGGAAAAGGTAAAGAATCTCTTTAGAAAATAAGTTGATTTGGAGGTTGAATATGCCGACATACGAGTACGAATGTGAAAAATGCAAAAAGGTTTTTGATATGTTCCAGAAGATGAGTGATAAGTCTTTGTCTATGTGTCCGGATGAATCATGTAAAGGTAAGGTAAGGAGATTGATAGGTGCGGGCTCGGGCCTGATTTTTAAAGGCACTGGTTTCTACGCAACTGACCATAGAAGCGAAAGCTATAAGAGAAAAGAAAAAGAAGAAAGCCCAAAAACCGAATCTCCTTGTTCTACATGTGATAAAAAAGAATGCAAAACTCAATAAAGAACTTCCTTAAATATTGGGGGCCTTTATGCATATATGCAGGGATTATATTTTATGTGTCCAGCATTTCAAAACCTTTACCAGATATAGGCATTCCTTCCTTTGACAAACTGTTGCATGTATTTGAATTTGTAGTTTTTGGATTCCTTGCATCGCGCGCCTTTAGACATTCTTCTTGGCTTAAAGGCGGTGCGTCGTATCGGATCGTGATATGGGCAAGTTTAGCCGCAATTCTTTATGGAATCTCAGATGAATTTCATCAAAGTTTTGTACCGGGCCGTATATTTAGTTTATTTGATGTATTGGCTGACAGTATCGGTGGGACATTAGGCGCATTTATTTATGGCAGAAATCATACCATTTAAAGGCACTCTTTATAATAACAGATTGATAAAAGATATATCAAAAGTAGTCGCACCTCCCTATGATGTGATCTCTCCTGAAGAGCAAGACGAATTTTATTCCCAAGAGCCGCATAATATAATCCGCATTTTATTAGGCAGGGATTTTCCTGATGACAATGAGAAAGAAAATAAATATACTCGTGCTGCAGGATTTTTGGAAGATTGGCAAAAAAAAGGTGTCTTGGAAAAGGATAAAAGTGCCGCCATATATATATACTTACAGGAATTTACTGTCGACGGCAAGAAAATGCACAGATTAGGCTTTATTGCGCTTTTGAAATTAGAGGATTTTGATACGCATACATCCAGTGTCTTCCCTCACGAAAATACACTCAGTGCCCCGAAAGAAGATAGGACGAGACTCTTGGGTGCTATCCATGCAAATCTGGGGCCTGTATTCGCGATTTTTGCGGATGAGGATAAATCTATCGGCGATATTTTAGAGCCTGAGACAAAAACACAACCTTTGATAGATATAGAAGACAGTCACGGTATTCGAAATAAATTATGGAGGATATCCGATAGAGATACACTGGAGACAATCGTCCGTCTCATGAAAGATAAAAAACTTTTTATTGCGGATGGCCATCACAGGTATGAAGTCGGACTGCAATTCAGTAAGATTAAAAAAGATCCCGGATGCGGATATATACTTACTTATTTCACAGACCTTTATGCTGATGGGGTAGTGATCTTGCCTGTACACAGGTTGATCAGCGGCGTGACAGATGAAGTCTGGATCGGTCTGAAAAAAGATTTGAAGAAAGATTTCATAATAGAAGAATTTCTGCCCAAAGAGCATGCTAAGGTTTTTCTTTCTAGAGCAACACAGTTTGAGAAGAGGTTTGTTGTATATGACGGTCATAGATTCATAGGATTGATCCTCAATAGTAATGATTCCTTGGATATTACTGCACTTCACAATTTAGTCATAGACCCTTTACGCAAGAAGGCAGAATTAAACGGGGGGAAGTTTTTAATAGATTTTACTAAGGATTTGGATTATGCTGTTCGAGAGGTAAGGAGCGGTAAATTTTCACTTTCCGTTCTTTTGAACCCCATTAAAATTACACAGATTCGGGATGTGGCATTTTCAGGCAGGCGTATGCCGCAGAAATCGACGTATTTCTATCCGAAGGTGTTGACAGGGCTTGTAATAAACGTATTTTGATATGGCTATATTTGGAAAACCAAAATATACAGTGGTAAAAGTTTCAAAGCGGAAGGGTGTTCCTGACGGAACATGGCTGAAGTGTGAAGATTGTGGGGACATGGTCTATAAAAAAACCCTGGATGAAAACTTCAAGGTCTGTCCGAAATGCAATTTTCATTTTGTGCTCGGTGCTTATGAACGCATAGGTATGTTTCTTGATGAAGGCAGTTTTGAGGAATTTGAAAAAGATATGAAACCTAAAGATTTTTTGAAATTCAAAGGACCTAAGACTTATATAGAAAAAATAGAGAAAGATAGAGCCTTTGTCGGCATGGAGGAGGCAATAGTTACAGGAAGAGGTTGTGTTAATAATAGAGAGATTGCACTTGGGGTGACTGACTCACGTTTTATTATGGGCTCTATGGGTTATGTGGTAGGAGAGAAAATAACGCTGATTACGGAATTTGCAATTGAAAATAGACTGCCGCTTGTCCTTATATCCGGATCCGGCGGAGGTGCTAGGATGTATGAGGGAATGATTTCTCTTATGCAGATGGCAAAGACAAGTGCAGTCCTTGCCAGACTTAATCAGGAAGGGCTCTTGTATATTTCAGTGCTTACAAATCCTACCATGGCAGGTGTGTTAGCGAGTTTTGCTTCTCTGGGCGACGTAATTATTGCTGAGCCGAGGGCCCTTATCGGTTTTACCGGTCCCAGGGTAATAGAGCAGACGATACGACAGAAATTACCCGAAGGTTTTCAGCGTTCAGAGTTTCTTCTTAAGCATGGTCTTATAGACATGGTAGTGAATCGCAAGAATTTAAAGGATACTGTTACGCAACTTATTGATTATATGGGTTGATAAGAAAGTAAAAATTTAAAACTTTTTAATTTTATCTTGTGGTTTTGCCTTTTTACTTTTATCTTTTGACTTTTCTAGTAAAGTTGCTAAAATACATAATAAGAGAGGTATAGTGTATGGCACAGGTGAGTCTGAAGAATATAACAAAGATTTTTCCGGGTAACATAGTAGCTGTAAATGATGTTAATCTCGGTATCGAGAATAAAGAGTTTGTGGTGCTTGTAGGGCCGTCAGGCTGTGGTAAATCTACTACTCTAAGGATGGTGGCTGGTTTGGAGAAGGCTACCGAAGGAGAGATCTGGATAGGCAATAAGCTTGTAAACGAAGTCCCTGCAAAAGATAGAAATATAGCAATGGTATTTCAGAACTACGCACTTTATCCTCATATGACAGCTTATGAGAATTTGTCTTTTGCTCTTAGGTTGCGCAAATTTTCTAAATCTGAAATTGACTCTAGAGTAAAGGATGCAGCAGAGATACTGGGTATAAAAAACCTGCTTAATAGAAAGCCTCGCGAACTTTCCGGAGGACAGCGGCAGAGGGTCGCTGTAGGAAGGGCTATTGTGAGAAAACCAATGGTGTTCCTGTTTGATGAGCCGTTGAGCAATCTGGATGCCAAGATGCGGGTGCAGATGAGGACAGAATTAAATAAACTCCATATTAGACTCCAGGCTACTATGCTTTATGTTACTCATGACCAGACCGAGGCCATGACAATGGGGAATCGTATAGTAGTTATGAAAGATGGGTTGATACAACAAGTGGCAGACCCTATTACGCTTTATGATAAACCTGTAAATAAATTCGTGGCAGGATTTATCGGTTCGCCGCCAATGAATTTTACGGATGGCACTATTATCAAGAAAGACGGAAAGTTTTTCTTTAGGGAGAATGGTTTTACCGTGAAGATCGTAGAAGATATGTACGATAAGATGTCATCGTATCAAGATAGAGAAGTTACTTTTGGGATAAGGCCCGAGGATCTATACGATAAACTTTTTGTCCAAGAGGCCTCTTCGGATAATACGGTAAAGGCTGTAGTTGAAATAGTAGAGCCTATGGGTGCCGAAGTCTTTTTATACATTAGTGTCTCTAACAGCTCTCTTATTGCAAGGGTCGGTGGCCACGATAGGCCAGAGGTAGGCCAGGATTTAGACCTTGTTTTTGATATGAGCAAGGCCCATTTCTTCGATAAGGATACTGAAAAAACAATTGTCTAAAAATATATATTTACCCAGCCCCGTACCGGGCATCTTAATATATTAATATGCCTGGTATGGGGCTTATGTTTTTTTACCTACTTTAATGCATTCAGACAATATCACTAAGATCAGGATAGGCGCGTTATGCGTAATAAGTTTTATTATAATATCCTTTCTAATATTCCGCACTAATCTTCCGAGAATACCGACTATTTTTCTGTACAATCTGATTATTGTAATCAGCCTTCAGAGCCTGGGTTTTTATCGCGGCCTTTTTTTTCTGGGTGGGGCTATATTTCTTACCATACTTATATCTCTGGCAAAGAACTTTTATTATGTATGGAATGTCCCGGTGTTTTTTATAACATTTTTAATCGTAGACTCCAGAATAAAAGAAATGAGTTACTTTAATCATATTATGGCGACACGCATAGAAGAGATTGAAGAAAACATGAATCTACTTACCGATAAATATACGAGGGACAAAAGGGATGAGGGATTTTTGGAAAAGAAAGAACAAAAATACAGATCCTTAAAAGATGTTACAGCCATTTTAAACGATACCCTTTTGATGGATAAGGTTATTGAATTGATTTTAGACTGTGTTTTGCAGATAATCGGGAAATCAGAAGCGGCTTTTCTATTTTTGGTCGATACTAAAAAGCAGGAATTGAATCTGGCCACCTCTAGAATGGAGAGTGATCTTGATAGAGTGAAGGCGAAAAAAGGGGATCTATTGGATGAATGGGTGTTTAAACAACGACAGTGTTTGCTTGTAGAAGATATAAAAAAGGA
>Ga0180007_10007542_pt1 | contig 10253 bp, 10 predicted proteins | sample MM_PC_MetaG_FD_121122 | JGI IMG/M metagenome (GOLD analysis project Ga0180007, IMG submission 121122) | Groundwater microbial communities from the Aspo Hard Rock Laboratory (HRL) deep subsurface site, Sweden - MM_PC_MetaG | ecosystem: Environmental > Aquatic > Deep subsurface > Groundwater...
GAAAGGTAAGAGCCATAGAAATTAAAGATTCTGATTTTAATTTTTCTAACGAAGGAATGGAAGTTCCTATCCTAGGATTTATTGCAGCTGGGGCGCCAATTGAACCATATACTGATCCAAATTCTTCTATTTCAGTTCCGCCAGCTTTTGTCAGTAATAAAAAAAGAACATATGTACTTCAGGTCAGAGGCGAATCAATGATTGAAGAGCAGATAAGAGATGGTGATTTCGTAGTTATTGAACAGACCGAAGATGCTAAAAACGGTGAAATTGTTGTAGCTCTTTTAGATAATGGAATGGCTACATTAAAAAGATTCTTTAAAGAGGCAACTAGAATAAGACTTGAACCAGCAAATGCTAAAATGCAACCAATTTTTGTTAAAAATGTAACAATTCAAGGAAAAGTTGTGGGGTTAATTCGAAGATACTATAAAAACTAATTCTTCTTAATTTTTTTATAAATAAAGAAAAGTATAAGAAATATTATTGAACCTAAAATAATATATTGAAACTTTTTAAAGATTGGAGCAATAAGCGACCAATTTTCTCCTAAAATATAACCCGTATATCCTAAAAAGAAAACATAAATTATATTTCCTAAAAGGCTTAATAATACAAAAGAAGGAAAATTAATTTTAGCTACACCTGCGGGAAGAGAGGTAAAAGCTCTGATTACAGGTACAACTCTTGAAATAAATACGATTTTTTTGTCAAACTTATTAAAAAGATCTATGCCTTTATTAAATTTTTCTTCGGATAAAAGTATAAATTTCCCAAATTTTTTTATGAATGCTCTTACCCAAGTTTCCCCTTTTTTATAACCAAACCAATAGGCAAGTATTCCTCCAAAGGAATTACCTAAAATGCCGATTAGAACAATTATACTAAGATGCCAATATCCTTGACTTACCAAAAAACCCGCGAAAGGCATTGTAATAAAAGAGGGGAAAGGAATTGAGGCAGATTCCAAAGTCATTAGAACAAATATGCCAAGAAGTCCAAATTTATCTACTGATGAAATTGTTAGTTCGGTAATTATATGTACAATTTGTGACATTTGAATATTTAATTATTTTATCTGATCGAGAAGATTTCTTCCAGTCATGTCAGGAGGAGCTTCTAAATTTAAAAGTTTTAATACGGTTGGTGCTACATCAGCCAGTATTCCACTTTGGAGATTTTGAGGATTACCTAAATAGTTATTAGAAACAGCTATAAAAGGAACTGGATTTATTGAATGTTCCGTATCAATTTGACCAGATTGGGAATTAATCATTTCTTCTACATTTCCATGATCTGCAATTATTAAAAGTGTCCCGTTATAGGCAAGTGTGGTATTTGCAATTTTTCCAATACAGTCGTCAACAGCTTCAACTGCCTTAATTGCAGGAGCAATATTTCCGGTGTGTCCCACCATATCAGGATTTGCAAAGTTAATTAAAATAAAAGAATAATTAGGATCTGATTTAATAAGTTCAATAAATTTATTTGTTATCTCATAGGCTGACATTTCTGGTTTTAAATCATATGTTGGTACGTTGGGGGAAGGAATAATTATTCTATCCTCTCCTGGTAAAGCCTGCTCTCTTAATCCATTAAAGTAATAGGTGACAAATCTTTCTTTTTCGCTCTCGGAAAGTCTCAATTGTTTTAAACCCGATTCAGAAATAACTCTACCTAATGGAATTTCAATTTTCTCAGGAGAAAATATAACTTTTGCACCGGCTTTGACCAAAGAATCAGAATAATGAGTCATTGTAGCAAAGTATAAATTCTTAATTTTCTCTCCCCTATCAAAAACTTTTTGATAATGCTCTACTTTAGAAAGAAGATGTGTTTTTTCATATTTTTCCAAATATGGATCAAATTCCAAATCCATACTCTGATCAGAAAAATTATCAACTAAAAACGCAGCAGATAATTGCCTTGGCCTATCAACTCTAAAATTGAAAAAAATTACAGCATCATTTTCTTTTATTAGAGAAATTGGTTTACCAGCATTGTCAGTTATTACAGAAGGCTCTATAAATTCATCAGTTTTACCTATTTGATAAGACATTTGTATAGCTTCTTCGGGAGTTTTTACTAAGTTTCCCTCCCCCTTAGTTAGAGCAAAGTATGCTTTTGCAGTTCTATCCCAACGTCTATCTCTATCCATTGTCCAATATCTACCCATAATTGAAGCAATTGTTCCTACACCTTCTTTTTTAATTGTTTCTCGAATTCTATTTATATAGGCATTAGATGCAGTTGGGGGCGAGTCTCTCCCATCGGTAAAAAGATGTAAATATAGATTTTTAAAATTTTCTTTTCTTGCAAGAAAAATCAATGCAAAAAGGTGTTCCAAATTTGAATGGACTCCTCCAGCTCCGACTAAACCCATTTAGTGAAGACTTGAATTATTGTTTTTAGCATGACTAAATGCGCTGAGGATTACTTCATTTGTAAAAAAAGATCCGTCTGCAATTGAAAGATTTATTCTAGCCAAATCCTGATAAACAATTTTGCCAGCACCTAGATTTAAATGTCCTGTTTCAGTGTTACCAGCCTCTCCTCTGGGAAGCCCTACAGCTTCACCTGAAGCCTCCAATTGTGTATTAGGAAAAGAAGCATATAATTTATTCATATTTGGAGTATTTGCTTGAGTAATTGCATTTCCTGGACCAGGAGCAGAAATTCCCCATCCATCAAGAACTGCTACACAAACAAAATTTGTTTTTTTATTTGAGGTCATTTTTGAAAAGTAAGTTCAGATTCTATTGCAGAAAGCCTATTATATTTTGCAACACGTTCTCCTCTAGCTGGAGCACCAAATTTAACATAATCAGCTCCTATCCCCACAGCAAAATCAGCTATAACAGAATCATTAGTCTCCCCCGATCTATGGGAAACTACTATCTTCCAGTTAGCATCTTTGGCCATTTTAATAACATTTAGAGTTTCTGAAAGAGTCCCTATTTGATTAGGTTTTACTAAAATTGCGTTGCAGGCTTTTTCCTCAATTGCCTTTTTAACTCTTTTGGGATTCGTTGCTAAAAGATCGTCTCCAACAATAATAAGATCCTTGGAAAGTTCATTAACAATTTTCTTCCAACTTTCCCATCCATCCTCATAAAAAGGATCCTCTATTAATGCAAGTTTATATTGTTCATTAAGACTTTTGTAAAACTCCAAAAGCTGATTATCATCCATTGAAGCTGATTTATCTCTTATAGTGTATTCACCATTTTTGTAAAAACTCCCGGCTGCAACATCAAGGCCTAAAAATACATCTCTTCCCAATTGATATTTTGTTTGCCTAATAGATTCTACAAATACTTCCAAGGCATCAGCATTAGTAAAAAGATTAGGTGCATATCCTCCTTCATCTCCAACAGAATGAATGGCACCTCTTCTTGAAAGGTTTTTCCCAATTGTTAAATAAATTTCTACGCACTCCTGCAATCCTTCATAAAAACTTTTAGTTGTTACGGGAATTACATGGAATTCCTGAAAGTCCAAATTTCCTGCACCATGGAGACCACCATTTATCATATTAAAAAGTGGAGTAGGCATCTTTACTTTACATTTATTGCCAGACTGTTGTGCTAAATAATTTATCCAAAAAAACTGATTTGTATTTGCAGCAATTGCACCTGCCTTGGCTACTGCAAGTGAAATAGAAAGAATTGCATTACCTCCTAATTTGGATTTATTTTCTGTTCCATCAATTTGAATAAGTTTATTATCAATTGCAACTTGTTCTCTGGGATCCATTCCAACAATAGCTGGTCCTAAAACACTATTAACATTCTCTACTGCCTTCAAAACTCCTCTGCCGAGAAATCTATCTGGATCGTTATCTCTTAATTCCACTGCTTCATAGGAACCTCTTGAACTTCCAGATGGAACTGATGCTGCAACAACGTGACCAGACTCTAAAAGACATCCTGTTTCAACTGTAGGATTTGCTCTTGAATCCAAAATTTCTCTAGCCCATATTCTTTTTATTTTTGACATTTTATATTTAAGAAATTATTTTTTTCTCTGCATTAATTATTAAATCTTTTGTTCGGGAAATTGCATCGGGGTTAATGGATATACTAGTTATTCCGGCATTAACTAACATATCTGTATATTCTTCATAAATAGATGGCGCTTGCCCACATATTGATGAAGTAATTCCATTTTTATTACAAGTTTTAATCACCTTTTTAATGGCCCAAAGAACCGCAGGAGATCTTTCGTCAAATGCACTTGCAACTTCAGAATTATCTCTATCTGTTCCTAAAATTAGCATTGTTAAATCATTTGAACCAATGGAAATTCCGTCAATTCCAACTTTAATAAAATCTTCTAAGAGAATTACATTGGTGGGAAGTTCTACCATCATCCAAAACTTGAAGGTTTTATCTTCAAATAACCCTTCTGTAGCTACGATTCTTCTTACTTTAGATAACTCTTCCGGAGATCTGACAAATGGTGCCATTAACCATAAATTAGAATACTTTTCCCTTACTTTCTTTATTGCTTGAAGTTCTAAAGAAAAAACTTCAGGTGAAACAACATATCTAAATGCACCTCTAAAACCAAGCATTGGATTGGATTCAATTGGTTCCCAATTTTTTCCTCCTTTTAATGCAGAATACTCATTAGTTTTAAAATCAGTTGCTCTATAAATAACAGGCCTTGGATTAAAAGCGTCACAAATTTTAGTTATTCCTTTTGTCAAATCATTTATAAATTCTTTTTGCTTTTTTTGTTTTATTGCTTCTTTTGGATGAATTCCAAAGTTTGCAATCATAAATTCAGCTCTTAAGAGTCCAACTCCGTCTACAGGTTTTTTAGCAATTTCTTTAGCTAAATCAGGTTCACCTAAATTTACATATAGTTTTGTAGCTGTTTTAGTTTGAGAAGTTTTTTTCTCTTTTACTACACTTTTTGTATTTTTCAAAATTCCCATAAAAACTTCACCTGTTACACCATTGACTGAAACTACCTGGTTATTTTTAAGTACTTCAGTTGCAGTCTTAGTTCCAACCACACAAGGAATTCCCAATTCCCTTGAAACTATTGCAGCATGAGAAGTTTGCCCACCTTGGTCTGTAACAATCGCACTTGCCCTTTTCATTGCAGGGACAAAGTCGGGCGAAGTCATGGTAGAGACTAAAATATCTCCAGGTTCTATTTTTGAAATTTCCTTAGATGTAAAAATAATTTTTACAGGTCCTGTACCAATACCGGGTGAGGCAGGACTGCCAGAAAGAATAGGGGTTGGTGAAATCTTGAAAGATTCTCCATCTTTTTGGATGTTTATTTCTTTAGACTTATTACCAATGGTTGTAACTGGCCTTGTTTGAACTATATATAGTTTTCCTTTTTCTCTTGCCCATTCTGCATCTTGTGGAAAGAAGTAATGTTTTTGTAGTAAGTCTGCATATTTTGCCAACTCAACAATCTCTTTTTCGTTTAATTTAGGACTATCGATAATTTTATTCGGAACCTTTTCTTCTTTTGTCTGTCCTGAAGAAGTTTTTATAAGTTGAACTTCCTGTGTATTGACTTCCTTTGATAATATATAAAAGGTTTCTTTTTGAACAACGTATTTATCAGGAATAACTGAACCTTGAACAATCATTTCTCCCAATCCCCAAACTGCTTCAATTATAATTCTATCCTTTTCATTAGTTACAGGATCTATTGAAAACATGACCCCTGAAACATCAGATTGAATCATTTTTTGAACAACAACTGATATTTTTACTTTACTGTGTTCAATTTTATTAATATTGCGATAATAAATAGATCTTGGAGTAAAAAGAGATGCCCAACATTCTCTAACTTTTTCTAAAATATTTGCTTCCCCTTTAATATTCAAAAAAGTTACTTGTTGCCCTGCAAAAGAGGCTCCGGGAGAATCTTCAGCTGTAGCGGATGACCTAACTGCAGTAAATGAATGTTTAAATCTTCCAGATAATTTCTTATATGCTTTAAAAACATCATTTTTAATTGAATGCGGAATTCTACCTTTTCTTATCTTGCTGTAGATTTGTTTTGAAACATTTTCCAGTTCTTTTGTATTTTCGTAATTTAAATTTTTTAATAATGGATATATAAATTTATCAAGTTGATTCTCTTTAAAAAAAAGGTCATATGCATAAACTGTTGTAGCAAATGCATCAGGAACTGGAAGTCCCACATTGTACATCTCTCCTAAATTGGCACTTTTACCTCCAACGATCTCAACGTCGTTTTTTTGGATATCTTTTAAGAATAATATTAATGGTTGAGCAGACATAATAAGGCTAATTTATGATAGCACAGACTTGTTATATTTTGGAGAGTTCGTTTTTGAAATAGTCAACCCAAACAATTGGAGCAGGATTTTGCTCATATAAAATAGATAAATAAAAATTAACAAATGCTCCAAATTGAATTAATTCAAAAACCTGATTTAGCCTTCCTTGTGAAGTAAGGTTTATCTCTTCAAATGGAATATTATTTTTATTTACCACATCTTTAGTTATCTCAAATCTTTTTTGAATTCTTTCAGGATACATTTTTGAGTTTATAAAAATTACAAAGAGATTGTCTTTATTGTTTTTAGGATTTTTTAACCCTTCCATCAAGTGATGATTTAGCTCAGGTATAACAAAATCCGAAGAAAAAGTTTTTGAATTTTCATTTATTTGATTATTAAATACGTGTGTTGCTCCAGATAAATGATGGGCTGAAATTAAAACAATTATTTTCCCTTTTAATTTATTTGCAATAATTTTTGCTGGGTTTTTTTGAAAACCTATTTTTTGTGCATTTTTTGAGATAATACTATTCATTATTTCAATAGCATTACTTATTTCCTCTTTTGAGATATCTATAATTCCCAACTTAGTAGCTAAAGTAAGTTGACCAACAATTGAATATCCAATTGCCATTCTAGGTTGATTGCAGGGATTAAATTTAGGTTCTATTTGATAATAAGGAACATTGTGTTTTTTTGCTTCTTCTATTAATGGTCCACCAGTACCAATAGCTAACCACTTTGCTTTTTTTTGCACAGCTTGTCTTACATTTTCTAGGACTTCTTCAGTTGAACCTGAATAACTGGAGCATAAAACCAAAGATTTAGAATTAACAAAATTTGGAAGGTTATAGTCATTAACCCTTACAAAGGGAAGTTTTAATTTGTCTGAAAATGCAGTTTCTATTACTCTTGCTGTAAGTCCCGAACCTCCCATCCCGGTAAAAACAATGTTTTCTATTTGGGAATAATCTTTTTTTATAATACTAAGATTTTCAACTTCATTCCAAGCGTGCAGACATTGTTTGGGAAGAGCAATTACTGATTCATATACACCTTCTATATCAATTTTTTTAATATCGTCCAACAAGTCAAGAACATTCATCTTAATTAGATTTTATTATATTAATAATCTCATCTCTTTTTTCCTCCATTTTTTCTTTTGATGTTGATTCTATAATAAATCTTAACAAAGATTCTGTATTTGAAGGCCTTACAATAAACCAATAGTCTGGGTATTCAATTGTTACTCCATCAAGATAAGAAATTTTTCCGTTAGAATACCTTTCTGCAATTTCCTTCATTTTTCCTTCTTTATCTTCAACTTCTGTATTAATCTCCCCTGAGTGAAAATATTTTTTATAAGGTTTAATGATTTCAGATAAAGGTTTATTTTGTTCTGATATATAAACTAAAAACTTTCTAATAAGAGTTGTTGGAGCTTCAAATGTTCCAAAATCAAATTTGTAAAAAAAATGACCAGATGATTCTCCTCCAAAAACAGCATCAAGTTCAATCATTTTTTCTTTTATTAAAGAGTGTCCAACTTTTGTAACAACGGCTTTTCCTCCAACTTCTTCAATCATATCTTTAGTTATTTTTCCAGGTCTTATGTCATAACAAACTGTAGAACCAGGATTTTCTTTTATTGCAATTTGGGCCATTAATCCACGTAGAATTGATTGAGGAACTGTTTCTCCTTTTTCGTCAACAAAAAAATATCTATCACCGTCTCCGTCAATAGATATACCCAAATCTGCTTTATCTTTTAAAACTTTATCTTGAACAAATTTCATATTTTCCTCTTTTAGAGGATCTGCTTCATGCACAGGAAAAGTTCCATCAAGTTCAAAGTTCATCTCAATAACTTCACAAGGTAAACTTTTGAATATTTCCTTTATATCAACCGCACCCATTGAGTTTGCTGCATCAATAGCAATTCTGAAAGGTTTAATTTTTTCTAAATTGATTCCTTTGCTTTCTTCTTTTACTTCCGCCTCTAATACCCCTTCTTTTTTAATTATTTCTCCTTTTGTAGAGGAAACGTTGATAAATGACTCATTTTTTACAATATCTCTTATTTCATATATTCCTCCTTCGCCACTAATAGGAAAACTTTTTTTTCTAACAATCTTTAAACCGTTATATTCTTTAGGATTGTGTGAGGCAGAAACTTGTAATCCTCCATCATATCCGTAAAAAGCTACAGCAAAATAAAATGTTGGAGTAGTTGCTAAACCTATATCAATAACATTAAAACCTGAATCAATAATTCCTTTTATAAGACTCTCTTTTAGACAAGGAGAGGACAATCTCATATCAGAGGAAATTACTATATTAAGTTTCTTTTGGGGGTTCTCTTTACTAAGAAAGGTTGAGTAAGCTCTTCCGATTTTATATACCAAATCTTCGTTAATTTGTCCAGGATATTTTCCTCTAATATCGTATGCTTTAAATATTGATTCGTCTAATTGCATAAAGGTGATTTTATTCTAACTTTCTTATGATAAGTAAATCAAGAAGATCAATCAATTTTGATTTGGAGGTTTTTGATTTTATATCAATTTCCGAAAGAGAATTTATAACATTTTTTAACTGAGGTAACGAAAACCTAGATGCTTGTTTTTCAAGCTTTTCCACTCTCCATGAAGGATATGGAATATTTGAAGGAAATGTTTTTACCCAATATAAGTCTCTTACATGTCTAGAAAGAAAATAAAAAATAAATTCTATTTTTTCTTTGATTAACAGCTGATGCAAAAGATTAATGCAACTAACTGAGTTTTTTGGATAAAAAGACTCTAAGAAAGAAAAAATGTTTTTAGGTAAACTAAATTCTTGTTTTTTATCAATACTCTTGAATTTGTTAATTATTGTAGCTTTTATTTTTGAGTTTGAATACAAAAGAAGAATTCCCTTTAAGCCCTTAGAATTAATATTTATCCAATCAATATCTTTTTTTGGGAGTTTTGAAGGACTATCTAAAATATAAACTTTTTTATTATTAAATAAATCTGTTGAAGACAAAGTTTCTTGCAGAGAAAAGCCGGTTTCTTGCCCACAATTAATTACTTTCCAATTTTTTTCTTTTGCTTTAGCAATATATTCTTTAAGCTTTTCATAGCTTTTAGTGCTGTATTCTCCATGAATTAAATATATTTTCATTAAAAATCTTTTTACTACGCTTTATTGGTATTTTCAATCAACCTTTTTAATCTTAAATAAAAACTTCTTTTACCTTTTCTAATATGGGGAACTAAACTGCCAGAAAAATTTTTAGGAATGTGGGCAATTTCATGAAGCAACACCTTATTTTTTTCATTTTCAGACAATCTATCAAATTTTTCAGAAATAACTTCTATAATATAAGCAGGTTTTTGCTTTAATACTTGTTGCCAGATCCTTGATAAACCATAAATTCTTGCGATTGCTCGAGTGTTTGCATTTTCTGAACGAAGACAAAATATTCTGCTGTTATCGAAATTGGGAAAATTTAGCTTTTCAAGAAATTCAATAACGTTTTTTTGTACATTAAAATCAGAAAACCACATTATTTTGTTAGAATTTGAGGATTTTTTCTTATTGGATTTTATATACTTCCGCATCTTCTTTAACTCCCTTATCAGTTTTTAATCCTATCACATCTCCTTTTTTTGCGGAATCTTTCTTTTCGTGTTCTATTTGAATAGAAGTAATTTCCTGCTCAAAAAGATCTTCTCCTCCTCTTACAAACTTAATTTTGTCACCAACAGCTAAGGGTGCATTAAGTTCAATTATTGCAACCCCAATCTTGTCATAATAGTGGGTAACCTTGCCTACTTTAAAATCAGCCATTATTATTTCACCCCCTTTTTATCTACCTTATATACATTATACGCATGACACAGTGCAACTGCCAATGCATCAGCAGAATTATCAAAGTGAGTTTTTTTATGAACTCTACTTCGAATTTTTGCCCCAAAAATTTTTCTCA
>Ga0180007_10007543_pt1 | contig 10252 bp, 10 predicted proteins | sample MM_PC_MetaG_FD_121122 | JGI IMG/M metagenome (GOLD analysis project Ga0180007, IMG submission 121122) | Groundwater microbial communities from the Aspo Hard Rock Laboratory (HRL) deep subsurface site, Sweden - MM_PC_MetaG | ecosystem: Environmental > Aquatic > Deep subsurface > Groundwater...
TAGTTAACTCCATAAATCTTCGCACAAATTTTCTCACACAGAGCCACAAAGAACACAAAGATTATAATATTCCCCTTTGTGACCTTTGTGTCTTTGTGTGATTATTTATGGAAGATACTATAATCCTCTTATTCTCCAACCTTGAACCTTGAACATCAGAACCATAAACGAACACAATTTTTGTAAACCTGATTTATTCTCGATATATAATGAAGTGTCCAAATTGTAAAGATTTTGAACTACAAGCTACCCTGACTAAGCAAGGGGTAGAGATTGATGCTTGCAGTAAATGTAAAGGAATCTGGCTTGATAGAGGGGAGATATTTTACTTTACCAAGAAAGTAATTGTAGTAGCTGGGGCTCTTGAGCAAGCCATAAAAGAAGGTAGGCCCACCCAAAAACTTTGCTCAAAAACTCAAAAACCAATGCAGGAAATTGCCCTATTTGAAGGCAAACTCCGTATTGATTATTCTCCTTATACTGGCGGGCTATGGTTTGATGGTGGTGAATTCGGACAATTAGAAAGAAAGGATCTGAAGATAACCCTTGATGAGCAGGTTAAAATATCCACTAAACCAGACAAGGTATTTAATAAAGAGGTAGATTATGAAATAGAGCAAAAGAAAAAGGCACGGATGAAGGCTTTAGCAGGAGGCTTAACCCCTTTACCTGATTTATTCTTTCGCTCCTGTGGTGCACTTTTAGGACTGTATGCACTGTTGACGCTTGCTTTAATCACCTGTGTAAATTTTGGCTTCCTGACACCTGATATTGCCGTATTAACAGGTATTGGTATTGTTCTTTTGCAATTTATCTTCGGTCCATGGTTAATGGATTTATCCCTACAATTTTTATATAAGATCTCATGGGATGTTTCCCTGCCTGTGCAGATAAGCAATTTTATTCGAAATACCTGCCAGAGGCAGGGAATGAAATTACCACGAATCGGTATCTTGCTTGATGGAGCTCCACAGGCTTTTACTTATGGGCATCATCCAAATAACGCCAGAATTGTAATCTCCCAAGGGTTAATTGACCTTTTAGAGCCAGAGGAGGTTTGTGCAGTAGTGGCACATGAAATTGGACATGCAAAACACTGGGATATGTTGGTTATGACTATTGCCTCTATGGTACCGATTACTTTATATTATCTGTATCGTAAGATTATAGAGATACGGATAGATAAAAAGGATATGTATGGCTCAACACGATATGCCATTGCTATTGGCTCATATCTCCTTTATATAATATCTCAGTATATAGTGCTATGGTTGTCTCGTGCTCGGGAATATTATGCGGATAGATTTTCAGGTGAGGTAACTAAAAATCCCAATGCATTAGCCTCTGCATTGGTAAAAATTGCCTATGGTCTGGCAGGCAAAAAACCAAAGGAAGAAAAAGAGAGTCGTAGAGAATCTACATTGGAAGCAATAAAATCGTTAGGTATATTTGATGCTAACACTGCCAGGGGGTTGGCTATTGCCAGCTATTCATCCCCTGCGGCTAAAATGGGTGGAGAGATAGATGTAGAAAATCTACAAGAGGTGATGAAATGGGATTTATGGAACCCATGGGCAAAATATTATGAACTGCACTCTACTCATCCATTAGTGGCAAACCGACTAAATTGCCTGGGTGAACAAAGTGCTTCCTTAGGACAAGAACCTTTTGTTGTTTTTAATCGCAGAAGACCTGAATCTTACTGGGATGAGTTTTTTGTGGATGTATTGATTATGAACTTACCCACTTTAGTCGTATTGCTCGGTGGAATACTATGTTGGGTACTTTACTTATCTAACCTTAATCCTAACTTTCCTTTGTATGGAGTAATAATCATTTTAGCTGGTGTTGCAGAATTGATTAAAACGCTTTTTTCTTATGAAGATTATGGAAATCACGGTTATTTTCCATATATGAATATTGCTAGTCTGCTGAAAAATGTTAAGGTCTCTGCCATAAGACCTGTCCCTTGCACACTTAAAGGCAAGATAATAGGTAGGGGAGTACCAGGACTTATCTGGTCAGAAGATTTTGTTATGCAGGATGATACAGGAATAATATTCCTTGATTATCGTCAGCCACTTGGTCTTTGGGAATTTCTATTCGGCTTACTTCGTGGTGCTAAACTTCAGAATCAGGAGGTAACTCTCACTGGTTGGTATCGGAGAAGTCCTGTCCCTTATGTTGAATTAAAGAATTTTACTATAGGCACAACCACCCGCACCTGCTATGTCTACCATATAAAACTTTTTGTTGCCGGAATTATAATATTGCTTGGAATTATCCTTGCTTTATAACTTACTGAATTTTTGTAACCATTCAGGCTATACATCAAGAGTGTAAGAAGGGGGATAAGGAGATATGAGAGATGGGGATAAAATTTGAATTAAAAATTAAGAATTAAAAATTAAAAATGAATAATCTCCCTATCTCCTTTATCTCCATATCCCCTTTTCTTACACTACCGCAGCACTTACGAATTTTTTTACCACGAAGAGCACGAAGGTCACGAAGGTGCCATAAAACAAATTTTTATCCTCTTCGTGTCCTTCGTGGTTAATTTAATTCAAAATTTTATCTCCCTATCCCCTTCCATAATCCCCCATATCCCCTTTTCTTACACTACCTGAACGCTTACGCCTATTTTTTAATAGACAAGAAGAATGGGGATTGATATAATAAAGATATGTTTTTAGACTCATTATTTGGCCTATTTTCAAATGATATGGGCATAGATTTGGGAACAGCCAATACCCTTGTCTATGTAAAGGGTGAAGGGATTGTCCTTTGTGAGCCATCTGTTGTGGCTATCAATAGGGAGACCAAAGAGGTCCTGGCTGTTGGAAATGATGCCAAAAGGATGCTTGGAAGAACTCCCGCTAACATTGTTGCCATCCAACCCCTCAGAGATGGTGTGATTGCTGACTTTGAGGTCACCCAGCAGATGATCAGATACTTCATCCAGAAGGTGCATAACCGTAGAACCTTTGTAAAACCGAGGGTAGTGATTGGAATCCCTTCTGGAATCACAGAGGTTGAAAGAAGGGCTGTGGTTGAAGCCGCAGAACAGGCAGGAGCACTTGAGGTATATCTCATAGAGGAGCCTATGGCCGCAGCAATTGGGGCAAACATCCCTGTTCATGAGCCAACAGGGAATATGATAGTTGACATCGGCGGAGGAACAACAGAGGTTGCTGTTATCTCCCTCGGAGGAATGGTGGTCTGTAAATCCATAAGGATTGCCGGCAATGAGATGGATGAAGCCATCGTCCAGTATGTCCGAAAGGTTCACAACCTTCTTATAGGAGATAGAACAGCTGAGGAGGTAAAGATAAATATCGGTTCAGCCTATCCCCTGCCTCAGGAGACGACTATGGAGATAAAAGGCAGAGATGCCGCCTCAGGCTTACCAAGGACACTCAGGGTTACATCCGACAAGATACGAACGGCATTAAAAGAACCTATTAATTTTATTGTTGAGGTGATAAAAAGCACCTTAGAAGAAACCCCGCCTGAACTTTCTTCAGATATTGTAGACAAAGGTATCATTATGGCTGGTGGAAGCTCTCAACTGAAGAAGTTAGATGAACTCATTAAGCAAGAGACAGGGCTGAATGTGGTTGTGGCTGAGGACCCATACACCTGTGTAGCTATCGGCACAGGAAAATACCTTGAGGAGCTAAAAAATATCCGCAAGGCAAGAAAGAGGATAGGAGGCCAGTGGCTAACCTCTACTTCAAGAAGGTAAAAATCCCCGCCATCTTCCTTCTCGCCATCATCCTGCTCATCACCAATCCAACCCCTATTCGCAAAACCTTACAGGCTATATTGATTCCCATTGAAACATTAGGGGCAAAGATGAGGGGTTCATCTGGTAGCCTTTACAGTGCACTCAAAGAGAATGAGATGCTTGCGAGAGAGAATGAGAGGTTAAAGACCGAGACAGGAAGACTCGCAGATAAATTAGCCAGCAAAGAAGAGGTTTTCAGAGAGAATGAAAGGCTGCGGGGAATTTTAGATTATAAAGAAAAGAGAGGCAGAAAGATAACAGTGGCTGATGTTTTGGGATATGACCCAGCCTCTCTCCTTTCAACCATAATTATAAACAGGGGGACAGATGATGGCGTAAGGAAGGGTCTTTGTGTCGTTACCATAAAAGAAGGCCAGGAGCTTCTTTTGGGCAGGGTAATAGATATATTTCCTTCGTCTTCTATTGTTCTTCTTGTTACAGATAAAAGCTCCCTTATTCCAGCAATGCTTGCTGAGACTTGCGAAAAAGGTGTTTTGGTTGGAGAACAAGGGAATCTTTCCCTCTCCTTTATTGAAAGCCACATAGACCCAAAGCCAAAAGAGGATGTGGTCACCGTAGAAACTGGGGATATTCCAAGTGGAATCTTGATAGGCGAGGTTGGAAAGGTTGGACCAAAGAAGATGGGGCTCTTTAGAGAGATACGAGTAAGACCGGGTTTTGATATTAGTAAGCTAAGAGAGGTTTTGGTGATTGTCCGATGAAAAATAGTAACATTTTACCCATCTGAAGGTGTAAGAAAAGAGAGGTGGAGAAAAGGGAGAATTGGGAGAGAATACAGAATCCAGAATCCAGAATCCAGAATCCAGAATCCAGAATAAAAATATTCTGACTCCTGACTCCTGAATTCTGACTTCTGAATTCTATTAACCTTCTCCATCTTCCCTCGTTCTCCTTTGTTACACTTCATTTGAGTAAATAGTTACAAAAAATAAATACTGAATGAAAAGGCTTATTTATATTGTCATAGCTATCTGCATCTGCTTCTTGCTTCAAACAGGGTTTTCTGATATCTTTGTTATATTCGGAGCAAGACCAGATTTTCTTCTGATTATAGTCGTTTTGTTATCACCCTCTTTTTCTTCCACATCTTCCGGACTGCTTGGGTTTGCCTGTGGGCTTTTGCAGGATGCAGTAGGAATTTCACGACTTGGAACAAATGGCCTCGCCAAATCTATCATCGCTGTCTCTGTGAACCTTGCGAGCCAGAAGATTTATCCTAACAGGGTAGAGATTCAGTTTGCTATTCTATTTCTGGCCACCCTTATCAATGGAATGATTCTTTTCTTTATCGCAGTAGCCTTTCAGCAGGCTTTGCCTTCAGTTCTTTCTCTCCTCATAGAGGGCTTATATAATGGTATTTTTGGGGTATTAACCTGGAGATTATTAAAGGCCATCAATATCCTCTAATATACCCAAATAAATCAGGCTTGGCAAAAAACTACACCCAATCAACAGGAGGCAATAAAAATGTCAGCAAATAAAACGCTTTCTATTCTGGATAAGTTTTTAACTTTATGGATATTTATGGCTATGGGAGTGGGGATAGGAATAGGATATTTTTCGCCCATAACAACTGAATTCATTACAGGTCTTCAAGTTGGCACAACCTCTATTCCCATTGCCATCGGTTTGATCTTGATGATGTATCCACCATTAGCCAAGGTAAAATATGAAGAGTTGAAAGATGTGTTCTCCGACTGGAAGGTGTTAGGGATAAGCCTGGTGCAAAACTGGATTATCGGACCGATATTGATGTTTATTTTAGCCATCGTATTTTTGCGAGGTTACCCAGAATATATGGTGGGCTTGATTTTGATTGGTTTGGCAAGGTGCATAGCTATGGTCATTGTCTGGAACGAGTTAGCCAGGGGTGACACAGAATATGCTGCTGGCTTGGTGGCATTTAACAGCATCTTTCAGGTGATATTTTATAGCATTTATGCTTATGTGTTCATCACCGTTCTACCAGCCTGGTTTGGTCTTGAGGGAAGCATTGTGGATATTACCATAGGACAGATAGCCAAAAGCGTGTTCATCTATTTAGGTATTCCCTTTATTGCAGGAATAATAACCCGGTTTACACTCATCCGGCTTAAGAACAAGGAGTGGTATCATACTAAGTTCATCCCCAAGATCAGTCCTATTACCCTTATAGCTTTGCTTTTCACCATCGTGGTGATGTTCAGCCTCAAAGGGGAATACATCATTAAGATTCCCTTAGATGTGGTGCGGATTGCGATACCTTTATGTATCTATTTTGTGATTATGTTCTTAGTTAGCTTCTGGATGGGGAAAAAGATTGGAGCAGGTTATCCTAAAACCGCCACTATTGCCTTCACTGCTGCCAGCAATAATTTTGAGCTATCAATAGCGGTGGCAGTGGCAGTTTTCGGGGTAAGCTCTAACCAGGCTTTTGCAACAGTTATCGGTCCACTTATAGAAGTCCCTGTTCTTATAAGTCTTGTTAATGTGGCTTTGAGATTTAGAAAAAGTTTTTCAAAAAATGCTGAAGATTTTTAACCGGCTGAATGGTTACGGAGAGAAGAAAGATGAAAATTAGTATTTTGGGTGGTGGTTCCTGGGGATTGGCTTTGGCTTGTCTTCTTGTAGAGAAGGGCGATATTCTTGTCTGGGAATATAATCAAGATTTGGCAGAGAGGATAAGAAAAACAAGGGAGAATCCAATATCCCTTCCTGGGGTCACTATTCCAGGCAAAATAGAGATAACATCTGAACTGAGCCACCTAACAGAGTCTGAGGTTGTTGTTTCTGCTCTTCCTTCCTGGACAATAAGAAAAGTCTTTTCTAAAATAAAGGAATTCTTAAAAGAAGATGCTATCATTATCTCTTGCTCAAAAGGAATAGAAGATGAGACCTTTATGAGGCCATCAGAGATAATTTGCGATGTACTTTCTGAAAGAAGAGTCGTGGCTTTATCCGGGCCATCTCATGCCGAAGAGGTTGCCAGAGGGATTCCAACAGCCGTTGTTTCATCAAGCAAAAATGAAAAAGATATGCTCCTTGTCCAAAGGCTATTTTCCTCTTCTTTCTTTCGGGTCTATACAAACCCTGATATAGTTGGGGTAGAGCTTGGTGGTGCCCTAAAAAATATCATTGCTGTTGCTTCCGGAATATCTGATGGGCTGGGTTTTGGAGACAATACAAGGGCGGCTCTATTCTGCCGTGGAATGATGGAAATGGCAAGGATTGGCGTAGCTTTAGGTGGAGAAAAGACCACATTCTTTGGACTGGCTGGAATAGGAGACTTAATGGTAACGATGACCTCAAAGCATAGCAGAAACAGAAGGTTTGGTGAGTTGATAGGAAAGGGAAGTGGTGTTGAGACAGCTTTAGCAGAAGTAAAAATGGTTGTGGAAGGCTTTAGAACAACCCAGGCAACATTTCATTTAGCAAGAGAAAGGCAGATAGAAACCCCAATTACAGATGAATTATACTATATTCTCTTCGAAGGAAAAAATCCCTCTTCTGCTGTGGAATCTCTTCTAAAAAGAGAGCTTAAAGAGGAGTAAAGATGAAGTTTTGGGGACGGTTCACTTTTGTTTGAAAGCTTACGGTTAAAAGAAATTAGAAATTTGAAATTAGCAGAGGAGGCAGAATCTTTTCTTCCCAATTTCTAATTTCCAATTTCCAAAAGAAATCATAGGAAAAACGGTAAAAATGAACCATCCCAAGTTTTGTAACAATATATCGGCTATAAGGCTATTTTACTTTAGGGAAATTTTAGGGCTTATTTCTTGCTCTCTCAAATTCCTTGACATAGTTATCCAATATTGAGTATCATCTTGTAATTCAAGGCACAGGAGGTGCAATAATGTTTCCATTTCAAATTGGATGGGGGACAGGGCTGATAATAGTAGGGTTTTTTATATACTCTTCCTTAAAGATATTGAAAGAGTATGAGAGGGCTGTTGTTTTCAGGCTGGGAAGGCTTATGGGTCAAAGGGGGCCTGGATTGATCTTTATCTTGCCGGGGATTGAATCCTGGGTGAAGATAGACACGCGGACAATCACGATGGATATTCCACCCCAGGAGGTGATTACAAAGGACAATGTGACCCTAAAGGTGAATGCTGTCGTTTATTTTCGGGTGATAGACCCGAATGCTGCTGTAACCAAAGTGGCAAATTATGGCTATGCTACCTTGCAGATAGCTCAAACAACCCTGAGGAGCGTTCTTGGACAGGGTGAGCTTGATGACCTGCTCATCCAGAGGGATAAGATAAACCAAAAGCTACAGGAGATTATTGATGGTCAGACAGAGCCCTGGGGGATAAAGGTCTCTGTGGTTGAGGTAAAGGATATTGAATTGCCTGAGGAGATGAAGAGGGCTATGGCAAAACAAGCAGAAGCAGAAAGGGAGAAGAGGGCAAAGGTTATCCATGCTGAGGGTGAGTATCAAGCCGCAGAAAGGCTCACTCAGGCTGCAGAGACTATTACAAGGTCTCCTGCAGCTATCCAGCTCAGGTTCCTTCAAACCTTGACTGAAGTATCTGCTACAGGGAAGAACTCAACCATTGTCTTTCCTGTGCCGATAGACATCTTAAAACTCTTTATGAAAGGAGAAGAAAATGGCACTTCCAAAGCGTAAACACTCTAAAGCAAGAACAAGTTCTCGTAAGGCTCAATGGAAGATAGTTGCACTAAACTACGCTTTATGTTCCCATTGTGGGCATCCCCGTCTTCCTCATACAGTCTGCTCAAGCTGCGGTTATTATAACAATGAGCTGGTCGTCTCTCACTTAAGAGAAGAGATACGGGCAAAGAGAAAGGAGAGAAAGCAAAAAGAGATGGTAGAAAAGGTAGAGAAGAAGATAGAGGAAGAAGAGAAGAAGAAAAAAGAGAAAGAATGAGGATTGCCGTAGATGCAATGGGAGGGGATAATGCCCCTTCTGAAATAGTCAAGGGTGTCTTAGAAGCCTCCTCTGAGATAAAAGAAGAGATTGTTCTTGTTGGAAGAAAAGAAGAGATAGAAAAATACCTGCCAGGCTCCCTCTCAAACATTACTATCCAGGATGCCAGAGAAGTAATTGGCATGGATGAGTCTCCAGTTTCTGCTATCAGAAAAAAGACTGACGCCTCCATTGCTGTTGCCTGTAAAATGGTGAGAAGAAGGGAAGCAGACGCTGTTGTCACTGCAGGAAATACCGGGGTTATGTTAGCGGCTGGTATCACCCTTATTGGCAGACTCCGAGGTATTGAAAGACCTGCCATAGCCTGCCTTCTGCCAAGCAAACTGGGTCAGGTTCTCCTCCTTGATGCTGGGGCAAATGTTGATTGTAAACCTCTTCAGCTCTTTCAGTTTGGAATAATGGGGAAGGTGTATGCAGAAGAGGTCTTAGGAATTCAAAACCCAAGGGTTAGCTTGTTGAATATTGGAGAGGAAGAGGGCAAAGGAAACAGGCTTACAGATAAGGCGGCTGAACTTCTTTCTGGTTCTGCTATCAACTTCTGTGGAAATATTGAGGGCAGGGATATAATCTTAGGAAAATGTGATGTTGTTGTCTGTGATGGCTTTGTTGGAAACTCTCTTCTAAAATTTGGCGAAGGTATAGCTGAGTTTATCATAGATGAGATACGACATAATGCAGGCTTTGTCAATAAGATTGGGCTTCTCTTTCTGAAAGGCTTATTCCGCAACCTCCTTAAAAAGATAGACTATGCTGAATATGGAGGTGCGCCCCTCTTAGGCTTGGAAGGTGTCTCTATTATCTGCCACGGAAGGTCAAAGAGCAAAGCCATAAAGAATGCCATCAAGGTTGCTTCCATAGCTTCCTCCCACCACATAAATGACAGGATAGAAGAAGAGTTGAAGTAAATGCAAAATTTTGTAACTGCTCAAAATCTTAAGAGTAAAATATTTAGCCACAGAGGTCACAGAGAGCACAGAGAAGAGATAAAAATAAAAAGATTATTAAAAGATTTTCTTAGCTCTGTGACCTCTGTGTTCTCTGTGGCAAGATTTATTTTGTTTTTCTAAAAATGAAAAGAGCAAAGATTGTTGCCACAGGTAAATGGCTTCCAGAAAGGATTCTTACCAATATAGAGTTAGAGAGAATGATTGAGACCTCTGACGAATGGATTACAACCAGAACAGGGATAAAGGAGAGGAGGATTGCTGAACCAGAGATTTCCGCCTCTGATATGGCCTACCTTGCTGCCAAGGATATAGCTAAGAATGAGCCTATTGACCTTATCATTGTTTCAACCTCAACCCCTGATACAATCTTTCCTTCAACTGCCTGCAGACTTTCCGAAAAACTTGGTCTTTCTAATTGTGCTTGCTTTGATCTATCTGCAGCCTGCACAGGGTTTTCTTATGCCCTGGAATGTGGAAGAAGGTTTATAGAGACAGGTGGCTCAAAAACAGCACTCATTGTTGCCTCTGAAACAACCTCAAAATTTATAAACTGGAAGGATAGA
>Ga0180007_10007545_pt1 | contig 10251 bp, 7 predicted proteins | sample MM_PC_MetaG_FD_121122 | JGI IMG/M metagenome (GOLD analysis project Ga0180007, IMG submission 121122) | Groundwater microbial communities from the Aspo Hard Rock Laboratory (HRL) deep subsurface site, Sweden - MM_PC_MetaG | ecosystem: Environmental > Aquatic > Deep subsurface > Groundwater...
GAGAGAATGAACAAAGATACCAGAAAGCACAAAAATTAGGGAAGGTGGGGAACTGGGAATATAACCTTCACACAGCAGAATTCTGGGGGTCGGATGAGGCAAAACGCATTTATGGGTTTGCCCTGGAAAGCGAGAATTTCACAACCAAAGAAGTGGAAAACAGAATCCCGGAGCGGGAACGGGTTCACCAGGCACTTATGGATCTGATAGAAAAAAACAAACCCTATGATCTTGAGTTTGAAATCCACCCGGGTGAAGGATCAAAACGAAAAATCATCAGATCAATTGCAGAACTTCAAAAAGATGATTCAGGCAAACCCGTCAAGGTCACGGGCGTCATTCAGGATATTACCCACCGAAAAGAGGAAGAGTTACAAAAGCAGCAGCTTGAACAAAGGCTGCTTCAGGCCCAGAAAATTAAAGCAATTGGCACCTTTGCCGGTGGCATCGCACACGATTTTAACAATATCTTATACCCCATCATTGGGTTTGCAGAACTATCCATTCAGGACCTGCCGGAAAATCATCCCGTGCAGGAAAATCTCCAGGATATCCTTCAAGGTGCCAAAAGAGCCCGTGATTTGGTCAAACAAATTCTTGCCTTCAGCAATCAAAGGGATATGGAATATAAACCGTTGGCATTGCAACCCATCATTGAAGAGACCTTAAAGCTGTTACGATCAATTATGCCATCCAATATTGAAATTAGAAAAAATATTTCCAAAGACAACCTTTATGTTTTTGCAAATGCCACTGAGTTTCATGAGGTGATCACCAATATTTGCACCAATGCCTATCATGCCATGGAAGAAAATGGGGGGACCCTTGAGTTGATATTGGAAAAAAGCAGTCCGGAACCGGAATTGAAATTAAGCCACGGCCAATATTGCTGTATGCTCGTTAGAGATACCGGCATGGGTATCCCGGAAGAGATAATGGACCATATTTATGATCCCTACTTTACCACAAAAGATCAAGGCAAAGGATCTGGTTTGGGGTTGTCCGTTGTTCATGGCATTATAAAAAGCTACAAAGGTGCGATTGATATTAAAAGTCAGCAGGGAAAGGGTACAACCGTACGGATGTTTTTTCCAACCATCCCTGAACCTGACATAAAGGAAACAAACCTTGATGAAAAATCAGGCCATACCGGGAATGAAAATATTTTACTGGTAGATGATGAGCGTGCCATTGTCAAATTGGGAACCCGAATGCTGGAACGATTGGGATATAACGTCACAGGGAAAACCGACAGTGTTGAAGCGCTGACGTTGTTTGAATCGAATCCAAACGGATTCGATCTGGTTATCACGGATATGACCATGCCGAGATTGCTGGGTACTGATCTGGCAAAAAGAATTTTAAAGATCCGCAAGGATATTCCCATATTAATCTGCACGGGGTTCAGTGAGCGGGTGGATAAGGAAACAGCAGATACCCTTGGGATTAAAGGGTATATCAATAAACCACTTTTACAAGAGGAATTTACTGCAACAGTAAGAGAACTTTTGAACAAACATAAGGGTAACTAAGCATGGCTATGTTGGATTAAAAGAGCATCATTTGACGCCCGCCCATGATTTGGGTGAAACTCTGGTCAAGAGACAGGAGCGCGGCGTCTGCAATGGGCCTTAATTGCTTTTGAATATAATGGTTGTAATCAAGGTCGTCGTGGGGCAGCTCAATGGGTATGGGGCCCCTCAGGGTCATGACGTAGTAGATTTCCCTTAGCGTGTCCCCTTTTTCTTTCAAAAGAAGTGCGGCCTTTACATGGGGAGGGACCAGTTTAACATACTCCCTGGGTGATTTGGTCAACCGTTTTTTATAGACCAGATCCTCATCATGGAGATGGTTTTTCACCTCTGAAACGATTTGCCTGATCCACTCCTCGACCTCCTGGTCATGGAAAATCCTGTGAAACAGGTCATATTGAAAATTCTTTGCGAACCGGGTCCAATCGGATCGGACAAATTCAAGGCCGGTAAATACCAATGTTTCTTCATTGTTTTCCTTCACCAGCCCCACATACCTTTTCTTGGCCCCGTCTCCCCCGCCGCGGATGGCTGGGAGGAAGAACCGGGTGAAATGTTTTTCAAATTCAATTTCCAGATGGGAGGTAAGGTCGAATTCATCGGTGAGTTTTTTTGTCAGAAATTCATTTATTTTGACGGCCAGTTTTTTGGCAGTACCGTCACAAGCTGACACTTCTGTGGGGATAAGCTGCACAAATACCGAATCCGTATCCCCATATATAACTGCATAACCTTGCTGTTCAAGAAAATTCCGGGTGGTTTTCAATATCCACTGGCCCGTGCCGGTGATCGCCCGGGGAAGGCCGGGATGATAGAATCTGCACCCCGGTGTCCCCATCACGCCATAGAAGCTGTTCATCAAGATTTTTATGGCCTGGGAAAGATGGGGATCACCCATTTTTTTGGCCTGCTCTCTTTTATCCAAAAGTTTTGTAATATAATCCGGCAGCACATGCATTTGCCGTGAAAAACAAATGTTTACCGGGGTATTGAGCGGTTGGATATCCGCCTTGAGCCGTGACAGGGGGTCGATCTTAAAGGTTCGGATAATGGAAGGATATAGGCTTTTGAAATCAAAGACCGCAATATGTTCGTAAAACCCCGGATTTTTTGCAAAGACCCATCCCCCCGAACCAGCCCCCTGGCTTTGAATATCCTGAACATTGGGGGCCACCAACCCCTTGCGATGGATCTGAGGAAGCATGAAATGATCAAAGGCTGCCACAGACATGCCGACCCTGTCCATGGAAAGTCCGCTGATCACGGCCCGTTTAAAGGTCAGATCAATCAGACCGGTCTTCTCGAAAATATCAGAAACCAGAATGCAATCCATGAGATTATAATGGGCCAGTGCCTTTTTATCTTCCAAAAATCTGCGTTCAATCTCTGCAACCTTATCTCCTTTTTCTCCAATATCTTTTCCAGTTCCCAAAATTTTAATCGCCACGGTTTCCAGTCGAAAATTTTCAAAGGAGTAAAAGGCATTCCTCAGGGCGGGCGGTCCGTCAATGACGATTCGCCCATTGATGTGGACGGAGAATCTGCCTTTTTGGGTTTCTCTGATTTCGGGTGGCCCATTGTCCCTTCCCAGTGAAAAGTTCAGCCCCAGGGCTTGATATTTTTTTGCGAGGAAAACAAGATCAAAGCCAATGACATGCCAGCCGATGATAATATCGGGGTCCAAAAGATTCATGATGTCGAGGAAGGCTGCGAGCATCTCCTTTTCACAAGAGATGCGAAAGAGCTTGCCGCCATTGGGCATCCTCTCATGATCATATCCGGGAAGAAGCAGTCCATCGGTCTTGGAAACTTGCCTGGAACCCCCTGTTTTTTTTGGGGGCGCTGTGTCATCCTTCATCAGGACAATCCCGGTTTTGATCTTTTTTCCAGGAACGTTTTCATGCGGGTTTTTGGAAACAATTCCTGGAGAAACCGGCCCCGTAAAATGGACGGCAATGGAGTATAGCTCTCCTCTTTGCCCGGTTTCTATGTCCAGGGAGAGAATTGAAAAACAAGGGTGAACCTCGGCCTTGCAAATCAAGGGGTCCATGAATTTTAAAATTTTGCCGTTCGAATGACAGGGCCCTTGAAATTCAATCCCCCCCTGGATAAACCGTTCCATTAAAAATCGTTCTTCAGGACGCAAATCCGCTTCAAAGGTCTTGATTCCATTTTTCTGAAGTAACGCCCGGGCTTTGTACAAGAGATTCTGGGTCTTAAAATACAGCGCATCCACCGGCTTTCCATCAAAAGATGTAAGATCTAACTGCCTGCGTTCAACCCCCAAAAAAAGATCTGGGAGAAGTCTGTCCCGTTCAATGAAAAACAGGGGCTGATTCTTGGCAATAAGGATCTCAAAGGGACCCTGGTCACAAATCCCGGCATAGCGGAGACGATGGTTGCCGCAGTCCTCTATATAATCCCGTGTGAGTATGTATCCCCTGTAAAATTCCATACCGTTTTCAATACCAGCTGGTAAGGGAAAAGACAAATCGGAATGATATCCTCCGATTTTTTGGGGCTGAAATCCAATTGTCTAATGCTGCTTTTTAAAAAGGGCGGGCATTGACATTCTCCCAATGAGCATATAGATTTTACCTGTTATTGGCACTCTTTTTTTACCCTGACTTTTTTTCCATCCGGTGTAAGGAGACCGCTAATTTTACAGCCTCTTTTACCAATGTGTAATGAACAGAGGAAACCCATATGATGCCCATTGATGATCCTAAAGTTAAACACCGACCCGTTCTGGTGACCGGTGCCACAGGGTATGTGGCCGGTCGTCTGGTCCCGTTGCTGCTGTCATCGGGATACCGGGTGCGAACCATGGGCCGGTCCATTGAGAAAATGGCGGGCCGTTCCTGGGGACACCATCCCAATGTTGAACTGGTAAAAGGGGATATCATGGATGGCAATTCCCTGAAGGCAGCGGTTGCCGGGTGCGGCACCATTTATTACCTGGTACATTCCATGATCTCCCAAAAAGGTCAATACCGAAATGCCGACAAGATTGGCGCCCGTAATATGGCCAGGGCGGCGGCAGATGCCGGGGCAGATCAGATCATCTATCTGGGGGGCCTGGGCGATATTACCCACAAAAACATCAGCCGTCACCTGATTTCCAGACATGAGGTGGGCCAGATCCTGAAAACGGGTCCTGTGCCGGTCACGATTCTCAGGGCCGCCATGATCCTGGGGTCGGGCAGCGCCAGTTTTGAGATATTAAGATATCTGACCGAACGGCTGCCCCTAATGGTCACCCCCAAATGGGTGAGCATGCCCACCCAGCCCATTGCCATCACCAATGTACTGGGGTATTTAAAAGGGTGCCTGGAGCAGGAAGAAACCCGGGGCAAAACATTTGATATCGGCGGTCCCGAGGTACTTGCCTACCAGGACCTGTTTAAACTCTTTGCCGGGGAAGTCGGCCTGCCAAGCCCTTTGATGATAAAGGTGCCGGTATTAACCCCGCGCCTGTCGTCTCTGTGGATTCACCTGGTGACCCCGGTACCGGCCGCCATTGCCCAGCCCTTGACCGAAGGGTTAAGCCTTCCAACAGTCTGTACCGAAAACACCATTACACAGCTCATTCCCCAGGAATTGATCCCCTGCAGGCAAGCCATCCGCAGGGCCGTGGACCGGATCCGTCAGGAACAGGTGGACACCTGCTGGGCAGACGCCGGCAAGATGGTTTATCCGGAATGGGCCCATTGCGGGGATTCGGATTATTCCGGCGGCACCCTTCTCCAATGCGGATACCGGGCAAGGGTAAACGGCTCAGCCGAGATGCTATGGCCTGCCATCCATAAAATAGGCGGCCAAACCGGCTATTATGCCGCAAACCTTCTCTGGCAGATCCGAGGGGTGCTGGATATCTTCACCGGAGGGGTGGGGCTCAACCGAGGACGGCGTTCCAAAGATCATCTCCAGGTGGGGGATGCCCTGGATTTCTGGCGGGTTCTGGAGGTCAAACCACCCTCAAAACTGCTGCTCCTGGCCGAAATGCGAACCCCGGGAGAAGCCTTGCTGGAAATCCGGATTGACCCCATGAATGATACCCAATGCAAGATAACCCTGCTCTCCCGGTTTTTGCCCAGGGGATTGGCAGGCATTGCCTATTGGTACAGTCTCTATCCCTTTCATCAATATGTATTTGCCCAGATGCTCAAGGGCATTGCAACATCTGCAGGCCTCACACTTGCGTCACCACCCGAACGATTTACCCCCAAGATAAGCCGGTCCTGTTCCCTAACCGACACATAAGCCTTCAAAGGAATTGCCATGGAAACCCCATCTGCCCCATCACACGCCCGGACCCTGGAAACCATCCAAAATCTGTTTAACACCCAGAACCTGTCGGTCTTGTCCACCCAGAAAAACGGCCAGCCCTATGCCAGTATTGTAGCGGTTACCGTCACCCCGGATCTGAAGCAGATCATTTTTTTAACCCCCGAAACCACCCGGAAATATGACAATCTTGTGGCCAGCCCCCGGGTGGCCATGCTGATCCATAACAGTCAAAATAAGGCCGAAGATATCACCCAGGCCATCTCGGTGACCGCAACAGGCGAAGCGTTCCCGGTCACGGGACAGGAGAAAGAACAATTGCTGGCCTTGTATCTGAGTCGACACCCCCATATGAAATCCTTTGCCAACAACCTCACCACCGCAGTGATCCGTATGAACGTGGACACCTATATCATGGTCAGCCAATTTCAAACGGTGCTGGAAATCAAGGTTAATGGATATCGGCCAGATGATTCCCATTAACCTTTAAATCTTCCATGAGCTTTATGACTGCCAGTTCCTTGGCCTTTGCTTCGACCTCAATGGTGACATCCATGGAACGCCAGAAATCCGGCAGATCCGTCACATCGATATAATCATGGTGCTTTCGGATGTCGGGTGCGTCCCAGCCGTTTTTGGGTGAAGAAAGGTGAAACAAGGGTTCCCGGTCCCAGGTTTCTACACTCATGCGTGTTGCATCTTCGATGGTAAGGCGGTCTTTTAAACATCGATGGTGGTGGAGGTCATACACCAGCGGAATCCCCATGCGGGTACAAAGGGGCAAAAGATCTGCGGGTGAATAGCTTTGGTCATCATTTTCAAGGGTCAGGCGTTTCCTGACCGGATCCGAAAGGGTGTTGATGGTTCGGCCCAGCCGCTTGAGTGCCGATGCCTTATCCCCATAGACGCCGCCGGCATGGATATTGATCACATCCGCGTTAACCCATTGGGCCACCTGGGCCTGGTATTCAAGATCGGCCACCGACCGGTTGACCACATCCGGGGTGGGAGAAGACAAAACAATAAACTGATCCGGATGAAAGGTGGTCCGAATGTTATGGTTCCGGCTGAAGAGTCCGCACGCCATGAAGGTTTCGATAATTTGATCTGCATCGGGCAGATCCAAAATGTCGTACCCAACCTCGGGGTGGGTTTTTAACGGCAGAATCTGGCTGTTAATCCGGAAATCACCGATATGATTTTGAAAACAAAACTTAAGCGCACCCATTAAATTCCGGGCATTGGTCAAGCAGATTTCAGACAACCTCGCCCGCTGGTCCCTTAAGGGAAACCGTGAAAGATATCTGGCGGTGGTTTGTCTGAATTTAATGGGGTGTTCTTTAAATATGCAGCACAGCCCGAATCTGATCATCTGTTTCTCCTATGGTTTGCGGATATGCAACGATTGTGGTGGGTCAGTATAAACCATTTCAATGGGTTATTGAAGCCTTATCAGTCGTGACAATATTCTGTATTATCAGCCGATAAAACAAAAAAGTCTCGCCCATGGACAATTATTTTCCAATAATAGGATGCTGTCAGCAAAATATTATATTTTTTTTCACATTTTTTATTTGTGTGTACAAGCATCAAAAGGAGCAAATATGAAAAAAGCTTGTGGTGGAAACCGACTATTTTGGAATGGTGACCGGAAAAAACACAGATAAATCCAATGTTCTGGAGGTTTTTTACGGCGAGTCAGAAAATGCGCCCATGATCCAGCGATGCCCGGTTACCATGGAATGCAGGCTTGCCAGGACCCTTGATTTTGAAACCCACGATGTGTTTGTCGGCGAAATCATTGAAACCTATGCAGAGGAAAGCGTGCTCACAGACGGGAAAATAGACATCTCAAAAGTCCATCCGTTGCTGTTTGACATGAACAGCCTCAAATACTGGTCCCTGGGAGCACCGGTTGCCCGATGCTGGAACAAAGGCAAAGAACTCAAACGGCAATTGGGATAAACCAAGGATGCACCGTCCCCCCGTTCTCCATGGGGATAACGGGGGAAAGAAAAACTCAGGTGATATTGGGATTCAGGGTCCATTTGATGAACCAGTCCAGCTCTCCACCCCTCCCTTCGCCGCAGTCCAGACAGACAATACCGGAATTTTGGAACTGGTAGACCCGGATCTCTTCGGAGCCTGCGACAAGATAGGACACCAGTCGTTCCATGAAGGGCATGTGGCCCACCACCATCCAGTTGGCCCGGGGATCAATGCTGGCGGCAAAGAGTCTCACATCGTCCAGAGGATTGATGCCGGAAATTGCCTCCAAAGGTGTTTCCAGCGAAAGAGCCCTGTGATAGATAGCAGCGGTCTGCTCCGCCCGCTTCTTGCCCGAATGAACGATGGTGTGAACAGGGATACCATACCCTTTTGCCACCGGGGCGATCCGGTTTGTTTCTTCAATGCCAAGATCTGAGAGCCCCTTTTCAGGGTCCACCGCCTTGGACACACTGACCCCGTGCTGAACTAAAAATAAGGCCATTCTGTCACCGCCTTTAAACAGATCTGCTTCATTATATTTTTCATGTTTGACGCTCTATCCTTACCCACCCTGCCCATCACCCCAAGGCCACGTCCAGAACCATCATGACTGCAAACCCGAGCATGGTTGCCATGGTGACCGTATCAATATGCGCTTCGGTCCGCTGGGATTCGGGGATCAATTCTTCCACCACCACAAAGATCATGGCGCCAGCGGCAAAGCAAAGGGCATAGGGCAAAATATCCTGCATATAAAGAACAAAGGCGGCACCGATTACACCGGCAATCGGCTCCACAATGCCCGAAGCCTGTCCCATCAAAAAGCTTTTGGCCCGCCCCATGCCTTCCCGTCTCAGGGGCAGGGAGACCGCCGCGCCCTCGGGAAAATTTTGCAGGCCGATACCGATTGCCAGGGCAATGGCACCCCCAATGGTGGCAGACGGAAGATTGGCCGCCACCGCCCCAAAGGCCACCCCGACGGCAAGGCCTTCGGGGATATTGTGCAGGGTGATCGCCAATACCAGCAGGGTACTTCGCTGCCAGGAGGTCTTGATCCCCTCACTGTCCTCCTTCTTCAGGCCCAAATGAAGATGGGGGAGAAATAAATCCGTGAGCCGCATGAAGATTCCCCCCCCCATAAAACCGATGATGGCTGTCAGCCAGGGGATATGACCCATCTGCTCGGCCATTTCTATGCCAGGGGCAAGCAAAGACCAGAAGCTTGCCGCAATCATGACACCGGCGGCAAACCCAAGCATGGAATCCATAAATTTGGGATTTACCTTTTTGGTGAAAAAAACCATGGCAGCACCGACCGCCGTCACCCCCCAGGTAAAAAGCGTGGCCATCAGCGCCTGGGTGACGGGACTGTATTGCTGAATAAAATCGATCATGGAATCTGCCTTTTGAACCAAAAACATGCGGTTGCGTTTATGGAAATCCTGAATATTTTATAAGTGACTTCACCCATTTAATTTTCACAAAAAACTATAGAGAAAAACCCGTCTGGTGTCAATTCCGCGCAAAAAAAACCGTTTTTTAAACCGCTCTATTCATTGGCGGAACGCAGCATGCAGTGCAGCAGCACATTGGCACCGGCTTCGCAATCTTCCCATTTGGTCTCTTCGACTTCCACATGGCTTCGGCCACCAATGCTGGGAACAAAAATCATGGCCGTGGGGGCTATCTGATTCATGTAACTTGCATCATGCCCCGCACCACTGACCATGCGAAGAGATGAATACCCTAAATCATTGGAAACATCCAAAATATTTTGCACCAATTTGGTGTCAAAGGGCGAATGCGCCACCCGCCAGGTTTCTTCAATGCGAATGGGACAGCCCCTTTTCTGGGCAATGGCCTCAAAGTCCTGTTTCAAAAGGTCCCAGGCCTTTATGCCAAGCGCATCATCCCAGGAGCGGATATCCACCGTAAAATGAACCTTGTCCGGTATGATGTTTCTGGAATTGGGTTCGTTCTGAATTTCCCCCACAGTGGCCACCAGATTGCCCCCCATGCGTGCGGGAAGTTCATTTACTTTGAGAATCATTTCAGCAGCGGCACACAGGGCGTCATGACGGCCTTCCATGGGGGTGGGTCCCACCTGGTTGGCTTCACCTGTCAGATAAATGTCATACCAGTGAAGACAGACGATCCCCTTGGGAACACCTATTTTTATGTTTTCTCTTTCAAGGACAGGGCCTTGTTCAATATGGTATTCATAATAGGCATGGACATCTGAGCGCTGGGCCGGGGTGTCCCCTTTATAGCCGATTCGTATCAGTTCATCTTCAAACCGCAGCCCGTTGATATCGGTTCGGTCATAAATCCAATCCCGGTCAAGGGCCTTGGCCCAGACACCGGAACATTGCATAGCCGGTGCGAATCGGGTGCCCTCTTCATTTGTCCAGACCACAACGGTCATGGGACGCTTGGTTTCAAC
>Ga0180007_10007546_pt1 | contig 10250 bp, 13 predicted proteins | sample MM_PC_MetaG_FD_121122 | JGI IMG/M metagenome (GOLD analysis project Ga0180007, IMG submission 121122) | Groundwater microbial communities from the Aspo Hard Rock Laboratory (HRL) deep subsurface site, Sweden - MM_PC_MetaG | ecosystem: Environmental > Aquatic > Deep subsurface > Groundwater...
AAAACTCAAACCAAAAAAAGATTTGCCAAAACCAAAAGTCATAATTGACTATCGCGAAAAACAATCTTTAGTTGCTGCAGAACTTGTAAAACTTGGTTTTGAAATTGAATTCAAAGAATTAAAAGTTGCAGATTATATTGTCAACGACGTCGCAATTGAAAGAAAAACAGTTTCAGATTTTATTTCATCTATGCTCAATAAAAGATTAATAAAACAACTTGAAGAACTTCAACAATATCCAAATAAACTTTTAATTATCGAAGGAATTGATGAACAAGAATTATATAGAATGGAAGATAATATGCGATTTCCGTCGAGTGGTCATAAAGAAATCGCTTACTGGAACAGGAAGGGAAGCTTACAAAAGAAACCGCTTAGGTGTCTTTTGAATCCAAATGCAGTTAGAGGATTTCTCCTTTCAATTTTACTCAAACACAATATCCCTTTGCTCTTCACTCAAAACTACAAAGATACTGCGCAGTTCATTTATAGGATAGCAATGAAAAAAAATCAAGAAATGGGAATTCGAGCAAACAAAAAATCATTAAACAAAAAAGAACAAATGCAATTTATCCTCGAAGGTTTTCCAGGTATAGGTCCAAAAAACGCAAAAAAACTCTTGAGAAAATTTTCAACTTTGCAGAACATTTTTTCAGCACCTCAAGATGAACTTCAAAAAATAATAGGTAAAAAAGCAGAAATCTTCTTGCTCACAGAATTACAATATTAACAAGTTTTAAATAATAATTCTTTATATTTGAATTATGAAAAAAAAGACTATCCTCTTCATCTTGATAATTATTCTAATCGGAGCAGGGATATTTCTAAGTTTGAATAATTTTTTATTTACTGGGAGAATTATTCAAGAAAGTGAAATTTCTTCTTCAACAATTGCCATATGCAACAAAACAAATTATTGTGAAGATTATAAAGTTGAATGCGAAGGAAACAAAACTTCAAAAATAAGTGCAACTGGATTTTCTATTCAACATAATGAAAATTGGGAAGACCCAAGAGAAAGCCATGACCCAGAAAATCTTTGCAACAAATTACAAAAATTCACTTAAAATCTTCGCCCCCAACTTAATAGTCAAATTATCTTTGTCCTTTTCCCGAACTTGTGAGGGAAACTTGGAAATTTTGTTTTCAAAATTTGCTTTTTCAGAATTAATTTCAACAATATCAACTGCCCTTAAATTTTTCATTTTGTTAATTCTCTGAATCAAATAAATAAATTGCCTACTTGTCAAACCCCCTGGCTCAGGGTTTTCAACAGCCGGAACAAACACCGGGTCAACAACATCAAAATCAAGGGAAACATAAACTTCTTTCCCATTCGCGAACTCCATAATAGTATCTGCAATATTATCAATATCTTCTTCAATAGAATTCATATTTATTTTTTGGATTTTATTTTTCTTCAAGAAATCCAAATCTTTTTTTTGAAAACTTCTTATTCCAACCATTAAAATATTCTCAGTTGGAAAACCTTCCTCAATTAATTTCCTTAGCCAAGAGTCATTCGTCGGAAAATTCCCTCCTTCAAAAGAGCAATCAGCATGCGCATCGAAAACAATCAAGCAAGGTTTTTTTCTTAAGTCTTCACAATAATCCGAAAAAGCCCTCACCGTCGAATAACTAATAGAATGCTCTCCCCCTAAAAAAATAGTTTTAGGCTTTGTTTCAAAACAATTAAAAGAATTCTTATAAATCAGTTCATTACTCAACTTAAGATTAGAATTTTCAAGATGAATTTCTTCAATATCTAAATTCTGAAAATTTATCTCTCTACCTTTTTCATTAACAGAGATCTCTTTCAAAGATTTCAAAATTTCATTCGGAGATTTCCCACATCCAGAAATGCCTAAAGGAATTTTTACAATGAGCATAAAAAACTAAAAAGAAATAAGTTTAAAAAATTTATCAAAAAGCATAAATTCCTAAAAGTGCAAGGATAATCGAAAGAACAACAGTCAAAAAAAGCAGATTATACTTTCGAGTCAATAAAGGAATTAAATTTATCATCACAATAATAAATCCAATTATTATATTTTTAATAATAAATTCTACCATCATAATTTACCTGCCCAATTTACAATTGCTTCAACTAACAAACCAAGAGATGCAATAATTAACCCCAAACCTGTTTGATTAAACATATAAGCAATTCCCCCTCCAATCAATAAAATCCCTACAATAATATGCAAAATACTATCTCCTTTTTTATTCATAAAATTAAATAGAAACAAGATATAAAAATCTTTCTAATCATCCGGTTCCAAAACAAAAAAACTATAATCTTTCATTTTTGCTAAATCCTTAACATCTTCCAATTTAACTCCAGAAATATTTTTTTCAAATTCATAAAACTTCTCCGCATCTCCATCAATTTCACTCAAAAGCAAACCCATCATCTGCGACTGCGAGTCCTCCATTGAAATATGATAATTCCCAATCATTTGCTCTTTAATTTCAGCAAACTCTTTCTCTCCGAGATTCTTCGCAACTTTTTCAAACTCTTCTAAAATAAGTTTCTTAACTAATTCAACATTTTCCTTAGTTGTCCCGACATAAACAAAACTATATGCATAATCTTTAGATATATCTGCCCCACCCTTAATGGCATAACACAAATTTCTTTTCTCCCTTATCTCACTAAATAATCTCGAAGACATGCCCCCTGCCATCAAAGTAGTCAAAACCTGTGCAGCATGACTTTTCTTATTTGTTGCAACAGGAACATGAAATGCAAAAACCAAATTCGCTTGGTCAATTCCTTTTCTCTTCTCAATTTTAATTTCATTTTTTAATTTAACTTCAAATTTAGGAACCTTGCCTTCTTTCTTTCCAAAATTTGTTTCAGCAAATTTAACAATTTCCTCAAGCTCAGCGTCGCCAACAACACACAAAATCATATTATTCGGTTGATAAATTTCTTTGAACTTTTCAACCATTTTTTTCCTGTCAACAAAATTCATTGTTTCATAAGTCCCAATCAGAGGAATTCCAAAAGGTTCTTTGTAAAGTGCTTTATGAATTTCATCAAAAACATGAAACCGAGGATTATCATGATACATTTTAATTTCTTCAAAAATAACTTTTTTTTCTTTCTCCAATTCTTTCTCATCAAACAAAGGATTCCTAATCATATCTCCTAAAACATCTAAAGCAATATTCAAATGCTTAGATGGCATCTTACACCAATAAGCCGTAATTGTCTCTCCAGTAAACCCATTCAATTCCCCACCATTCCTCTCAATCTCTTCTGCAATTTTTTTAGCATTTCTCGTCCCAGTTCCTTTGTAAAGCATATGCTCGATAAAATGCGAAATCCCTTTTTCTTCTGCAACCTCATTAATTCCTCCATTTCGAACTGCAAACGCAACACTAACCACTGGAAGATTTCTCTTTTCAAAAATAACAGTCATTCCGTTAGACAAAATTCTCCTATGGAAATTTTGAATAGGTTGAACAGCATTAGCGTGAGGCATTTTCAAAACTTTTCTATAAAAATCTTTTTTCATTTATAAAAAAGTCTACAGAAGTATATAAAGATTATTGAACTATTTCAACAAAAAATAAATTCCAACACCAACGATAATTGCTATAACTACCCAAAGCCACCATTTTTTCCAAATAGGATTCCCTTCTCCAGATTGCACTTGCATTGCCGGCTGTCCTGCGGGCTGAGCCACAACAGGTTGTTGGGCAGGCATTACTGGTTCCTGCAATTGACTAACATTAGGCTGTGTTTGTTGTACCATAATTCACCTCCGATAATCTACCTAAGAAAAAGCGTTTTATAAGTTTTTATTTTTTCTAAAAGAAAAGTATCTCTCAGTAATTTGTTTACAAATTGTTATTATAGCACATTTTGAATAAAAGTATCTTTCAGTAATTTGTTTACAAATTATTGCTATGATACTTTTCTAAAAGAAAAGTATCTTTCCCCCCCAAGTTCAAAATCATCTAACATCTCGAAATTCTCCTCAATAAATTTTTTAATCCATCCTCGTTGAGCACTAAATTTACTTCTCCTTCCTAAACTTTTCGTAGCAAAACTCAAAACAACTTTATCCACAAGAGGGACAATTTCTTCTAAAAGCTTTTTAGAATAATCTCTCTCGACAACTTCCAAAGAATCAATCACCTTAAACAAAAAAATAACTCTTGGTTTTTTCTGCTTTTCAATTAATTCTTTCACTTTCTCAATTTCAAATAAACTCAAATGAAAAACTTCACCATTTATTTTCTTCTTCTTAAAAAAATAATTCATCAAGTCTACCAACTGCCCAACAGCCTCGACACCAACATAATTTATTTTTTTATTCTGGAAAAAACCATAACTAAACCCATTAACTCCTGCACCCAAATCAATAACAGATATCGCCCTCTCTTTCATCCCTCCAAAAATCCTCTCATAAACTTCTTCATAAAAAGGAAGTCTTTCTTTGGTAGATTTATGCTTTCCCAAAACATAATCTACTTCCATATCCTTTACATTTAACAATTTTCTCGAAGTAAATGAAGAATAAATTTTCCTCAAAAATTGCCGAACAAGTTTTAATTTTTGATAATCATTTAAATCTTTTTTATCAAATTTTTCAAAAGCCAACTCAACATCTTTTTCAGGTAGTTTTGAAAATTCTTTCTTTGAAGTAATCTTTTTAATAAGTTCCTGTTTATCCATAATCTTATTAAATAAGAACTATTTAAAAGTCCTATGAAAAAGAGGATAGGTTATATTTTTTGGGCGATGAAAGGTAAAGACCTGGAAGAAAAATTTTTCAGGAAGATTGCCAAGAAAAAAGGAATAGAACTAATAGAATTTAATCTTTCAGAAGGTGTTGATGAAAAAACAATAGAAGAAAAAGCAAAAAAATGTGATATTATTTTTAATAATAGTGCAGAAGAGTTTGCTATTGAGATTGTTAAAACACTGGAAGCCCTTGGAAAAAAAGTAATTGAACCTTCAAGCACATATTATTATTTAGAAGACAAGTGGATATTCTTTCTCAAGTGCAAAGAAAATAAAATTCCAACTCCTGAAACAATTCTTCTCTCTGAAAATATTAATCTGGCAAAAAAAGAATTAGATAAATTTTCACATTGGCCAATAATTCTAAAAAGAATTGAAGGAACTTGTGGGAATTATGTAGAAAAAGCAGATAATCTAAAACAAGCAGAGAGAATTATTAAAAAATTCTGGAAAAAAGGAAGCGAGAGACTCCCGATTATTGCTCAGGAATTAATACTCTCTCCTTCATACAGAATAACAATCATCGGGAACGAAATAGTCCAAACAGCAGTAAAAGAAAGTACGAGTTGGAAAAAAACAGGGGTTTATTCGACAAAATTCGGAAAATTAAAAATTGACAATGAATTAAAAAAGATTGTTAAGAAAGTTATTAAATCAATGAATATTAATATCTGTGGAATTGATTTATTGAAAAAATATGGGAAATGGGTTGTGCTTGAAGTGAATGCAACACCCTCACTGGACTTCTTTGAAAACCCTTGTGAAGAACTTGTTGAAAAAACAATAAACTTACTAATTAAAAAGATTAATAAATCAAAAAGAATTCATAAATAAAATGTTAAAAGAAAACTCTTTTCAGCAAGGTTTTGACGGCTCCTGCGGTCCGGCTTCATTGAAAATCGCTTTGAAGCATTTTGGAATCAATAAAAGTGAAAAAGCATTAATGAGACTTACCAAATGCGGAGAAGAAGGTGTTGAACTAGAAGATTTATTAAAAGTTGCAAAGAAATTTAAAATCAATGGTTTTGTAAAAGAAACCAGCGATATCAAGGACCTCAAAAAATATTTGAAAGCTAAAAAATATGTAATCATTGTTGATTGGTTTGATGAAGATGACGGGCATTATAGTGTCCTATCAAGAATTGACAAAGAAAATATTTATATTCAGGACCCTCAGCTAGGACACTTGAGAGCAATGAGAATAGAGAAATTTAAGAGAATCTGGTTTGATTTTCCAGGAGAATTCATGAAAACAAAAAATGATTTGCAGTTAAGAAAGATGCTTGTTCTTCACAAATAACTTGTTAAAACTCTTCATTATTTTAATCTCATTGAGGATTATTTTTCTAAATTTTTTTGGATTATGCCTTACAAAATATTCAATTCTACTTGAACTTCTATGTGCAGATTTGTAATCTTTCCCTCTCGACATTAAATTCCTCTCGTGAATTTCATGAAGCAAAACAAATTTTCTTTCATTAGAAGAAACATCATCATCTATCCAAATTTCATTTTTAGGAATGAAATGATAAGCTTTATCATGACCTCCCTCGGTAAAATCAAGAAAAAATAAATCCCTTACAAGCTCGCCATTGACAATCCAAACTTTTATTTTGCTACTGTATTTTTTTATTAATTCTTTTTTTACTGCTTTAATTTCTTCTTCCTTCTTATTTGTCTTTCCAATGCTCCTCTTGAAGAATTCTGATTTTCTTCTTTCTTTTCTTTCAATTATATTAACTCTTCTAACTGCTTCTTTGTGATTCAAACCCTGAGACATAAATCGGTTTATATTTAACATAACATTGATATAAAATTCAGACTCATCATCTTTACCATATTCCTTGTCTATCCAAAGTTCGTTTTTTGGTATAAACTTAAACCTGCAGTGCTGTCCGTAATTGGTAAATTCCTCCTCTATATTTGTTCTGATATAATTCCCGTCTACAATCCAAATCTTGAATTTCCCTCTATCCCCTATTTTCTTCAAATAAAAAGTGTCTGCCTCTTTTTTCATAAATCTTTTAAGGGATTAATCTTTTAAAATATATATGCCTATAAATGCCTCTCCTTTTTTTGAAAGAGCACAAGCAGAACATGAATCTGCAGTTGGGACAGAAGCAAAAATTAGAACTCTAAAAAAAATGATAACTCTTGCTCCAAAACATAAGGGGGCTGAAAATCTTTTAAAACAATTAAAAACCAGATTAAAAAAATTAAAATATGCAAATGAAAAAGAATCAAAAAAAGCAGGTTCAACTCAAAAAGGAATAAAAAAACATGATATGCAAGCAGTTATCGTCGGGAAAACAAATTCTGGAAAATCTTTCCTGCTTTCTGTCCTAACAAACGCAGAACCAAAAATTTCTGAAAACAATTTTACAACAATTTCTTCAATAATTGGCATGATGGACTTCGGAAAAACGAGCATTCAATTAATTGAAGTTCCTGCGATAGATTCTGAATATTATGATAAAGGTGTTGTGAATACTGCCGACACAATTTTAATTGTTGTAGATAAAAATGAGCAGATAGAAGAAATTCTAGAAAAAATAAAAAACTCTCCAGGGAAAAAAATAATTATTTTTAATAAGATAGACCTGCTTACTGAACAAGAACAAAGAAAATTATCCGCAACACTCCAGAGCAAGAAATATAATTTTGTTTTAATTTCTTCAAAAACAAAAGAAAATCTTGAAGAGTTAAAAGAAAAAATTTTCCAAAGTTTTGATAAAATAAGGATTTACACAAAAGAACCAGGCAAAGAAAAATCACCCAAACCAATAATCATGAAACCTGATTCAAATGTTTTTGACGTCGCTGAAAAAATTCTCCACGGCTTTTCTAAAAACGTGAAAGAAACAAAAATCTGGGGACCTTCCTCAAAATTTCCAGGACAAAAAATCAGTTTCAAACATAAATTAAAAGATTTAGATGTTGTTGAATTTAAAACACGATAATTATTTAAACTTTGAAAACTTAAAATAATCAATGACAAGAGGACTGAGTTATTATTTGGTTGGTTCAACAACTTTAGCATCATTACTTCTAACACCTACTACTGTATATAGTGGAAGATGGGGAATAACCAGTCATAATGCAACACAAGAATATGAAAATAAAAATCCAAAACAAGATGGAAGATTTTTAAATAATATTAAAAGACGTATTAGAGAAAATCCTGACGGAATAACAAAAAAACTTATACAACTCGGAGACCCCACTAAAGCAACAGAAAAAGTTTTTGATATCTTAAAGCGTAGAAAAGATAAAACAGGTACAATCCCAAACACAGGTATTATAAGAAGACAGAGAAGATAATTATTTGTAAGCCTCTCTTGACAACTTCTCAATTTCTTTTCTATTTTTTTCAAATAGAATTAAAAGTTTAGTAATCTCTTTCGCTAAAGTATTTTTTATATCAAGAGGATGAATCTTTTTATCATTGTAATCTTTTTCAAGTTTTTTATAAGAATCATATTCTAAACTTCCACCATATTTTTCATTCCTCTCAATAACAAGTTTTTCATTTTTATCTTTTTTGATTGTAAAAATAATATATTTCAAAAAAGCCATAACTCCATTATCAGAATCTCCTGCTACCATCTCTGCACTTTTGATTTTACCAAGAACTTCTTTTTCTCCGTCGAGCAAATCAACTTTACTCTTAGAATCAGAAGCAGACATTTTTTTCCCAATAAGCCCAGGAATCATCGGAGTCATCAATTCAACTCTCGGTTTATATCCAATCTTCGGATGATTCTCCCTCGCAAGAACAAAAATCTTTCTTTGGTCTGTTCCCCCCATCTGAACATCAACTCCAAGATACTCTTCATCAACTGCCTGCATCAAAGGATAAATCAAACCACTCAGCTTCGGGTTATCCCCCATTTTCACAACTTCACTCGCTGCTCTTTTGCAATCACGAACAGAAGTATAAGTTGACATCTTCAAAACATCTTCAAAATAATTTTTATCCAATTGAAAACTTGAACCTTTCACAAATTCCAAATTTTTAGTCTCAACCCCAATTGACTCAAACATCAAAGGAATTACTTTTTTATAATAATTATATCTCTTCTCCAAAACATCCCAGGGACAATTATCTAATGCCCCATGCAAATCCGCTAAGAGAATTTTCACTTTAAATCCTGCTCGAAGAAAATCAGCCAACTTCAACACAAACATAAAATATCCGATATGCGGTCTTCCAGTTATTGCAGTTCCTAAATAAACAACTGGCTTTTTCTTTTTCTCCAACAGTTTCCTCAATTCCCCCTCGGTAATTATTTCTTCTGTATTCCTCTTCACCAATTCAATTTTTTTTTCAATGTCCATAAGAAAATATAATTAACATAACTTATAAAATTATGCCCCTTGTAAAAATTTTCCTAGAAAATTTTTCGGGGCCTCGTAGAGGTTCTCGCGCCTCCTTGGTGTACACCCTCAGGTGTTAAACCTTTCCCAAGAATTACCTTTGATTGTTCCAATAATAAATAAATTCTCCAGTTACAGGTGCTGGCTCTGTGTTAGATTCTGGTTCAGGAAGTTGGTTCAGGAGCAGGTTCCGGACTTGATTCTGGTTCAGATGTAGGTTCTGGTGTTGGCTCAGGGATTGTCTCAGACTCTGATGGGGTTTGTTCTGGTTCTATTATTTCTTCAGTGCTAGGAGGTTCTTGATAATAATCTTCTGGTTCTCTATAATTATCTTCAGTATATCTTTCTTCATCTCCCCCACCTAAACAAACACATTTCTCATTTACACAATCTGTATTTTGATTTCCACATTCTTGAGAACATCCATCTTTACATTCACTCTCGCCATAAAATCCCCTTTCTTGATTATAATATTGCCCAGCTTCTCCACATTGACAATTCCCTCCAGAAAAATCCCAAGGTCTATCTCCACATTTCTCAACACACGATTTCTCCATCACTCTCCAATCACCTTCTTGCTCTCTTCGCATATCTCCTTCTTGCATTCTCATTTTTTCTTGCTCAGGCCATTCTTCTTCCATAAACTTTTTACAATCAGGCTCCCAATGGATTCTATTCTCTTTACATTGCCAAGTTATACCCCATTCACTTTTAAATTGCTCTCCAACACCATATTGGTTTCCCATTTCATTGCCTTTATTATCGTAACAATTTAATCTCTCCATCTTATCTTCAACTTTTGAACAGTCCATTCCAAAACCCATTCCCTTGTCCATAGAACCAGGCCCCTTAAAATTATCCATAAACTCTGCACACTCTTTAGGCGAAGTTAAACCCTTGTCAATACATTCTTTAGGAGAATTTTTTTCAAACATAATTCTATCACAAATCTCTCTTCCTTCACTTTCAGTCTGAACATTTGCTGCTAATAATGCAGCCTTACATTCAAGAGGTGCATGCGTCTTTATCATAATCTTCCCACATTCTTTTGGATTTGTAACACCTGCTTCAATACATTCAAAAGGCATATGCATATCATATTGGGCTTCATTCA
>Ga0180007_10007547_pt1 | contig 10247 bp, 6 predicted proteins | sample MM_PC_MetaG_FD_121122 | JGI IMG/M metagenome (GOLD analysis project Ga0180007, IMG submission 121122) | Groundwater microbial communities from the Aspo Hard Rock Laboratory (HRL) deep subsurface site, Sweden - MM_PC_MetaG | ecosystem: Environmental > Aquatic > Deep subsurface > Groundwater...
GTAAACTCATCAAAAGACTCAGTTTTGGCCTCAAAAACCCCCAAGTCTATGTCGAAAAGGTATCTTTAGCCTTTCTTAAGCCTAGTCAATTAACTTTGTCCCACACTGGTTGACAGAGAGCCCCCCTTTTTGGGTATGGTTTTTGTTTTGGGGGTTGTTGAGGGGGTTGTGGGGGGGGGGTTGGTTGTGTGGTGCGTTCTTGTAGAGACGGGTTTGAAACCCGTCTCTACGATATGTTGATACATTAAATCACGTTCATATATTATTGACACATTTCACAATCACCACACATTATTCCGGTCGCGATCCCATTTGGTTGGGTTATTTTGTATGTACGTGCGGATGTTGTGTAATGCGCGTTTGGTACGGACAATATGGTCAAAATAATTTGATTGCCATACGGGTGTACCCACCATATTTTGGTGCACATTTATTTTCCGTGCAGAAAACGTCTTGAACCCACGAATTATTTCGGATAATGAATGTGCCGCACGCGTTTTTGATGTATCGTGCGTCCCAGTAGAGACGGGTTTCAAACCCGTCTCTACGACACGTTCATGCGTCAAATTCGCATACATATTGTTTATATCCATCGAATTGTTGCGTGTATATGGTTCCGTTCCCGCATGGTTTTGTTTGTCATTTGCAATCCACAAAACACCATGCACATGGTTCGGCATAACAACAAACGTATCCAAAATGCAATTCGTATAATGCTTTGGTAAATCGTTCCAACAATGCAACACAATACGTCCGCATGTATTTGTATACATTTTTCCATCTTTAACATCCCCAAAACGATATGCCATGCCTTTCACACACATCGTCACAAAATACGCCCCATCCGCGGCATAATCCCATCCTTTCAATCGAATGGAATCCTTTCTAAAATATTTTTTATGTTTTTTTGAATAAAAAAATCCTTCTTTGCGCATAATGTTCCCATTATTCCCTTCCTCTCCGCAAAAAAGGATATTTATAAATTTTCGCCCAAGTGTGTAGAGTCGCAACATCTTGCGGCTCTGAGTCTTTCAAACGCAACATCTTGCGACTCTGAATCTTTAGCCGCAAGATGTTGCGGCTCTACCGCCTTACCTCATACCGAATACGCTCTACGTACGGGTGGGCCTTGTGCCCACCCCTTCCATCGTTCAACTTCATATTAATCTTCTTAACCACAATATGCTGGCACATCAACAATTCATTTGCCCACACCGACGACGGCACGGACACCAGCAACGTTTTATTTTTAAGATGAATCGGTTCCACTTTTTCGGCAACACGTACATTTACTTCTAATATTGCATCAACAAAAGCCTGGCACACACGCGTTGCCTCTATTGGACGCGCAAGCTGCATCGATTCTACTCGGCGCTCAAGGATGTCTGCTATTTTCTCAGTTCCGTACATGGTTCTATTATAGCACAGCATTCCACTAGTCTTTTTTGGTAAGGATTGCGTTATTTATTTCATATACAACCACTCCTTTGGGAAGCACTCCCTCTAGTGACTCACTATCTGTTGTCGTAATACACGTTTGTCTATTTTTGGTCATAGAAAAAAGCTGCTGCTGTCTTTCTGCGTCAAGTTCACTTAAGACATCGTCTAAAAGCAACAGTGGCTTCTCGCCGCGAACTTCCTCAACATACTTTAGTTCTGCTTGTTTTAGCGCAAGAATGGTAGTTCTAAATTCTCCACGTGATCCACAAAATGCTATGTCTTTTTCATTTAACAAAAAAGTAAAATCATCGCGATGAGGACCAAGCAGTGTGTGACCCACATAAATCTCATGAGTTCTTTTGATGGCAAGCAAGTCTCTAAATGAATCCTCGTCACTCTCAACCGTTGGCGAAAAATCAAGTGACAACGTATCCACCGTATTTCCACTCATCTTTTGATACATCTTTGAAAGGACAGTATTAAAATACGAGATAAGCACCTCGCGCCGCTTGGTAATCTCTAGCCCTCTCTCTATCAATTTATCGTCCCACAGTTCTAATAAATCTTCTGAGCTTCGGCCTTTTTGCAAATCAGAAAGGATTTTATTGCGATTTTTCAAAATCTTTTTGTACTCCATGAGCGCAAAACAATACTTGGCGTCAATCTGGCAAAGTAGCATATCAAGATATCTCCTGCGTTCCCGTGGAGGGGCAGTAATCAAATCAATATCTTCAGGAGTAAATAAAACCGTCAACACTTCACCGAGCATCTCCACCGCTTTACGTGATATTTTGTTTACCTGAAACTCTTTTTTCGATACCCTCCGGTTTTTTTGCTCAACATATGCCATGCATTGCTTCTTTTGCTTGTCTGCTTCAATCTCACCTAGGATTCTCGCATATTCCTCCCCCCAACGAATAACATAACTGTCACGAGTTGTCCTAAATGACCTTGAAATAGATAAAAAACGAATCCCTTCTAGAATATTTGTTTTACCGCTTCCATTTTTTCCAATAAAAACAGTGAGGCTCTCTGAAAAGGTAACCTCAAGGTCAGAAAAATTTCTGAAATTCTTAAGTGAAAGTGATCTAATAACCATAATAGTGCATTGTAACATAAAAAAAGAAGCACCCAAAGGGCGCCCCTGTAAAGAAGGGGTTTAAACCCTTCTCAAAAAGGCCAAAAATAAATCCTGCCTCTCCGACTAAACCGAAACGTCATATTTTTTGCAAACAAAAATCCCGGCAATGACCTACTTTTCCACGCAAAGCGCGGTATCATCGGCGCTGGAGTGTTTCACTTCTGGGTTCGGAATGTGACCAGGTGGTGCCGCTCCGCTCTTAAATCACCGGGAAGGCGCCCAAAGGGGCGCCGGTAATGAAAGGTTTCAAACCTTTCTCTCTTCTTGGAAGGAAGGGTTTAAAACCCTTCCCTTATAACCACAAATGACTAGCAAACACGTTTGATTGTAGGCTAGTTCCGCACTGAACGGATCAAGTAGAGAAGGGTTTAAAACCTTCTGTACTTATCCCGTCCAGACGGACCTAGCACAAAAAAACAAATAAATACACATCTAGATCTATTAGTACTGCTCGGCTAAACTCATCACTGAGCGTACACCTACAGCCTATCAACCCGGTAGTCTCCCGGGAGATCAAGACCTAATCTTGAGGACGGCTTCGCGCTTAGATGCTTTCAGCGCTTATCCAAACTATGCGTCGCTACCCGGCAATGCCCTTGGTAGGACAACCGGTACACGAGGGGCATATTCATCCCGGTCCTCTCGTACTAGGGATGAGTCCTCTCAAGTCTTCGCGCCTATGGCAGATAGGAGACCGAACTGTCTCACGACGTTCTGAACCCAGCTCGCGTGCCGCTTTAATTGGCGAACAGCCAAACCCTTGGAACCTTCTCCAGCTCCAGGATGCGACGAGCCGACATCGAGGTGCCAAACCGCGCCGTCTATGTGAACTATTGGGCGCGATTAGCCTGTTATCCCCGGAGTAGCTTTTATCCGCTGAGCTTCCGCGCTCCTATGAGCGACGGTCGGATCACTAAACTCCACTTTCGTGACTGCTTGGACTGTCATCCTCGCAGTAAAGCAGGCTTGTGTTTTTATCCTATCGATCCCGTTTCCATCGGGACCTAGCCTACCTTTGTAGACGCCTCCGTTACTTTTTAGGAGGCGACCACCCCAGTCAAACTACCCACCAGACACTGTTCCACGCTAGGCGTGGTTAGATGTAAAAACACGTAAGGGTGGTATCTCACTGATGACTCCACTCATCCCTAAGGATAAGTTTCAAAGTCTTCCACCTATACTGAGCAAATATACTTTTACATCAATATCAAGTTGTAGTAAAGCTTCACGGGGTCTTTTCGTCTTGCCACAGGTTAACGGCATCTTTACCGCTAATGAAATTTCGCCGGACTCTTCGTTAAGACAGTCTCCAAGTCGTTATGCCATTCGTGCGGGTCGGAACTTACCCGACAAGGAATTTCGCTACCTTAGGACGGTTATAGTTACCGCCGGCGTTCATTGGCGCTTCGATTCTCCCCTTGCAGGGATCCTCTTAACGTTCCAATACTGGCCAGGCATCAGCCCCTATACATCCTCTTTTGGAGTTAGCAGGGACCTATGTTTTTGGTAAACAGTCGCTTGGAGTCTTTAGCTGCGCCATGTACCAATGCAAGCACGGTACATGGAGTCCTTATTGCTAGCTTACGGACGCTGTTTTGCCGAGTTCCTTAACGAAGGATAATCCGATCACCTTAGTATACTCTACCCGCCCACCAGTGTTGGTTTGCGGTACGGATAGTTACTTCTTACATACATGGACTTTTCTTGGCAGTAAGTAAAGTTATATTGAGTTTGGAAAAACCGCACTCTCTCCTCTCTTCACCGAAGTGAATCAAGGATGTCTATAACCAAAAAACACATAACTCGCATTACTGCGTCACCACGTACAACAAAGTAACTAGTGCAGGAATATTAACCTGCTATCCATCGCATGTTACCGGTAATCCGACAACACGCTTAGGACCGACTAACCCTAGGATGATTGACATTGCCTAGGAAACCTTGGGCATACGGTGTCCAGGGTTCTCACCTGAATTGGGCTACTTATGCCAACATTCTTTCTTCTGCACACTCCACAGTACCTCACGATACTGCTTCAGCGCGTGCACAATACTTCCCTACCACCCCTTACATAAATGTAAAGGATCCGCATCTTCGGTAATACGCTTAGCCCCGTTATATTTTCGGCGCAAGATAACTTAGCTAGTGAGCTATTACGCACTCTTTGAATGAATGGCTGCTTCTAAGCCAACATCCTAGCTGTCTGAGTCGTCTCACTTCCTTTCCCACTTAGCGTATATTTTGGGACCTTAGATGGCGATCTGGGCTGTTTCCCTCGCGACTACGGAGCTTAGCCCTCGCAGTCTGACTTCCTGTGCATAAACATCTGGTATTCGGAGTTTGATTAGAAACGGTAGGCAAATGCCATCCGCTTCCATTCAGTGCTCTACCCCCAGAATTGACACAGAAGCTATCCCTAGAGATATTTCGGGAAGAACCAGCTATTGCCAAGTTCGGTTAGCTTTTCACTTCTACCCACAACTCATCCAATGGCGTTACACGACCACCTGGTTCGGGCCTTCCCCCGCTGTTACACGGGGTTCACCCTGGTCATGGGTAGCTCACAATTGGCTTCGGGTCTAGTCCTACTAACTAAATCGCCCTATTAAGACTTGGTTTCCCTACGGCTCCCCCCAAATGGGGTTAACCTTGCTAATAAGACTAACTCGTTGGCTCGTTCTGCAAAAAGCACGCGGTCACCCCTAATGGGGCTCCCACTCTATTGTAAGTATATGGTTTCAGATACTATTTCATCCCCCTCTCGGGGTACTTTTCACCTTTCCCTCACGGTACTAGTTCGCTATCGATCTTGTTTGGTATTTAGTCTTGGAAGAATAGTTCTCCCATCTTCCAACGAGATTTCACCTCTGCTCGTTGTACTTTGGAAATAAATCGATTGATGAAAACCTTTCGTCTACGGGGCTATCACCCTCTGTGGCCGTCCGTTCCAGGCGCATTTGACTAGGTCATCATTTGGTAACAATCGTGCATGTCTTAGGGACATACAGCATTTATTCCGAAACCTCGCTTTAATTTCAAACCCTACACTGTCACAGCATCCCATACGGAACGCTATGACAGTGGTCTATCTAAATTGCTTTAAATAAACACCTAAGTGGTAGATTAAAACGATTTGGACTCGCTCCCGTTCGCTCGCCGCTACTAGGGAGATACTCCCCCATAAGGGGGCTTTGTTTTCTTTTCGTCTGGGTACTAAGATGTTTCAATTCCCCAGCTTTCCACCGTCATACAAAAAAGCATGACAGTATTCTGCTAAAAGCAGAATGGGTTTCCCCATTCGGACATCCCCGGGTCAAAGGTTGCTTGGGACCTAACCGAGGCTTATCGCACCCTGCAACGTCCTTCATCGGCCAAACAAGTCAAGGCATCCACCATATACTCTTCATGGATGTATACTTTGTTTGCCACGCAAAAGCGTGGCGTGTTTACTAGTCATTTGTAGCTACAAGCAATTTCAAAACGTGTAGCCCGCAAATGACAGATCAGATTGATCGCTAAATTTGTGGCTATCCAATTGTGAGCGTTCAAGCAGTACATCTCACGTCAGAATTTCAGGGGTACTAATCATTGTACAATCACTGCGGGGAGTGTCAAGAGTTCTTTTGTGGGTATTTTGTGTAAAACATGTGTGCATTCTTTTGCCTCAATACAAGCCTATACGATTACATTCGTATCGATTACCTTTCTGTGATATTATAGGAATGGACTTTTTTAAAACACATATGAAAAAATTACTCATCTTCATCACCCTTATTCTCACTACAGTTTGTTTCACCAATTCATACGCTTTTGCTGCAAGCATTCACTCAGCGGAAGATTCACGCTACCTTAGTAATCCAAACGAAATACCAACACAATCAGAAGATCCTTCCTTTGTAGGCCAAAATAAAACATATGCTGCAGACAGAGAACTCAATAAAAAAGTGTTTGGTTTTCACCCCTATTGGATGACTAATTCTTGGAAGAATTATGACTACTCGCTTCTTTCTACCATTGCTTATTTTGGTGCGGATCTAAACGCAAACGGCTCCATTGGTGAAAAACACGACTGGCCCGTAAACGACCTGACCGCAAAAGCACACGAGCAAAACACTAAAGTCGTGCTCGTTTTTAAAAGCTTTAGCACCGGAAATATACGAACGTTACTTTCCTCAGCCGATAACAGGAATAGAGCAATCTCAAATATGATAGCAGAAGTTAAGAAAGGAAACGGTGATGGCGCAAACATTGACTTTGAATACGTACCACAAGATCAAAGAGACAACTTCACCACGTTTGTACGCGACCTAACAAACAAATTTCATCAAGAAATCCCCGGCTCAGAAGTGTCGCTCGACGCTCCCGCAGTTGACTGGAATAATAGCTGGGATATTTATGAACTGGCAAAAGCAACCGACGTCCTAATGGTCATGGGATATGACTATCACTACGCAGGAGGCAGTACGGCAGGACCGGTTGCTCCCCTTGAATCCGGAAATCAGTGGGGAAATATTAATGTCACAAAAACGGTCCAAACGTACAAAAACGCTGCAAAAGAAAACACGCACAAAGTACTTCTTGGTGTCCCATACTATGGCTATGACTGGCCAACGGCTTCAGGCGCTGTCCCATCAAACACAACGGGAGCCGGATCAGCTGTACGGTACAACACTCTAAAAGACAACATCGACTCGGGAAAAAGAACACGGCAGTGGAACAACGACTCACACACGCCATACTATATTTATAATTCATACCACCAGACATGGTTTGATGATGCAGAGAGCCTCAGTAAAAAATACAACGTGGTCAATGAGTATGGTCTTGGCGGCATTGGCATATGGGCCCTGGGATATGATGCCGGCAAAAGCGAACTCTGGAATGAAATAGCCACCCATTTTACCACAGAAAAAAAAGAGCCAACCCCTGTAGTAAATGGAACCAGCAAGAAAATGACCGTGATAGCGGTTGCCGCTGGAATCGGTGGCGGACCTCATGTGAGAGTGTTTGATACACAGGGAAACGTACAAAACGAACCAAGAAAACTGTTTCCGTATCCACTCCAGTTTAGAGGTGGAGTAAACGTTGCCTTAGGTGATATAGATGGTGATGGATCCGATGAGATTATTACCGCGCCCAGGGAGGGCGGTGGACCACAGGTTCGTGCCTTTGAGCAAAATGGTACGGCAAGAGGAATTGATATTTGGCCATTTCATAAATCGTCACGAACCGGCATAAGCGTTGCCGCAGGTGACGTAGATGGTGATGGTAAAGACGAGATAGCTGTGGCTCAGCAAACCGGAGGCCAGGCGTGGGTTAAAGTGTATCGCTATAATAAGAGCAGAACGGTCATTGGCGAGTGGAACGCATTTGGATCAGTCCAGTGTGGCGCATCCGTTGCTATGGGTGATATAGATAAAGACGGCAAAGACGAGATTATTGTAGGCGCCGGCGAAGGTGGAGGTCCATTAGTTAGAGTTTTTGAAGCAGATGGTACGCCAAAACCGATTCAGTTTTTTGCCTTTTCTCCAAAGTATAGAGGGGGTGTTGACGTAGACGCGGGTGATGTAGATGGCGATGGCAAAGCAGAAATTGCAGTCTCACAAAAAAAGGAACAGGCATGGACAAAAGTGTATCGGTATAATTCTGCACATTCAAGTTACGGAGAATGGAAAGCATATGCAAACTTCCCCGTCGGTACCCATGTTGCGCTTGGAGACATAACAAACAATGGCAAGATGGAAGTTATAACCGCGCCAGTTGTTGGCGGGCCTCAAATAAGACAATTTGATTACAAAGGAAACACCTTAAAAAGTATTAGAAACGGTGCGGGATTCTTTGCGTTTAGTCCAAAGTTTAGAGGTGGGGCTGATGTAGCGGTTGGTGTGAAATAGAAAATTAATGCTATTAAATAAAAATGAACAAAGAAGGATCGACTCTAGAGCAAATAGTACAACAAGAAACGCACGAACAATCCAGAGAAAGACTTCAAGAAATTGAAACGAGAACTCTGTTTGAAATAAGAGAAGGTGAATATCCATCTTTTCAAGAAGTAACGATTTCACCAAGCCAAGGGAAAGTCTCATTTGTTGATGTCAACAGAGATGATTTCCAAAGAGTTGTCGTATTTAATGGTCAGGAAGTTGAAGTTGGGGAAGAATTTTTTGATATCAAACAGTTTAATTGGGGTGGTATTGATGATTCATATATTTACTTAGGGTCTCGACGTCATCCTGAAATGCCGCTGCTCAACAATAGTCTCCGAGATAGGCGTGATAATCCCTTACCATACGATGTTCTCGTATTAAATAATGAGAACTGGGCAGAAGGATTTTTACTTGAGAAGCCAACCATTAGACCGGATTCAGACAGTTTTGCTTATTCAGAAAGTATATACGAAAGGTCTCGTAAAAGATCCTTTGCTGTAATTGATGAAATGAATACAAGAGAATACGATAACTCAACGGAAGAAATAACTTCTCTTATGTATTCCGGAGATTCAAAAAAAGCTGCGTATATAAGTAGAAGACAAAGATTCAATGACACATTTTTAACCACGATTGATCTTGAAAAGGAAATACCAAAAGGAATCAAACATCAAATAAATGGAGCAACGGAAGCGGTTTTTGCAAATAACAATCAAGATATTTTTTCTTTATCACATCACACGGTAAACAAAAATAATGAAAGAGTTTATGTAACTCCAAACATAGATGATAGAAGAGGGTGGAAATACAAAAAGCTTGCCGTTGCTCCGGATTCAGAGCAGCTTGCGTATATCAAAGAGGGAAATGATGCGTTAACAATGAAAGATCCTTGGAGAGGAAATAAAAGAGAAGGCAAAAGAAGAGCCTATCACGATCTCATGACATTTATTATTGATGATTTTGAATTCAAAGATTCATTTGTAAATTTGGAAGAAATAACATGGGCTCCAAATTCAGAATATGTTGTAGCAAAGTCAACATTACAGATGTTTGATGTAAAACATTTTAGGGGTGACAAAACCGGTCATGAAGAAATTGAAAAAAAAGTGAGTGCTATTAAATTTAGGAAAATAGGAGAGGAAGAAGAGCTTTTGCCCGGCAAGACGTATGATGATCTTTGTTGCATTGCAGTCTCTTCTTCGTCGGAACACTTGGCATATTTCGCTTATGAAGGTACTGATATTATTCTTGTTTTTGATGATTTAGAGATTCCGCTTGATTTAAAAAAGGATGCTGATCCGGAAAAAAACAAGCCGCTTTCTATGAAATTTGAAGAAAAAGAGGAGGATGAAGGAAAAACGGAATATCTTGAAATTGCCTACAAGAAAGGGAGAGAGATCATTAAAAAGAAATTCAAAATCAAAATGACAAAACAAGAACAAAATGCTGTTGAAGAATGGCAAACAGAGTTGGAAGAAGGATTATTTTCTTGAAATATATACTGATAATTTCACCATCCTATTTTAGTTAGCCAGGGGAATTGAGGAAAGAATCGAGGAGTATTCTAAAATCGCCATCATCGATACTGGAGACCGAGAGTGGAGCAGATGTTACGGTTGTAACGCCAAAATGATACTGTCCTAGTATACCAAAGTAGAAATGTCCTACCCGGGTAGCTTCTGCCGGTACATACGTTAGATTAATAGGTGAGGTACTCACTGATAATCTAATGTAAAAAA
>Ga0180007_10007548_pt1 | contig 10246 bp, 11 predicted proteins | sample MM_PC_MetaG_FD_121122 | JGI IMG/M metagenome (GOLD analysis project Ga0180007, IMG submission 121122) | Groundwater microbial communities from the Aspo Hard Rock Laboratory (HRL) deep subsurface site, Sweden - MM_PC_MetaG | ecosystem: Environmental > Aquatic > Deep subsurface > Groundwater...
CCTGATTTTATACGTATAAAATAGGAAATACCTAATTCTTTTTCTTTAGGATTTCTATGGTGTAGGTCATAAATATCTAAAATATCTGATTTAATTCCACACACGGAACAAGAGCCACCAAATAAGTTAACTATCTTTATTTTATTATCCTTACAAAAGCCCCTCACCATACTATTATGTTTATTCATACACTTAATACAACGAACGTGACTTGAACCATTTAATTTACTTCCACAGAATATACATTCTCCATCCGATTTTCTCCTTTGATGCATTTTTTTATTTCTTTCTGTGCTCGTGTTTTCCATTACAAAATTCCCTCATCACGATTTAAACTCTGGGGCTGGAATTGATGTATAATATTCGGTTGCTGGACTTCGTGAAAAATCCTGTCTGATTTAGCTATTTGATACTGTGTCTCTAATGCAGTTGCTTTAGCGAATTGCCTTTTATACTTCCAAGCGTCCGCTTGAGCACCCAATTCAATTATATCTTCAACATCTTCTATAATAGGATAGTCATAATCTTGTGATAAAGGCGTAACCCTTCTTTTAGTTCTTAATTCCATTGTCGCCCCAGCTGTCGGCGTGGGGTGTATATTCAAAATCTTATATCTTGATACGAGGGTTTCGGGAGATAATTCAGCAACTATAGACGTCCCGTCATTATCATACATTGTTATTTTACCAACTGTAGCCGCAGATTTAGATACACTTAAAATATTAGTATAGGAATTACTTGCTGTTACTGCGGTTGTTCCATTTAGGGTCAAACTTTCATAGACCTCTCCGCCAGTAGAAGTAATACCTCGGACAAAAATAGTGGGTGTAGTATCGCTTGATGAGGAACTCTTAACTATAATAGCCTCTGCCGAACCTGGTTGAGAAGCTACGGGTTCACTTTTTAGATAACAAACTTCAGGAGTTCCGGTGGTATCTAAGTCATCATAATAGTTTGTCAAAAAGTCTTGCTCAGTAATGACTTCAAGATAGCTTTCATTAGTCCTGTCTTTAATAAAAATTACCCTATCCGTATTCTCATCTAAAGCATAGGCTGAAGTAGCCGCAGAGGTAGCAAAAGACTGGCTATGATATAACTGTTCCCAATCATAAGAATGAATTATATCCCTGTATCTATTATTAACCCAAGTCCCGATTATTGTATTAAACGGAGAACTTGTATCTTGGACGTTAGTCCCCACCGAATTTTTCATAACACTAAACGACTTCATACTTACTCCTAATTTTTAACTGCTAAAGTTCTGAAAACTTCTGACGCTGGATTTCCTTTTAATGCCTTTAAAGGTTTCAACCAATTACTTTTACATACTTTTAACGCATCTCTAACTACTTCAAGGGTATAGGCTATTTCTCTTTCCCCGTGTGAATATGATATAAAGTTAGCCCACCCAAAAAACACTCCCCTTTGAATACATTCCTGCCAAAACAACGACTTATGCTCTCCACTTGGGAACATAAATACTGTTCTGTTTGGGTATCCTTTACACTCTGTTTCTAAGTTTAATGACTTTGCTATCTCGTTATAACCGTCTTTTAGATACTGACCGAAGTATTGAATATTATCAAGGACAGCTTCGTTCTCTAAAACCCTTATTGTTTCTAATGCCCCAACGATACCAAGTAAATCACCACCGAAAGTAGAAGAAACAAAACAATCACCTTCCAACTCCTTCATATACTTTTTCTTTCCGCACACTACGGAAATAGGTATCCCATTAGCCATATCCTTACCAAAAGTAGCAAGGTCAGGGGTTACCTTAAAGAACTTTTGAGAAGAATAACCTGGAAATCTAAAGCCTGTCACAACCTCATCAAATATCAAAAGAGCACCATTCTTATGACACATCTCTTTGACTGCTTCGAGGAAACCTTCTTTTGGTTCGTCAAAGATACAGGTTTCCATAATCACAGCGGCTATCGTGTTATAATTAAGGTCAAAGTGTGCCTTGAAACTATCTATGTTATTGTATTCGGCTTTTAATACTAACCTTTTATAACACTCTGGTATCCCCTTGTTTTTGGGGGTAGATACTGTATACCAGTCGTGCCAACCGTGATAACCGCATACTATAATTTGTTCTCTGCCAGTATAAGAACGAGCAACCTTTACCGCCGCTGATGTCGCCTCGCTACCTGTCTTTAAAAATCTGGACATTTCAGCACAGGGTATTATTTGCTTGAGTTTGCGTGCTAACTGCGTTTCTAATATAGACGGGCAAATAAATAATGTCCCGTTTTCAAGCCTTTTCTTAAGAGCGTTAATAACCTGCGGATAAGCGTGTCCTAATAATATCGCACCTAAACCTAACGGGTAATCAATAAATACATTACCCTCATTGTCTCCCACATAACAACCTGAACCCTTTTCCAAATAAATAGGATAAACGCCCTCTACAAATTTGTTGGGCATCTTACTAAGAGTTTGAACGCCAAGGGGTATTACTTTAACCGATTTTTTGAAGTCTTTCTTTGATTGCCTCGATGTCAAGAAATTCTGAGTTACTATCTGAGGAATAATTCGGTCTGCCATTACAGCTGACTCCTTTCGGTTTCAAGTATTCCCAATGCGGTTCTTGTGGAAGAATAATAAACTTATCGGTTGTGTCTAAAGTGTGTTTCATTTCGTCTGATAATATTAAGGTTTCGTGGACTTTGTCCCCCACCCTGTCCCCGCTTATACTGAAATCATTATTGGTAAACATAGCGTGGAATAAATCCTTAATCCTTATAGAAGGAAGTTTAGGAACGAATATCTCACCGCCCGAAACATAATCCATAGTTTCTAATGTTTCAGTAGCGAAATTAACCACCTCTTTCATATCAAACCAAAAGCGTGTAGCATTAACATTGTTAATGACTATGGGTATCTTCTTAGCCGCCAAGTCTTTCCAGATAGGGATTACCGAACCCTTACTACCTGCCACATTACCATACCTGACACAACAAAATTTAGTCTTTCCTTTGCCACGATAGTTGTTGGCATTAATGATAAGTTTTTCCATACACATCTTTGTTGCACCATAAAGATTAAGTGGGGCTACAGCCTTATCGCTTGATACTGCCAATACCTTTTCAACGCCTGCGTCAATGGCACAGTCAACTACGTTCATTGAACCTATGATATTGGTCTTGACTGTTTCAAATGGGTTGTATTCACAAGATTGGACTCTTTTAAGGGCTGCTGCGTGGATAACTATGTCAACCCCTGTCATAGCCCGTTTTAGGCGGTCTTTATCCCTTACATCTCCTATAAAACCGTCTAATATCCCGCCATAATACTCGTCGTTGATTAAATCTGCTTGTTTATGTTCATCACGAGAGTATATTCTTATTCGTTTTGGGGCGTGGGTTTTTAGAAAGTGCCTAATGAAGTTCGACCCAAATGACCCCGTCCCACCAGTTACTAATAAGACTTTATTTGTGAAGTCCATGCCATCTCCTCGCCTTTTCAAGGTCTTTTGCCGTATCTACTGAGAGTTTAGTTTTTCTTATCATATATGGGGTAACGTGTTCCCTATCGTAAGGGTCAGTTGCTTTTTTCCACGCTTCCTCTAACATTTTAAATGAAAACACTTCAACGTCTAAACCGTCAATAGGAGCAAACCTTGCAAAACCGTAATCGGTTCTTAAGAAAAACTCTATGGCTTCATCAATAACATCAGGGTCTATAAATGGACAGTCGGAAGTTATGCGGACTATTACATCCCCAGAGAACTCCTTAGCACACTTATAGTATCTATCCAGCACGTCATTTTCACTGCCTATAAATCTATGAGCATTGAAGTTTTCGGGTATATAGTGTGGTGACGCAACTACTACATCATCAACCCATAATGCCATTCTTACCCCGTCTATACAATGCTGAAGCATAGACTTATCACCTATTTTCTTTAGTATCTTCTTCGGTAACCTGGTATTAGTTAGCCTTGCTTGAATTATTGCCAATATTTTCAAGGACTTTTCTCGTGACATACGCAGCCTCCTTTATGTTATTTTGTGGCTCAACACCCTGTTCTAAACAAGAGATAAAATATTCTACCTCTTTCTTATACATCAGGTTGGTTGGTTGTATCTTATATGTGATTACCTCGTGAGGTAAGTATAAAGACAGTTCCTTATGATAATTTTTCATAAGATAATCACAATGGATACTTCCAGATACGCCACTTTCAAACATAATTGAGGTTTCAGCTATGTCCTCTTTTTTAATCTCTAAGTCCGATACTTTATTAACTACCGTTTTTATTTCTTTAAACTTTCCAAAGAGCCAATACATATAGTCGTATGAATGAATATCGTCAAGGACTATACCGCCATACTCGGAAGCCGAGTAGGACTTTCTATAATCTGTTTTTCTCCAAAAGGGTAGGAAATACCCAGCCTCTGCCCTGGCGAATATAACTTTTCCTGTGTCCGCCACCGTCTTGGCTTTCAGTAATGACGGGTGAAATCTATTGTTACAACCCACCATAGAGGGAACTTTATACTTACCTAACAATTTGTCTATTTTATCAAGTTCTGTTAGGCAATAAGTAAGTGGTTTCTCTATGAATACTGGAATACCGTGTCTAATAAACTCTGTTGCTTGTTCCACGTGGAACTGTGTAGGGGTGCAGATAAAAGCACACTCTACATCAAACCTTAATGGGTCGCCTATGTCAGCAGTAAATACTTCGTGCTTTAAAGACTTTAGGTTATCGTAATGACGCTTACCAATACTACCTAATCCGACTATAAATATCCTCATAAAATTTTGCCAGTCCTACCACGTTCTTTTCAAGGTTATAATCCTGATAATTCTTCTCAAAAGCATTATCAGCGATTTCTTTTCTTAACTTCTCATTCTCTATCAACAGGCTTATTTTTTCTACAAACGCATCTTCGTCTTTAGCCAGAAAACCTGTTTTTCCGTCTTCTACGCAAGAATAAGGCGGTAAGTCAGAACATACCGACGGAACACCTAAAGACGCATACTCACTCCATTTAAGTGCCGATTTACACCTGTTAAAGTCATCATCAACTATAGGGCATATCCCTATGTCTAAATTAAGTGCCGCCACCTTTATGGGATAGACAGATAGGTCTATGAAAGGATGATATTCAACCTCTTCTTTGGTAAATACTCTGCATAATTCCCTTATATCCCCCTGGAGCACGAATTTTATCTTGTTGTTGTATTTAGCAAACAACTTCTTAAATATATTTCTTACTATCCATAACTCACTTAAATGGCTTGCGGAAGCAAACCAACCTATTCTTATTTGACCAGTGTCTACTTTTGGGAATGGTTTAAATAACTTAAAATCTACCGAGTTGGGGAATATCCCCACCTTATGTTCTATACCTGGATTTTCTTCCAGATAACAGTCCTTTAAAAACTGGTTTGTAACGGTTATTCCGTCAGCTATCTTTATTATGTCCCTCTGAGAACGATAACGACAATAGTTGTCTTTTATGCTAAAACCGTGTTTTCCGTCTTCCCATAACCACTGTTCTACTCCCTCAACATCTTTAATCTTTACATCCCTTAATCCCAGCGTCTTATAGGCAGGATTAAAAGGAGAGCACGAATAGACAAGGTCATCGTAATCTACTACGACAACCTTGCCCATCCGTTGATACTGCATTATTAATGCCACAGCGTCTGCCCCACAGGGAGACTGTGACACTATAAAATCAGACCACTCTAACATTCCTCCCACGTCATCACGAGCAACTGCGTATTGTGAAAATATCCTGACATCAGCCAAGCCAAGTTTTTCCATCATTCTTGCTGGCTGTCTTGACCTCCACCAACTACAACCACTGTGATTCACTGAGAAGAATATTTTGAGCATTATCCCACCAATTTGTAAAGTATTGTTATACCATCATTGTCTGGATTCCCTGATACTGTATGTTGACCGCTTAAGCGATAACAAAGTTGTCCGCTAATTAAAGAGTCAAATATATATTTTCCTCGTCCACCCATATATATCTTGGTTATTGCCGATGCCGAAGTATCAGGCAAACCAGGGCAGGCACTATCAGTGTCCGCTTGGTCAGCAAGAACTAAATATGAGCCAGAGGCACCAGTATTTGTAATTAATACAGCGTGTAAATAACACGAAGCATCAACTGCTACTCCAGAACCCGTAGAAGATGGTAAATACGCATAGTCATAAATTGGCAGAGTTTCCACAGCTCTGTTAGTTGTTACGCTAACAATCTGGGAACGTTTTAATTCATCTGCAATCATTAACCTTGAAGGCATATTTATCTCCTGTTAGGCTGGTTGGTAAGTAATGGTAATGCCGTCGCAATTTTGGGTAGCCTGATAAGCAATCAAGTTAGTCCCTAAATAAGCATCAAGAATATACGTTCCTCTTATTCCTGTTCCTATACGGCAAACAGTTGATGCTGTGGTTACTGATAACCCACTCGCACAAGCAGCCGTTAAAGTTGCAGCCATAGTCCCGATACAAAGCACGCCATTGGCAGCCGTTGAGGTGTTAGTAATTGATACTGAATGCAAAATAACTGGAACTTGGGCTACAGATGTAGACCCTACTGCTGAGTTTAAATAAGCATAAGTATATAAAGACGCTACTTCCAATGCACCGCTTGGTAACACATCTGCAGTGTAGGAATCGTTTACTTCATCAGCTATAAAAAATTTAGCCATTGTTCACTACTCCTTTGATTACATTAACTATGTTTTCGACAGGCTCGCCCTCTCCATTCCAAAATTCATCTTTGACTACCCTTTCTCTTTCTTCTTCAAGGGCTTCAGGATGGGCGAGTTCTTCATCTATTGTTTTTTCTATTTCAGACAGTTGAACCCGTCTTACCGATTTTGTCTTAACCATATCCACAGTAGAATAATCTATACCGCCTAATTCTCTATATTGAAATCCTTCAACCATCACACAGGGAGTTCCCATTGCCATCGCCAGCAACTGGAAAGTCCCTTCCTCTATCCCAACCACGCAGTCAGTAACACTCAACAGTTCCATACTATCTGCAACGTGAGTTATATTAGCCTGCAAGGTCTGGACTACATCACCCATATAAAGGCGTTTATCGTGTAGATATGTTATTTTTGCAATTAAACGCCAGTCTTTGTTGAAATTATAATACGGGACAGAGCCTTCGGTTGCGGATGTTTCTTCCACTTCCCAAGCGTTCCAAGCCTCTCTTAATTTGTCATAACACTTCATCAACTTTTCGGTTGATTTTCCTAATTCTATCTGTTTAAGTTTCCAGTAGGTTTTGATATTATCTGGCTCTTCGTGGGTAGTGATTATAGGGACGAACACTATGTTTTTACCATTATGTTCTTTTTTTGGTTTTAAGAACCTTGTCAACGGAGAACCTGTAACTACCGCCCTATCGCCATAACCTGCCCTTATCAGTCTCTGCCTGTCCCTTTCACCCCAACAGCAGAATTTATCCGCTATCATTGGAAAGTTATTAGGCGGTAAGTAGTCGTTTGAAGCAGCCCTACCGTGCTGGACAACCACCACAGGTTTGTGCATATAAATCTTATTAATAACGCATAACTCTTGTAAATAAGCCCTTACATCCTGCCAAAGAACAATACAATCACAATCTCTTGCGTCATCAACTATTTCAAATTCTTCCCTTGTCTTAATAGAGGACATTACGTTATTGTAATCCTGCAAGTATATTTTAATTTTTTCCATCTGCTCCCTTTGCCTTTGACAAACTATTCCATTCTTCCCTTAAGACTGCTATCATCTGGCTATCCCAGTAGCGACCATTCTTAAAACAATTCTGTTTGAGAGTTCCTTCTGATTTAAAACCCAAATTCTTTAACCTGTTGAATACTGGGTTAAACTCAAAGCATATTGAATGAACCCTGTTTAAGTTAAGGTTAGCAAAAGCTATTACTAAAATCATCTCGTGGGCGAATACAGCAAGTTCAGGATTTACATCAGTAGTTAAAAAATGACTTACCTCGGCAGACCTTACTATCCAGTTAATGTTTTGTAGGGCTACGTATCCTATTTTCTGTTTGTTTATATAGACTATGTAAGCAAATGTCTTTTTAGGGAGAATCTGCTCGTTATACCAGATTTCCTGTTGTTCATAACTAAGAGGCATTGGCTGGTTGAAATTAATATACAACTGGGGGTTGTTCCTATTCTCCAATAACCACTTTAAATCTTCTCTTTCTATTGGTCTAAGGTGCATTCTCATAGCCCCTAATTCACTCACAATACCTCCCTGTATGCTTCTAACTGACGGATACTTTTAACAAGTAATTTCATTTCTGATGGTTCAAGAGAACAAATTTGGTCGCATCCTTCCAAAGAACGTGATACAGTAAAATGCTTTTCTATCACTTCAGCACCTAATCTTACCGCCTCTATACTCGCCCATATACCAGTAGTGTGGTCAGAGAAACCATAAGGCACTTTAAATATCTCTGCCATTTTTGTCATACGACCAAAGTTCAAATCTTTTACCTTGGTAGGATAGTCAGTCTTACAATACATAAGAGTGATAAGGTTATCACTTAGTATGTTTAAGGAAGCCCTTACAGTATTAGTATCAGCGTTGCCAGTTGAGAATATCACAGGTTTCTTGGTCTTGGCTATAGCTTCCATTAACTTATGGTCAGCTACTGACCTTGAGGCTACCTTGTATCGTTTAACACCTATATCTTCCAAAAGAGCAACTGCTTCTTCATCAAAAGGTGTAGCAAACCATTCAATAGGTGAGTAATCTGCTAATACCCTGAAGTTCTTATAAGAGAACCAACCCCTCTCACTGTCCTTATATGACTTAACTGTCCTATCCCCATTATAAAGTCGGTCTGTGTCATAGACTTGGAACTTCACCGAGTCGCACCCACACGCACAAGCCAAATCAATCTGTTGTTTGGCTACATCTAAATTACCGCAGGCATTTATACCTGCTTCAGCTATAATGAAGGTTTTTTTCACAAGCCCTCCTAAGACTTTCACGTGCTATTATGTGTTGGGGATACCTCTCATATATCCTCTTAAAATCTCTTATCGCCCAATCTAAGTTACCGCCATTAAGATTAGGGTTGTTCTCAAAATTGATACGCTTGTTCGCAAAAGCGACTATATTCTCTATTTCATTAGCGGTGAAATCTTCCGTAGTTATATTAGCGTTAGCATAACCTATTTTATCCAAATCTACTTTTATTTGCTTTGATAATTCAGTTCCTGGTAGAGGATTTACTATCGAGAAACTTGACCAATCGGCTTTTAGTTCAGAAGCAAAGTCTATGGTTTTTTCTATATCTTCCTTTGTTTCGCCAGGGAAACCTATCATAAAGAACACTTTAGAGTATATTCCCATTTCCCTCATATTTTTGATTACTAACTTCGCCCATTTCAAGTCAACCTTTTTCCGTATCATTTTAAGGACTCTTTCACTACCCGATTCTATTGCTATCGTAAGGTCATTTCCACCACTTGCTTTGACCTTTTCAAGGAACTTCATATCAATAGAATTTACTTCCACTCCGTTAGGAATACACCAACTTAACTTTTTTGTTATCAATTCATCTAATATGTTATCTGAACGCTTACGGTCAGAAGTGAAGTTATCGTCTTGGATAAGTAGTTCCTCTAACCCATAATCTTTAATCAACCAATCTATTTCACTTAATACATTTTCTATACTGCGAACCCTATTTTTGTATCCGAATACATTGTGAGCAGAGCAGTAAATACACTGATTAGGGCAACCCCTTGAGGTGAATAATGTAAAAAATCTTTTGTTTCCTTCGAGACTCTGACTCATACCAAGTTCATAATACCTCTCTATATCTAACTTTTTATAATCTGGAAAAGGAATGGTGTCTAAGTCTTGTATGTAATCTTTTTTGGGGATTATGTATCCCTTATATCCTATACCTGTTATCTCATTAAAGCCTATATCTTCCTCGATAGCCCGAAGCAGTTTATATAGCGTTTCCTCACCTTCGCCCATAACTATATAATCGCTTACACTTAATGCCTCCTGAGGGGAGTTAGTGGGATAATTCCCACCCATAATTACCGTTGCCCCTAAACCTTTAGCTATCTGTGCTAATAGATGTGCTTGTTTGTGCCGTGCAGAACAGAAACAGGATATTCCTATTATGTCAGCGTGGTGTTGTTTTATTAATTTGACTATGTCAAATAACGAATAGCTACCTTTTGTTTTTAAGAGATGATAAATCTCCAAATCTAAATCTAACAACC
>Ga0180007_10007549_pt1 | contig 10245 bp, 6 predicted proteins | sample MM_PC_MetaG_FD_121122 | JGI IMG/M metagenome (GOLD analysis project Ga0180007, IMG submission 121122) | Groundwater microbial communities from the Aspo Hard Rock Laboratory (HRL) deep subsurface site, Sweden - MM_PC_MetaG | ecosystem: Environmental > Aquatic > Deep subsurface > Groundwater...
CACGGTCAGGGACACTCTGCCCTGTGAGCAAAACTTCACGGCATTGCCCAGCAAATTGAACAAAATCTGTCGCAAGCGCGTATCGTCGCCCACCACTCGCCCGGGCACGGACTGGCCGATGGCAAAATCGAGGGCGATCCTTTTGGCTTCGGCCATGGGCCTGAAATTGTCCCGCAGCAAATGCAGAGTCTGGTGCAGGGAAAATTCCTCCTTCTCGAATTCCATAACCCCGGCTTCCATCTTTGAAAAATCTAAGATGTCATTGATGATGGCCAGCAAGCCACGCCCCGTGACCAATGCCGTATCCACGAACTCGCGCTGTTCGCCGTCCAACTCCGTACTCTGGAGGAGCTGAAGCATACCGAAAATACCGTTTAAGGGCGTGCGCAATTCGTGACTCATATTGGCCAGGAAATAGTTCTTGTAGCGATTGGCCTGCTCGGCCTGTTCCTTGGCCCGCAGCATGGCGGCCTCCGCGCTTTTGCGCGCCGAGACGTCCGCCACCAAAGCCAGGTAATACCGCGCCCCACCCTGCGCATCGGAAATGGTGGTCGTGTAGACCTCCGCAGGCCGTAGCGTACCGTCCTTTCTCAGATAGCGCTTCTCGAAACGCACGACCTGGGCTGTCCCATCCTGCAATGCAACTAGGTTGCGCTGCTGGGCCGGTAAATCGTCAGCATGCGTCAAAGCAGAAAAGTTCATGCCCGCAAGTTCGTCCATGCTGTATCCCAGGATATCCGCAAAGGCCGAATTGACTTCCAGGATCGTCCCGCCAAGCGTTCCAAGACCGACCCCGATGGGCGCATTTTCAAAGACTTTGCGGAACAGTTCCCCTGCCTCGCGCTGGGCCTGTTCGGCCTCGCGCTGGGCGGTGATGTCGGTAAGCATGGCGAACGAACCGATGTACTGCCCCCCCTCTTCAAACATGGGGGAGGCTGAGACTAAGGCCCAGTGTTCCTGCCCGTCGGCGTCCACGAAACGTTGCTCGTGCTTCTCGCTGTTCCCGATCCGGTGCTGGGCAAGATAGTGAGACACCTGCGGCCTGTCTTCTGGAGGCAGCAGCTCGGAATAATGCCGTCCCATCAGCGCCCCGGGCGTAAGGCCGAACATCGTGCAAAGGACCTTGTTGGCGTAGGTCACCGTATGCTCGGCGTTGAGCATCAAAATGCCTTCGTTGGCCGTTTCCACCACGCGCCGGTAACGCTCCTCGCTCTTGCGAATGTCGGCCTCGGCCACCTTACGGTCCGTGATGTCCCGAATGGCCAAAACCCGGGCCATGCGCCCCCGGAACTGATACATTCGGCCCCGGATCTCCGCCGGGAACTGCGACCCGTCCCGACGCCGGCAGAGCAGTTCGAAGGCCTCCTCCCCCCCCGTCAGCATCTTGTGCCGGAGGGCATCGCCAGCCTCCGGAGCCACCAGAGTCGCCACCAGCTTGCCGCACATCCGGCCCGAGGTGCTTCCAAACATATTCTCAGCGGCCTGATTGACGTCCACCACGATGCCCCTTTCGCAGAGGACCACGGCTTCGAAGGCCGCACGCGACAACGCGCTGTGTTTGGCCTCGCTCTCAGCCAAGGCCTCCTCAGCCTGCCTGCGTTCGGTGACGTCCACAATGGCCCCTTCAATATAGGGCGGCGAGTCACAGTCCGGACGCACCAACCGCGCGGACTCGGAGCACCAGCGGGGGTTACCTTCGCAGTCACGGTAGCGAATCTCAACATGCTCCAACCGCCCGGTACGCAGCAGGCGATTCAGAAACAGCTCACGGTCTTCGAGTTCATAATAAAGCTGCGGGCCGACCAATTCCACCGCACGCGACATCTGCTCCACATCCGCATAGCCGAAGATACGCGCCATGGCCGGGTTGATGGCCAAAAGTCGACCATCCAGGGTGGTGCGATAAAGACCCTCTACCGCCTCCTCGCATCTCTCCCGATAGCGTCTCTCGCTTTCACGCAGGGCAACCTCGACCGCCTCGAGTTCGGAGATATCAGTGACGACCGACAGACGCTCCAAACGACCATTGCCCCAGGGGATGGCCTTGTCGCGGATAGCGTAGGTCTTGCCGGTGGCTTCGTTGACCAGCTTCCACGACACCGTTCCCGTTGACCGGCCTTGGGCATCCACCAAACGCGGGTTGCTGCAAAACGCACAGGGGGCGTTCTGGCCCGGTTGTATGATCTGCCAGCACTTTCGGCCTATGGCGTCCTCCCCGAATGCCTCCCTGCCGTAGCGATTAAGGTAAAGCAGTTCGTAGGTATGCCTGTCCGCCACGTAGATCAGGGCGTCCACCTCGTCCAGAATATGCCCTGACAAAGAGTCTTCTCCCGCCATGCTTACGCAGAAACGACCACTTTCAGCAGCCTGCCTCAAACACTCAGATGTGCTTGTATTCTTGCTCTTTCCCGGCACAGATTACCCCACGCGATTCCAACCCATAAAACGATCACGGGCCTTCACCAGCAAAAAGACAACTCCCAGACCCAAAAACCATTCAGAAAGAATCAGATCGTATCGGCAGGAACCGACAGCACCGCAACAACGAAGGCAGGACACGAAACGAAGGGCATATTCCTTTGTCTCCCGAGAAGACACCAAGATTAGTTCCATTACTAGACCATAGGCCCGCAAGGCCCGGAGTGCAAGGTAATGCGACCCGGTTTGCTGGACATTCCAGAAACGAGGCGCTATCTTTTATTCATGAAAAGGACCCTGATACTTCATGCCTTTCTTCCTTGCCTGTCCGGCATCGCCCTTGCCGACAGGGGGTGTCCATGTCCCTAACGGGCATCCCGTGGCCACCAGCGTCGCAGACTTCAGCGCCATGTGCCGCCAGGGCACAGTCAGACAGCGGACCGATGGAACTGCCGCTTCCCCTCTGTAAAAAAAAACCCACTATCAAACGCGGGGTTTCGGTGAAGATGGCCCTGAGCTCCTTGTTCAACACCGAACCACGTTGCGGCGTGCAAACCTCGCGCTCGTCCCAGCAGACCACCGCCTCCCGCGCCGCTTTCGGCAAGAACCTCGACGACTCCGTTCCACGATGACCCGCCCATGACCCACACTGAATCCTGGAAACCTCTGGCCTGGAACGGCGTGAGCGTCCGTGTACCCATGGGCTGGGACCCCGCCGAACTCCACGCCTACGCCCTGCGCGCCTCGGGCGACGAAGGTCCCGCGCTGGATCTCAAATGGCACAGGGTGGGCGACCGCTTCGCCCCTGAGCAACGCCTGGACCGCCTGGGCAAGGAACTGGGTTCGGGCAGCATCGTGGATGTGACGCCTCAGGCCCTGCCCCGTGGTTGGTCCCAGGTGGCCCCGACCCTGGCCGAACACGGCCTTGAAACCCTGCCCTATTCCTGGCACACGGCTACCGGAGCGCACGGCGCAGGAGCCGTGATTTTCAACCCCGGCACCGGCATCGCCGCTCTGGCCCGATTCGAATTTCGCCAACCGCAGGCCTCTGCCGACGCGGACACGGCCCTGACCATCCTTGAAACCTACCGCGACCACGGAACCGAAGCACTGGTGCCCTGGGCCGCCTTCGGTATCCGCGCGCTGGTCCCCGGCAGCCTTGAACTGCGCAGCTTTTCTTTCACTCCTGGCCACTTCCGGCTGTCCTTCGCCGGAGGCAAGGCCCACAGCGCCTGCGAATTGGTCCTGGACCGCCTGGGACCGGCAGACGTGTTGCTGGGCCGCAAGACCCTGGCCCAATACGCCGACGTCTTCTACGGGGCCATGGGCACACTGCCCGGATTCTTCGACGAGGCCGAAGACGGCCCGGACATGGCCCGGGGCGAGCTCATGGCCCCGGCTCCGCTCATGGCCCGCCTGTTGGGCAGGTCGTGCTTTCCGGCCCGCCAGGGGCGCATGTGGCGCGCCGGTATCGGGGCCATTCTGCTGGGAGCCTTCATACGCGCCCGTCGCGCCAAGAGCCTGGAACCCTTCGCCGCAATCTGTGACGCCTACACTCTGGCCCGGACATAACCTTCCGTCTGGCCGGAGAATGGCTGACGGGCACTTGGCCTCCTGCGGCTCAAAGGGCTATCACCCTTGAAAATACAAAGTTTTCGGGGTGTTGAGCCTCACGTCCACACGCAGCTCAACACCCCGAAAAATATATGTATTCTCAGGGGTCTCCCCCCTCAAAACACTGAAAAACAATTGCCCGTCAGTCACTGCGCCCCGGCGCGGCAGCGCCTACTGCCCGCTCAGGCAGTCGGTGCAGGCACCTGTCTCGTCCAGGGAATAGGCATCGCCCTGGGGGCTGGGGGCCTGGGTTTTGGCCTGCGTATCGTCCACCATATCCAAAACACGCTCCAGCGTTTCGCGGGGCATGGCACCTTCCACGGCCACGCCGTTGTAGAGGTACACCGGAACCCCCCTAAAGCCCCAGCCAAGGAACTCCCGGGCGTCCTCGCGGATCGTGGCCTTGACGGCCTCGCTTTCCATATCCTGGCCCAGGCGCTGAGCGTCGATGCCCACCAGGGTCGAGGCCAAGGAGAGATAGGCCATCTTAGGGTCCGGACTCTGGCCGAGAGTGCTTTGGGCCTCAAAGGCCTTGGCGTAGAATTCCCAGGCCAGAGCAGGGCTCTGCAAGGCCACGGACTCGAAGACCCGCGCCGCGTATTCCCCGACCTCGGACATGGGCGCATGCTTGGCGAAATAGCGGATGCGGCCGGGATACTGCTCAATAAGCGACTTGACCATGACGGCCCCGCGCGCGCAGTAGCCGCACTGGAAGTCGGTGTAGCCAACGATGGTCACCGGGGCCCCGTCTGCACCGAGCATAGGCCGGTTGTCGTCGATGGCGGGCTCAAACGGGGTGCCCAACTGCTCCTGCCACTTGTCGAACATGGCCTGTTCGCGGCGCTCTTGGGCTCCCTGCTCCACCATGTGCAGCAACGTGACTTTGTCCGAATCAAGGGCGTCCATGACGAGCGCAGGATCTTCGCGCACGGCCTCGCGGATGCGATCCTTGAGCATCGCGTCGGTGATGATGATGCCGCAACCGGACAGCAGCAAGACGGTGGCCAGGGCCAGAGGAACGAATCTGCGCATGGGGAAAGCTCTCCTTGTGGTTACCGGGCAAGCGCCAAGGGTGACTTGTGTACCTTCGTCCCCGGCAGGACGCAAGCCCCGGGGCCAGCGGTGCGATTCGGGGTTAAATTATCCCGTGCAGCGGCCCGCCCGGCGCTCCCAGTGCGTCAACGCGGCGTTCCACCTCCGCGTCAGGCTCCAGAGCCGGGGCGTGGTAGGTCTTCAGCCGCCCGTCCAGGACCAACGGCCCCGTGCAGCCCCAGTGCTTGCAGTTGGTGAACGCGCCTGCGCCGTAGGCATCGGTGGCCGGGTCCGAGCGGGTGAAGGCGACCCACAGGAAATTATGCCAGTCCTTGGCGCTGAACCGAGCGTCGTCCACGCAGACCACCAAGGGGATGCCTTCCAAGCCACCGGATTTTTCCAGGGCGTTGGCCAGCCGGACCATGAGCGGGTCGTGCTCGTCGCGCCCGCGCTTGTGGGCCGGGCCGCGCAGCACCAGGATGCCCGGGGCGAGCATCTGCGGATCGCCGAAGCCGGGGGGCAGGGAGAGGTCTGCCGGGAAGGATGAGGCCAGAGTCCGGCGTTTGGGCCCACAAGAAGCCCAGACCAGTTTGGAGCCCTGGTTCAGGCTGATGCCCGAATAGTCCAGGGTGTCCATGGTGGTGCGGGTGATGAAATTCAGATCGCGCGACAGGTCCACGCGCTCCAACATGTGGCGGATGAAATCAGGGATGTTGTGCGCCCTGAGCTGCGCATCGTCCTCGCGGGCCGCGATAAGCACATACTTGGAGAGCGAGGTTTGAGTGGAGCCGAGCAACGACATCGCACCGGTTATCAACTCCTGGGGCGTGCGCTCCTCGGCGTAGGGCACGTAGCGCTCGCTTCCCACGGCCAACAACAGCGGATGCACCCCGGCGGCGTCCACGGCATGGACCTCGTGAATGCCCGAAAACACAGTGGGCACCAACTCGGCGGTCAGCTCGTGGATGAACGCGCCGAACATGGTGTCCTCCTGCGGGGGGCGGCCCACGGTGGTGAAGGGCCACACCGCGTCCGGGCGGTGGTACACGGCGTCCACCTCCAGCACCGGGAAGTCGTGCGTCAGGCTGTAGTAGCCAAGATGGTCGCCGAAGGGGCCTTCGGGCTTGCCGGTGCCGGGGACGATATGGCCTGCGATGCAGAAATCTGCCTGGGCAGGCACTGGCAGCCCATCCGCGCGGCGGATCATCGGCATGCGGTGCCCGCCCAGCGCCCCGGCGAAAAACACTTCGGGCATGCCGTCGGGCAGGGGCATCACCGCAGCCAGGGTCATGGCTGGCGCACCGCCCACAAACACGTTGACCGGCAGTCGCTCGCCGCGAGCCAGGGCCTCGGCGTGGTGGTGCCCCAGACCCCGGTGGATCTGGTAATGCAGCCCCACTTCCCTGTCCTTCACAAATTCGTTGCCCGAAAGCTGCACACGATACATGCCCAGGTTCGAGCCTCCATAGCCAGGCTTGGACGGACTTTCGGAATAGACCTGTGGCAGGGTGACGTAAGCCCCCCCGTCCATGGGCCAGGATCGCAGTTGCGGCAGGTCCGAGACTGCCGCGCGATGGGCCAGGGCCGGGCCGCTGGACACGGTTCTGGGCAGCGCATGCATCAGGGCCAGGGGAACCTTTGCATAATGCCAGGGACGCTTCAGCGCCGCCAGGGGGTTCACTTTAAGGGCGAACAGACGTTCCAGAATCGGCAAGGTGTCGCGGAAAATGAACCGCAGCCGGTCCATGGTGCCATATATGTTGGCCGCCATAGGAAACCGGCAGCCGCGCACGTTCTCGAACAGCAACGCCGGTCCACCCGCAGCGAAAACGCGACGCTGCACCGCGCCGATCTCAATGTCCGCGTCAAGCTCTGCGCCGATGCGCACGAGTTGCCCGTTTTTCTCCAGGTCCTGCAAGCAGTCCTGCATATTGCGATAGCCCATTGCGCCTGTCCTTCCGCTTTGGTATATATGTACTCTAAAATAGAAATGTGCCTCAGCCCGCACGGCTTTGGCAAGGGCCGATACCCGGCCAGCAAACTACCCAAACCACCTGGAGAAAAATCATGGTCCGCACCATTGCTCTCTGCCTGGCCCTCGTCATCGCCCTGGCCTTTATCAGCGCCCCGATCATGGCCGCCGATCTCGCCAAGGGTGAAGCCATCGCCCAAGGTTGCAAATGCCACGGCACACAGTTCCACGGCGAAGAGGCCGACGAAATAGTCAAAAATCTCATGGCCTTCAAGGAAGGCAAACGCTTCAACAAAATCATGCAGAAAAAGGCCGAAGCCTTGTCCGCCGAGGACATGCAAGACGTTGCCGCTTGGTTCGCCAGCCAAGCCAAGTAACCACCCAAGGGGTTCGCAACACAAAAAAGTCCGGGGCATTTCGCTCCGGACTTTTGTTTAGGACATTCGGGGCTGCAGGCATGTGGGTCGAAGGCCGCGCTAGGGGGCTGGTGTACCTTGCCCGCCTTGGTCCCCCGACGCAGGAGGAGCCTGCTCCTGGTCGTCCGGGAGCACTTCGGGCCTCGGTTCACCCGGAGCGATGCGCACCACGGGGGCCTGGGATTGAATCAAGGGTTGGGTCACGGCCTTGGCCAAAGCACCCCACCCGGTCATGACGATAAGCGGCACACTGCGCCCGCCCAGATGCCGGAAAGCCGCGTGGTTGCGCGCCACGCGCAGCCGGTAGCCCCAATACTCCCACAGCCCGCGCTCCACTGGCTCAAAGTCGGGACGCACCGCCTGGACAAAGGCCTCGCGAAATGGCTGCCCGGCTTCAAGGGCCTTGTGCAGGGCAATAATCCGCTCCACGTCTCCGGAAGCCTCGGACACCGGGATAAAGGCAACATCCTGAGGAATGGCCGCCGAGAGGTCGAACAATGCATGGCGGCAATGTGGGCAACTTGTGGAGAAATAGACGCGCGTTCGCGCCGTGGCATCACCGTAGACAGCCCAGCCCCCATCATCGGTAGCCAGGGCCAGAAGGTTGGGGGACAGTGCGGCAAGCCACAGCAGCGGAAGCAGCGCCCAGACGCCACCGCAAGCGCCCACGGCCCGGCGCAGGCAGAGCCAGGCCGCAAAGAACCCGACCCCGGCGATAAGGCAATTGCCACAGGGAGCCAGCAGCGCCATGGCACACAGCAATGCCGTGTCCGCCACAAGAGCCGCGCCAGCCAGCACCAACGCCGCCGCAGGCGAAGCCAGGGCCATGGCTGCCATGAGTGCGAATCCGCCAGCGCCCCACCACCACAGCGACAGGCCCAACACGGTCCATTCGTGATACAGGTCGCAACCGGAACTCACGCAGATACGCTCGGCGAACCCCAGGGCGGCCAGTGCGCAAAAGACGGCCCCGGCCACGGAGAAAATAACCGCCAACCGCCTCGCCATACCGCCCGATTTCATTTTGCTCAAGCCCACACGCCCCTCACTTGTTGCAACGGACAAGTCCAAACGCCTGCCCATGTTCTTCCTTGGTCGCAGGGCATGCCGGTGCTTGTCAAGCTACGCTGCAGGCAGGCCGACTGCCCGGCACAAATACGCACACAAGAAACAGAAGCCATGCTATTTTTTTATGATGGCTCGCACCGGACCGAGCTTTTTTGTTTGTCGAATCGGTGCGGCCTTCTGGCCCTGCGTGGCCGGTGTCGGGGCACCTTGCGTAGCAGTGCCTGCCTCCTGCCGCGGGGTGGACGGCGGAGACTCGGGATCGTTGGACAACAGGGCCAGGGACGGTCCTGGTGCAAGCAGCGCCGCACACAACAGGGCGGCAGACAGCAGCATGATAAGGCGACTCATAATACGGCTCCTCAATCCACAAGGGGCATCGGCGTGTTGGAATACAGCAAAAACCCTAGGGCTAGGTCGTCGAAGGTGACAGCGTTGTTGAAACGGTCCTGGGAAATAAGCCTGCCGTAGGCGTGCAGCCCGGCCTCAGGTCTGTTGCTGGGCCAGTTATTGGGGTCGGCGGGCCACACGGCGCTGTTGGGCGTCGTGAATTCGCGGGTACGGATGGTGCCACCGTCGGACAGAACACGGATGTCCGCCGCGGGCAGGGCCGCGATGGCCGTGGTGTTGATGGCGTCCCACTTGCATTGGCGCAGGGCACCGGCAATCGCGTAGGTGGGCGCATCTTGGATGAAGGAAAAGAAATCGTTGGTCACTGTCCAGTCGCCGATGGTCAGGGCCGGGAAAACGGGGTAGGCGTGGGTACGGGTGTTGTCCCATTCCGGAAGATACCGCGCCCGCCCGCGCTCACCGTTTCCAGCGATGATGTTGTAGGCCAGCGTATCCGGAGTCCGAGCCACCAGGGCCGGGACCTGGGAGGAGGCATCGCCGTAGAATACCTTGAAGCGGTTGACTTTGACGCCGTTGACGAACTGTTCCTCGGCGCGCACCAGCAGGGTCGTATTGTCGGAGATGATGCGCCCGTCGCCGTCCCACTGCTTGGGGTACACGCCCCTGTCGCCTGTTACAGTGGAGGAGTTCCAGGGGCTGTAGGCCAATTGCTTATACGCCAGCCATGTACTGGTGCCGCCCTGGCGTCGCCAGAAGACCAAGAGCACCTTATCCGTCTCGCTGATGTCCAGGGGACGTTGCCACTCATCCTCGGGCCTGGTGTCCCAGTCCTCAGTCACTGTGCCCTGGCCGGGGGGCTTGAAGCCGTCGGGCATGTAGTCGCCACTAATCCCGTTGGGCCGCGGACCGCTGGCGTAGTATTTCATAAACGAGACGCCGTAGAAATTGTATTCATCCGTCGTACCGGTCTCCTGCAGGCGCAGGCAAAGGCCGAAGGTGGAGAACGGCAGCTTCCAGCCCGTGGCGATCTTGGTCTGGACGTCGTAGGACAGGCGGGTGTCCTGCTTCCAGCGCCACTTGAAGAGGTCGTCCTTGTTCAGGCGCAGCACGTGGCCCCAGTCGTGATTGCCATTGTTCTCCACTATGCTGTGGATGGCGGCGTAAGCGACGTGGGTGCCTTGGGACGATGTGTAGGATTGAATGTCCACCACCTTGGTCCGCCGCCCGGGTCTGTCTTCGTTAATGTAGACATCGGCCTGTTCGAAAGCCGAGAGGTCGTCCATAGTCGTTTCGATGACCTTGCTCGGGTCGTTGACGCGATCCACGGGGTCCAAGGCGCTGGAGTCGGACTTGGGCGCGTCGTAGTGGACCAGGGTC
>Ga0180007_10007550_pt1 | contig 10244 bp, 9 predicted proteins | sample MM_PC_MetaG_FD_121122 | JGI IMG/M metagenome (GOLD analysis project Ga0180007, IMG submission 121122) | Groundwater microbial communities from the Aspo Hard Rock Laboratory (HRL) deep subsurface site, Sweden - MM_PC_MetaG | ecosystem: Environmental > Aquatic > Deep subsurface > Groundwater...
CGACTGCCTGGCTCGAGGCGGGCGAGTCCATGAAGGCCAAGGTCATCGCCCAGCGTGCGGTGACCGATGCGCCGGACAATCCTGCCGGTTGGCGGGCCAAGGGACGCATCGCCGAGTATGAAAAGCGCACGCGCGACGCCCTGGCGGCCTACGAAAAAGCCTATGCGCTGGATCCCACCCAGAATGATCTCGCCGCCAGGATCGGCCAGATCTATCTGATCCTCGGCGACAGCCGCTCGGCCCGCAAGTTCATGGGGGCGGTGGCCAGCGATCCCAACACGCCGACCGAGCTGCTCTACAACTATGCCCTCAGCCTGCAGCGGGAAGACGAATTTTCCATGTCCATCACCCCGTTGCGCAAGGCTGTCGCCCGGGAACCGGGAATGGCCAGGGCTTGGCGCGCGCTCGGGGCGGCCCTGCGGAGGACCGACCAGTACGGCGAAGCCGCTGAAGCCTTCGATCGGGCCATGGTCCTGGAGCCCGATGCCCGCGTCGCATTCCAGGCGGGATTCAGCCATGCCAAGGCTGGTCAGCACGACCAGGCCGTCCAGGCCTACGAGGCTGCGGTCGAGTTGGACCCAACCCACGAAAAAGCTTGGTACAACCTGATCCTGACCCTCATGGAACTGAAGGACTACGAAAAGGCTCTTGCCGCCCTTGAAGTCCTGGGAACCATGGAGGGCGACACGTATCGCATCCTGTTCAACCGGGGCATCTGCCTGGGCTCCCTGGATCGGCACGCCGAAGCTGTCGAAGCCTATGAACTGGCCCTGGATGTCGATGAAACCTCGGCTGCCTGGAACAACATGGGTTTGTCCCTCGATCGGCTGGGCGACAAACGCGGAGCTGCCGAGTGTCTCAAGGTCAGCAAGGAACTCGCTGCGGAGGGAAAATGACCGCTCGAAAAGTGATCCCCCCGGCGATCGCGGCGCTGATTCTGGTTTTGGCTGTCGCATCGCTCGCGTCTTCACGAGGTCCGGCCAACCCTCCGCCGCCGGCCTGGACGCCGGTTGATACCACGATCGCGGGGCACCCGTTCCTGCTGCCGACTCTGAGCGAAGCGGAGTTCTTTCCCCGTTTCTCCCCCGAGCAGCTGGCTTGGAACGGATACCCGGACCATCAGCACGCCTACTTCTGGCCAGGCTGGACGGTGCCGGTCGATGAAGACGGGGTCGAGTACGGTTTTGGTTCGCTCTGCAGCGGCATCGTGTCCAGGGACCGCTCCGACCTGGAGGTCGAGCCGGGACGTCTGGTTCTGCGGTCCTTCGAGATGGAGTCCGATGCCGAGGCGGCGCCTTGCTACGTGGCGCCCTTTCTCGGTCTGTGCGAGATGGCCGAGCGCGACGTGCAGGCTGTTCTGGGATTCTCGCCGATCGGACGGCTGCGGATCCTCAGTCCCGACGACTTCTCGTCGTACTCGGCCCTGACCGGCCAGGGCGCCTGGAGGATGTTCCGCCTGTCCGGTGATGAAGCGGTCGTTCAGCCAGTCGGTATTCTGGCTCGCCGCACGCTCATCGGGCACGTGGCCTGGGACCTTGTGGCCCGATGGACGATCACATCGCACACAGGAGACGCCCTGCCCGCATGGCTCGCCGACGGAACATCGTCGTGGCTGAGCGAGTTGGGCGTCCATTTCTGCAACTACATGGCCATGGTCAGGGACACCGGAGAACCGATCCTTCTGTCACCCGAGCAGATCGAATCCGACCTGATCGCTCCGGTGCTGGACGATCCCGGCGCCGACATGATCCAATGGCGTCGGGCGCGGTACAACGCCTTCTTGATGGTTTGGCGCCTCGTCGAACACCACGGAGGTCCGGACCGTCTTGGTGATCTTCTGCAGGCCGTCGCCGCCGGCGAGGATGTCGACAAGGCGTCCAGACGCATCTACGGCCTCGACCTGGGCGATCTGGCCCGGGCTCTCGATCCCCGCGTCCACGGTGAACCCGTCGGTGACGCCGTTCAGCAACGCAACCCGTCGCGCCAACCCTGACCGGCAGGGCAACGAAAGTGATCCGCTCATGAGTGACGAGATCCGAGTCCGATTCGCCCCGAGTCCCACCGGCTACCTCCATGTCGGAGGCGCCCGTACGGCCCTGTTCAATTGGCTGTACGCCCGCAAGGTCGGCGGCAAGTTCATCCTGAGGGTGGAGGACACCGACCAGGAACGCAGCACCGAGGCTTCGTACGAGGCCATCCTGCGCGGCATGGAATGGCTCGGGCTCGATTTCGACGAAGGCCCCGGCGTTGGCGGCGACCGAGGTCCGTATCTCCAGTCGGAACGGCTCGACATCTATCAGGAGCATCTTGACGCCTTGAGGATCAAGGGCGCGGTCTATCCCTGCTACTGCACAGCCGAGGAGAGCCAGGCCCGCAACATGGCCAAGGGGGAGGAGTCGTTCGCGGGCTACGACGGCCACTGCCGCGAGCTGACCGACGAGCAGCGCCGCGCCTTCGAGGCCGAGGGTCGCGAACCCAGCTGGCGACTGCGCACGCCCGACGAGGGCAGCACCGTCTGGTACGACATCGTTGCGGACAAGTGCGAGTTTCCGAACGAGACTCTCGTCGACCGCGTCGTGCAGAAGAAGGACGGCTTTCCAACCTACAACTTCGCCGTCGTGGTGGACGACCACACCATGGGCATCAGCCACTGCCTGCGAGGCGACGATCACTCGAGCAACACGCCGTTCCAGATCGCCGTCTACGAGGCGCTGGGCTGGAAGCCGCCCAAGTTCGGTCACATGCCCATGATCCTGGGTCCGGACAAGAAACGCCTGAGCAAGCGTCACGGCGCCACGAGCGTGGAGGAGTTCTCCACCCTCGGTATTCTGCCCGACGCCATGATCAACTACCTGGCTCTGCTCGGCTGGTCGCCCGGCGGATCGGGTGACGAGATCTTCGCCCGAGGCGAGCTGATCCAGAAGTTCAGCATCAAGAAGGTGAACTCCTCGCCGGCGTCCTTCGACTACGACAAGCTCAACCACATCAACTCCCAGCACCTCAAGCGGCTCGGACCGGATGAGCGAATGGCTCTTGTCGAACCCATGCTGACCGAACACGCCTGGACCTACGATGCAGCCTGGCGGGTGCCCGCCGCCGATGGCCGCGAGTATCTCGCCAAGGTGTTGAACATGCTCGGCGGACGATTCAGCGATCTGCACCGGGTTCCCGAGCAGGTGGGGTTCTTCTACACCGAAGACCATTACCGGGATGACGAAGCCTTGGCCGAAGGCCTTGGTGGCGGCGAGACGGCGGATCGTCTGGCCGCCCTGGCCGCCCTGATCGAAGTGGGAGCTCCGGTGGATGGACCTGCCGGACAGGACGTCTACGAGGGCGCGGTGAAGCAGCTGGCCGAGGAACTCGACATCAAGGCAGGAGACATCATTCACCCCTGCCGTCTGGCCCTGACCGGTCAGACCCGCAGCGCCGGCATGTGGGAAGTCATGGAAATGATCGGAGCTCCGCGGGTGGTTTCACGCCTGCGCGGCGTCGGGGATTGATCGGGGGGGAGCCGACTCTGATCTGGCGGATCATTATCCGATACCTGATGGTCTGGGGCGTCAATGCGGCGTCCCTGGCCCTGGCCACCGCCTTGTCGCCGGGCATCTGGTTCGACACGGCCATGCCCAGCTGGTGGAGCGCGGCTGTTCTGCTCCCGGTCTGGTTCTCCCTCGGCATCCTGTTCATCCGCCCTCTGATGGTCCTGGCGACCCTGCCACTCAACGCTGTGGCCCTCGGTCTGCCCACGCTGCTGTTCAACGGGTTAATCCTGTACGGTTCCGCACAGATGGAACCCGCCTTCCACATCGACGGCCTCGGCGACGCCTTTCTGGGGCTGATCCTGTTCACCGTGATCAACACGGCGGTGACCGGGTGGCTGGGGATCGATGAGGTCTACCCCTTCTTCCAGACGATCCTCAAACGGGTGGGACGGCGTTTCGGACCCAAGGCGGATCCGGGAGTGCGGCGCGGACTGATCATTCTTCAGGTCGACGGCCTGTCCTGGCGCAGCTTCGTGCGGGCCGCGCGACGGGGACGCATGCCGGCGGTGTCGGCCTTGATGGGACTCGGTTCCCACCGTCTGTACCGTTGGCATGTGGGAGTGCCGTCCAACACGCCGGCGGTTCAGAGCGGTCTGTTCTACGGTACTCGGGACGAGATTCCAGGCTACCGCTGGTATGACAGGGCGGTCGACCGGGTCCGCGTGGCGAGCAGCCCGAGCGACCTGCGTGAGGCCGAAAAAGCTGCGTCCGCCGGCCGCGATGCCCTGCTGGCCGGGGGTTCCTGCATCAACAGCCTGCTCAGTGGAGGAGCAGCCAAGCGGCTGCTGACCCTGAGTGCCATGCGAGGCACGCGCGGCGACCGACGAGCCGACGAGCGGGCCGACTTCAATCTGTTTTGGCTCAACCCTTGGGCCTATACCTCGGCTGTGCTCTCGACGGTCTGGGAGTTCGCCGCGGCCCTTGTGTGGACAGGCATCTCGCGTTTCCACCCCCGCAAGAAACTGGTGCAACGAACCCTGCGCGACGCCGCCGCCCGCGCGGTGGGCAACGCGTTCCTGCGCGAAACCGCTTTTTTCTGGCTCGAGCAGGACGTGGCCCGCGGAGTGCCTGTGATCTACTCCAACTTCGTGGGCTACGACGAAGTGGCTCATCTGGCCGGACCGGACGCGGCCGAGTCCCTGTCCACGCTCACCTCGTTCGATCGCAAGCTCCAGCGACTGCGACGCCAGCTTCTGAAATCCCCCCTGGCCTACGACTTGGTTCTGCTCGCGGACCACGGCCAGAGTCCGTCCCTTCCTTTCCGGGTCCTGACCGGCGGGACTCTCGAAGATCTGGTGTCGGATCTCTCAGGCCAGATCGTGCCGACCCATCGCCTCGACGAGACGACGACCGCGTACGTGAACGGCCTGCTCGCCGAACTGCGCGAGGATGTGTCCGGACGACCGCCGTGGACCGCGGCGAGAAGTCGCCGCACCCTGGAACGCCTGCAACGATCGTCGGACGAGAGCGTGAAGTCGGAGTCCGCACAATTGGCGGTCTGCATCTCCGGCGGACTAGCGCATCTCTATCACCGGGGATCGTCTCGCCCGTTGCTGCTGGAGGAAATGCGCTCTCTCTATCCGGGACTCGTCGAAGGGTTGGCGAGCTGCCCAGGCATCGGCGTGATCGTCGCGCGGGATTCGGAACAGGGCATCCTGGCGGTCGGGGGATCAGGCGTTCGGAACCTGAGCAGCGGCGTGATCGTCGGCGATGAGGATCCCCTGGCTCAGTATTGGGATGTGGACTTCTGGAACGTCGAACTGACTCGCCTGGCACGATGCGTCCACGCCGGCGACCTGGTGATCCTCGCCGCCGCCATCGACGCCCGATCGGTCGTCACGTTCGAGGAACAGATCGGAACGCATGGAGGTATCGGAGGGGCGCAAAACGAGCCCTTTATCCTGCTGCCGACTGATTGGAGCCCCGTGCGCAGCGATTTGGCTTCACCCGAGGCCCTCCACGCACTGCTGATGCGACACCGCGCCCGGAGGACGGAAAAAGACCCGGTTGTCTTGCATTCGCCCCTTGAGTGATCTATATTCGCGCACCGAATGCCCGGTCGTCCAACGGCAGGACAGCTGACTCTGGCTCAGTCGATGAGGGTTCGAATCCTTCCCGGGCAACCAAAACATCCAAACGGCCGCTAGGCCGTTGAACATTGTGCCCCGTTCGTCTAGTGGCCTAGGACGCTGGCCTCTCACGCCGGTAACACGGGTTCGACTCCCGTACGGGGTACCATAGTGGACAGTGTACGAACCGGAGACTCCTGCGGTAAGCGATACCAGGTTTCTGCGGTTTGACTGTCGATAATTAGCACTTTCTTCACTAATAGGTGGAGGAGGTGCTTTTTTTGTGCTCCTGGGACGGCGTCGACGATGCCTCGGAGGTTGGTGAGGATCTGGTCGTGCTGGATGGCGGGGATGTCGAGGGCCTCGCGTCGGGCCTCCAGGGCTCCCTGCTGGGCCTCCAGTTGCTCCAATTGGGTGCGTAGTTCCTGGACCCGATCGTTGCACACGGAGGGCTCCATGGCGCCCGTCTCGAAGGCTACGAAATATCGGTCGAGCTTGGCCTGGACTGTCCGCTGGTTGGCTTCAAGATGCTGTAACTCGACCTCAATGTTCGGGCTCTCCTCGGTCAGCTTCACCTTGGCCTTCTGCCAGATCTCGGCAAGGAGTTTCTCGTTGCGGAAGATGGTTTGGACCTCGGTGAGGATTTGTGATTCCAATCGATCGGCGCGGACGTAACCCATGTCACAGTCTTTCGTATCCAGTCGCTTCCGGCAGGCGTAGTAGAGGATCTTGCCACCGTTTTTGCGGCAGCTCACACCGACCATTTTTGTGCCGCACCGCGCACATCGGATGATGCCGCTGAGGATGTGTTCGTCTTGGTTGTGAAGGTTTTTGCCTGGTGACTGGGCTGAGCGTTTGTCGAGGATCTGGTTAGCCTTTGTGAATATATCCTCAGAGATGATTGGTCCGTGCTCGCCGTCGAAGATCTCCTTCTGCCATCTGAACTTGCCGAGGTAGAAAGGGTTACGGAGAATGAAAAGCACAGACTTCCGATCGAACTTCTTTCCATTTCTCTTCCTGGAACCGGCAGAGTTCAACTGATCGCAGATTGCGCTGGAGCCCTCGCGGCCTTCGGCATAGAGGTCAAATATCTTCCGAATGACCATTGCCTCATTTTCATTTATCTCGAGCCCTGTCTCCTTGTGATGGCAGTATCCAAATGGAATTGGCCCTCCTGGCCAGCTGCCTGTGGTGGCCTTCCTGAGCATCCCTGTTTTGGTACGCTCGATGATAGTCGAGTGCTCGAACTCGGCGAACACTCCGAGCATCTGGAGCATCATCTTTCCTGCGGGATTGGACGTGTCGAAGGGCTCGGTGATGCTGCGGAGGTTGACATTGACCTGGGTCAGCTCATCGACGAGGAGGGCAAGCTCCTTCACCTTGCGTGAGAGTCGGTCAACCCTGAAGACCAGAAGGGTGTCAAAGGCCTGCGCTTGAGCGTCGGTACGCATCTGTTGCATCCCAGGGCGGTTGAGATGGGTGCCGCTCTCGGTATCTCGATAGACGTTGAAGAGCGTCCAGTCGGAGCCGTACTGGCTCTTGCAGAACGCCTCTAGCCGTTCCTTCTGAGCTCCGAGAGAATACTTCTGGGTGTTCTCGTCGGTGCTGATTCGTGTGTAGAAGGCGACACGGTTCACCGGCATCAGTCCTTTGGAACCAGGCTGACTATAAGCCCCTTGGCTTGGGTCCCTACCTGTCTTTGGGCATTCATCACTTCGATGCGCCTGAGAAATCAAGTCCTTCCTGGCAATTATACCTTCACTCTCCAGGCGGTGAACCCCGTCTTAGCACGTCAGTATCGGGATCGATGCAAAGAGCTATTGCTTCTAAAGCACAGGCGATTCGATTCAGGCTCAACGAGGTAGCTAGCTGAAACGTGAAATCATGATGCCGCATTATGAATGCGCTTCCGTGCTCCCACCCGGCCATGATATTTCCGCCATCCTCGCCAGAGACACCGTAGCCGCATGAAAAACATGCAATCTTGTACGGGTCTCCCTGCTCGTCTCGTTCGAAGATGAGGCCCTCTCCTTCACATAGAGGGCACCGAGCTTCAACCAGGTTGTTCTTGAACTGCTCGGTCGAAATGATGTTCTGAAGGTACTCGTCTTCAGTGGCCTTGTTTTTCAATTCTTCCCATCGTTCCTCGGTCATGGTCGATCTCCTTTTCTGTGCGACATGCGTCTTTCTGTTGAATGAGACGCCGGTACCCCTGGACCAGGATCTTGGCGATCTCAGTCATGGCGTGTTTTCTGTCAGTCGGGGCCGTCATTGGGCCTCGGAATTCTCGACTGGGGCCCTAACCTTTGTCATGGCTAAGGCTGCTACCTGCGACATCAGTGCTTCTTTTACAGTGCTGGCAGCCTCGGCCGAGATGGGGTTGAAGTAGTGATACTTCTTTCCGCCTGAAGTCAGCTTGGCGGGATAGGTCAAGTACAGGCTCCCGTCTTTGCTGCGGCGGATGGCGATGTTATCCAGCTTGATGGCACCCGACACGACGCACGACGCCCAGGCCAGTAAGCCGTTGGTCCCGTTCTCGACCAGCCGGATCTTGATATTCGTGATTGGGATATCTGGCGCACTAGATGTCATGGCGGTGCTCCGTTTCGGAGAATCTGAAGCTAGGGACGGTGGGAATCGCGGGGAAATCCGGCTTGGAATTCCGGAAGCGGGCGTGAGTTTGGAAATGGTTGTGGGCGGGCTTAGAAGATCGAGTGGACATTCCTAAAAGTCTTATCCCTGTAGAGAGTTGTAGATTTAGAAGATGTTTGGAAAAAGCCTGGACGGCCCACCTTGCGGGGTATTCCAAACCCCGTAAGGGTATATCTTTAGCGGCTTGGAATATCTGGTCACACATCGGCGATCACCAGCCTGATAACGACGTTCATATCCCGTGTCTTGCGTGAGAATTCGCCCTCCTGTACCTTGAGGACTCCGCCATGAAGCAGCGCGTCGATCAATTTCAACAGGACGGTTTGGCGTCGGCTGTAGATCTTCTTGTATTCGGGTTCATTCTCATTTGAGGCGGGCTGGATCGGCTCGATCTTGTTCCACGCCGAGTGGAGTTTAGACAGCCGGACACCGGTGGTGAATGTGCCTGTATCGGATGATGGATCTGGCTGCTCTTCGGGACCAGAGAGGCCGTATTGGTGCAATGCCTCACCGAGTCCAGGGTGTTCGCCAATGGTCTCCTCTAGGAATCCCCACGGACCCTGGACGTTGGTCCCGACGCAGACAGCGCTCTCGCCGTGGGGGATGATCTCGAAGGCTATATTGTCGATCTCTCTTGCATCCCGCAGCTTCCTAGCCCGGAATTCCCGAACATTCCCTGTCTTCACGATGCTGATCATCCAGTCGCAAGAACCCGCTAGGACTGAGCTTCCCCGGTAGTCTCCTCCAGCTTTTGAAGGATGATGGGCTACAATCACGCAAATACCCGTGCTCACCAGCGCCTGGAGGTTGGACATCAATGGCGTAATCGCGGCCTGCTGATTTTCATCAAGTCCGGGGATACTCGCCGAAAGGGTATCAACAATCACGAGGACAGGAGGCTCTCCACGACGGCCGATTTCGGCGGAGATCGTCTGCATTACCGCCGACCAGGTATCGGTGTCGGCGAGATTGTTTGGCTGGATGCAGCAGGTGAAGTCATCGGATAGCTGGACCTCGTGATAGTCCAAAAACGCCTGCGTGCGCCCTCCCCAGCTGGCCGATGCTTCGGGCAGCAGCGCCAGAACCCAGCCACTTCGCTCAGGCAATAGTGCCGGATCTCCAAATACAGGACACCCCCGGCAGATCGACTGGGCTAGCTCGAGTAGGAAGAATGACTTTCCGGCCGCGGGTGCACTGACGAGTAATCCAAGCCCCGCGTCGGGGATGAGATTCGGGATCAACCACCGGGCGGCCGGACGGTTTACCAGCTCCTCCATGGTCAGGAGCTTTATCTGCGTAGGTTTATCATCAGTAATCGTGAGCTCTGGAGTAGGGTATCGGCCAACACTCTTGACGATCCCGACGATCTCCTTCTCCTCCAAGGGGGGTTGGCAGCAAACCTGATTGGTTTTAGCCAAGCGTATGCTGATGTTGTCTTCGTCGACTCCCTGCGCATGCATGCTGCACGCATATTTGAATAGCGTATTGTTTCTAGTGCCAGCGGGAATGTGGTGATCTTCTGAGCACTCATGTGTGTGAGTCGGTCGATCCGACGCGCGGATCAGATCAACCAACCACCCAGGTGGCTCTGGGAGGTCTGTCCGAGGAGCGTCGAGAGGGGCTGCATCGCGCCACGCCCAGCAGCCATTCGTCCGGACCGATGGCGGCAACATGATGAAGCCGCCTTCGGCTCGAATATCCACATGCGGCGCAATTTTACTGACGGAGTTGTTGATCTTCACACCGGGCGGTACTCTGAAGTAGTAGTGCATCCCACCACGTGGAGTCGTGACTGCTGGCGCGGCCGATAAGCTCGTGAGCTTCATCAGGTCGGCGGTGATGGGGTTTGGTGTGCAGTCCCTAGCAGCCCGTTGAAAAACTCCCCCGCGCCGCATTCCTCTCCCATCGATTGCGTGCGTAGTGTATCATAGCGGCGCACCATCATCACGGAGGATATCTCATGGCGATGAAGCGCCGCCGC
>Ga0180007_10007551_pt1 | contig 10243 bp, 7 predicted proteins | sample MM_PC_MetaG_FD_121122 | JGI IMG/M metagenome (GOLD analysis project Ga0180007, IMG submission 121122) | Groundwater microbial communities from the Aspo Hard Rock Laboratory (HRL) deep subsurface site, Sweden - MM_PC_MetaG | ecosystem: Environmental > Aquatic > Deep subsurface > Groundwater...
CACCTTACAAATCCCCAAGAGATTTTGAGCGAATCTTTTCGGGTTTTAAAAGATGATGGAAGATTAATTCTAACAACTCCCACTCCTTTGGCCAAACCAATTTTAGAAATCTTAGCTTATAAGCTGCGGTTAATTAATAAAAACGATATTAAAGAGCATAAAGATTACTTTTGGCCAAAAGACGTCAAAAAAATGCTATCCGGCTCCGGATTTAAAGAAGGAAATATTAAGACTTATTTCTTCGCTCTATATTTTAATTCTTTAATAGTCGCTCAAAAATGAATCCTCTCCAAGTACGGTGAGTGAAGACATTCGGCTTGGTGTAGTTACAATAAGATGTATTTAAAAAGCTCTATTTTAAATTTATACCAGGACAGAAAACTAATTTTAGTTTTAATTTTCACCATTTCTATTCTATCTTGTTTAGCTTTTTTACTTTTTTTTAAGAATATCGGCCCAGTAGAACACGGGATGCCAGGCAGTGATTATCTCTCCTATTATAGAAGAGTCGCTGAAAGTATTAGTCAGGGCAAGGGAATCCCAATCAAAGAATATTTTGCCACTGCTTATCCAATTGGATATCCTTTAATTCTTTCTGGCTTATTTTCCATATCTAATTTATTAAACATAGATAGATTAGAATTAATTATTGTATTTAATGTTTTTGCTACAGCTTTTGCCGCTTGCTTTCTTTTCCTTTTTGTGGAATCAATCTTTAAGAAAAAAATAGCCCTCATGGCTTCTTTTTTGTGGTTGACTTATCCATTTAATCTTTGGCTTATTAAAAATCCAAACACAGAAGTTCCTTTTATTTTAATCTTTTATCTTGCTTTATGGCTTTATGTGTTAGCAATAAAAAAACATTCCTCTAAATTGTTTTTGGTTGTAGGAATTTTAATTGGCTTTATGTCCCTGATAAGACCAACAAGTATTTTTCTCCCCATTCCTTTGATTTTTTTGATATTTTTCTTAATTAAAAATTGTCCATTTAGGAAAAAGCTTCTATTTTCTCTTATATTATTAATATCCTATATCGTTATAATCTTGCCCTGGATAATTTATATTTATTTAAACATAGGAAAAATAGTTTTACTTTCTACTGTAGTGGGGCATTATTGGGTAGCGTCTGCTAGTATTACTTTTATTGTTGATGTACCCAAAATGAGGGGCGAGGCAGTTCTTCTCCCAAATGATGTCATTAATTTAATCAATGATTTTAAAGGAGAAAATATAAGAAGCTCTTTGAATATAGCCAGTTTCTTTTTAGAGGAGTTAATAAGTAGGCCGATTACAGTTTTTAAATTGATGATTATTAAAATGGCAAGGTCCTGGTATGCTACTTCTGAAATGTGGTGGGAAAAAGAAATATTATCAATACAGCTTTTATATTTAATTTCCGCAATATCAGGAATAATATTGTGGCTGGAAAGAAAGAAAGAGATGTTGATTCATTTAATATTTCCCTTAGTAATTGTATTTTATTTTTGGGTTATAACAACTACTGTGTTGTCTATATTGCGATATATGATACCAGTTATGGGGATAGTAATGATTTTTTCATCAATTAGTTTTTTGTATCTTGGAGAGAGATTAATAAAATTTAAAAGAAATTTAAACAAAACTTAAAGAATATGTGCGGGATAGCAGGCATTATCAATTTTAACCAAGCGCCGGTCAATAAAAAGGATTTGGAAAGAATGATTAATGTTATTAAGTATCGGGGGCCGGATGACGAAGGTTATTATTTAAAAAACAATGTTGGATTAGGACATTGTCGTTTGTCTATCCTTGATTTATCAAAAGCTGGCCACCAACCAATGGGCAACGAAACAGATACTATTTGGATAGCCTATAATGGAGAAATTTATAATTATCTTGAATTAAAAGAAAAGCTTAAAAAAAGAGGACATATCTTCAGGTCCAATACTGATACTGAAGTTATTATCCATCTTTATGAAGAATGGGGAGAGGAGGGCTTTGGAAAGATGAATGGTGATTGGGCTTTTGCCATTTTTGATCTTAAGAAAAAAAAGATTATTCTCAGCCGAGATAGATTTTCAGTGAAGCCTCTTTATTATACTATTTCTAATAATATTTTTTATTTTGGTTCAGAAATTAAGCAGCTTTTACCTTTTTTAAAAAACAAAGAACCAAACATTAATGTTTTATATAAATTTTTAAAGCAAGGACTAATAGATTTTAATCAAGAGACATTTTTTAAGGGCATATTTAAGGTAAAGCCAATGGAGGCGATGATTATTGATTTGGAAACTGGTGGCGCTAAGAAAATGAGATATTGGGACTATTTTTCTGAAGAAGTGCCAAATACCGAGGAAGGGGCGATAGAGAAGTTTAAGTTTTTATTTGAAGACTCAGTTAAAATAAGGCTAAGGAGTGATGTGCCGTTAGGGAGCTTATTAAGCGGGGGATTAGATTCTTCTAGTATTTCAGTGGTGGCTAATAGGTTGGCAGGAGGGAAGATTAATTGTTTTTCTGTTGTTTCTTCAGATAAAAAATATTCTGAAGAAAAATTTATTGATATCTTAAGCAAAGAAAGAGATATTAGGGTGGAAAAATTGTTTTTAGAACCAAAATTTATCTGGGACGATTTAGAAAAAGTGATATTTCATCAAGATGAGCCTTTCGGGGGTTTTAGCATTATCGCCCAAAATAAAATCTTGAAAGAAATTAAAAAGAGAACTAATATTAAGGTGCTCTTGAGTGGCCAAGGAGGGGACGAAATACTTTGTGGTTACCGAAAGTTTTTCTTCTTTTACTTGAAAGAGGAATTAAAAAAAGGCCATATTTTCAATGTTTTCAAAAATACTTTTTTCTCTTTATTCTATAGAACTATTCTCTGGCAGCTTTCTTTGTCTGAAGCTAAAAGATACCTTCCTTACTTTCAAAGACATGGCGACCCCATAGATGACATTTTGAAAATAAAAAATACATTAGAGCCAATCTGGCAGTCAAAAAGTTTAAAAGAAAGGCAAATTTTAGATATTAACAGATATTCTGTTCCGGCCCTAACACATTACGAAGATAGAAATTCTATGGGTCTTGGCTTGGAGATTAGGCTGCCATTTTTGGATTACAGGCTGGTTAATTTTACCCTTAACACTCCTTCTTCTTTAAAAATAAAAAATGGCTGGACAAAGTATATTTTAAGAAAGTCTATTAAAGAATTGCCTCCTAAAATAGCCTGGAGGAGGGATAAGCAAGGTTTTATCAATCCTGAAGAGAAATGGTTAAGACATGATTTTAAAGACAGAATCATAGATTTATTTAAAGAAAGCCAATTGGATAAGATGGGCATAATAGACAAGAATAAGTTATTGGAGATTTATGAAAAATTTTTAAGAGAAGATAAAAGAATATGGCGTTCCGATATTACCAGATTTTTGATAGCTGAACTTTGGTTCAGGAAATTTATTAGAAATTAAGAGAATAAATGAATATTTGGGTTTTAAATCATTATGCTATCACCCCAGATATGTCGGGCGGGACCCGACATTATGACTTTGGAAAAGAATTAGTTAAAAGGGAACACAATGTAACTATTTTCACCTCAAGCTTTCATTATAATAAATACAAAGAAATGAAATTGGCTGAAAATGAGAAATGGAAGGTAGAAAAGGTTGATGGCGTGAATTTTGTTTGGCTCAAAACTTTTCCTTATCAAAAAAATGATTGGCGGAGAGTATTAAATATGTTTTCTTTTATGTGGGGGGTTTATTGGCTAGGGAGAAAAATCAGAAAACAAAGAAAAGATATTGAAAAACCCGATGTAATTATCGGCTCCACAGTTCATTTACTTACTGTTCTTTCAGCCTATTGGTTGTCCAAATATTACAAAGCAAAGTTCATAATGGAAATAAGAGACCTTTGGCCCCAAAGCCTTATTGATATTGGGGTTATAAGGGAAAAATCTTTAATTGCTAAAGCATTAAGATGTTTAGAGAAATTTTTATATAAAAGAGCTAAAGAAATAATAATTTTTTCTCTTCCAGCTAAAGATTATTTATCCCTATTTAAAATTGAGCAGAGTAAGATTCATTTCATTCCCCAAGGTGTGGATGTTTCAAGGTACGCACTTTCTCTTTATAATGAAAATAGAGGAAAGGGATTTAGGATAATTTATACTGGAGCTTTGGGGGTAATCAATGCTTTAGAACCAGTTTTAAAAGCAGCAAAAATTATTCAGGAAAAAGGACTTTTGGACATAAAGTTTATCTTTGTAGGAGCCGGTGTGGAAAAGGCTTCTTTAATTGAGCAGGCTAAAATTTTAGTCTTGGATAATATTGAATTTCGCCCTCCAGTCCCCAAAAAAGAAATACCTGCCATTCTGAACCAGGCAGACGTGCTTTTGCTTTCCGAGAATAAAATTTTTTATGGTGGCTCTAATAAGTTGATGGATTATATGGCTTCCTCAAAGCCAATTATTTTTTCTGCCCCAGCCATTCATAATAATGTCAAGAAAGCTAATTGCGGTATTTCTGTTTTGCCAGGAGACCCCAAAAGTATATCTGATGCTGTTATAAAATTTTATCAAATGCCAAGCCAAGAAAGAAATGAGATTGGAAGGAGGGGCAGGGAATATGTTGAAAAATTCCATAATATCCCAGTTTTGGTAGATAAATTGGAAGTATTGATCCAAAAATAACGTATTGATATATGGATATTTATTTAGCAAAAAAAGACGAGGCGGTTCAGATAGCCAGAATTCATCAAGAAGAAATTAACCAAGGATTTTTAAGCCAACTTGGAATAAAATTTCTCGCTAAGTTATATGAAGCGATGATAGTTTCTTCGTTCGCTTTTGTGGTAGTTGCTAAAGAAAATAATAGAATCGTTGGCTTTATTTCAGGATGTTATGATGTTGGTAAATTTTATAGAGATTTTTATAGAAAATACGCAGTCAGTAGTTTTTTTACATTACTGCCCAAAGTATTCAAAATATCTTTTCTGAAAAAAGTATTTGAAATTTTAAAGTACCCCAAAAATAAACAAAAAGATTTGCCCAAAGCTGAATTGCTAACCATTGCTTTATTGAAAGATTTCCGTGCCCGAGGGATAGCCCAAGAGCTTTTTAAGAGATTTTTATCTGAAATGAGAGATAGAGAGATAGATATTTTTAAGGTTGTTGTTGGAGAGAGCTTGCCAAGAGCAATAGGCTTTTATGAGAAAGTTGGTTTTAAGCTTCATTCTTTTGTTTCAATACATAAAGGAGAAAAATCAAGAATTTATACTTATAATTTGAGTTAAATGAGTTATTTCTTTTTATTTATAGTTTCATTTCTTTTCTCGATTGTATTTAATCTTTTTTTTGTAAAGATTGGTGTTAGATGTCAGTTTTTTGATGAGCCAAGAGACGATATTTTAAAAATTCATAAAAACCCCATTCCTTATTTAGGTGGATCGGGAATTTTTTTATCTTTTTTTGTAACTCTTCTTTTGTTTTACTATTTTGAAGCCAATTTAAATTGGAAAATTTTTGGGATAATTTTAGGTGGTTTCTTAGTTTTTCTACTTGGTTTTTGGGATGATTATAAGTGGAAGAAATTTAGGGTAAAGCCCAAGTTAAAGTTTTTCTTTTTAATTTTGTTTTCTTTTCTAGCTACGCTTTTTCTTTTTAAAAATGGTATTAAAATAGAATTTTTAGAAATAACAATAATTGAGATAATTTTAACTTTTGGCTACATTTTTACGCTTATTAATGCCATAAACTATCAAGACGGCATGGACGGATTAGCCGGTGGCTTAGTGTCCATATCTTTATTGGGATTTATTATTATTTTTTTGAATTCTAGCAGTGGATTAGGACTGTTCACCTCTTTGATTTTACTGGGAGCTGTATTGGGCTTTTTGGTTTTTAATTTTCCTCCAGCTAAGATTTTTATGGGAGATTCTGGAGCTTATTTTTTAGGATTTGCTTTGGTAGTTTTGGCAGCAATTGTTTCCAAACCCTATAGTCTGCCAAGTATTTTGGCGCCAATTTTTATTATAGGATTGCCGATTTTTGATGGAGTATTTACCAACATAAGAAGACTATTAAAAAAAGAATCCATATTTTTAGGAGATAGAGAGCATTTCTACGATAAATTACATAAAAAAGGATTTTCAATCAAAAAGACTATTTTGACTTGTTATTCTATTCAGGTTATATTTATAATAATAGGGCTGTTAATCACTAATTATTAACGACTATGAAGATTCCTTTGGCTCAACCAGATATAACCAATTTAGAAAGAAGAGCGGTTTTAGACGTTTTAAAAACTCCTTATTTGTCTTTAGGCCCGAAATTAAAAGAATTTGAGAAGAAAATCGCTAAGTTGGCCCAGGTGAAATATGCTGTGGCAGTCAATAGCGGGACAAGCGCTTTACATTTAATAGTTAAAGCTCTTGACATTAAAGATGGAGACGAAGTAATAACCACTCCATTTTCTTTTATTGCTTCAGCTAATTGTATTTTATTTGAAAGGGCGGAGCCAGTTTTTGTTGACATTGATCCATTAACTTTAAATATTGACCCAGTAAAGATTGAAGAAAAAATTACCAAAAAAACAAAAGCAATTTTGGCAGTAGATATTTTCGGTCATCCAGCCGAATGGGACAAGATTTCAAAAATTGCTGAAAAATATAAATTAAAGGTTATTGAAGACTCAGCTGAAGCTATTGGTTCAGAATATAAGGGAGAGAAATGCGGTGGATTTGGCGACGCCGCAATTTTTGCTTTTTATCCAAATAAACAAATCGTGGCTGGGGAGGGAGGGGTAGTATTAACTAACAGTAAAAATATTGCCGAGCTTGCCGAGAGCATGACAAATCAGGGCAGAGAAGTGAAGGATGGGAAATGGCTAGAGCACGTCAGATTAGGTTTTAATTACAGATTAGATGAAATGAGTTGCGCTTTGGGGTTGGCCCAATTAAGCAGAATTAAGAAGCTTTTGAGTAAAAGGGACAAGGTGGTTAATGAGTATAACAAAAGACTAAAAGGTTTTATAGAAATTGAAGTCCCATATGCAGCCCCGAATGTAAAAGTTAGCCGATTTGTTTATGTGGTTAAACTTAAAAAGAAATATGGTCAAAAACATAAAGATAAAATTATTGAAGAGATGATTAAAAGAGGGGCTTATTGTTCTGATTATTTTACCTGCATTCATCTTCAACCTTTTTATAGGAAGATGTTTGGTTACAAGAAAGGATCTTTCCCAATAGCTGAAAATACTAGTGAAAGAACTATTGCCCTTCCTTTCTTCAATAATCTAAAAGAAAAAGAAATAGATTATGTAGTTAAAAATTTAAAAGAAATAATTACTAAATTAAAATAAACTCCATTTTGAAAAAGAAAGATTTCTAACATAGTGGAGTTGATTGCCAATGATTTTTAGTGGCATAAAATTACTTTTTTCAAAAAAAATTAGAAGAACGACTCAGACCCGTTTAGTTTTTTTTATAATAGGAGATACTTTACTTATTGTTTTTTCAGTTTGGTTGGCTTTTCTTTTGAGGTTTGATGGAAAAATCCCCAGCCAGTATTTAAATGGAAATCTTCAAATGATGATTGTTTTGGCTTTGATTTTTTGTTTGCCTATTTTTTATCTCTTTAAACTTTATTCTTTTTCTTGGTCATATGTTAGCGCTCAAGAGCTAATATCTTTACTTGAGGCTGTTGGTCTCTCTTTTTTATTTTCAAGCATTACTTTTCTAATTTTTCGGGATTTTCCTCAATTTTCCAGCTTCCCTCGCTCCACTCTTTTTATTAGTTACTTTCTCATCTTCTTATTCTCTGGAGCTATTCGTTTTTCAAAAAGAATTTATCTCCAATCATCTCAAGGGTATAGAGAAGAAAAAGAAAGGACTTTAATTATCGGAGCAGGGGATGCGGGCGAGCAGATTTTAAGGAGCATCCAGGCTTCAAAATCAAGCCCTTATTCCCCGATTGGTTTTATTGACGACAATCCCATAAAACAAGGAATAATTATTCATGGACTTAAAGTTTTGGGAAAAATTGATGAGATTCCCAAGATAATTAAAGAGCGGCAGGTAGAGGAGATGATTATTGCCTTGCCTTCTGTTGGCTCAGAGATTATCAAGAAAGCTGTAATTTCTGGCAGGGAAGCTGGGTTAAAAAAAATAAAAGTTGTTCCTCCAATTGCTGAGCTAATAGACGATCAAATCTCTTTTAGAAATGTTAGGGAAATTCAAGTAGAAGACCTTTTAGGAAGAGAGCCAGTTCTATTAGACACTAAATCAATTGAAAATTTTATTCAGGGTAAAAAGATTTTAATTACGGGAGCGGCAGGATCCATCGGGGCTGAATTATCAAGGCAGGTGGCTAAATTTAATCCTTCCTCGCTTTTGGTTTTAGACCAAGACGAAACAGGTATTTTTAACATTTTAAGAGAGCTGAAGCGTAAATTCCCAAGATTAGAAATTAATTTTTTCGTTGCTCATATCCAAGATGAAGAAAAAACGAATCAAATTTTTAGTAAATTTTCTCCTCATATAGTTTTTCATGCCGCTGCCTACAAACATGTTTCTTTAATGGAAGCGCAGCCCGGCGTGGCAGTAAAGAATAACGTCTTGGGAACAAAAATTGTTGCTGAAGCTGCTTTGAGGCATAATGTAGAAAAGTTTATTTTCATCTCTACTGATAAAGCGGTAAATCCCAGTTCAATAATGGGAGCGACAAAGAGAGCAGGGGAAATGGTTTGCCAAGTTTTAAGTCAGGAAAATTCAACAAAATTTATTTCCGTTCGTTTCGGTAATGTCTTAGACAGCAGGGGAAGCGTGATACCAATTTTCAGGGAGCAAATAAAAAAAGGAGGGCCGGTTCAAGTTACTGATCCTGAGATGAAGAGATATTTTATGACTACTTCTGAAGCATGTCTTTTGGTGATGCAGGCAAGCGAAATGGGCCAGGGCGGAGAAGTTTTTGTTTTAGACATGGGTAAAGCTATTAGGATTTTAGATTTAGCAAAAGAAATGATTCGGCTTTCAGGTTTTGAGCCAGACAAAGACATTCCTATTGTTTTTATTGGAAAAAGGCCTGGAGAGAAGCTTTTTGAGGAGATATTGAGCGCCGAGGAAGGGACTGTGGCCACTAAACATCAAAAAATTTTCAGAGCCAAACTTTCTAAAATGGACGGAGGAGAATTAAAAGAAGGATTGATAAAGATAGAAAAAGCAGTTAGGGGGCACAATCAAAAAGAGGTAGTTGATATTTTAAAGAAACTTGTTCCCTTTTACCGTCTGCGCGCTTGAACTCTTTACAGGCGTAAAACTATTTGTTATAGTAAAAAACTATGGACCAAGAAAAGAGATTCCAAACTCAATATAATGATGAGGAAATAAATTTGGTAGATTATATTAGAGTAATTTTAAAAAGAAAGTGGTTGATTTTGGCTATTTGCTTGGGATCTGCAATTGTGGTTGGGATTCTAAGTTTTTTGGCGCCAAAAGTTTATAAAATTGAAACAGTTTTAGAAGTTAGCACAATAGGGGGAGAAGCAATAGAGCTCCCTGGGCAGGCGATAGAAGAAATTAATGGCAGTATTTATCGAGATTCTATAAAAACAAGGTTGAATATTCCTGATTTAAAATTTCCAAAAATTAAACCAACAAATCCTACAGGCACTAATTTGCTGAAAATAGAAGCTGAGTCCAGCGATCCTCAAACCGCAAAAAAGATTTTAGAAGAAATGATAGATTTAGTTCTAAGAGACCAGAAAGAAAAAATAAAGGACAAAAAGGAAGTTTTAGAGAAGAATATAGAACTTTCGGAAAATAATATAGAGATTCTTAAAAGAAATATAGAGAGAGCGCAGTCTAAAATTGGAATTTTAGAGATAGAAAAAAAATATTTAGAAGAAAAAGAAAGAGCCCTAGAACAACTTTTGCCATATGAAAGAATTAATGAAGAATTAAGCGGTTCTCTGTTCTTGCTTCTTGATACTAAAGAAAAAATCAGTAAAAAGGAAATAGAGATTCAAAATTCATACTCTAAAAAAGATTCCTTAGAAGTTGAAATAAATTCCCGAAATGGCCAGATTAATCTTTCAAGAGATGAAATAAACGACATTCAAGCGCCTAAAATAGCAAAGCCACCGATTACTTCTAAAAATCCTATAAGACCGAGACCATTACTTAATGTCGTTATAGCTGTCGTCCTAGGGTTTTTTATGGGAGTTTTTTTAGCGCTTGTCAAAGAGTGGTGGCAAAAGGAAGATATAAAAACATA
>Ga0180007_10007552_pt1 | contig 10242 bp, 8 predicted proteins | sample MM_PC_MetaG_FD_121122 | JGI IMG/M metagenome (GOLD analysis project Ga0180007, IMG submission 121122) | Groundwater microbial communities from the Aspo Hard Rock Laboratory (HRL) deep subsurface site, Sweden - MM_PC_MetaG | ecosystem: Environmental > Aquatic > Deep subsurface > Groundwater...
CCTCCTGTTAACAACCTTTCCTCTGCGCAAGCCGGAAGATATTCATAATTGTAAAAAGGTGTTAGAGAATAATGACACACTTGATGCTTCAATGAGTTTTGCAAAGTGCGAAAAACATCCCGGGTGGGCATGGACTGAAAATCAATTGTTAATGACCCCTTTATTCCCTGACATGTGTGATTTGTCTAAAAATAAACTCCCTCCGGCGTTTTTTGTGGATGGTGCTGTGTATTGGGCGAGGCTGCCTTTTTTCCTTAAACACCGTGGTAACCAATATCGCGGTAATGTGGGTGGATATGTTATTGATGCCGCCCGAAATGTTGACGTAGACACTCCTATGGATTTAAAATTTTGTGAATTTTTACTTTCGGAAAAAAGAGGAAAAATAAGATGAAAACGACTGCACAAATGCAAATTTGGGCTGGCGAGTTTGGCAAAGAATACACGGATAGAAACCAAGCGTCCTTAAAGGACATGTATTCTCAAAATATTGAGTTACATGGAAAGACCAATTTAGCAATATATCAAGAAGCTTTGAAAAATATTGATCGAGATGCCCGGATATTGGAAATCGGCTGTAATATTGGCAATCAGTTGATGTGTTTGCAGGACGCCGGATTCAAAAATCTTTATGGAATAGAATTGCAATGGTATGCCGTAGGTAAGTCAAAAAATTTTATAAAAGGAGTTCATATTATTCAGGGGACTGGCTTTGATCTTCCTTTTAAAGATTCCTGCTTTGATCTAATCTACACCTATGGTGTTCTCATACATATCTCACCGAAAGATTTATCAACTATTTTTTCCGAAGCATATCGATGTACAAAAAAATATGTCATGGGATTTGAATATCATGATCAAGAGCTTAAACAATTAAATTATCGAGGGGAAAAAAACCTCTTGTGGAAAACAGATTATTCCAAGGCTTATCAAGATCATCATCCGGATCTGAAAGAAGTTTTTGGGAAAGAATACCCTGTATTCTCCGAACCCAACAATGTTGATCGTATTTTTTTGCTCGCAAAGGAGGGTTAATTGAATATTGTATTTATTTATCCTTACGAACAGGGTTTCACCCTTCAGACGTCTGAATTTAACAGGCTAAAAGAGCAGGCCATTGTTTTTAATTTTGCCATCGCACAATTATCCGCTGTTCTTAAACAAAAGAATCATATTACCAGCTTGGTTCCCATGACATCGGAACAGCAAGAAACGCCCATTGGGGATCCGAAAATTAAGGCAGCTGATGTTATTGCATTTAGTTTTTCTGAAGCAGAGCTCGATTGGTGTATTAGGCTCTCCAATGAACTGAAAAAAGCCTACCCGGAGAAAGTACAAATTGGAGGAGGTATCGGGGCAATTCTCAACCATGAACTAATCCTAAAGAATGCATCCATGGATTTTGTCTGTGTGGGTGAAGGGGAGTATGCATTCCCTGAAGTTTTAAGGCGGCTGGCCAAGAATGAAGATACCCGTGGAATAAAGAATCTCCATTGTAAAATCGATAGCAAGATTTTTCTCTCTGAAATAGGTGAGATTGTTAAAGATCTGGATACGCTGCCTCTTTATGATTATGACCTTTTTGATGATTTCCCATTGAAACATTTACAATCCAATCTTCCCAGACTGTATTATCTGGTGGGCCGAAATTGCCAATTCAATTGTACCTTTTGTGCAAATCACCGAAAAAAAAAGGCCATGGGGGTGTCAAAAATGTCGGATTACCTCAGGCGGTTCAGCCCGGAGCGCGTCATTCAGGATATTCAAACGCTCCAAATAAGATACCCCCAGGCAAAAGTGATTCACTTTAACGATGAAATTATTCATTCTGATTCGGTTTGGTTTGAAAAATTTGCTCTTTTGTACAAAGAGCGTATCAACCTTCCCTGGAGAAGTTATGCTTCTTTAGCGATTCTCAGAGAAAGGACGGTTGAACTCATGGCGCTTTCCAATTGTTATCGGGTGAATGTCGGAATCGAATCCGGCTCCGAACGAATTAGAAAAGATATTTATAACCGTCCAGGAATATCCAACGCCGAGATTATCCGAAAAATTGGAATGTTAAAGGCGGCAGGTATTGGCGTTCATGCCTCCAATCTGTTTGGCGCACCAACAGAGACCATTGATGATATGTTCGATACACTCTTGCTGAATGCAGAAGCCGGCGTTGATATTCCCGTATCCGGAATAGTGGTTCCCTATCGGAACACAAAACTCTATGAGATCAGTCAGGCACTTGGAAAACTGGATGAAACGAAATACAATAATGAAGGGGTCAGTATTCTAACTGAACCAGGGGTGACCAAAGTTCAGGTTCAATTCCTAAGAGAATATACCGTTGAAATTGTTAAAATTTTAGAATATGCCAGGACCCTCTCCAAAGAAAGTAAAGAGAAAATTGTTTCTTTTGTGTATTGGTTGATCAAAAATCCAGAAATGGACTTTGATCTGCTGATACAGCTCAATTCTGTTTTTTTCCGGGAACATAGTCTTGATTTAGTTTATGAGCGTATGGAAAGTAAGTTTGGGCGTGAAAAATCCGAATTTTTGTGAATTGGTGCTTTAGATGGCGCTAAATACCCTTTTAGTCGGGCTTGGCAATATCGGACTGCATTTGGACCCAAAAGGTGTCTATGGGAATAGCCATGCCGGGGCCATATTTGCCAATTCAGAGTTGAATCTGAGAGCAGGCGTTGATCCGGTCCGGGAAAATAGATGTTTATTTTCTGAGCGCTATCACGCGGTTTCTTATGAGAAAATCGAGTCAATTCCAAGGAGCCATCAATTTGATTTAATCGTAATAGCGACTCCCCCCCAAACTCATTTTGAAGTGTTTTCCAAAGCACTGGGGATGAAACCAAGGTTGATCATATGTGAAAAACCCATTTTTAATGGAATCTCTAAGGGAAAAGATTTACTTGAGAAAGCATCCGCCCTGGGGATAAAAGTTGCCGTTCCCCATTGGATGCGTTTTAATGAATCGTTTATTGAGATCAAACAGCAACTTGCCCAACATAAATTTGGTCATATTAAACATGTTCGGTATCTCTATGCGAAGGGTATCTTAAACAGCGGAACCCATGCAATTGATCTCTTGCAATATCTATTTGGGAAAGTGATCGGTTTTGAAGTTGTCAAAAGTTACCCTCTGGATACAGGAGAAATCAATGTGGATGCCCTCCTACAAATGGATTCAAATATAAAAGCTCATTTGCACAGTATTAATTATCGAGACCATTTTACAACGGAAATAGATATTATCGGAACAAAAAAAAGATTTATCAATTTTCCAAAAGATTCACTATATCAGGTTATAGATGGGGTTTTGCGATTAGATACTCAGTTTTCATCAACTGTTCATGATAAAGTGTTAATGCCATTTTATGAGGAGTTGATAAATAGCTTCAATAACAAACGAACAATGATAAGCTCAGGCGACACCGCTTTAAATGCAGCCGAAATAGCTAGGAACATTTATTTGGATGCTGTGGGCGTTGCCAACCTCAATTCTAAAAATTCGGCATAGGCGCTTATGATGAACAAGAATCTGGCTTTACTTGGGGGGATCCCGGTTCATACGGGGAAATGGCCTTTTTTCCATACCATTGGTGACGAGGAAAAAGAAGCTGTGGCAAAGGTCCTTGATTCTGGTGAATTGAGCGCCTTTATAGCAGCACCCGGTCCTCGATTTGAGGGCGGGGCAGCGGTTCAAAAATTGGAGCAAGCGTGGGGAGACTATTTTAGGGTTCCCTATTCGATTAGTATGAATAGTGCGACGACAGCCATCTGGGCAGCACTAAAAGCGTGTGAAATCAATCTGGAAGATGAAGTCATCATGCCTCAACTCGGTATGTCCGCCATCGCCGCTTCAACCGTTTTGTGTGGAGCCATTCCCATTTTTGCCGATTGCCATCCGGAAACAATGCTTATTGATCCTGGGAGCATCCAGGAACTCATCACCTCTCAAACAAAAGCAATCATAGTTGTGCATCTGGCTGGGCAGATAGCGCCCATGGAAGAAATTTTGAACCTTGCAAAACGCCATAATCTTCGAGTGATTGAAGACAATGCCCAGGCCATAGATGCGCGTTATCAAGAAAATTTTGGGGGTACCATCGGAGACATAGGTGTTTTTAGCCTTAATTGCCATAAAATAATCCAGAGCGGAGAAGGTGGCGTTGCCTGTACCCATGATAAAACATTGGCAGAAAAACTGAAATTAATACGCAATCACGCTGAAAAATGTGTCCATGCATGGCCGGAAAAATTTCATCATTTGTTTGGTTTGAATTTGCGAATGACCGAGCTGGAGGCTGCTGTCGCCTATGAACAATTAAAAAAGCTACCCCGGCTCAGTTCGGAAACAGTGAAACGGGTCCGGTTTATAGAAAGTTTTTCATACCCAGAGTATATTCGGTTGGCAAAAAAATCACCTCATTCCACTCATGTATACTACATATACCATTGGTCCTACAAATCGGATGATGCACCAATACCGGCGGGTATGTTTGCCCAGGCCCTTCAGGCTGAAGGTTTTCCAATTTATGCAAATTACGGATATTTGATTTCGGAATTGGCACCCTTTCAAAAATATCATGATGAACAATCAAAAAAAACGAAGAATTGGCCGGGCAGTCGTGAAGCAATAAAAAATTCACTTTGGACCATGGGCCTGCGACCGAACATCGGGTTTGATCTATTGGAAAAGATGCAACAAGCTTTCATCAAAGTAGATAAACAAAGTAAATTATTATGAAAATCTTGTTTGTCGCTGCCGAGCCGGGCTCGGCATCTGTTCTCGAGCCAATTGTTAAAAAATTTACCCAAAATTCTGATAATTGTTATGCTGTTTTGTGTAGTAACCAGGCAAAAAAGGCCTGGATAAATGGAGATGCGCAATTAGGTGTTGTCAATGAGCAAAATTCTGAAGATGCCTATAAATTGATTGCTGGAAAGATTAATATTTTCCAGCCTGATAGAATTGTCAGCACGTTACTCGGTCCTTTTAATTCTTCTCTTGATCAGATTTCATTAAATCTTTCAAGAAAATACGGGATTTCCCATTTTGTAATTCTGGACAGCTGGATGAATATAATGGAGCGGTTTGCACCGGAAAATACCTGGCCCAAAACACTGCCAGATAAAATTATTATACCGGACAAAATCTGTCTGGACTCTTTTCTAAAAACAAATTTTCCAAGAAACAGGATTTTTATTGGCGGTCATCCGGGATTTGATTCCTTAACCCCGGCAGTGGAACCTTCAAGGCAAAACAATGCAATCATGGTTCTGATACAACCCCTTTCATGGTTAAAAGAGGCGTTTGGCATAGACTATGGTTATACGGAAAAAGATTTTTTGATTCTTTTATTTTTTGCCCTTGAATCATTTCCAGAAATATCGGTTATTATTCGCGACCACCCCAGGCACCCTGTAAAGTTTAAAATTCCAGATGCCATGAAAATGAGAGTCAAATGGTCCACATCCAATGATGTCTGGAAAGAAATGATCGAATGTAAATACCTTGCAGGGATGTCAAGTACATTGTTGTTTCAGGCATTTGCCCACGGACTATACACGCTGAATATTCAACCGAATTTATCCTCAAGAGAGGACCCGAATATACTCACCCGCTTGCAGCTCATGCCATTACTAAAGAGTGTGGACGAAATATCTGCTGCCCTTGAAAAAGGGAAAAATCGGACAGATTCCGATTTTGATATAGAGAGATCTCAAGCTAAAAAGATATTCCCCAGTACCGGAAGTGTCCAAAGAATTACAAAATTCATAGAAACGGAATCATTATAATGTCGAACATCAGAGATCCAAAAATTTGGGAAAAATATCATGGAATCGCTCTGGAAGAAGCAAAAGGGATATTGGATAAAAATGGTGCCATCAAAGAAACACTATCCTATAAACTTGACGATTGCATCTGTTGTCATGGAAAACTGACAAATGCCAAACCCCAGGGAGGTTTTTCAGAATGCTCCAGGTGTGATACCTTACAGGCAAATCCCCGTCCCCTTTCTTCAACAATTGAGAAACTTCGTCAGCCCGACAGTGCCCTCTCTTATTTCCACAAACATGTTGTTATGTTATCCAGGGATCGGCGATACAAGCTTTTCCAGGAACGATTAAAAGAAATAAACCACCTATTATGTAGTGCTTCTGATAAAATTCTTGATATCGGCTGTTCCATAGGCGTTTTTTTGGATGTACTTAAAGATTCAGGCTATCGTTGTGAAGGGGTAGAAGCGGTATCCACAAGTGCAGAAATTGGCCGTTCAAAAGGCCATATTGTCCACAACCAAACCGTTGAAGAGTTGGAACTGCCCAATTCATCCTTTGGCCTTATAACAATGTGGGAGGTGATTTGTCATTTAGAGAATCCAATCCTATCCATTGAAAAAATTTTTCAGTGGTTGATGCCAGGAGGTTATCTCGTAATCAGTGCCACAAATGCCCTTGCCCTTGAATATGATTTCATTTGGGAAGATAATAAAAGGCATCATTTCAATTTGGAACCGCATATTTTCCAACAAATATTTTCAGTGGAAGCGCTTGGTGTTCTATTGAGGCAAAAAGGTTTCAATTTGATTGAGTGTAAGACCCCTGGAACAATGGATCTCCAGAATATAAGCGATTATTCTATGAGAACGTCAAAACGCCTCAAAAAAGGCCTGCTTCAGCGTGTATTGGACACTCCTGAAAATTCGGATATACGTGATAAATTTCAAGAAATTATTCAGCAGACCTTGAGCTCTGGGCATATGGTCATTATTGCAAGAAAAGGTGGATGATATGAACGAAAAAATTTTGTTTTGGCATGCCGGTGGCATGCTGTCTCTTACACACCTTGAGACTTCTATCGCCCTGGCGCTGAAGTTGAGGGGATACGATGTACACATGATTATTTGTGATGGTGTTAAAAGTGCCTGTGTCCTGCGGGATGTTACAAACAATATTCCCATTCGTGATTGGTCAGAATCCTGTAATACTTGTGACAATAGCATCCGAAATTTCGTCGAATCTCTGGGAATCTCTGTTTCGGGAATGGGTGATTATATTTCCCAAGAAACCATGAATGAAATTCGCAGAATAAGTGCAAACTTTTCTTTAGAGCAAACAGATCGGTTTATCCATAAAAATATCAATATGGGAACGACAATTAAATCTTCCCTATACAGGTATCTAATGGGGTACCCCATGGATGGTCATGAGGAGATTATTCCTGAATTTACAAAAGCAACACTCATAACGTTTGAAGCAGCCGCCAAAGCATATGAGGTTCATAAGCCGACCCATGTCTTTATGTCCCATGCGATGTATTCAGACTGGGGAGGTGCCTTTAAACTCGCCGTAAAATATAACCTTAACATATCCATCTACATGGCTTCCTACCAGAAAGCGTTTTTCTATTTTAACCGGGTTCGGAGTGATTTTCCAGATTTTCGGGGCGTCAGACCTGAGCTTTGGGAGGAGATAAAACACCGTCCATTGGATTGTGATCAAAAATGTCGTATCAACTCATTTTTTCAAAATCGGTATCACCAAGGAGGCAGTTATGACATGGGGCAAATTTTCAAAAAGATCGATTCGGATGTTGCCGCATTTAAGGAAAAATATCAAATTAATTCAAAACGGCCAGTGTGGACCTTATTCACCCATATGAATTGGGACGCTGTGAGTGAAACGGCCCCAATGATTTATTCTGATTTTGATACCTGGTTGTTAGATACCATAGAAATTATGAAAAAGATTACCGATGTACAATGGCTTATCAAAATCCATCCTGTCGAGGTTGAATTTAATAATCAAACTGGAGCGTATGCGCTCATAAAGAACACATATGATTACCTTCCCGATCATATAAAGGTGGTGCCTCCGGAAGAATCGATTCTGCCGAATGATTTGTATGGAATTATTGATGGTGGAATTACCGTTTATGGGACGGCCGGTTTTGAATTAACCCATTGGGGGAAACCGGTGATCCTTGCCGGGAAAGTCTATTATGGCCAAAAAGGGTTTACCTATGATGCATGTAATCGAGATGAATATGTTGCGCTACTTACCCGTGCTTCAACAATAGGTCCGCTTAGTGAAGAACAAAGAGAGCTTGCGGATAAATTAATTTACACTCAATTCATTCAGATGCCCATACCACTTGCAATTATCGAGGACCCAGACCCCGATCAAAAATATCCTCTATTTCAAGACCATCTGGCCGATACTCTCAACCCGGGAGAAGACCCCCATATCGATTTGATCTGTGATGCGATGATGAATAACAATGACTTTATCCTGAGCGATCAAATGGTTAGTAAATTATATCCCATTGAAACAGGAGCCGAAATTGATCCTGCTCAAAACTGTGTTCAATCTGGAGAAATCAATTGTACCAAAGTTCTTATGCAAAAATCTGTAGTCAACCCTTTCGATGAAAATAAACTAAATAATATTTTTTCAACCCAAACGAAGATTTCAAAGAGTGTCTACCATAAATATGAGCGACTATATCTTCCTAAATGAATCTCTTGCCAATGAGCAAATTTTCGGAATAAACACGTATGCGGGCTCTCTTTATTTTGCAACTCGAAATCAATCGGGCACAGAATTTTTCAAGATAGATACAACTGGTATCATTCATTCTCTTGGCAAGCCCCTTGGCGTCGATAATATTGATGCCTATGGATTGGTTGAATTTAAAAGTCATTTATACATAGGTACTTATAATCAGAGTGGTGCTGAAATTTGGACCATGAATCATGGACTAGAATTTAAACAAATCGCAAAATTAGGCATTCAAAATCAAAATAATATAGACATATGGTCTATGATTGTATTTCAGAATAGTCTATATGCAGGTACTTGGAATCCAGTAGATGGGGGTGAATTATACAAAACTGAAGATGGCGTTAGTTTCCGAAAAATAATGGGATTGAATGACCCCAACAAGGATTATATCCGTAGCATGGCTGTTTTTCAAAATAAACTTTTTATTAGTATAGGAAAAAGAGATGATCAGCTAAGCCTTATCTCCATCGATGCCGATGAAACCGTTTCATACATAGAAACGCCACTAGCACCACCATTAAATGATATTTATAATATCGTAGCCTTCGATGACGCGCTTTATCTCACCACTGGAGCACACAAAAAAGCCAATCATCCGGGGTGCGAGATTTGGAAATATAAAGACAATAAATATACTCAAGTCGCAAGTGCTGGATTTGGAAATATTAATAACAAATATATTTTATCTTTCGAAAAGCACAATGATTTGTTGCTGTTTGGGACCTATAACATCATTGATGGATGTGAAATTTACGCAATGGACCTAAATGATCAGTTTTATAAAGTCATTGAAAAAGGTATCAATAACGACCCCCAAAACGAAAGTACTGCAAAGGGTTTAAAGTCCTTTAATCAAAAGCTTTTTGTGGGTACTAGAAATGAAACCACAGGACTGCAGCTTTTTGAAATGGATGTTCATGCAATTTAATGGGGGGCTTGCATGATAGCAGGAAGAATGACCATGACAAATTTATCAAAAAGAATTATAAACGCGTTTATACGTCGTTTCAGGTATGGATTTCGGTCTGATATTCCTGAAAGTCGGTGTGAAGGTTTTGATACATACCTGGAAGCAGCCAACAAGGCTGGCGAAGATGTCAATGACTGGATCGAAACGGTTCTTCAATGGAAACCGGCTTTACCTGTTCTGAAAGAAGTTGTTTTCCCCTATTTAGAAAATAATTCGACTCTTTGTGAGATCGGGTCTGGAACGGGGAGGCAGACACGTCATATTATTCCTGAAATACCACATGGGACATTGCATTTATTTGACCATTCCCTTTGGATACAGAAATTTTTGAAGGGGTATTTTAGTAAATATCGGAATGTACATGTTCACAACTGTGACGGATTGGCATTAGACATGCCGGATCATTCAACAGATCTTGTCTTTTCAAATGGCACCTTTATTGAAATGAAGCTTGGTACGATTTTCCTGTTTTCAAATCAGTTTGCGCGTATTGTTAAGCACAATGGATTTGTAATATTTGATTATATTGATATTTCCACGAGAGAAGGATGGCAGTATCTTGAATCTCAATCCGCTCAATTTAGCAATTGTTACACCTATCATTCAGGAAGCACCATAGACAAGATATTCTCAAATGCAGGTTTTGAACTCATAAAGCGTTATCAATATGGGAAGAGCACATATGTTGTTTATCG
>Ga0180007_10007553_pt1 | contig 10241 bp, 6 predicted proteins | sample MM_PC_MetaG_FD_121122 | JGI IMG/M metagenome (GOLD analysis project Ga0180007, IMG submission 121122) | Groundwater microbial communities from the Aspo Hard Rock Laboratory (HRL) deep subsurface site, Sweden - MM_PC_MetaG | ecosystem: Environmental > Aquatic > Deep subsurface > Groundwater...
CATGTCGAACAAACCCCACATCATCGGCAAGAAATGCACGCTCTGCGACAGGAAGTTCGGCTTCGACGAGCTCGAACTGACCTGCCCGCACTGCGGCGAGACCGGCATCCTCGACGTCGAATACGACTACGACTACATCCGGCCGCTGTTCTCAATCTACCGCACCGGCAGCCCGCGCCGCGACCTGTTCCGCTTCGCGCCGCTGCTGCCGCTGGCCCTCGACGGTCCGCGCCCGCAGACCGCCGTGGGCCCCACTCCCATGGTCCACGCCGTGCGGCTGGGCCGGCACGTGGGCATCCCGGGGCTGTGGATCAAGGACGACGGCCGGCTGCCGACGGCATCGTTCAAGGATCGCGCCTCCGCCATCGCCGTGGCCCGCGCCAAGGAGCTCGGGATCAACCTGATCGCGGCGGCCTCCACCGGCAACGCCGCTGCCTCGCTGGCGGGGCTGTGCGCCCCCGAGGGCATCACGGCCGTCATCTTCGTCCCCAAGGCCGCACCGCCGGCCAAGATCGCCCAACTGCTCACGTTCGGCGCGCAGGTCTTCCTGGTCGACGGCACCTACGACGACGCCTTCGCCCTGAGCCTGAAGGCCGCCGACCGCTTCGGCTGGTACCTGCGATCGACGGCGATCAACCCCCTGCTGGCCGAGGGAAAGAAGACCGGCGTCCTCGAGGCCCTCGAGGACATCGGCTACGACAACCCGCCGGACTTCGTGTTCGTGTCCGTGGGCGACGGCTGCATCGCCGCGGGCCTGGCCAAGGGCATCATGGATCTGCACGCGCTGGGCGCGATCCCGTACAAGCCGCGCCTGGTGGGCGTCCAGGCGGTCAACAGCCGGGTCATCTACGAAGCATGGAAGGCCGGCACGGAGACCGTCACCCCGATGCCGCCGTCGACCCGCGCGGACTCGATCTCGGTGGCCTTCCCTCGCGACGCCGTCAAGGCCCTGCGCGGGATCCGCAACACCAATGGCCTGATGGTCACCGTCGAAGACGAGGCCATCTTCGAGGCCGGGCGCCTGATGGGCACCTACGCCGGCGTGTTCGCCGAGCCCGCCGCAGCCTGCGCCTTCGCCGGCGTGCTCGCCCTCAAGGCGGCCGGAACGATCCAGCCGCACCACCGCTGCCTGGTCTTCTCCACCGGTTCGGGCCTCAAGGACGTCGCCGGCGCATCCATGGCCGCTGGCTCGGCACGCATGGTGACCGGATTGTCCGACCTGGAGAAGATCTTCGCTCCTGGCTCGTAGGAGCCTGTCGGAACAAACGATTTCCCTTTTTCCACTAAATAGGTATAACGGCCCCAGCACAGAGTGAGTATATTTTATTGTTTGTCCAATCATGTAACGCAAGGAAAAGAAAATGCACGTAAAAGAATCCATCAAAATCAATGACAGGGAGTTGACCATCGAGACCGGCAAGATCGCCAAGCAGGCCGACGGGGCCGTCATGGTCCGTATGGGCGATTCCATGGTCCTGGTCACCGTCGTGGCCGCCAAGTCCGCCAATCCCTCCACCGACTTCCTGCCCCTGACCGTCGACTATGTCGAGAAGAGCTACGCCGCGGGCCGCATCCCGGGCAACTTCTTCCGCCGTGAGGGCCGCCTCAGCGAGGCCGAGATCCTCACCTCCCGCCTGATTGACCGGCCCCTTCGGCCGCTGTTCCCTGAGGGATGGTTCTTTGAGACCCAGGTGGTCGCCACCGTGGTGTCCCACGATCGCAGTCAGCCCACCGAGCCCCTGGCCCAGATCGGCGCCTCCGCGGCGCTGATGCTCTCCGACGTCCCCTGGAGCGGCCCCGTCGCCGGCGTCCAGATCGCCCGCATCGACGGCGCGTTCGTCGCGTGGCCGACGATGGACCAGCTGCTGGATTCCGACATGGACATCAACATGGTCGCCTCCCGCGACGCCATCGTCATGGTCGAGGGCGAGCTCGACAACCTCGACGAGGAGACGCTGGTCAACGCGCTGTTCTTCGGCCACGAGGCCGTGCAGCCGGTGCTCGATCTGCAGGAGAAGCTCCGCGCCGCCGTCGGCCGCGCCAAGCGCCCTGTGCCCGTGCTCCCGGACAACTCCGAGATCATGGCGCGCGTCCGGGCTGTGGGCACCGCCCCGCTGATCTCGGCCCTCTCCAACAAGGAGAAGCTGCCGCGCTACGCCGCGCTGGACGAGGCCAAGAAGGCCATCGTCGCTGAGCTGGCCCCCGAGTTCGAGGGCAAGGAGAAGGCCATCGGCGCGTGCATCGGCGACCTGAAGTACGAGATGGTCCGGGCCCTGATCCTGCACGAGAAGAAGCGCCTCGACGGACGCGGGCTGACCGATGTCCGCCAGATCACCTGCGAGGTCGGCCTGCTGCCCTGCGTCCACGGCAGCGCCCTGTTCACCCGCGGCGAGACCCAGGCGCTGGTGACGGCCACGCTGGGCTTCGGCACCGACAACCAGAAAATGGATCTCCTCACCGGCGAGGAGCTGCGCAACTTCATGCTGCACTACAACTTCCCGCCGTTCTCCGTGGGCGAGGCCAAGATGATGCGCGGCCCCGGCCGCCGCGAGATCGGCCACGGAACCCTGGCGCTGCGCGCGATCTCCAAGGTCCTGCCCAGCCAGGAGGACTTCCCGTACGTCATCCGCGTGGTCTCCGAGATCACCGAGAGCAACGGCTCCTCCTCCATGGCCTCGGTCTGCGGCGGCACCCTGTCCCTGATGGACTGCGGCGTCCCCCTCAAGGCGCCGGTGGCGGGCATCGCCATGGGCCTGATCCAGGAGGGCAGCGACATCGCCGTGCTCACCGACATCCTCGGAGACGAGGATCATCTGGGCGACATGGACTTCAAGGTCGCAGGCACCGCCACGGGCATCACGGCGATCCAGATGGACATCAAGGTCCTGGGCCTCACCCGCGGGATCATGTCCCAGGCCATCGAGCAGGCCCGTGTGGGCCGCCTGCACATCCTCGGCAAGATGGCCGAGACCCTGGCCGCCCCGCGCCCGGAGCTGCCTGAGCACGCCCCGCGCGTCTACACCATCCAGATCAGCCAGGACAAGATCCGCGACCTGATCGGACCGGGCGGCAAGATGATCAAGGGCCTGTGCGAACAGTCCGGCGCCAAGATCAACGTCGAGGACTCCGGCCTGGTGAGCATCGCCACGGCCGATTCCGAAGCCGGCCAGTGGGTGGTCAAGCGCATCAAGGCGCTGTGCGCCGAGCCCGAGGTGGGCCGCGTCTACGCCGGCTACGTCACCCGCATCCTCGACGGAACGGGCGCCATCGTCGAGATCCTGCCCGGCACCGACGGCATGTGCCACATCAGCGAGCTCGACAACACCCGCGTGGCCAACGTCGACGACATCGTGCGCGAGGGCGACCAGGTCAACGTGCTCCTCGTCGAGATCGACCGCATCAAGGGCCGCCTGCGGCTCTCCCGCAAGCGCGCGCTGGACGCGGATCCGTCCACCATCATCCACGGGATGGACGAATGAAGCCCGGCTGGCGCCAACTGCTCGATCACTGGTTCGATCAGTCCGACAGGCTGAGCGTGCTGCTCGATCCGATCGTCTGGCCCCGCCTTCAGATCGCGGAGGCCGACCGGGAGCGGCTGCTGCAGGTTCCCGGCGTCCCCGTCTATGTGTTCCGGGCGGCCTCCGAGCTTGATTATCTACTGCTGACCGTTCTCCTGCGGCACCTGGACCTGCTGGTGCCGCAGGTGCATCATCCATCGTTCCTGCTGGTCGCGTCCACGAGCTCGTGGATGGACAAGCTCCTGGGCTCGGTGCTGCCCTCCCCCGGCGGCGGGGTCCAGCACACCGTGTCCCGCATCCTCGACCGAAGCCCGGCCTATGTGGCCCTGTTCGGTCACAACCCCACCTCCGAGACGGCCGATCCGCTGGCCCTGCCCCTGTTCGAGCACCTCGTGTCCGAGTTGCGGCAGACTCCGGATGCGCCACCCCTGTTCGCGGTCCCGGTGACCATCATCTGGAACAAGAAGGGCGTGCGCAAGGAGGAGAACGTCCCCCTGCTCAACCGCATCCTCGGCGAACCCGAGGTGCCCGGGCGCCTGCGGGTCATCGCCTCGGCGCTGTCCTCCTTCGGACAGCCCACCGTCAAGATCGGTTCACCGCTCGATCTTCTCGCGTTCGGACACGAGCACGAGTCGCTCCCGGTACCCGGGGCCGCCGCGGTCCTGCTGGCCGAGCTCACCGGACGCATCGAGCACGAGTGGCGCGTCCAACTGGGACCCAAGCTGCAGCCGTTCGACGCCATCCGGAAGGAGCTCGCCAGGAACCCCGAGGTCGTCTCGGCCTACCACCAGGCGATCCACGACGGCCTGACCCCCAAGCAGGCGCACAAGGAGATCCAGGCCGCGCTGGCGGAGATCCCGGCCGCCCCGTCCACGGCCACACTGGCGATGTACAAGAGCGTTCTCCAGGTCGTCTGGACCCGCCTGTACCGTGGCTTCGACGTGGACCAGGCGGGCTTCGCCTCCATGCGCGAGGCCGCCCGCAAGGGCTCGCTGCTGCTGCTGCCCTGCCACCGAAGCCACATGGACTACCTGATCCTGTCCTGGCTGATGGAGCGCTATGATCTGCCGATCCCGCACATCGCGGCCGGCAAGAACCTCTCGTTCTGGCCCATGGGGCCCATCTTCCGCCGCGGCGGCGCGTTCTTCATCCGCCGCTCTTTCAAGGGAAACAAACTGTACAAGACCATCCTGGTGGAGTACCTGGCCACCCTGCTGCGGACCGGCGTCAACGTGGAGTTCTTCCCCGAGGGGACGCGCTCGCGCACCGGCAAGGCCGTGTACCCGCGCACCGGGCTGCTGGCCATGATCGCCGAACTGGTGGTCACCCGGAAGGTGCCCGCGCCGCAGATCGTCCCCATCGCCATCGGCTACGAGAAGGTCGTAGAGGAGGACGCCTACCTGCAGGAGATGGAGGGCCGGACCAAGCAGGCCGAGAACCTGACCTCCCTGGTCAGGGCCGGCGCCGTGATCCTCAACCGGTACGGCCGCGTGAACGTGCAGGTGGCGCCGCCCTTCGACATGGCCGAATTCCTCGGGGAGATCGATCCCGCCTCCCCCGCGTTCAAGCACCGCGTGGACCAACTGGGCCTGCGTGTGATCTCCGACATCGTCGCGGCCTCGGTGGTGACCTCCACCATGCTCACCGCCGCGGCGCTCCTGGCCACGGGCGAGACCGTGTGCCCGCTGCGCGAGGTCGAGGAGCGCTTCTGGTTCTTCCGCGAGCTCGCCCTCGTGTGCGGCGCCAAGTGCTCGCGCAAGCTCCTCGACGAGCAGGGCGCCCGCACCGCCTTCCAGAAGAGCCTGGGCAGCCTGTCCGCGGCCGCCACCGTCACGGGCAACCGTGTGTTCGTGCTGCAGAACCACCGCGGCACGCTGGCCTACTACCGCAACGGCTTCTCCCAGACCGTCATCGAGGCCTGCATCGTCACGGCCTCCTCCAACGGGCCCCAGTTGCGTGACACCCCGACGGGTCCCTGGCTGCGGCGCTGCCTGAGGCGCGAGTTCCCGCAGTTCTCACTGGAGACGCCACCGTCCCTGCCCGAGGCCGCCCTGACCCGCCTGGCCACCCTGACGCCGGCCCAGGCGTCATGGATCCTCAGCCTGGTGCTCGACCTGATCGAGGGCCAGGCCACCGTGTGCACGCGACTGGCCACCCTGGTCAAGGACAAGACCTCCGAGAAGCAGTGGACCAGCCGCCAGCTCACCACCGAGGTGCGCGCCTTCGGAAAGGCCCAGCTGCGCCGCGGCAGCATGTGGCGCCCCGAGAGCCTTTCGGCCCAGGTCATCTCCGAGTCCGTCGAGTGGCTCGCCGACGAGGGCCTCCTGGTGCGCGACGAGACCGGCCGCCACTGGCAGTTCCCCACGCCCCTGTCGGACACCGCCGCGGCCCTCCACCGCCAGGCCCGCCTCCGCACCCAGTGGATCGCCAGGATCCGCAAACTGGCGCTGTCGGCGACCCCGACCCCGTAGCCTTCCCGCCATGCAGGCCGCCTACTTCCGCGAACTCGAAAATGGCCGCTTCCGCTGCGACCTGTGCTGCCGCCACTGCGTGATCGCCCCCGGCGAGGTCGGCTTCTGCGGCGTCCGGGCCGTCACCGACGACGGCTTCATCACCCTCGCCTTCGACCGCATCGCCGCGGCCGGCGTTGACCCCATCGAAAAAAAGCCCCTGTTCCACGCCAACCCCGGCGCCCGCATCTTCTCGTTCGCCATCACCGGCTGCAACCTCGCCTGCCCCTGGTGCCAGAACCACCAGATGTCCCAGTGGCCACACAACCACCGGACGCCGTTTCTGCCCGGGGAAAAACTCACCCCGGCCGACCTCGTGGCGCAGGCGGTGACATCCGGCTGCCGCTGGATCGCGGCGACCTACACCGAGCCCACAGTCTTCTTCGAGTACGCGCTGGAGGTGGCCCGCCGGGCCCGCGCCGCCGGCTTGAAAAACGCGTGGGTCACCAACGGCACCATCGAAGCCGCACCGTTGGCGGAGCTCCTGCCGCTGCTCGACGCGGCCAACGTCGACCTGAAGTGCTACGGCGACCGCGCGGCCGAGAAGATCCTGGGCATCCGCAGCGCCCACGTGGGTGAGACCATCCGCGCGATGATCGCCGCAGGGGTCTCCACCGAGGTGACCACCTGCCTGGTGCCCGGCTTCAATGACGCGCCGGATCACCTCGGCAAGATCGTCAATTTCATGGCCTCCCTGGGCCCCGCAGGCATCTGGCACGTCTCGCGCTACCACCCCATGTACCAGTGGGACGCTCCGCCCACGGAGCTTGCATCCCTCGCCTCCGCCGTGGCCGCGGGCCGCGCCGCCGGCATCCCCTTCATCTACGTCGGCAACGCCCGCATCGACGGCGGTGAGAACACCGCCTGCCCGGGCTGCGACGCCCTCCTCGTCTCCCGCAGCGGCTACACCATTGGCGCCTGCCGTGTCACCCCCGCGGGCGCCTGCCCCGACTGCGGCGCGAGAATCCCCGGGGTGTGGGGGTAGCGACAGAACACCGGAGTCAGGATGACCCTCACGATACGCCCGGAAGAAAAAAGTGACTTTGAAAAAGTCGGGGAACTCACGCGGGAGGCCTTCTGGAATCTGTACCGCCCGGGGTGCGATGAGCACTATCTGGCACACACCATGAGGGACCATCCGGATTTCCTCGGCGACCTGGCGCACGTGGCCGTCCTCGATGGCGTGATCGTGGGCAGCATCCTCTACATGAAATCCCATGTGCAAAATGAACGGGACGAGCAAATCGAGACGGCGACGTTCGGACCGTTGTGCGTGGATCCGAGGCTTCAGCGTCAAGGAATCGGGACCCAACTCATCGAACACACGAAGCGTCTGGTGATCGGGAAGGGGTATCCCGCGATCATCATCCTGGGAGACCCGCACAACTATTGCAAACACGGGTTTAAAAATGGAAAAGACTTCAACATCAGCTCGACTGATGGGAGATTCCCCCTCGGCCTGCTCGTCCTTGAATTGAAGAAGGGCGTATTTGAAGACCACCGCTGGCGATTCAAGGAGTGTGCTGCCTATGAGCTGGATCCGGAGAAGGTCGAAGCCTATGACCGGCGATTTCCTGGCAAGGAAAAAGAACACAGGTACAGTCAGGAGCTTTTTGGCATGATGATTCGGGCGTACCTCGATTGAGTGTCGTCGCGTGTCTGAGCCCCGGACCAGGACCTTCGAAAGAAAATTTTTCCTGAAAGTCACACCCCACAGATAGCCGGGATTCGATTTCGATTTCGATTTCGATTTCGATTTCGATTTCGATTTCGATTTCGATTTCGAAATCGACTATCCAACCTCTCATGGATTTCTTCTTTCTAAGGACCTGACAGCACATTATAAACCGCCATCAAGCGCTTAAGTGGTCACAGATGAATCCTCCTTGATGGAACAGTAAGAATGATCGACGCTGGCGCATTCGTCGCTTTTCGCTGGAAAACAACCGAACGGCACAAAGGCGACGCATCGCCCATCACGATACACCGCCCGGCCGCCGCCCATAACCGTACACCTCCTCACAGCAGAAGGATTTTCCGGCGGCTCCCCGGGGGGTCCGGGCACGGAGATGGACATTTCATTCGGGCTCTCGGCAACTCCCGAGAAGGCGATGGAAATCTCTGGCGCATCCTCGAGCACGTGCTCGAACTGACCAGGCTGCGCCGTGCTCCGGAGGAGAGAACTCCTCGGCCGGGGACGTCGGAAACGCCAACAACGCCGGCGGTCTGACGCACGGACCTGGAGAAGAAAAGCAGAAGAGGCGGCCCGTCGGACAGTCTGACCAGTCTGACCAGTCTGACCAGTCTGACAGGTCGGACCGGGCCGCCTGGGAGAGAGCAGCACGGACAAAGAATGCAGTTGTCCGTGTTCCCATTCCCGCCGGGCCGCTGTCCGTGTGCGTCCGTGTGCGTCCGTGTTTCCGGCGGCCCGGCGGTCCGTGTCCGTGCTCTCCGCCGCGTCCGTGTCCCCGGCGACCGTCTGACCTGCGACCGGTCGCATCCCCGGCGACCGTGGGACCGGTCGCGTCCCCGGCGACCGTGGGACCGGTCGCGTCCCCGCCGCGAATTTCGCACGAGGGGCTGGCCCGCGCGCGGGTTCTGTGGCATGTTGCGCCGATGACTTTTACCGAATTCCAATTACATCCCAATCTCCTTCGTGGCATCGAGGCCCTCGGCTTCGAGGATCCCACCCCCATCCAGAACGACGCCATCCCGCCGGCCATGGCCGGCAAGGACGTCCTCGCGTGCGCCATGACCGGCAGCGGCAAGACCGCGGCCTTCGGGCTGCCGATCCTGCACCACCTGATGGGAAGGCCCCGGGGAGCCACCCGCGCGCTGATCGTGACCCCGACCCGCGAGCTCGCCGCCCAGATCGTCGAGCACCTCGAGGAGCTGGCGGCCCACACGAAGCTCACTTGCGCGGCGGTGTTCGGCGGGGTCGGCGCCGGACCGCAGGAGCGCGCGTTCCGCGCCGGGGTCGACATCATCGTCGCCACGCCCGGGCGGCTCCTGGACCACTTCCAGCACCCGTACGCCAAGCTCGAACAACTCGAGTTCCTGGTCCTCGACGAGGCCGATCGCATGCTGGACATGGGCTTTTTGCCGGACATCCGTCGCGTGCTCGCCCACATCCCGAAGAAGCGCCAGACGCTGTTCTTCTCGGCGACCCTGCCCGACCCCATCGTCGGCCTGTCGCGGGAGATGCTCCACACCCCGGTCCGCATCAACATCGAGCGCAAGTCGCAGCCCGCGGTCGGGGTCCGGCAATCGATCTACCCCGTGGCCGAGGACCTGAAGCCGCACCTCCTGCTTGAACTTTTGCGCGGCGGCGCCGTCACCAGCGCCATCGTGTTCACGCGGACCAAGCACCGGGCCAACCGCCTCTCGGAGTTTCTCGATCAGCACGGGGTGGACGCCGTGCGCATCCACGGGAACCGCTCCCAAGTGCAGCGCACCGAGGCCCTCAAGGGGCTCAAGGAGGGGCGGACCAAGGTCCTCGTGGCCACCGACATCGCCCAGCGCGGCATCGACATCGAGGGGCTCACGCACGTCATCAATTTTGACGTCCCCCACCTGCCGGAGGACTACATCCACAGGGTTGGGCGCACCGCAAGGGCCGGCGCCCTGGGCGACGCGTTCACCTTCGTCTCCCCCGAGGAGGAGGGTGATCTGCGGGCCATCGAGCGCGCCGTGGCCAAGAAACTGCCCCGGGTGAAGGTCGAGGGCTTCGACTACGCGAAGCGGCCCGAAGAGCGCTTCGAGATCCCGATCGCGGAGCGGATCGCCCAGATCCGCAAGCGCAAGGCCGAGGATCGCGCGCGCTCCTTCGAGAAGGCCGAGCGCAGGGCCAAGGCCGAGATCGAAGCCAAGGCGCTGGCCGCCGAGAAGGCCCAGAAGAAGGCCAAGGACGAGGCCAACGCCAGGGCCCTGGCCGCCGAGAAGGCCGAGCGAAGGGCCAGAGCCGGGGCCGAGGGGTCCGCAAGACCCGGTGCCTCCGCGGGCGCAAACCCGGGGGACCCCACGGGCTCCCGTCCCCACCACCGGCGACGACGGAGATAAGGAAGGTCCACCCCGGGAAGGCCCAGGATGGAAACGGGGTCAACGCAAGAGCCTTTTGCATGAATGTCTGCAAAGGCAGAGGTGTGGGATCCGATTTCGATTTCGATTTCGATTTCGATTTCGATTTCGATTTCGATTTCGATTTCGATTTCGA
>Ga0180007_10007554_pt1 | contig 10240 bp, 8 predicted proteins | sample MM_PC_MetaG_FD_121122 | JGI IMG/M metagenome (GOLD analysis project Ga0180007, IMG submission 121122) | Groundwater microbial communities from the Aspo Hard Rock Laboratory (HRL) deep subsurface site, Sweden - MM_PC_MetaG | ecosystem: Environmental > Aquatic > Deep subsurface > Groundwater...
CCGATCTGCCAGTACAACAGCACCAGTTCACGGTTGACCGCCAGTGCAGCACGCTGCTGAGCGGAATGAATCCGCGCCTTGAGCTCGATCAACCAGGTCGCGTACTCGGGGGACATGGGCGTCAAATCGGACATGGGACATCTCCATTTGGCGTGGGTTGGTACGACACATCTCCATTGTCGTGTCCCCGCAGCGACGGTTGCAGGAAATCGCCTGCCCTTTCCAGTTTCCCCTTTACCGCCCGCCACGGGCGGTTGCCCCAAGATAGCCCCGGGTTGGAGCCGCCCCTCCATTTCCCCGGAAGCTAGCCCCGGGTCGAAGCGACCCGTCTTCGGGGCGCTCTACCCGGGGTCAACGTTCTGGGACACGACCGTTGCAAATCCGATCCTGCCAAGGTAACGTTCTTCATCCGGGAGGACGCCCCCCATGTCTGAGACGAGCATCGAATGGACCGACACCACATGGAATCCGGTCACCGGATGCACCAAGACCAGCTCCGGCTGCCGCAACTGCTACGCGGAGCGCATGGCCGCGCGGCTGCAGGCCATGGGCCAGCCCAACTACCGCAACGGCTTCGCGGTGACCTGTCATCCCCACATGCTCGACTATCCGCTGCACCTGAAACAGCCGCGCAACATCTTCGTAAATTCCATGAGCGACCTCTTCCACGAGGATGTGCCCGAGGACTTCATCCGCCAGGTGTTCGAGGTCATGGCCACCGCGCCCCGGCACCGACTGGGTCATCGTGGGCGGCGAAAGTGGCCCCGGCGCCCGCCCGATGCACCCCTCCTGGGTGGAGGACCTCCATCGTCAGTGCGCCGCCGCCTGTGTGCCCTTCTTCTTCAAGCAGTGGGGAGGCGTCCGCAAGAAAGCCGCCGGCCGTGAGTTGTTCGGCCGCACCTTCGACGAGCTGCCCCAGATGGGGTAGTTCGAAAGCATTTTTTCCTCGACAAAAACCCTGCCCTGCCATACTCCCGATCCACGGAGGATAACCCATGCCCATTCCTGATTATCAGACCTTGATGCTGCCGACGCTGCGCATCTTTGCCGACGGGCAGGAGCATGCTGCCCGCCAGGTCGTGGAGGTGCTGGTCAAGGAGTTCGAGATCAGCGACCAGGAGCGTGAAGAGCGCCTGCCATCCGGGAAGCAGCGGGTGATCGACAACCGGGCCGGGTGGGCTCGAACGTACATGAAGAACGCCGGGCTACTGGAGGTCATGCGGCGCGGTGTCTATCGGATCACGTCACGGGGCAAGGACGTCCTCAAGAAGAAGCCGGAGCGCATCGACGTCGTGTTCCTGAGCCAGTTCCCGGAGTTCCAGGAGTTCCGGGCCCTTCGCCATGCCAACGACGAGACGAACGATCTTCCGTTGGTGCCGGCCGCCTCCCTGACCCTGGAAGAAACCCTGGAAAACGCCTTCCAGGAAATCCAGTCGAGGCTCGCCGCCGAGATTCTCTCATTGCTCAAATCCTGCTCCCCTGGCTTCTTCGAGCGCGTGGTCGTCGAGGTGCTCGTCAACATGGGCTACGGCGGTTCCCTCCAAGATGCCGGGCGCGCCATCGGCAAGTCCGGTGACGGCGGCATCGACGGCATCATCAAGGAGGACCGCCTGGGACTCGACGTGATCTACCTGCAGGCCAAGCGCTGGGATACCGTGGTAGGCCGCCCCGAGATCCAGAAGTTCGTCGGGGCACTCACCGGCCAGCGGGCGCGCAAGGGCGTCTTCATCACGACGTCGGGTTTCACGAAGGATGCGCTGGACTACGTCTCCCGCATCGAGATGAAGATCGTGCTCATCGACGGTGAGACCCTGGCGCAGATGATGATCGAGCACAACGTCGGCGTCTCCACCGTTTCGCAGTACACCTTGAAGCGAATTGATTTTGATTACTTCTCCGAGGAGTGAAGCCCGCCCTATCGAAGGTTTGCTGAATGTCTCACCTTACTAATTCCGATTTGAAAGTTCCATTCTTCACCGAGTTATCAGAGGAAATCGATTTTGCAACACTTCTAGACATCCGGACAAATGATGGCTTCGTCTCAGTGAGGTGCCCGTATCTCAAGCTTGAAGTATTTCACAAAGTGCCAGAGTTTCCCCAACTTGGTCCATCTCTTGATGATATCGCTGAGAATTCAATTGATTTTTCCAGTATCGGGAATTTCGGATTCACTTTGGGGAAATATTCTGAAATATTTGTAACTTCATATAATGAAGAATTCATTCCATGTTTTGTGCAATTTAATGACATTGAATTTTCCTTTGGAAAAGTCACACCTCTCGCAAGGTATATATTTAACAGTAACTTTAACGACGACATTCATTATCATTGGAACTACTTGTGGTCAATAAGGATATGGAATTGCCCAAAAGAATTAATTGAAAATATAATACTCAATGGGATAATTGCCATGAAGAATATCAATCGTGGCGTGATTATCTGTGAAGTAGATTATAATTATCCTGATATTCCTGAAGACGTTTTGGACAATTGTTTAGAAATGTCAATCGACAGCCCAGTCTTGGATATTGAACCACTTAGACTTTATTATTATGGAGCCATTTCTCAAGACACTCTAATGAGAATTCTGTTTTTCTATAGAGTTCTTGAATATTATTCAGTATTAAATCGTGAACGCGAGGCAGATGCAATCCGTCGAAAATCTGAGCTATCCCCACGTGAATTCCTTGCCAAAATGATGGAGTTCGTAAAAAAAGACGAAAAGGATAATCTTTGTCGATTAGTTACACGAATTTCCAATGATAAAATTATTGAGGAGGCATTCACAAGAAAGATCATAATATCTAAAGACTCTAAATTGCTTGCAAAAAACCTATATGAATTTCGCAATAGAATCATTCACGCCAAAATTAATCGTGGCGCACCGATGTTTGCTCCATCAATTTTTGACGAATCAAACGAACTAAAAGATTGGCGTTTTATTATTGAAATGCTAGCAGAAGAGGCAATAAATATTTCCGGGACAAGATTATAAAAAAAAACAAAAATTGCGAAGAGGTTCTTCTCTACAATAAATAATATTTTAAGAAAATCAATTTCTGCACGTTCAAAGTTAGCGTAGGTTGAACCCACAAAAACCTGGTACCGCTTATCGCGCATAGGGAATAGCAAGCCACACGATCAAATCTCCAACCCCGGGAGCGCGTTTACGATTTTCATCGTTTCTAGGCTGACTGTGATGATGCGGAGGAAGAGGTCAAGAGGGAAGCGGGGGTTGTGCATGGTTTCTAGGGCCCAGGCGTTGGCGTCATTGACGATGCCGGAGTCCTTGTCGGTTTTGACGCACTGGCAAATTATTTGGCATCCAACATATCTTCAAGGGTTTTTAATTGAAATTTTAATTGATTTATTATTTTGGAATAATTATATGGCAGTTGCTCATCCTCTGAAAAGGCAAATTGCCATAATATCTCCTTTTCTGTTGTAAGAAGACGACCGAACTGTGAGTCAATTGGAGGAGGTGACTTCCGAATTGCACGATTAACCTCCGCAGAGAAATGAGGATAAGCATTGTATAATTTGTTTAATTCAACTCTTGGGGGGTCTGTTGTAAACATGAGCCTATTTGAGTTAATCCGATCAAGCGCTGCAATGCCTGAGTAAACTGCTTTTATTCCTTCTTTAATTTCAGGAACGTCCGCAATAGCAAGTGGTTTTAAGGTTTGATTCATTTGCCCAACTGAATCGGAGCGAATCCATCCAGGCCGTTCATGGGTTTCAAAGGCCTTGTTCATACTTATGACGACTTGCTTACCTAGATCGTCTTTATTTCGCCAATAAGTGACAAGTGCCTTCTCCTGGATTTTTTCCTTGAACTTATCAAGCTTTCTGCGCTTCTCATCATTATTATCTGTATTTTTTTGAGGGATCTCCCCTGGCTCCCGATGAAGAAAAGCTAGAACAGGTACTCCTTTTTCCTTGGCGTAATCATATTCCGCTTCAGTAAAACTGATCCAGGCATCTGTCATAGAGCCATATCGACCCCCGACGATTAGGATGTAATAATCACAGTCGTCGATTATTTTTTTAATGAAATCCATTTGTTGAGTGTCTGCGGACGGAAACAGTTCCATTGCAGATGGAAAACAATCAATCTGCAGGAGCGTGTGCATGACCTCCTGGCGCTCTTCCTTGAGATCCGCGTAGGTTGAACTCACAAAAACCTGGTACCGCTTATCGCTCATAGGAATTCTCCTTGGGAATAACTAGCCGCAGGATCAAATCTCCAACCCAGGCAACCCGTTCACCAGTTTCATCGTCTCCAGGCTGACCGTGATGACGCGGAGGAAGAGGTCGAGGAAGTAGCGGGGGTTGTGCATGGTTTCGAGGGCCCAGGCGTTGGCGTCGTTGACGATGCCGGAGTCCTTGTCGTGGGACGCACTGGCGTTCGACGACTTGTGTGATCAATTATCAACCTGTTCGACGCAAGTATTGAACTCTTTACAGTTGGTTCCGGTTTTGTCGAAACAGAACGCCCAATTTTTCCATTTGTCCTCTTCGGGTTCGTCTTCCATTTTATTGAAAATGCATCTTTCAATCATTTGTTCTTTTGTGATTTTTTCTTCTAGTAATATCTTCTGATAAGCATATTTTCGGCATGTTTGAATAATGGAAATGGCGATGGTGCAATATTTTTTCTTTGCCGCAAAGAATGGCTTCTTTTTGTATTCCGTCTTTTGAGTTTCCAGGGCTTCACGTTCAGCCTTCAGTCGTGCCTCTTCACGTTCTTTAGCTCCTGCCCGAACACACTTGTTGAACACTGGACAATCGTTGTTCTGGTCTTTCATATGACATTCCAGATATACCGTGAAGTTCTTCTCTTTGTTATAGTTTGGTAAAACTTCGTCCATGCAGTTGAAAAGGAACTTGTCCAAGTCGGTTCCAAGTTTCTGGAGTTCCTCCGGCTTGAAGCATTTTGTCAACTTATCCTTGAGAACATCACACAGAACAACCTTGGGATTGGGTTTCTCCGGCTCTTCCTTCGTCTCTGGTTCGCTCGCTACCGGGGGAACCGGGATTGGCTTGGCCTCCTCCGCCGGGCGCAGCTTGGAACATTTTTGAAACGCCTCACAGGTCCTGTACTGATTACACTTCCGGAGTATCTCCACAATTCCAGGGTCAGACTTACAAAAACTCACAAATCTTTCAACGCTGGAACTAACCGCCAACTTGCACTGTGTACCTTTTTGGTGCGACACCATGCAAACCTCGGTACTGGTCATGGGAGGGCGGGAATCGTAATCCTCTTCCGGAGGGTTTGGTTTGCTGGATACATTGCTATTGTCCATAAAGGTACAACCGAACAGGGCGATAGAGAATACTAATAGATATTTCATGAGCGGACTCTCCTGTGTTCAGTTTAAATCAGGGAATAATGTTGCGATGTGGAGCTTCTCAATAAAATTGCTCATGTTTACAATTGATTTGTTGGCAAGTTCGATATCAGAAAAAACTGGTTTTTCAGGTGGAACATCAGGTTGATTTAAGGCTATCGGAGAAACCGAAACATGGATGATTCGGTGACGATATATAATGAATCTCTTGAGTTCTTCAATTTCCGTTTTGCTTAATCCGATTTCTCCAAACTCAATACCGTATGCTTTTTTGAAGGCTTTTTTACAATGGTCATAGTTTTGGAAGTTGATAAATTTGCGCGAAATCACTTCAAGCAATGAGATATTGTTCTGAATCGCATCTTGTTTGAACAATTCGATTTGCTCTGGACTTCTGTTTTTACTGGAAAGAAATTCATCAATAACGGCTTGAGTATTTGGGCAAACTCCCTCGAGTTCGATTTCATGCAATCTCTCTTTCGCATATGACTCCATACCGGAAACCAATAGAACTAAAACAAGGTTTGAGACGACAGATTCAAAATGGTCTTTATCAACAGATGTTCCTGAAAGTAATACATTTATTGCTCGAAGTGTTTCTCTCCATGATTCAATCGCAGTTGGAAGGAGAATTGGCTTACCACCTCTGAAGATGGTTAATCGAACACCGTCGAAATCTTTGTTTCCAATCTGAATCAGTTCCCCGTCGCCTGATACACGAAATTGTTTTGTTGATGCTCTGCCCTTGGCGGAAATTCTGCAGTTATTGGGCTCTGCTGTGCCTAGGTGAAAATTGATCTCCTCGGGTGTCCATGTGATGGCCAAACGAATCAGATTGCTCGAAGGAACCTCATTAAAATCAATTGTTGAAATACGAGTACCAGTTCCGGGTGAGGAGTGGTAGAAACTTACAAAATTCCCATCTCTTTCCAATAGAAATATGTGACCGCCTGATATCATCGGTGACATTAAAAATCCGCTGGCATCTGCATCTCTAAAGGCAAGTGAAGGTGCCTCAAATAGAAACGTACCGGTTTGTTTGCAGATATTCTCATGCAAATCATCAAGTAATTTTTTAGGCAGAAGAATCATGGTTAGCCTACTCTGAACTTGAATTTATCTGGCATATCAAATCTCCAACCCGGGCAACCCATTCACCAACTTCATCGTTTCGAGGCTGACCGTGATAACGCGGAGGAAGAGGTCGAGGGGGTAGCGGGGGTTGTGCATGGTTTCGAGGGCCCAGGCGTTGGCGTCGTTGACGATGCCGGAGTCCTTGTCGGTTTTGACGCACTGGCGTTCGACGACCCAGTCGAGGGCGGGTTTGCCGTTGACGACATAGTTGTAGGCCTCGAGGGGAATCTCGGAGATGGTGATATAGGCGTTGTAGATGAGGGTGGTCTTGTCGCCTTTCTTGGCGTATTTCATCTTTTCAACGCGGTAGAAGACCTCGGGGGAGAGGCTGTTCTGGTGACCGGTGACCGTGGCCGGGTATGGGTCCACGGTTTCGTAGTTGATGTGCAGGTCGGCCAGGGCGCGGCCGGCGCGGGAGAAGGCCCAGAAGTCGGCGGCGGACTTGACGCAGGGGATGCGCGGCAGCTCCTTGGAGAGATTGTCCGCGTAGCGGGCGCGGTAGTCCGGGGAGTGGAGCAGCCCGTAGACGTAGTAGAAGATGTCCTCTTTGGTCAGCTTCTCGCCCGGGTAGGCGGCCTGGAAGTGGGCGAGGCCAGCGTCGGTGAGCGCGGAGCGCCTGCGGCGCTCTGGTGTTGGGGATTGGGGACTGGGGACTGGGGATTGGATGGTGGAGAAGAGATCGGGCTCCGCTGCGGTGGTGGGGGCCTCGGGTTCGTCGTATAGGTAGAGGGGGAAGCATTGGACCGCATCCAGCGAATTCAAGTTTAGATTTGGTATAATATTTGCCAGTAGAACGGAAAACGGACTTCTTGCTCCAGATGAATTCAAGCAGATAACCAAGTTCTCTTCACTTCCAATGGGGAATAGCTTTGGAAGTTGGTAAATACGTTCGTTGAAGGTGCGATTGTAAAAAAGCCATTGCCTGAAAAACGGTCTGTATAGACTGGGCACAACAAAACCTTCGTCATAAGAGAAAGATCGTTGTTTGGTTAACTCCATTTTTAGATTATGAGTCCAACTGATCTTTGTCGGGTCATTATCAAGGGAAGAATCCAGTAATGATCCCAGTGATTTTTTATCCTTGCCGGCGTGGGCAGTATGGAAGCGATCGACTTCCTGGTTGTAGAAGGCGATCATCCGCTTCATGTTTTCCGAGACGCCAGTTTTCGAGGCGCTGTAGCACCAAGCATCTCGGTTTGTGACAACCCCCAGAGTGAAATTCTCGAATAGCCCGAGTCCTTGGCCCTTTTTGTCGCCCATCACAATGTGCTGGTTGAAGTCGTCGTCACGCTGACGCAGCCAGTCGCCGTGGGAGTCTGGGGTGATTTCCATCCAGCCATTGTTGAGGGAAATGCCCTGGATGCTGCCAAAGTCTTGGATCTTGGCGAGTTTGTCCTCGCGCGTGAGGTAGTCGCCGATGTTGTGGAAGTAGATTTTCCCGTACTCGGCGGACTCGGGGTTCTTCACCAGGAGTGAGACGGCGATGGGGGCGCGGGAGCCGAGCCCGAAGATATTGCCGCTCTCCTTGCGACGCTGCTCGCCGGAGGTGCGGCAGTTGCCGCGCAGATGGAGCATGTAAAGGCTCGAAAACTCATCGGCCAGGCATTTGCGAAGCCCGTCGAAGGTTGGCGCTTCAAGGAAGCCGGCGTTGGTCACGAAGCCGATGACGCCGCTGGTTCCGATGCGATCGCTGGCCCAGCGGATGGCGCGGATGTAACTGTCGTAGAGACCTTTGGAGAGTACGGCCTTGGAGCGCTCGGCGTAGGTCTTGCGGATGCGCTCGTCGAGTCTGGTATAGGCCACGTTCTGGTTGTTGTCGTTCTCGCTGCCCTGGCCCACCGAGTACGGGGGGTTGCCGATGATCACGCGGATGTCGAGGTTCTTCTGGCGCGTGCGGCGGTCGGAGTTGTCGACCATGAGGCGGCTGATGAGGTCGTCCTTCTCGTAGAGTTGGAAGGTGTCGGTGAGGCATATCCCGGGGAAGGGAATGTAGCCGCCGCCGGTCAAGCTGTGGAAGGTCGATTCGATGTTGATCGCGGCTATGTAGTAGGCCAGCAGCACGATCTCGTTGGCGTGGATCTCGTGCAGGTACTTGTGGGTGAGTTCTTCCGGGGCGATCAGGCCGCTGGTGAGCAGGCGGGTGATGAACGTCCCCGTGCCCGTGAAGGGGTCGATGATGTGCACGCCGGGGCTGCCCAGGGTCTGCTGAAACTCCGAGCGCAGCAGGGCGTCGACGCTGTGGAGGATGAAGTCGACGACCTCCACGGGGGTGTAGACGATGCCCAGGCGCTCGGTCATGCGCGGGAAGGCGTTGCGGAAGAACTTGTCGTACAGCTCGACCACGATCTTCTGCTTGCCGGCGGCGTTCTCGATGCCGGCGGCGCGGTGGCGCACGCTCTCGTAGAACTGCTCGAGGGTGTCGGCTTCTTTACTTAAGCTGTGCTCGTCGAGGGCGTCGAGGACGGCCTGCATGGCCTGGGAGATGGGATTCTGGGCGGCAAAGGAGTAGCCCGAGAAGAGCGCGTCGAACACCGGGCGGGTGATCAGGTGCTGGGCGAGCATCTCGATGACCTCGGCGTCGGAGATGGCGTCGTTGAGGTCGTCGCGCAGCTCGTCGGCGAAGTTTTGGAACGCTTCGCGCTCGCGCGCATGCTGGGGGTCTTCGAGGATGCCCGTGATGCGATCGATGTGCGTGCGGGCAATCGCGGCGATGTCGTTGGCCCAGTCCTCCCAGTGGTGGCGGTTTCCGCACTTCTGCACGATGCGGGCGTAGATGGCGCGCTCGATCTCGCCGAAGTGCAGGTCCAGGTCGAGCTGGTTCTCGCGGGCGGCGTTGTAGCGGGCCTCGCGCTCGCGGGCGCCGATGGCCGAGCCGGTGCGGGCCGCGCGCAGGGCGCGATCGCGGGGGGTCTCGGCGGGCGCCTTGTGGCCGAAGGTGTCCGAGATGGCGACGACCTCGATCTTGTCGAGCATGGAGCGGTTCAGTTCGAGGTCCATCTTGTTGACCATGGCGTCGAACCGGTCGTCGTGGGAGCGCAGCGCCTGCAGCACCTGCCACACCACGGCGTAGGTCTTGTTGTCGGCGAGCGCCTCGTGGGGCTCCATGCCCGCGGGGATGACCACCGGCAGGATGACGTAGCCGCGCTTCTTGCCCGGGGACAGGCGCATCACGCGGCCCACCGACTGGACCACGTCGACCTGGGAGTTGCGCGGGGTGAGGAAGAGCACGGCGTCCAGCGCCGGGACGTCGACGCCCTCGGAGAGGCAGCGGACGTTGCTCAGGATGCGGCACACGCCCTCCCCTGCGTCCTCCTTGAGCCAGCGCAGCTTGGACTCTTTCTTGCCGGCGTTCATGGAGCCGTCCACGTGGGCGGCCTGGCAGCGGAGGCGCTGTTCGGGGGAGAGGTCTTCCTCCTGCTCCTGGTAGGCGTCCACCACGGCCTGGAACTGGGCGGCGATGGTCTCGGAGGCGACCTGGTGGTACTTGGCCTTGCCCGTGGCGCGGATGACCTGGCAGAAGGCCACGGCGCGGCGCATGGGCTCGGCGTCGCCGATGAGGTCCTGGGTGAGGTTCAGTTTGCCCAGGGCCTTCCAGCAGCCCACGATCTTGGCCGCGTCGGTGACCTTGAGCTGGTTGTCGTCGTCGGAGAGCAGCGCCTGCAGGCGGCGGCTCACGTGGGACTCCTCGACGGCCAGCACGATGACCTTGTAGTCCACCAGCAACTGGAGCTGGACCGCGCGGGAGAACGAGA
>Ga0180007_10007555_pt1 | contig 10239 bp, 5 predicted proteins | sample MM_PC_MetaG_FD_121122 | JGI IMG/M metagenome (GOLD analysis project Ga0180007, IMG submission 121122) | Groundwater microbial communities from the Aspo Hard Rock Laboratory (HRL) deep subsurface site, Sweden - MM_PC_MetaG | ecosystem: Environmental > Aquatic > Deep subsurface > Groundwater...
AAAGCTAAACTTAGGGATAGAAGCCGGAGAATTTGAGACCATTTCCGGGCTTCTCTTAGAGAAATTGGGCCAGATCCCAAAGTTATTTGAACAGATCAAATATTCCAACTTAAAGATGACCGTAGTTAAGGCCGATGAAAAGAGAATCCTTAAGGTGAAGATAGAGAAGGAGAAAGAAGATGAGGAATAGGACCGGATACCTGATAAACAGTTTGACAAACAAGAGAAAAGATTGTAGATTTAGTACCGTGTTTATGGAATTACTCCTATCTTAAAGATGATTTAAGAGGATGAAACATGAAGAATTTTATTACTAATAATGAGGCAACAAACTTAAAAAAACGCTTGATTGAATTGATTCAAAAAAGCGATGAATTGAAGTTTCTGGTCGGATTTTTCTATTTTTCCGGAATCAGAGAGTTATATGAAGGACTAAAAGAAAATCCAAAAGTTAGTATCAAGGTTTTAGTAGGGCTAAATGTCGATAAAACGAATTTTGGTTTACTTGAATTGGCCGATAAGGATAATCAATTGTCTGATGAAGAAAGATGTTATAAATTCTTACAGTCAGTAAAAAAATCCTTAAACTCAGAGGAGTTTGATACAGCAGAATTCTATGAGCAAGTAAGATATTTTATTAAACTCATCATTGAGGATAATCTAATAATAAGAAAGACCTACAAACCAAATCATGCCAAACTTTACCTGTTCAAATTAGAAGAGGGACAGGTTGCAAGAAAGAATCTATTCATCACCGGCAGCAGCAATCTAACCAGGGCAGGTCTAATGACTCAGGAAGAATTCAATGTTGAAATAAGCGATTATGGACTTGAAGATGCCCAAAGCTATTTTGATGCCTTGTGGAATGATGCTGTCCAAATAACCGAAGACGATGTTATTAAAAGAAAACTTATTGAAGTAGTAGAAAAGGAGACTCTTATTAAAGACATTACTCCATTTGAGGCCTTTGTTTTAATCTTAAAAACTTATTTGGACTCATTTGAGCCAAAAGAAGTTGGACAATCATCGCTTGAAAAAATATTTATTGATGCCGGTTATAAACCATACCAATATCAGATGGACGCGGTGAAACAAGGGTTAGCTATTGTTGAAAATAATAACGGAGTAATCATTGCCGATGTAGTTGGACTGGGGAAAACGGTTATTGCGTGTGCCCTAGGAAGGTTATTAAAGAAACGAGGTATTGTTATTTGTCCTCCGGGGCTTGTGGGCGATAAAAATAAAAACTCCGGATGGAGAAAATACGCTGAGGAATTTAGACTATACGATTGGGAGGTCAGGTCGCTCGGTGATTTAGAAAACATCGCCGATTTTGTTCATAAAGCAAGAGATATTGAGTTGGTAATTATTGATGAGGCACACCGTTTTAGAAATCAGGACACAAAGGATTATGAACACTTGAGAAATATTTGCCGCAACAAGACCGTCATCTTGCTTACCGCTACACCGTTCAATAACAGGCCAGGCGATATCTTATCCCTATTAAAGTTATTTATCACACCAAAAAGATCGCCAATTACGCTGGAAAATAATCTTACCGACAAGTTTAGAACATTCAAGGGTGTTTTTGACCGCCTCGGCGACATCAAAAAATACTGGAATTCACAGAACGAGCCAAAGAGGAAAAAAGCAATAAGTAATTATAAGGCTCTTTTTGGGGAAAGCAACATAAACTTAGAGAAAGTAAGGCAAAGGTCACATTATCTTGCCAGACAAATTAGAGATGTCATAGAGCCGGTTACCATTCGTCGCAATCGTCTTGATTTGCAATATAATCCATATTATAAAGATGAGATTAAAAACTTATCCAGGATTCACGATCCAAAAGAATGGTTTTTTGAATTGACCAAAGAGCAATCGGAATTTTACGACAATATTATCAGCAATTATTTTGGTGAGCCAGACGAAGGCGGCCAGTTTAAGGGCGCAATTTATCGTCCATTTGAGTATGATGTGAAACGGAAAAAGATTATTGGTGAGAAATTAACCGAGGAAGACAACCGCCAATTCATTCAGCAACGCAACTTATACAACTTTATGCGACGCCTGCTTGTTAAAAGATTTGAAAGCTCTTTTGGTTCTTTTGAACAGAGCATAAGAAATTTCAAGCGTATCACTGGAAAGATATTGGAATTTATCAAGAAGACAGGGAAAGGTGATTATTATAATGGTCAATATATTTTAGATAGGGCGCTTCTTGAAAAGATTTATGACCTTGAACTTGACAAAATCGAGGAATACTTAGTCGAATATACCGATAAAATAAATAATGGTGAATATCCGAAAAATCATAAAAAATATGAGATCAATAAATTTGATGACAAAGAGGGTTTTATTAACGATATAAACTCTGATTTAAGAATGTTCGATGGCATATTGGTTCAGTTATCAACTTTGGATTTAGTCAAGAATGACCCCAAAACTTATTGTTTATTAAAAAATATCAAAGATGTCCTAAAGCAAGAACCAAACAAAGGCGAACCAAAAAGAAAATTGATAATATTTTCTGAATATCTTGATACGGTTAAATATCTTGAGAAAACATTAACAAAACATTTTGGTGAAAGGTTGCTGGTAGTAGCCGGTGGCCTAACATCTAAAAAAATATCCAAAATGAATGAGAATTTTGATGCCTCATACGAAAGACAGGAGGACAAATACGATATTTTGCTTTCTTCTGATAAAATTTCTGAAGGTTTTAACCTTAACCGCGCTGGAATGGTAATCAATTATGATATTCCATGGAATCCGGTCAGGGTAATTCAGCGTGTTGGTCGTATTAACCGTATCAGCAAAAAAGTCTTTGATGGACTCTATATTGTAAACTTTTTCCCCACAGAAAAAGGCGCAGAGCTTGTTAGATCACGAGAAATAGCCGGCAGTAAGATGTTTTTGATTCATAATACCCTGGGTGAAGACGCCAAAATCTTTGACATTGACGAAGAGCCAACGCCGGCAGGCTTATATGAAAGAATCAGGCAAAATCCAGACAAAATGGAAGAAGAAAGTTTTTATACAAAGATGTTGAAAAGGTTTTTGGAAGTCAAAAAAGAAAATCCACAGTTAATAGAAGAATTAAAAAATTATCCGTCACGCATAAAAGTTGCCAAAAGATCTATCGAGAATGAGCTTCTAATTTTTCTTAAAAAGGGCAGAATGTATATCAGTGGGGTAAAATATGGTGCAGATAAAGATGGCCAAATTTATTCAGCTACCCTTGAGGAAATATTTGATAAGATTGTCTGCGATAAAAACGAAAGCAAAATCCCGTTAAGTAGTTCTTTTTGGGATTGTTATGGAAATGTAAAGAAATTCAGGGAACGATTTGTCCCAACAGGCGAGAAGGATTTGGAGCAAAGAGCATTGCTCAACATTAAGACCATAATCGCAAACCCGTGGCAGGAGATATTGGCGCACCTGGATTTTTTAAGGGTTCTGCGAGAAGATATTATTGACTATGGCACGCTTTCCGATTACACCCTGCGACGGATTGCCAATCTGGAAATTTCGGACCACAAGACAGTTAAGGAAATATTAGCCTTCAAAAAGGAGCTTGGCGAAGATTATTTGCAAAAAGAAAAAGAGAGGCAGAAAAACCTGTCAAAAGAAATAATTATCGCCATTGAGAATCAAAAATTATGAACAGAGAAATATTGCAAAATATAATCCAAGATTTTAGTCCGAACAAATTTGTCCGTTTTTTCCGTGAGAAAAACCGCTCCTTTGCACCAGGGCAGGAAGAGTTACCTCAATATGACGATGAGAATTTCAAGGATGGCTTAAAGCTCGGTGAGATTAGATTTACTGATGACTATCTGCTTATCTGTGCCTTCGAGGTGAACCAAACACTTACCGAGAAAAGCGGAAAAAAAGCTCAATACGAAAAAGGCAAAGCCATCCTCAAGGGACATCAGGAATATACCGCCGGTATTTTTATCTTTTATGACCACAACGGCAATTTCCGCTTCAGTTTAATCTATGATATCCCGCTTGGAACTAAAAGGGATTGGAGCGCCTTCCGCAGGTTTACCTATTTTGTCAGTTCTGATCCTCAAATCACCAACAAGACATTCCTGCAAAGGATCGGCGATGGCGATTTTTCATCTTTGGAAAAAATCAAGGACGCGTTTTCAGTTGAAAAGGTAACTAAGGAGTTTTATGCAGATATAGCTAACTGGTATAATTGGGCAGTTCAACTTAGTGCTTTTCCAAAAGATGCGGAGGCAGAGAAAAACGGCAGAAATATTGCAGTTATTCGCCTTATTACCAGAATGATTTTTATCTGGTTTATGCGCGAGCAGGGCTTAGTATCAAAAAATTTGTTTGAAGAAAGAAGTATCTCCGCAATACTTGAAGGGATTTCTCCCGAAAGCTCAACCTATTACCAGGCAATTTTGCAAAATTTATTTTTTGCCACACTAAACACTAAAAAGAACGAACGGAAATTTAGAAGTGAAATTAGGGGACACAAAGGTTATAACCCTGATTTTGGCAATCAAAATGTTTTTCGTTTCCAGGAGCTTTTCAAAAATCCGGATAGACTAAAAGATTATTTTGGTGAGATACCATTTTTAAACGGCGGACTATTTGAATGCCTTGATGATAAGCCCAACGGAATTTATATTGATGGATTCACTGCGGTGAAAAAGAATCAGCCCGAAGTTCCGAATATTCTTTTTTTCAGCGGGGAGACAAAAGCGGATCTAAATGCCGCCTACGGCACAAAAAGCAAAACCTACAAAGTCAGAGGACTTTTAAACACTCTTTCTTCCTACAATTTTACCATTGACGAAAATTCACCGGACGATCAGGATATTGCCCTTGACCCCGAACTTTTGGGCAGAGTGTTTGAAAATCTTTTAGCAAGTTTTAATCCGGAAACATCCACCACTGCTCGCAAAGCCACCGGCAGTTATTACACCCCGAGAGAAATCGTTGATTATATGGTGACCCAGTCTCTAAAAGAATATTTCAAAACGCATCTCAAAGAGATTGATGATATTGACAATAGATTGGAATCGCTTTTTACTCCCGCCAGTGAAATGAATCCCTTTGATAAGTCAGATACACTAAGAATGGTGAAACTTATAGATAATTTGCGAATTGTTGACCCGGCAGTTGGCTCTGGCGCATTTCCAATGGGCATTTTAAATAAACTGGTTTTTGTCCTTGCCAGGCTTGACCCGGAAAATGCTCTCTGGAAAGAGACACAAATTAAAGCAGTAGAGGAAAATGTACCTGATCCGATTGTAAAACAGAAATTGAAAGAGCAGATTGAGAAACAGTTTGCTGAAAAGAATCTTGACTATGGCAGAAAACTATACCTTATTCAAAAATGTATTTACGGCGTGGATATTCAGCAGATCGCAGTTGAAATTGCTAAACTCCGATTCTTTATCTCTCTTTTAGTTGATGAAAAAATAGATAAACAAAAGGGAAACTGGGGCGTAGAGCCATTGCCGAATCTTGATTTTAAGATTATGCAAGGTAACAGCTTGATTGAAATTTTAACGCCAGAATTTTTAGCAGGGACAACCGATCAAGAGAAGAATGATCTTGTAAAACAACTTAAAAAAGCAAAAGATGAGCTTTTCGGAATATCAAGCCCATTATTGAAAGACAAAAAAAGAAAAGAAGTCGAATCGCTAATTACTAAAATTATTGAGCATGATAAAAAAGTAGCTATACGAAACCTGCAATCTCAAATTGCTGAAATAAAAGGGCAAGTTAAACTATTCACAAATAGACAAATAGAGGAAATTGAACGAAAGAAAATTTTAGAGCTACAGCAAAAAATTCAAGCAATCGAAAACCTTAAACTTCCTGAGGCAACTGAACATTTTGAATGGCATCTTAATTTTTCAGAAGTCTTTTATGAAAAGAAAGGATTTGATGTGGTGATTGCTAATCCACCGTATGTGCAAATACAAAAATTTAGCGGCAAAAAAGAACAGAAGGATTGGGAAAATCAGAATTACAAAACATATACGAGAACTGGTGACATTTATTGCCTTTTCTATGAAAAAGGAAATACGCTGTTAAGAGATGATGGCAACTTAACCTATATTACTTCCAACAAATGGATGAGGGCAAATTATGGTAAAGCTACCAGAAAATATTTTGTCGAAAATACTAATCCTTTGCAAATAATAGATTTTGGCGGCTACAAGGTTTTTGAAAGTGCCACCGTAGATACTAATATTTTGATACTTGGGAAATCGGCAAATAAAAACAAAGCCAATGCCTGCTCCATTGGCAAGGATTTTAAGGAAAATACGGACATTGCCGAATACCTTTCTGCCAGGGCTATTACTCTTAGTAATCTTTCAGAGAAGAGCTGGATAATTGCAAGCAAAGACGAACAGAAGATAAAGGAAAAGATTGAGAAAATTGGCACACCGCTGAAGAATTGGGATGTGAAAATTTATCGTGGGATTGTAACAGGCTTCAATGAGGCATTTATCATTGATACACCGACTAAAGAACGGCTCTGTGCCGAGGATCCAAAAAGTGTTGAGGTTCTCAAGCCGATTTTAAGGGGCAGGGATATTGGTAGGTTTTACTATAAATGGGTAGGGTTGTGGGTAATATTTATACCGTGGCACTTTCCTCTTCATAAAGACGAATCTATTAAAGGTGCTTCAAAAAAGGCAGAAGAAGAATTCAAAAAACAATATTCTGTACTTTATAAATATTTGTTACAATGGAAAAGTCAACTTTCTGATAGAAACAAAGATGAAACAGGTATTAGATATGAGTGGTATGCAATGCAAAGATGTGCAGCAACTTATTACCCAGAGTTTGAAAAGGAGAAGATTATTTTTCAGGAAATGGTTCAAGAATCATCTTTTATGTACGATAAGGATAACAATTTTTATTGTCTTGACACTGGAAGAATTATAACTGGTGAATGTATAGAATTTATTGTCTCACTACTCAATTCAAAGTTGTTCTTTTACTCTGTAAAAAATTTCTATGGCGGTGGGGCATTGGGACAAAAAGGAATTAGAATGAAGCATACCTTTTTCGAAAATTTCCCCATCCCCAAAATTCCAGAATCTGACCAACAACCCTTTATTACCCTTGTTGATCAAATCCTCTCCCTAAAAGAATCCGACCCCAATACCGACACCAGTGCATTGGAAGCCGAGATTGATCGCCTGGTATACGACCTCTACGGCCTCACCAAGGAAGAAATCGCCATTATGGAGGAGAGTGTGAGAAGGTAAAATGGACACCCAATTTGAAGATTTAAATATAGATACTAAACGAAGAGCGAATAATCGACGAAACCAAAAAACTCATTGAAATCTTTGAAATCTTTGAAACAAAAATCAAGGATAAAATTCAAGAGGTTTGGGGAGAATAAATTGATTATGATAAAAATATTTTAATACATTCTAATTGGAAGGAGGTATGCGCTATGGCCCACAAAAGATTCTTGCTACTTATTGATTTTCTTGGCTTTTCAGACTTTGTTTTAAAAGAGCCTTTGGAACACGTTTTAACCTGGTATGAAAAAGTTATAGTGAAATCAATGTCTTGGTTAGATAAGAGAAATATCAGGCAAAGTGATAATTGTATTTTAAAATGGAATTACCTGTCAGATTCCCTTTTTCTTTGGATTGATGATTGCGACCTGCAAAAACAAGCCTTCCTGCTACTTGTCTATTATGCAAATCAGATGATTTATGATTTTCCTGGTTACAATAAGGATATGCCATTTGCTCCTGCGAGAGGAGCATTAGTTTATGATAGCTTTGAGATATCGGAGAAGGAAATTACGCGTAAATACAGAACCGACACACTTCAGCTTACTACAGGCAAAATAACACATACAGAGGATTACTCCTTATCAAAAGAAATATATACGATTGTTGGTCGTGCCGTTGTTAATGCAAGCAAATGGGAGAAAAACCAAAACTGGTTAGGAGTTTCTATAGCCCCATATTGTGTTAATGAAATAGAGAGAAATTATTCAAATGAATTAGAACTGCTATTAAAATATAGACTATTGCATGAACATGAAGTTCCTACAAAAGATAATTCATCAAAAACCTATGCTTTTAATGGAGTTCCCCCTTTGAAAGATGTTTTTGGTGAATTAAAAGAAGCATTAGCATTATTACAAGAGAGCGAAAGGAAATGTTGCATAATTACTCGTTGGTTCATGAGGGCTTGTCAGTGTCTATTTACCAATACCCTTCCACAGGTTATTGAGCAGTTACAAATGAAAGATAAATACAAAAATACCTTAGATTATGTCAGATGGATAAAAGAAAATGAATTGCACTTACTTCCTTGTGTTGAATTTCCACTCTGAATTTTGGAAGAATAATCATTCCAAATAGATAATAGAGGACGGAGTCAACTTAATAACTTAACAGGAATAATAGAGGTCGTTATTGAGTTATTGATTTATGTCAAAGAGCCGCAGGATGATAAGAGATGAAAGTTGAATTGGTTGACATCATCCTCTTTACCCCGTTAGAGAAAGCTCATCCCATTAGAAACGAGCTTCTAACGGGATTAGAAAAAAGTTCTCTAACGGGGTTTAATCCTGACAACCTGCGGCCATCTGATACGTCCCATAGAAATCCTTTGCTGCTATTCCAAGCCGGCGAGTATGGTAGAGCAGTAGAGCAGAAATTAAAGAAGAAAGATAAATAGAGGAGATGATTATGCTCATCTTTCTTGATGAATCAGGTGATCCAGGATTCAAGGTAGGAAAGGGTTCTTCCAATGTCTTTGTCATTGCCCTGGTAATATTTGACGACCATTTGGAAGCAGAAGAGACTGCCCTTAAGATAAAAAGGTTAAGAAGAGAACTTGGCAAAGACGATGGGTTTGAGTTTAAGTTCAATAAGTGCTCCAGGGCAATACGGTGCCACTTTTTGAGTACCATTGCAGAGTGTAGATTTAGGATAAGGGCATTGGTAATAAGGAAAGAGAAAATATATGGAAAAGAACTTCGGCGAAACAAGGAATCTTTCTATGCTTATGCTGTAAAAATGGTGTTGAAGCACAATAACGATACCATTAGAGATGCCAAATTAAAGATGGACGGACATGGAGAGAGGAAATTTAGAAGGGAGTTTTTGGCTTATCTTCGGCGAGAGCTAAACAGCCCGAGCAGAAAGATCGTATCACATCTTAGATTTGTTGATTCCCGGGGAAATGTCTTAATCCAGTTAGCAGATATGATTGCAGGAGCAATTCATAGATCCTTCAGCAATAAGGTTGATGCCAATATTTATCGGGAGATTATCAAGAAGAGAGAAGAAGATGTTTGGATATTCGGAAGATAAAAAAACGACCTAACGCCTATCGTGAGGATTCTCACGAACGCACACCATACGGTGACAGTTCAGTCGTTAGGTCTTTGTATTCATACAATAACATAGTTTTCAATATTTGTCAAACAGTTTTTTTGATAAAAATCAAAAAAAGAAGGGACGGTTTATATAACCTCTTCAATATCAAATAATACCAAATAAAATATTCCTTTTCTCACTTCACTTTACAAGTCTGTTCGAGAGAGTAATACAGGGAGATGAAGGGAGACAAAGTTGAAATGGTTGACATCATCTTCCCTGCCTGTGCCGTTGGCACGGCAGACAGGTTTAATCCTGACAATCTGCGGCAATCTGCGTCCCATTAAGAAATCGCCATTGTAGAGGAGATAAATCAATGTTGTATTTATACCTTGACGAAAGCGGAGACTTGGGATTTGACTTCTTTGCAAAGAAGCCGTCGAAATATTTTACTGTTACTGTGATGCTGGTGCAGGGCATGGAAAATAGAAAGAGAATAGCTAAAGCCGTAAGAAGAACCCTGCAAAATAAATTCCCGAAACAAAAAAGAAGTGAATTAAAAGGGTCAAAACAATCTATAGAGGTCAAGAGATATTTTTACAGATATATTGCGTCTATACCTTTCGAACTTTACGCCCTTACGCTCAATAAAAGACGCGTATATGATTCCCTGTCACAGAAGAAGGACAGGGTCTATAATTTTATCGCAAGGAAAGTCCTTGATGTAATTCCTTTTGAGGATTCTTCGGTAAGAATTGGGCTTGTAATAGATAGAAGTAAGAGCAAGAAAGAAATAAAAGAGTTCGATGACTACTTGATTCGGCAGTTAAGCGGCAGGATAGAACCAAGAATACCGCTTGATATAGATCACCATCTTTCCCATGAAGACTTGCTTCTTCAGGCA
>Ga0180007_10007556_pt1 | contig 10239 bp, 9 predicted proteins | sample MM_PC_MetaG_FD_121122 | JGI IMG/M metagenome (GOLD analysis project Ga0180007, IMG submission 121122) | Groundwater microbial communities from the Aspo Hard Rock Laboratory (HRL) deep subsurface site, Sweden - MM_PC_MetaG | ecosystem: Environmental > Aquatic > Deep subsurface > Groundwater...
TGAAAGCTTGATAGCTTTCAAAAATTTCATCGTACTTTGTATAGTACAATGAAAACTGCTAACTTTTTATAGTACAATAAAAACGATGAAATACCTGAAGAAGTTAAGTGGCGAAGTCAAGCTTCAAACTCTGTCTATCGTTATTACTGCACCTTGTTCATCATCATATTCAGAGCTTATCTGTACTTTCATCCATCCGCCTGCTGATTCTGAATCTACAAGTGTGCCATAACTATTCATGGGGTATTTTACAATTTCAACGATTTCAGTAGGCCCTGTTGGCGTTTGTATTTCAAGTACTATCTCACTTGCCATTCCACTTTGCACTGTCCTAAGTTCAATGGTTTCTTTTGGTATGTAAACATTCGTATAAACTATAGTATCTGTTCCAAGGCTGCCGACAGAATTTGCAAGTGAAGCGAGTCTGAAAACTGCGAGTTCTGCCTGATATGCACCTATCTGCTGGTTTGCCTCGCTTGATTTGAAATACACCAGTCCGAGAAGTGGGATAAACAATAGCAAGACGAATCCGATTATTATCAGCAGTTCTGTACTAACCTGCGCCTTCATTTATGTGTCCCTCCTGGGTAAGAAGTTGCCCGTGGCTTTGCTTTTTTCTTATCTTTCATTTTTCTTAGTACAGTATCAAGTTCATCAGCAAGCTCATCCAAAGTCTCTTTTAAATTGGTGCGCTGGGTTTTCAAGGATATATGACCCTCAGTATCTGTTTCAAAGTTTATACTGACGGTAAAAACTGATTTTTCTTCATTAACATGTACGTGGCAGTTTCTTATGTTGAATGTCTTTGCGAATTTATCAGTGACATGGCTAATTTTTGTCTTTATTTGTTCATAATATCCGGCGTTATCATCACCCAGTCCTGATATTTGCATTTCCGTTCCTTCATTTACAAGATCCTGGATTGTTTTGAATATGTCTATTGCAGATAATACCCCAACTGCTTTACCATCCGAAGTGACAACCACTCCTGACACATGTTTCTGCACCATTTTCTTTGCTGCACTTTCCACAGTCATTTCTCCTTCAACAACAGTTACATCTGGTCTCAAGAAACTGCGCAATTCCATTTTATCAATATCATTCTTGTCCGAATAAATATCCATCCTGCCACCAGAAAGATTCGATTTTCCTGTCCACATCCCGATATCAAATGTTGAAACTATTCCTATGGGATTCCCATTTTTTGTAACTATCAATCTTCTTGCATTTTTGTCTTTCATCGTTGTTCTTGCACTGCCTATGGTATCATTCTCGTTGACAGCATAAACCGGACTGTTCATCAGTTCAGAAACCTGTGCATTCGGCATCATCTTACTGTTTATCATCTCGCTCAGTAGTTCAACTCTTGTGGTAACTCCGAGGGGGGTTTCATGTGAATCAACTACTGGCAGTGCCTTGAAATGACCTAGCAGGAAAGCATTGACAAGTTCGAGAACTCCAGTATCCGTTGAAAGTACCGGGGGTTTTACAATGCATGATTCGCATTTGGTACTATTTGGGTCCCGTGCACCATTGCCTATGCTTCTATGATCTATTATGCCATAATATTTTCCTTTCTTTGTTACAATAACTGCAGGCATCTCATTAAGGTGCGAGATTGCTTTTGACAAAGGTTCCCCACTATCAAGAATTAATGTCGTTTTTATTTCCATATTCTCAACCAACCACATTTTGTGTAATAATTATTTTTTCTATTTTACTCTCTATACCTTTAGCTGTTGCACATTATAAACCCATTTGCCGGTGTCTGATTTACCGTCGTGGTCTATTGATTCTAATAACTTTATAAAATAAAAGGTATATAAATAATTATGGCGATCCAGATGCAACTTCAGTCATTCTCACATCTAGAGAATATGGTATCCAAGCCCACCTGGAAAGACATCCTTCTGGAACTCATGTCTTCTGAGAAGATAGATCCATGGAACATAGATATCTCAGAACTGGCAGATGCGTTCATAAAAAAAGTCCGCGAAATCGAAGCAATGGATTTTGCATTACAGGCAAATGTTATTCTTGCAGCTTCAATCCTGCTCAAATACAAGAGCAATTATCTTAAGTTATTAAGATACCAATCTGATCTTTCTGATTTTGATTCCGCTGAATTTGTTCCTGATGAAAGTGGGGTGGCTATAGAAGAATTGCCTGAACTTACATTTTCTTCAAGAATTCCGCCAAAAAGACAGATAACTGCCGACGAACTTATCCAGGAAATGGAAAAACTCATAAAGTTTGATAATATTGACCGGGTGATAATCCCACGTGGGTCAATAGTCGAGACTGTGGATCTTGAACTCTATCAAAGAGATATCGAGAAAGATATGGAAACTACTCTCAAAAAAGTGGTTGCAAGTACTGATTCTGAAGGCTGGTCTCTTTTTTCAAAAATAACCGCGGGTGCGGATTTCAGAGATATCGTATATACGCTTCTTTGTCTTTTACATATGGTGCAAGCAGGAGTCATAGATATCAGACAAGATGAGATATTCGGTGAAATTTTTATTCATTTAATGGAAAAGAAAAAGAATCTCGAGTAGGTTATGATAAACCTACTCTCCGATTACATGTCCGCCTTTCTTTGGTTTTGATTTAACGATCTTTACGTTCGCTGGCGTTATTATGATCGTATCGTTTGAAAGCAGCGCGATATCGCCGTTAATTCTTCCAGAGTGTAGTTTCAATTTGCTGATTATTGTTTTTAGCCTGTTTGGCTGTTTTGAAAGTGGCCGCACATTAAGAATAATTATATTCTTTGACGCTAGTTCACTTACAGCAAGATCTCCATCTCCTTCGTTTCTAATATCAAGTCTCTTGACGTAGAAATCTGCCGGAGGGCTTACTACATCTCCATCTGCCTGCATCAATTCCTCGAGGTCGGGAATCGCGGATTCTTCATTTTTTTCAGAGCCAAATACTTTGTCAAATAGTCCCATCTGATCACCTTTGTTGTTGTTCCCTCTTACTCAACGAGTTTTTAAATATCTTTGGGCATAAACCCGCTTTTGCCACTTGGTTTTTAAACATTTACATCATTACTTCCTGATCGGATCTATAAGATCTCAAATCTGATCAACTTAAAAAGATCCAAAGTTTCTAATAAAATTGAAATTTCAAGTTAAATATAATGTAATAAGGTGGAGATATGTTTGATGCAATCTCATTAGCATTGGGTGTGGGTGTTATTACTCTGCTCTATGCCGCGTACCTCGCTTTTCGGGTTTTAAAATCCCCATCTGGGGATCAGAAAATGCGTGAGATATCCAAGGCTATAGAGGAGGGTGCTAATGCATTCCTTTTTAGACAATACAAGACGCTTGCCCCAATCGTGTTAGTACTATTGGTACTTATAGGCTATGCAGTTGATTTTTCAACTGCTGTCGCATTCCTTTTTGGTGTTATTTCTTCTGCACTTGCAGGATATATTGGGATGCAGGTCTCAGTTCGTAGTAATGTTCGTGTGGCAGAAGCTGCCAAATCTGGCCTCAAGCCAGCGCTTGGAATCGCATTCAAAGGTGGTGCTGTTACTGGTATGGCCTTGGCAGGTTTGGGATTATTAGGGGTAGCACTTCTTTACATCCTGAATGCAGGTAACCTCGCACCATTGATCGGTTATGGTTTCGGTGCCTCATTAATATCTCTGTTCGCCCGTGTTGGTGGCGGTATATATACCAAAGCAGCAGATGTTGGTGCAGATCTTGTGGGTAAGATCGAAAAAGGCATTCCAGAGGATGATCCAAGAAATCCTGCAGTAATTGCTGACAATGTCGGAGACAATGTTGGTGATTGTGCTGGTATGGCTGCAGATGTTTTCGAATCGTTTGTGGTTACTGTGATCGCAGGTATGCTCATAGGCCTGACATTTGTGGATACAGCTGCATTTGTTTATTTGCCACTTGCAATCGCTGCAATAGGTGTTTTCTCGACTATTATCGGGTCTCTTGTTGTTGGCCTAGGTTCATACAAAAAAATCATGCCTGCATTTTACAATGGTCTTCTAGTAAGCGCGATTCTCATGCTTGTTCTGACCTATGTTTATTTGATGGGCTTGCCAGAACTTACAATCAGTTCAAATGCGCTTTTCACTCCAATAATTATGGGGGTTGTAACAACACTTATGCTATTCTGGATAAGTGAATATTATACATCAACAGAATATCGTCCAGTTCAGGATGTGGCAAATGCTGCAAGAACCGGTGCAGGAACAAACCTTATCCATGGTCTTGCAATTGGTATGCAATCAACGCTGCTTCCAGTATTGGTGATTGTCGCTGCAATTGCGTTGTCTTTCATGTCCGCGGGGCTCTACGGAGTTGGGCTTGCGGCAACGGCAATGCTTGCATTGAGTGGAATCGTGATTGCCATAGATGCATACGGTCCAATTACTGACAATGCCGGTGGAATTGCAGAAATGGCAAAACTATCTCCAAAAGTCAGAGAAGTTACAGATGCGCTTGATGCAGTTGGAAACACTACAAAGGCCACTACAAAAGGTTATGCAATCGGTGGTGCTGCGCTCGGTGCGCTTGCATTGTTTGTTGTATATGCCGAAGAGACTGGTCTTGAATCAATAAATCTTCTTTCAACACCAGTTGTTATCGGTCTGTTTATTGGTGCAATGCTTCCATTCCTGTTCTCAAGTTTGCTTATGCTTGCAGTTGGAAGGGCAGCATTCCAGATTGTTGAAGAAGTAAGGCGTCAATTCAGGGAGATTCCCGGTTTGATGTCTGGAAGAGGTCGGGCAGATTATGCAAAGTGCGTTGATATCTCAACCAAAACTGCATTAAAAGAACTCGCACTTCCAGGTGCAATCGCTGTCCTGACACCATTGCTTGTTGGTTATCTGTTCGGTGTAGAAGCCCTTGGCGGTCTTCTTGGTGGAGTAATTGCGAGTGGACTTATGCTTGCTCTTACCATGACTGTTGCCGGTGCCACATGGGACAATGCCAAGAAATACATTGAGAGTGGCCACTTTGGAGGCAAGGGAAGCGATGCACACAAAGCAGCGGTCGTCGGAGATACGGTTGGAGATCCTTTGAAGGATACGGCTGGTCCTGCACTGAATGCGCTGATAAAAGTAGTTAATACGATTTCGCTCGTGTTTGCTGCGGTGCTTGTTGCTCAAAGCCTAAGCATTATTTGATTTGACAGTTCAAAGAGCTGTCAAAGCGTTTGCTTTTCCGCTGTATAGGCGAATGGGCAAATGATTTTTTTCTTTATTTTTATTTTCTTAGTCTTTATAATCGAGCGTATTAAAGAAATCTATATTATTCTGCAGTTTGTCCCACCCTTTACACAAACCACATGCTATTTAACTCATTTTCTACACAAACCACAACCTCCAGCTTGTTTTTTTGCAGTTTAACCCATTTTCTACACAAACTACGTGCTATTTAGCTCATTTTCTACACAAACCGCAAATTATTTAAATTCTATACTCCATATACTCAGTATGATAAATGATGTTATATTCTCAGAGTTGTTTAACGAGAGCGAGCGTTTAAAGAAAAACGTTTCCAGTCTCACTAAAAAAAGATTTTTATTTGAAGAACTACGAAAACCAAGAAACATGCTCATTGGGTTTCATGGTCTTCGTGGAACAGGCAAAACAACCATTTTGCTCCAACTCGCATTAGAAAAAAAAGATTCCATATATGTAAATGCCGAAGAACTTGCGTTTCGTGGAATCTCTATTATCGAATTTGTTGAATTTACCATTAAAAAAGATTTCAAATCATTGTTTATTGATGAGATCCATTCTATCCATTCATGGTCAACTGAATTAAAACTTCTATATGATCGAGGCTATAAAAATATATATTTTAGCGGTTCTTCCGGACTAAAAATACAGGAAAAAGCAGCTGATTTATCAAGGCGTGCCATACTTTTTTATTTGCCTCCTTTTTCATTTAGGGAATTCCTTGATTTTAGATATAATATTCTTCTCCAGAAAGTTTCTTTTGACGATATAATTGATTTCGATAAAAGAAAAGAACTAATCAAGCAGTTATCTCCGGTTATCAACTATTTTGATGAATATCTTCGCTTTGGTACGTTTCCATTTTATCTTGAACATAAAGATGATTCATATAAATTATATCAAAGAATTTTGGAACGGATTGTTCGTGTTGATCTTGCAGCCTTGCAGAAGATAGATGTTAGCTATGTTGAAACTGTATATAAAATAATAAATATTCTTGTTATATCATCACCTAATGAAATCAGTTACAATTCTCTTACAAGGGATGTCAATAGAAACATGCGTACTATCGAGGAAATTCTGACCAATCTGAAAAATCTCGGTTTTTTGAATGCAATTTCTCCTTTCAAGACAGGAAGTACTATCATAAGAAAAGAATACAAATTTCTTATCTCTCCCCCATTCAGGTTCACGATTTCCAAATCTTTAGGTTTCGATTTCCAGAAAATAAAAGGTGGAATACGTGAGGATATTTTCATCTCCAATACGTACATGTTCAATCCAAAATATATCAAAACAGATCGGGAAAGGAAAACGCCAGATTACAGAATTAATAATTTGAATTTCGAACTTGGCCCACACAAACACAAGCATGAAACGGATTTCTATGTTAAGGATGAGCTAATTTTTGATAAAAAGGTTATTCCTTTGGCTTTGTTTTGCATGCTTTATTGATATTTTATTTTTATTTCCTTTCTTTCTTATATACATGCATGTGTTATGCAATTCCTGGAAAAATAATTTCCATTTCAAAAGATGGCAAGACTGCTACTATTCAGTATTTTGGTGAATTAAGGAATGCACATATTATTGGTGCTGCGGTCAGCATTGGTGATTATGTCTATGCTCAAGGTGGAATTGTCGTCGGAAAAATATCAGAAACAGAAGCGCTTCCAATTCTCAAATTATGGAAAACGAAATTTTTGGAATTAAAAAAAGTTGATGAAGAACTTGCATCAATACCCGAAAATATCTCATCCCTATTGCAAAAAGCCGAAGCTGGAGATGAAGAACCACTTACAAAAGAAGAAATGCGTGACGTGCTTAATATCAAAGATGAAACTGAATTAAATTCTCTTTATCAAACAGCAAATCACATCAGAAAAAAAAGATTGGATAATGCGTGTTGTGTTCATGGAATAATCGAGTTTTCTAATTATTGTATGCAGAATTGTTTGTATTGTGGAATCAGATGCGATAATAAAAAAATTACTCGTTATCGTATGAGCGAAGAAGAGATCTTACAGGCAGTAGACTACGCAGTCGATCGCTTGGGGTTCAAAGCATTGGTTCTACAATCGGGTGAAGATTCATATTACACAGATGAAATGCTTATTTCCATTGTAAAAAAAATTCGTGAAAAACACGGTATTCTGATTTTCATGAGCATTGGTGAAAGAAGCAAAGAATGCTATATAAAATTGTATGGAGCCGGTGCATATGGCGTGCTCATCCGTTTCGAAACATCAAACTCAAAACTATACGCTCGTTTGAGGCCCGGAAAAAAACTCGATGATCGTCTAGAACTGATTCGATGGCTCAAATCAAACGGGTTTGTTGTTGCCACTGGTTTTCTAATCGGTCTACCAGGACAAACCAAAGAAGATATCGTCAACGATGTTCTTTTGACAAAATCAATCGTACCTGACATGTATTCTTTTGGTCCGTTTATTCCACATCAAGAGACTCCATTGTTTGCAGCACCAAGCAGTCAGATTGCAGAAGTATTGAAAGTAATTGCATTATCGCGTTTTGTTGATCAGGAATCAAAAATATTAGTGACTACTGCACTTGAAACATTTTCACATGATGCAAAAAAAGCTGGGCTTTTGGCCGGTGCGAATTCATTGATGATAAATCTTACGCCTGAAAAATATCGGAAACATTATGATCTTTATCCTGGAAAAACTGGACTGGAAACAGAGAACTGGAAACCAAATAAAGAAATACGGGAAACAATAAAACTGTTAGAAAGCCTTGGGAGGGCGCCTACTGATCTTGGTGTATGAGGTATTTCATAAATGTTAGTTGCGTGCAATTGCAGTTGCTACTGTCTTAAGCATCTGCATCAGTCTCTCCGGATTTTTTTCTTCTGGTCCTTCTCGAAGTATCCGTTCTAATCCTTCCATAACTTGCGTTGTTCTTTCAATTTTTGGAGAATGAGTTCGTCTTTCTATTCCCAAAGATTCATCTGTTTCTAGGAGTCTATCCTTTCCAAATGCATTTCCATTGGGGGTGTCTCCGAATACCTCTTTTCTGCCTGTTTTTGCACTTAGTATGGCATCGTATTTTCCAGATCCGCATAAAGTTGTTGGTTGCGTTTTCTTCCAAGCAGTCATACATATTATTACTATCTCAAACACTTTTTAAATGTGCTTTTTAATGGTAAATTCTGATAAAATCCTTTTTCATATCTTTTGTTCAAATATTATATGGGATTATGTTCACTCTTGATACTTCTTTGATTTCAAATCTTGCAGGTCTCTCACCTTTGGCAAGCGAGTTTGATCTTGATTTACTCCTGCTAAAAGCCCTGGAAAAGAAAGGCCTATCTTTGGAAGAATCTGCAAAGCTTCTTGCAATTGATGGCAAAAATAATCCCGCACAACTTGAAAAACTTCTTCAGACTGCCGGAAAGCTGAAGCGTGATATTTATGGAAATCGCCTCGTTCTTTTTGCACCGCTTTACATATCGGACTATTGCGTTAACGATTGTGAATATTGCGGTTTTCATTGCAGGAACCAACAAATGAAGCGCACGCGGCTCACCCAAGACCAGGTAAGACTCGAAACAGGACATATCATTCGCATGGGTCACAAGCGCATCCTTTTAGAAAGCGGGGAACATCCTGAAAATTCAATTGATTATGTTTGTGATGCGATTAAAACCATTTATTCTACTAAAGTTGGAAACGGTGAAATCCGTAGAGTAAATGTTAATATTGCAGCAACCAGCATCGACAATTATCGCAAACTGAAAGACATTGGAATTGGTACTTATCAACTATTCCAAGAAACATATCACAAACCAACTTATGAGCGGTTGCACAAAGGGCCAAAGGCAGATTACTCTCGTCAGATCACAGCACACGAACGCGCGTTTGAAGCCGGATTAGATGACTATGGTATGGGGGTTTTATTTGGTCTTTATGATTACAAATTCGAAGTGCTTGCTCTTCTCTCGCATGCTAGGTATATGGAGGAAACGCACGGTGTGGGGCCACATACAATTTCGGTTCCAAGATTCCAGCCAGCACCCGGAGTAGTTTACAGTTCTGATTTTCCTGTTTCGGATGTGGAGTTTCTCAAATTAATTGCAGTGATTCGTTTGTCATTACCATATACTGGAATGATTATTTCAACTCGTGAATCTCCTGAAATACGAAAAAAAGCATTTGAAATCGGGATTTCGCAAACATCTGCCGCATCGAAAACGTCTCCTTGTGGATATTCCGGTGCCAATCCTCTTGATAATGGTGGCAACATTGGTCAAACTAATAAACAATTCGAATTATCTGATCACCGTTCGGTTGATGAAATAGTTGAAAATATTTGCAGTCAGGATATGCTTCCGAGCTTCTGCACTGCTTGTTACAGAAGCAAACGCACTGGCGAAACATTTATGAAACTCGCGAAAGCCGGGAATATCCATTATCTTTGCCATCCTAATGCAATTCTTACCTTCAAGGAATTTCTTGAGGATTATGCAACAGAAAAAACAAAAAAAACTGGTGAAGCAACTATCACTCGCGAACTAGAGCGCATTGAAACTGATGAAAGAAAACAGGAAACAAAAATCCGTTTAAAACGAATCGAAGATGGTGAGCGAGATCTATTTTTCTAAATAGATTTAAATTCATTTTGTACTAATAAATATAGTAATATGGTAATTTGGTGATTATTATGACTGGACATACTTTTGCAATGAATCGGGATCAATATATGGGTAGTTTTGATGGTGCAAGAAATGATGTTGGGCATATCACAGTAAGTCGTAACAGAGGTCGAGGTGCCAACAACGATCAAATTACAATTACTGATAGTCACGGGAGGAATATAGGTAGCGGAACATATAATTCTGGTCGTAATCCGCCATATTTAATTACATTGAATGATGCCACTCCAACTGGTAGGGCATTGATCACTGCTATGCAAGCTCATGGATTAAATATGGCTACTGAACTGACACCTGCTGGAAATGTGGCCAGTGCTACATTCCCAACTGTTCCTCTTGTTGATCA
>Ga0180007_10007558_pt1 | contig 10236 bp, 9 predicted proteins | sample MM_PC_MetaG_FD_121122 | JGI IMG/M metagenome (GOLD analysis project Ga0180007, IMG submission 121122) | Groundwater microbial communities from the Aspo Hard Rock Laboratory (HRL) deep subsurface site, Sweden - MM_PC_MetaG | ecosystem: Environmental > Aquatic > Deep subsurface > Groundwater...
AACATACTCAGAGCCTTCAAGCCCAACCAGGCCACCTGGCAGGAGCCGGAGGTTACTGAGTTACGGACCGTTCCCTACCGGATCAAGATTTCCTTCAAGACTGATCTTAGTTTGGGGGAGATTATGATTATGGTTGAAGCTCTGGACAGGGACAGTAACAGCGGTTTTGACAACTACAGCAGTACCAACCACGACAATCCACCCAACACCGTGACTCTCTTCTACAACCAACCCTTCATAAGCAAAGCCAAGGCCCAGACCTGTGCCCAGTTCACCCAGGCCCGGCTGATCCAGCTGGTACAGCGGACCGTCGTCGCTCCTCACAAGTTCATAGCCGACGAGGTTGAAGTAAATCCGGTTACTACCTAGCTCTTTTCCACCCGCAGATTGCTATTATCTGCGGGTTTTTTCTTTGAGCAAAAGTCAATTTTCCAGTTTTTACCTAACCTTAGCCAAAAAACTGAAACAAACCAAAACCTAGTTAGGGGAAAAATAGCTAATCTCAGCCAAAAAAACGATACTTTTTATCCCCAACCAAACCGTTGACTTATCCTGAGACTTGTGTATCTTTAAGTTAGCCCGTAAAAACAGGGTCAAAATAACATTTAGCTAATTTTTTTTTATTCTAAATTCAACTATTATGACTAACCAAATCGACCAAATAAAACAAGCAGAAAAGGAAGCAGAAGGTATCGTGGTGTCTGCCCACACCGAAGTTAAGCAAAAAACGGCTGAAGTGAGGTCATCCGGCGAAGAAGCAATAATTCAAAGTTCCACTCGGCTCAAGCCAGAAATGGATGCGATTACCAAGCAAGCGGAAACTACTATCAAATCCTCTCAAGACCAGATCGAAAGTGAAGCCCAGCAAGAAATTGCCAAGCTGAGCAAAGTAAATCAATCTAATCTTGATAAAGCAGTTGATCTAATCGTCACCCAAACCACCAAACACTAAATACTAAACACAAAAACCAATGGCTCTAGCCGATACCAGAAAAATTATGCTCACTTCCCTGACTAAATATCAGTCAGGCATTTTGGAGTTGCTGCATAATGCCAGAGCTGTTCAAATCGAAAATCTAAAAGAAGAAGGTGAAGAACTGCAGAGCAATCAATATGAATACCAACACGCCCAATTAACTTTTGCCTTAACCCTTTTAGAAAAATATAAAACGGAAAAACCATCATTTAAAGATATGCTGGCCGGCAAGATCCCGGTCAAACAGCAGGACATCGACCATCTGGTTAAAAACTTTGACTACCTGGATATCATTAACCAAGTTGAAAACCTGGAAGCTACTCTCAACCAAGCCACCAGCACTATCGATAAACTAAACGATGAAAGTAAACAACTGCAAAATTGGATCGGGATAGACTTTGTTCCTCGGGATTATCAGACCAGAAAGGTAAACGTCCAGCTAGGATCCGTCGCTTCTAATCACTATCAAGAATTCATCCAGAAAATCGGTAATGTCAAAACCGGTGATGTGAAAAAAGTATCAGACGACACTAAAGAAGCTTATTTGGTTGTTACTTCTTTGCAAGATAATGATCAGGATGTAAAAAGATTATTGTCAGAATATGATTTCAAACCGGCTCAACTGCCTCGGTTAGAAACTTTACCCAAAGCCAAAATCGAGAGCAATGCCGCAAGCATTAAAGAGCAAGAAAAAGTAATCGAAGTTACCAAGCAAGAAATTACCAAATTGACCAAACACCAGCACAGGTTAATGATTGTCTTTGATTACATTACCTGGAAAAAAGAACAAACCGATCAGCTCAATAAAATGTCCAGCACCAGTAAAACCTTTTCTGTCATGGGCTGGATCGATGCTGACCACATTAAACTGCTGGAAGAAGATTTACAAAAAGTTACCAAGAAATATGCTCTAGCCGAGATAGCTGTCAAAAAAGATGTACCAAAGCCGGTTGCTTTGAAAAATAGTAAAATCTTTAGACCGTTTGAGTCGGTTACCAATATTTACGGCATGCCCAAAAGCAGCGAAATCGATCCCACTCCCTTTTTAGCACCCTTTTTCATCATCTTTTTCGGCTTGTGTTTAACTGATGCTGGTTACGGAGTTGTTCTTGCCTTACTAGCCTGGGGCATGATTAAAATCATGAAAATCCCCATAGAAAACCAGCGATTACTGCGTCTTTTGATGATTGGTGGTATTTTTACCTTTATTATCGGAGCGATTTTTGGCGGTTGGTTTGGCTTGGTTCTGGAAGACCTGCCTGATTCCATATCCTTTATCCGTGAACCATTAATCAACATCCGTCAGATTAATCCGCTGGAATCCCCTCTGACTGTGATGATGATTTCCTTTGTCCTCGGTATTATTCAGGTCCTAGTTGGCTTGGGGCTGGATGTTTATTGGAAAATCAAACAGGGAAATAAAATGGATGGACTGCTCGGTTCCGGTGTTAACTTCCTTTTCTTGCTGATAATCTTATTCTGGGCATCTACCAAGGCCGGCTTGCTACCAGAAGCTGTCGGTCCGATTGCTACCTACACCCTTTACGCTGGAGTAGTATTAATGATTGTTACCCAAGGCCGCAAATCAAAAAATATTGTTCTTAAATTCTTTTCCGGCACTTTAAGCCTTTATAATCTGGTCGGCTTTTTATCTGACATTCTCTCTTATTCACGTCTGTTGGCTCTGGGGCTGGCTACCGGTATTATTGCCATGGTGGTAAACTTGGTGGCTATGCTTTTCAAAGATATGATCCCTTTTGTCGGTTGGGGCGTAGCGGTTTTAATTCTAATTGGCGGCCATCTTTTTAATCTGGCAATTAATACTCTGGGTGCTTTCATTCATTCCGGCCGTTTACAATTCGTAGAATTCTTTCCCAAATTTATGGAAGGCGGCGGCACTCGCCTCCAACCGTTTAAGAAGGAAAGCAAGTACATAAGGTTTAAGAGTTAATAAGTTTATAAGTTGATAAGGAAACTAGACCCTTACAAACTTACAAACTAATAACTAAACAACTAATTAATAAGGAGATAAAAACTATGGAACTCGGAATCGCATTAGCCATTTTAGGAGCTGCTATGGCAGCCGCTATGGCCGGAACCGGTTCAGCTATCGGAGTCGGCTTGGCTGGTCAAGGTGCTTCTGGGGTGATCTCAGAAGATCCTGAGAAATTCGGTAAGGTTCTCTTGCTAGAGGCTCTGCCGGGTACTCAGGGAATTTACGGCTTTTTGGGAGCCATTATGGCTTTGCAAAAAGTAGGGCTATTGGGCGGTGATGTACCAGAAATAACTACCGCTCAGGGTTGGCAAGTATTGTTTGCTTGTTTGCCAATTGCCGTTGCCGGTTTAACCTCCGGTATTTGGCAAGGTAAAGTTTCTAACGCTGGTATGGGCGTCGTTGCTAAGAAACCGGCTGAATCCGGTAAGCCGATCATCCTCTCTGCTATGGTAGAAACTTACGCTGTCTTGGGTTTACTAACCACCATTCTGTTGATCAATGGTATCAAACTCGGTACCTAAAAAAGGAAAGGTAAAAAATGGCCTTAGATGACATTATCCAATCTATTTTAGCTGAGGCAAAGCAAGAGGCAGACAAGGTTAAACAGCAAGGAATTTCTGACCTTAAAGCGCTCAAGAAAGACTATCAGGAAAAAGCTGGACAAGAGGAAAAGCGCCTTCTGGAATCAGCCCAAAAAGAGGCTGACCGCAACGTCGCTCAAGCTCAATTTTTAGCTATTTCCCGGAAAAAAGCCGGACTTTTGACCAAGAAACAGGAGATCCTGGACCAGGTTTACAAGCAGGCTTTAGCCAAATTGAGCGAGCTTCCGGAAGTTGATTATAAGAAGTTAGTTGCTTCTTTGATCAGCCAGCTGCAGGAAACAGAGGGAGAAGTTGTATCGGTTAAAGGCAAGGAATCTTTAACTAAACAAGCCCTAAGTCAATCCGGCAAACCTTATCAGCTGGCTACCGAGACAGTTAGTGGTAAGGGAGGTTTTGTCTTTAAAACCAAAACCATGCAGATTGATAATCGTTTTGCTGTCTTGATTGACCATGTCCGCCAGGATACTGAAATGGAAGTTTCTAAAATCCTCTTCAGCTAAAACTAATTAACCAATTCGATGCCTAACGACAATTACGCATTTGCTACAGGTAAAATCAGGGCGCTGGAAGCCAGGCTTTTGAATTCCACTGATATCGAAAGAATGATCGACGCAGATAATTCTGATTCAGCTTTCAAGGTGTTTAACGACACCGATTATGCTGACAACCTGCTGGATGTAGACGCCACCGGTTTTAAGCAAGCCCTTGATGATGATTTAAACCAAACCAAGGATCTACTCACCCACATTGTTCCCAATCCCCTCCTGGTGCGTTTTGTCTTTTTGCAATATGACTTCCATAATATCAAGTTAACTTTTAAAGCTAAATATGGAGGCCGAGACCTTGCTGATGATGCTTCACCTTTTTCTCAGTTTCTCTACTCCGACTACGTCGAGTACATCATCCAGGAACAGAACAATGACCTGGCCGAAGATCTTAAGGAGATTATTGACGAAGTTAAACCGGAACTGGATAAACAGCCGGACTCTCACCAAATCGATAATATCTTAGATAAAAAATATTTCGGTCTTTATCAGCAATTAGCCCAACAAATCAGTAACCAGTTTATTAATGACTTGGTAATGATCCAAATCAACATCGCCAATGTCAAAACCTTCCTGCGGGCCAAGCGAATGAATAAGGATAATAAATTTCTAGGAAATGAATTAATAGATGGCGGCTCCATTCCCATCCGTGATTTCCTGGAAGTTTACGATAAAGATCTGAAAGAAGCGTTTAAATCTTTTTCCCGCTGCTTCCCTAAACAGATGGACCAGGCTTTTGGCGAATACCAAAAAGACCAGAACCTCTGGCAGTTAGAAAAAGCTTTCGAGCATTATGAACTAGAATTTACCAGAAAAGCTAAATATTTAGTCGGACCGGAAGTAATAGTCGCCTACTACTACGCTAAGACTAACGCTATCCGTAATGTCCGGCTAATCATGACCGGTAAATTAAATAAAGTGAAACCGGAAGAAATAAAACAAAGAATAAGAGAATTGTGGTAAAGCCCTTTAAATAAAAGAAGAAGGCCCGTCCCGCAGAAGTTATGCGGAACAGGCCCGAAGCAGTTGCTCGATCAGCTCCCCCAGTCGGGGAGCACCCACCACTCCATGTGGTGATCGAAATGCCAGCCGAGCTCAAACAGCGTCCTGATGTCATCATCCGTCATGTCGTCGAAGGCATCGATCCGACAGGCTCTGTAATGACTGTAATCAGAAACATAACCCGGGCTAATCATTCTCCCGGCATATCTCTCCAGAATCTGCAGACCGAGACGCATACTATTGGCAGCCGGTTTATGGGTACCGACTCCCCTCCAGATTTTCTTGGCTCGCTCTAGATACATGGCTACCTCCTTGGCCGAAGCCAACTACTCAATGTGCGATTTGTCCCTTACCTTATATAATAGTCAATAAATTGTCAATAAAATGGAAACTAATAAAAAAATTGGAATAATCGGCTCCCCTGACGCGGTGTTAGGGTTTAAAGCCATGGGTTTAGTCACTTTTGCTGTTAACAACAAAGAAGAAGTGATCAAATCCTTGGAATCGGTTAAAGATGAATACGCTATCGTCTTCATCACCGAGGACTGGGCAGCCGAAGTTCCCGAGGAATTAACCGAGCTGAGACAATTAACTCTGCCGGCCGTGATTGCTATCCCCTCTCAACTGGGAGCTAGCGGCCAAGGCATTAAGGATCTCAGGCAGATAGTAGAAAGAGCTGTCGGCTCTGATATATTGTTTAAGGAATAAGGTGATAAGTTGGTAAGTTTATAAGGAATAATCCTAAACGCCTTACTAACCTCTAAACTTACGAACTAATTGACTTAAAAACTTATAAACTTATAACTATATAAAAAGCTATGAAAGAAGGAAAAATAATTAAAGTGTCTGGACCATTAGTCGTTGCCTCTGGCTTACATAACGCCAAGATGTACGACGTGGTCCAGGTCTCTGAGAAAAAGTTAATCGGAGAAATCATCGGCCTGGACGGCAATACCGCCTCTATTCAGGTTTACGAAGAAACTTCCGGACTAGGACCTGATGAACCGGTTTATTTAACCGGGAAACCGCTGGCTGTAGAACTAGGACCCGGTTTGCTGACCTCCATTTACGACGGTATTCAACGTCCGCTGGACGCTATTAAAGAAAAAGCCGGGGCTTACATCACTCGTGGTATTCAAGTACCTGGTTTGAACCGGACCAAGAAATGGAAATTTGAGGCCAAGGTCAAAAAGGGTGATAAACTGTCAGGCGGTGATGTAATTGGTGAAGTTGAAGAAACTGGATTGATTACCCATAAAGTGATGGTTCCGCCCAACCTAGAAGGAACGGTTAAAGATATTAAATCAGGTTCTCACACCGTCACTGATACCGTTTGTGTTTTGAAAACTAAAGATGGTGATCAAGAACTTTCCATGATGCAAGTTTGGCCGGTGCGTAACCCTAGGCCCACTTTGGAAAAACTAATCCCCACTGAACCGCTGATTACCGGGCAACGGGTTATTGATACTTTCTTCCCGGTGACTAAAGGCGGTACCGCTTGTATCCCCGGTCCTTTTGGTTCCGGTAAAACCGTGGTTCAGCATCAACTGTCCAAATGGGCTGACGCTGAAATTATTATCTTTATCGGTTGCGGAGAACGCGGTAATGAAATGACTGACGTATTGATTGAGTTTCCCGAACTGAAAGATCCTAAAACCGGCAAGCCGTTGATGGAACGAACCGTCTTGATCGCTAACACTTCCAACATGCCGGTAGCAGCTCGAGAAGCTTCCGTTTACACCGGTATTACTATCGCTGAATATTTTAGAGATATGGGCTACAAAGTAGCTTTGATGGCTGACTCTACTTCCCGTTGGGCTGAGGCTTTACGAGAAATCTCCGGACGCTTGGAAGAAATGCCCGGTGAAGAAGGCTATCCCGCTTACTTAGGTTCCAAAACCGCCTCCTTCTACGAACGAGCTGGTAAAGTAAAATGCCTGGGTTCAGAAGAACGAGAAGGTTCCCTAACCGTGGTCGGAGCTGTTTCTCCTCCCGGCGGTGACCTGTCCGAACCGGTAACCCAAAACACCTTGCGGGTAGTTAAAGTGTTCTGGGGTTTAGATGCCGCTTTAGCTAACCGTCGTCATTTTCCCGCTATCAACTGGCTGAATTCTTATTCTCTTTACGCTGACGATATTAAAGAGTTTATGGCCAAAGAAGCCGGAGAAGACTGGGTGGACCTGCGAACTGAAGCGATGGGCTTACTGCAAGAAGAAGCTAACCTGGAAGAAATTGTCCGGCTGGTCGGCGTGGAAGCTCTATCCAAAAAAGAACAACTAGTTCTAGATACCGCCAAATCCTTGCGAGAAGACTTCTTGCACCAGGACGCTTTTGACGAAGTGGACACTTACGCTTCTACCAAGAAGCAATACTTAATTCTGAAAGCGGTCCTCACTTTTCATCATCACGCTAAAGAAGCGCTAGAAAAGGGCGTGGAACTGAAAGCTATCATTGAACTGCCGATTAAAGAACAGATTGCTAAAGCCAGATTGGTTCCGGAACCAGAAATCAGCAAGATTGAAGACCTGCAGAAAAAGATTGATACGGCTATTGCTGCCTTATAAACTTATTACTATTAACTAATATAAAATAATATGCAGAAAGAATATAAAACGATAAAGGAGGTAGCTGGACCGCTATTGATGGTCGAGGGTATTTCCGGCGTCAAGTACGAAGAGCTGGTGGAAGTGGAACTTTCAACCGGCGAGAAAAGAATGGGCCGGGTCTTGGAAATTTCCGAGAACTTAGCCGTCGTTCAGATGTTTACCGAAACCAGAGGCCTAGAAGTAGAGGGGGCCAAAGCCAAGTTTCTCGGTAAAACTATGGACATTGGGGTTTCAGTTGACATGTTGGGCCGGGTCTTTACCGGAGCTGGCGCGCCCAAAGACGGCGGACCCAAGATTATCCCCGAAGCCAAGCTGGATATTAACGGTAACCCGCTAAATCCTTTTGCTCGGGACTATCCTAATGACTTTATCCAAACCGGCATTTCCACTATTGATGGACTAAACACTTTGGTCCGGGGCCAGAAATTGCCTATTTTCTCCGGCGCTGGTTTACCTCATTCCGAATTAGCCGCTCAGATCGCTAGACAAGCCAAGGTTGTAAGCCAATCGGAAAAGCCTGCCCGCCGTACTGCTGATAAGCAAACGGGCGGGTCAGAATTTGCCGTGGTCTTTGGGGCGATGGGTATTACCTTTGAAGAAGCGGAATATTTCATCAATGAATTTAAACAGACCGGAGCCATTGAACGGGCCACCTTGTTTATCAACTTAGCCAATGATCCGGTGGTAGAAAGAATTACTCTGCCTCGGGTGGCTTTAACTACCGCTGAATATCTGGCTTTTGAAAAAGGGATGCACGTCTTGGTCATCCTGACTGATATGACCAACTACTGCGAAGCCTTGCGGGAAATCTCGGCTGCTCGTAAAGAAATTCCAGGAAGACGTGGTTACCCCGGTTATCTTTACACTGACCTGTCCACCATTTACGAACGCGCCGGCCGAATCAAAGGCAAACCGGGTTCTATCACCCAGATTCCAATTCTGACTATGCCTGAAGATGATAAAACTCATCCCATCCCGGATTTGACCGGATACATTACCGAAGGACAGATCATGTTATCTCGGGAATTACATCGTAAAGGTATCTTACCTCCAGTTGATGTCCTCCCCTCTTTGTCTCGGTTGAAAGATAAAGGTATTGGTGAAGGAAAAACTCGTGAAGATCACTCCGGTGTCTTGAACCAATTGTTTGCTGCTTACGCCCGTGGTAAAGAAGCCAAGGAATTGGCGGTCATCTTGGGTGAAGCTGCTCTGTCAAACGCTGATAAGAAATTCTCCAAGTTTGCTGATGAGTTTGAAGATAAGTTCGTCCGCCAAGGCTCTGATGAAGATCGGACGATTGAACAAACCTTAGACTTGGGCTGGAAACTGTTGTCCATTTTGCCGCGCAATGAATTAAAACGTGTTAAGGATGCACAGATCGAGAAATATTTACCTAAAGAAGAGTACAAGGGATAAGTTAACAAGTTTATAAGTTAGTAAGTTGATAAGTTCATTATAAAAAGACGGGGTCGGATCATTAACCATAGAACTATGGCAACCGGCCTAGACAATCTAACAATCTATCGACTAGCTGAGGATTTGGAAATCAAAGTCTACAAGATTACCAAGCTCTTCCCCAAAGATGAAAGATTCCGAAGTATTGATCAACTAAGAAGATCGTCGGCTTCCGTCTGTAACAACATAGCAGAAGGTTATAACAAACATACCAAGAACCAGAAGATTCATTTCATGGCAATCGCCAAGGGCTAAGCCGAAGAAACAAAAAGAGGCTTCATCCGTTCATCAAAAAAGGGATTCATCTCCAAGGAATTGGGATACGAGGTTGCAGAACAATATACCGACCTCCTAAAAGCCATTAGCGGTTTCATCCGCTTCATAAGAAAAACCTAGATTCCTTATGAACTTGGAAACTTATAAACTAGAAAACTAAAGTCCAAACCCCTAATAACTAAATCCCTTATAAACTAAAAACTTCCTAACTAACAGACTTACCAACTAAAGCAATGCGACTAAACGTCAATCCAACTAGAATGGAGCTGATCAAGCTCAAACGACGCGTGGTTACCGCCAAACGCGGTCATAAGCTATTGAAAGAAAAACGCGACGGCTTGATGAAGCAGTTCATGGCCATTATCAAAGAAGCCCGGGATAAACGGGAAACCATAGAATCGGAACTGGCCTCGGCTTTTAAGGCTTTTATTTTTGCTTCAGCGGACATGCGCCCGGAAGTGATGCAGGAAGCGCTGGCTTTTCCATCTATCAAAACTACCTTGTCCGTAGATACCCAGAACGTGATGAGCGTTAATATTCCTCAGTTCAAGATGCAAAAGGAAGGCGATTTTCTGTCCTACGGCCTGGCTTCCACTTCTTCTGATTTAGATGAATCACTGGAAATCTTTTCCAAGGTCTTAGAGGATATGGTCAAACTGGCTGAGATCGAACATTCAGCTCGACTGCTGTCCGAGGAAATAGAAAAAACCAGACGGCGGGTTAATGCTTTGGAATATGTCTTTATTCCTAATATGGAAGAAACGATTAAATATATCTC
>Ga0180007_10007559_pt1 | contig 10236 bp, 9 predicted proteins | sample MM_PC_MetaG_FD_121122 | JGI IMG/M metagenome (GOLD analysis project Ga0180007, IMG submission 121122) | Groundwater microbial communities from the Aspo Hard Rock Laboratory (HRL) deep subsurface site, Sweden - MM_PC_MetaG | ecosystem: Environmental > Aquatic > Deep subsurface > Groundwater...
AATTTTTCTGTTTTGCTCGCCCCGCCTCTGGCGGGGGCGGAAACGCTGGGCGGGGTCTGCGCCCGTCAGGGCGCAGATTGTCGCTTAAAAAAGGTTCGCGCATTTTCAAACAAAGGGCACCAAGAGGGCAGCTAGCTCAGCTGGTTAGAGCGTTTGGTTTACATCCAAAAGGTCATAGGTTCGAATCCTATGCTGCCCACCACTCGACTCCATTTCTAACTATCGTTAGAAACGTCGCTCATGGTCTACGTTTCTTCGCTTCGCTCAAAAACTCCGACCATTCGACCTAGGAGTCGAATGCCTCGAGCGAGGAGCAGGGGCGACGAGTCGAGAGACACAAATTAAGAAAACAAAAATATGAAATTTATCATTGGCTTAATTGGCATTGCCGCCGGTTTTTTGCTGATTTGGAAGTCAAACTGGATTGTCCAGAATTTTGGAAGGATCGACTGGGCAGAAGAGCATATTGCTACCGAGGGCGGAACCAGACTGCTTTGGAAATTAATCGGTTTGGCAATAATTTTTATTTCCATGCTTTATATGTTCGGTATGGTTGAAGGAATTATTATAGGCATTTTTGGTTCGCTTTTTAGAAGATAAGCGGCGTTAAGTAGTGGGCCGTTAGCTCAGCTTCGGCCAAAGGCCGACCAGCCCCCTAGCCGGGGTTAGATGCTCATTATAATTTTTATAAATATAAGTTGAAATGAACCATTAAGGGCCCGTAGTTCAGCTGGTTAGAATGCCTGCTTTGCAAGCAGGAGGTCGGGAGTTCGAATCTCCCCGGGTCCACCATTCGACTCCGTTTCTAACTATCGTTAGAAACGGAGTCGAATGTCTTGAGTTAATTGAGAGGCAAGATTAATAAATAAGTTTAAAAGATTTTTTTAGAAAGTCTTTTTTATTTTTAAAAATTTATATTTTTATATTTGGCTATTTCCTTTTTTTCATTTTTGTTATATAATATATCAGTAAACTACTTCTTTATTGAGTATTATATATTAAAATTTTTATTTTTATATAAAAATAAAAAAACTTACTAAGAAAGGAGGTGAAAATCATGGCTAAAAAGAGAAAGAAAGTAGCTAAAAAGAAGAAAGCTGCTCCTAAGAAAAGAAAAAAAGCTGCTCCTAAGAAAAAGAAAAAGGTAGTGCGCAGGAAAAAAAAATAATTTATTTCTTTTTCGAAAGAGAATACAAAATCCCCCGTCTCATGCTTGAAGGGGATTTTGTATTTGGCATAATTATTTTAATCAGCCAGCGGTATATATATTATTAATTATTTAAATTTGGCTAAGATTAGAATAATTTTGACTGTAAATCGATGCTTTTTTCCGCCAGAGAAAAAATTTCTATTTTGCCGTACTGGCCGTCAAAACCAGGAGTTAATTTTACCCTGCCTTCCCTGACTCTCATTATTCCCTCACTGATTTTTCCTGAAGTTATATTGTTTAAATCCCCCCCCGATAGATTTAAAAGAATATTAAATTCACTTTTGCCCTTATTAATCAAATTAAAATATTCTCCTTGAACTTTTTTGGACTGCTTGCCGACATTTAAACTATCGGCAATAATTTCTTGAAGCGGAATCAAACTTTTATAGGGTATAATTCTTTTCTCATCAATTTTATCTGTAGTTCTATCAGCTAAGTTATCCACACGGTTTAAAACGCCAATGGTTAGTAATTTTTTACATTGTGGACAAACTCCCTGGCGCTTTTTTGTTTCCGCCGGCGAAAAACTTATTTTACATTCACGATGACCGTCAAAATGATACATGCCTTCTTCCGGAAAAAATTCTATGGTATACAAAAACTTTTTTTTATCCTGGTCCTTTATTATTTCAAAAATTTTTTTGAACGACGCTTCTTGTAAATCAAAAACATTTGCTTCCCTGCCCAAATTAGGGAGCGAGTGGGCATCGGAATTGGAAATTAAAGTAATGTTATCCAGTTTCGAAAGACGCCGGTTCATTAAAGGGTCGGATGATAAGCCGGTTTCGATAGAATAGATATATTCTGATAATTCTTCATAACATTCTTCAATTGAATCAAAGCCGGATTTAGAGCCAAAAATAGCAAACCAAGGCGTCCAGGCATGAGCCGGAATAGTCAAGTGATTCTCATCAATTTCCAGACAGATTTTTAAAAGCTCCTTGGCCGAAAGCCCGATAATAGGCCGGCCATCGGCCGCTAAATTACAACCTCTATCCTTCAGCTCTTTGATTAATTTTTTAACAAAATCAATATTAGGCGCCAAAATACAAATATGCAGTCTGCGGGCCTTACCGCCTTGCTTATATATGCACGAAAGTTCTGTGGTTAACATAAAAAGAGTTCCGGAGTCGGAACCTTTAAATTTATACAAACCCGATTTCGCCTCTTCCAGCTGATTTTCTATATCATTAAACCAGGCCGGATGAGTAAAATCACCGGTGCCAATAATATCAATACCTTTAAGCTTAGCCCACTTATCAATATTTTCTAAAGTTAATTCCTTGGAGCAGGCCCGGGAATATTTTGAGTGGATATGGAGGTCGCAAATATACGGCATAAGTATTGTTAGTTTAAAACAATTTGCAAAATAAAAAAAGAGCGACTATTCCATTGTCTATCTAAACGCTGTTCTAGGTATTTTTAAATCCTTTAGAACAACCATCGACTAAAATTGAATGATCAAAACAATATTGTAATTTTTATTCCCCCTGTGTTATATCAATGTTCATTAATCTTTATTTTTTTTGCTAATTCCAACTGTTCCGGCGTATTAATTCCTATAGCTTCTTTAGGATCAATATCAATGGAATCGATTCTTAACCCTTGATCAATAGCTATTTTTGCCAGATCCGTCAAATAATATTCTTTTTGAACATTATCGTTTTTTAATTTTTCCAAATTTTCCCAAAGCCACTCTGCCTGAAAGCAAAAATAGGCCGGGTTCAATTCAGTAATTTTTGATTGTTCTTCATTTGCATCTTTTTTTTCAACAATTTCTCTAATATTCCCATGTTCGTCCCTAGCGATTCTGCCAAAATCATAAGCAAAGCTGTACTGGTTTTCAAAATCAGGAACTTTAAAAGTCATTAAAGTAATTAGATGATTTTTTGAGATATGAATATCAGCCAGTTTTTTGATGCTTGTAGCGGTTAAATAAGGATGGTCGCCATAGAGCACCATTACGTTTTCTGCCTTACCCCGCAAAGCTTCTTTAGTTTGTTTAACCGCATGGCCGGTGCCTAAAAGTTCTTTTTGCAAAATAAATTCATAACCATCTTTTAAAGATTCTTTAACTATCTCGGCCTGGCGGCCGACGACAATTACCGGATGAGGGTCCAGAACAGAAGCTTTAACCTCGTTTAATAAGTGTTGAATTAATGGCTGGCCCTTAAAATCAATTAAAACCTTGGGCACTTCGTGATTATTCATTCTTTTGCCTTTGCCGGCGGCCAGAATAACTATTCTAATTTTATCCATAGTTTAAAATATATATTAAAAATTGATCTTTGATTAAGTTTATAAATTTTTAATCATCACCTCTGTTTCTTTAAAATTGAAATCCAGACTCTCATACAGCTTAATGGCCGCAAAATTGCTGACGGTTAATTTGATTTGCCGGCAACCTAATTCTTTGGCAATTTCTAGAAGTTTTTCCGTCAGGGTCCGGCCTACGCCTTTGCCTCTGGCCTGTTCGTCAACCACTACCTCTTCTACCCAGGCAATTAAACCTTTAGAAGGAATAATATACCAGGCCAGTTCGGCAAAGCCAACTATCTTTCCCTCGTCTTCAGCAACAATGCCGCGGGTGCGGGGGCTAGTAATAATTTCTTCCATTCTTTTCTCTAAACTTTCAGGATCCAGAATGTTCTGGGTTAATTGAGGAATCAATTTGGCCACCGGGGGGATATCCTCTAGGTTAAAATTTCTTACTTTAATCATAATTAATTTTGTTACTCGTAATTCGTAATTTGTAAATCGGGTCTAGTATTGAATTACGAGTAACGAATTACTCAACAGTTACACTTTTAGCTAAATTTCTCGGCTGGTCTATATCACGGCCTTTTATTTTAGCTAGATAATAAGCTAAAAGCTGGAGAGGAACAACAGTTAATATTGGATACAAAATTTCCAGAGTTTTAGGAACATAAACGATTCTGTCAGCAATTCTTTTTATTTCCTCATCGTTTGCCGTGGCTATGGCAATAATCTGCCCTTGGCGAGCCTTGGCTTCTTCCAGATTGCTGAAAGTTTTGTCGTAAACGCTGTCTTGAGGAATTACCGCTACCACCGGCCAGGTTTGATCGATCAAAGCCAAGGGCCCATGCTTTAATTCTCCGGCCGGATAGCCCTCGGCGTGGACATAGGAAATTTCTTTCATTTTTAAGGCGCCTTCCAAAGCAACGGGATAGCTTAATTTGCGACCGATAAAAATGAAGTCGTTGGCTGATTCATAAACTTTAGCGATTTCTTCAATTTTTTCTTTTTGATTTAGGACATCTTCTATTTTATCGGGCAGTTTTAAGAGCTCTTTAATTATTTCTTGAGCTTTGGCTTTAGGCATATTTCGTTGGCGGCCTAAAAGAATGGCTATTAAAGTGACAACAACCAATTGCGAGACAAAGGCCTTGGTGGAGGCCACGGCAATTTCCGGGCCGATATGGTTATAAACGCCGGCTTTGGTTTCTCTGGCGATGCTGCTGCCCACGGCATTGACAATGCCTAAAGTTAAAAGATCTTGTTGGTTGGCTAGCCTGATAGCCGCTAAAGTATCAGCAGTTTCGCCGGACTGGCTGATAGCCAAAACCACCGATTTTTTATCCAGCGGTTTTTCCCGGTATCTAAATTCCGAGGCATATTCAACTTCCGTTGGAATGCCGGTTAGATTCTCGATTAAATAACTGCCTATGCGGCCGGCATAGTGAGCGGTGCCGCAGGCCACTATATAAATCCTCTCAATTTTTTTAAGCTGTTCCAGAACATCGATCAGCCCGCCCAGCTTGACCCCGCCTTCCTCTAAAACCACTCTGCCCCGCAGCGATGCTTTAATGGTCTCCGGCTCTTCCATTATTTCTTTTAGCATAAAGTGGTCATAGCCGCCCTTTTCCGCTTCATCAAGATCCCATTCTATCTGCTGGGGCTGATGGCAGCTGACAGCGCCGTTTAATTTATTAATTTTATACCCCTGTTTGGTAATTATGGCCATTTCTGATTCTTCTAAAAAAATTACTTCTCTGGTGAAGGGCAGAATGGCGGCGACATCAGAAGCAATTAAATATTCTCCCTGCGAGATAATTCCTAAAACTACCGGACTGCCCAGCCGGGCCGCTACGATTTTATCCGGTTCTTTTTCCGAAATTACCGCTAAACCGTAAGCGCCTTTAACATGATTCAAAGCGCCCCTAACAGCTTCTTCTAGGGGGACAGTTTTATTGCGCTCCTCAATTAAATGGGCTATAACTTCGCTGTCTGTCTTTGTTTTAAATTGATGACCTTGGGAAGCAAGCCATCTTTTTAACTCCTGATAATTTTCAATAATGCCATTATGGACAACAGCAATTTTATTTTGACAATCTGTATGAGGATGAGCATTAAGATCCGATGGTTCGCCGTGAGTGGCCCAGCGAATATGGCCAAGGCCCGAACTTGAAGTTATGGAGCGGCTTTTTAATTCGTTTTGTAAATTTATAAACTTACCCTGTTTTTTAATGACTTCTAATTTTTCCTGATTAAATAAAGCCACCCCAGCGCTGTCATAGCCCCGGTACTCCATTCGTTTTAAGCCCTCTAAAATTATTGGCAGGGCCTGCTTATTTCCGATGTAGCCGATTATTCCACACATATTACTAATTTTGAATTAACCTATTTTTGAATTTCGATTAAATTATTAATTCTGAATTTTGAAATTCATTCGAAATTAGGTTATTTCCTGCCTGCTCATTCGAGTCTGAGCCTGAGGGCTCATCCCTCAGAGTCGAAGACCGGCAGGCATGGCAAATTCAAAATTAATTGATATTTTCCCAAATAAAACCAAAAAGCTGCTTTTGCGTTTCTGATAATGCCTTATCCTCAACTATGATTCCTAACGGTTCATTTTTTGAGTTTAAAGAAATCATAGCAACTTTGTTATCATAAATTAAAATATAAGTCGGTGAACCTTCTTCTTTAGTCAAAGATTTAATTTCAGCATATTCAGCTGTGGTGCCTTCGTGGCCGACGGCAATTACTTTGACTTTAATTTTTTTGTTAATCCTTTGTTTAGTAAAATTGGGAAACGCTTTATATAAATTATCTTTTATCGTTGATGAAGAAAATACCAGATACTCTTTTTCTGATAACCGGTCTACAGTTTCTAAGACATCAGTAAAAATTGTTTTGATGCCCTGATGCCCTTCGTAATATTTGACCACTGGCTTTTCGCCGGCTTTATCGTATAATGACTTCAAGCTGGGAATAATCTGGTTAACTTTATTTTTAACCTCTTTTAAATCCTGGAGCTTCTGGTCAACAGCGCTATGAAGCTTTTTAGGATCTTCGGCAATAAAATACTGCTTAGTGGCCTTATGATAATAGCTAACTAAGCCGGAGTCCATCAGACTTTTTAAAATATCATAAGTCGTGCCCCGGTTAATGCCCGCTTTTTCAGCCAGATTCCTGACCGAAGCCGGCCCGGATTCCAACAGGGTTAAATAAACTTTAACTTCTTTATCCGAAAGCCCGAGTTGTTTAAGAATGGGGATTGTTTCCATGGTTTTTCCTTATTTTTTAACAATAAATCCCGCACCTTCCTGCGTAATATTTGACCCTGCAGGAAGGAATTATTTAATTCCCCTTCATTCCCACAGCATCATGCCAAAGGCAGATTCGTCTATGATGAAAGCTGCGGGGTATTTAGGGGAAGGTGCGGGATAAAGGCATTATACTCTTATAAATAATATTGTCAATTATTTTTCTGCACAATTTGTGGATAAAATAAAATATGGGCTAAGATTAGTTAAAATTTATATTTCTTATTGTCAAAAAATTATTTAAGGATTGACTATTTATCCACAAATCATCTATACTTTAATCATTATGAAAAAAACAAAAAATATTTTAGTTTTAACCGGCGGCGGTCTTTCGCCCTCTTTAAACCCTACTCTTTACGGAGTAATTACTGCTACCAGGAGATATAATTATAAAATTTTGGGAGGAGTTTCTGGCTGGGCTTCGTTGGTGCAAAATGGCAAGATAATTAATTTAACCAATTTTGACATCGAGTCGATAAAAAGACGGGGAGGTAATTTTTTAAGATCCTCTAGGACCAATCCTTTCAAAGTCAAAAATGGCTTGAATAATCTTAAAGACAAGTTGGCTAAATATAATATTGAAGGCGTTATCGCCATTGGCGGCGATGATACTTTGGGAGCGGCGGCCAAGCTTTATCAAAAAGAAAAATTTCCCGTTGTCGGTCTGCCAAAAACCGTTGATAATGATCTGCCCCTTACTTATTTTTCTCCCGGTTTTCCTTCAGCTGCTTATTATACTGCCAAGCTGATAGCCGAAACCAAAGAAGATGCCGCCTATACTTATAGCAGAGTTTACATAGTGGAGTTGTACGGGGCTAAGGCCGGCTGGCTGGCCTGCTCGGCTGCTTTAGGCGGCGCTGATATTATTATTCCGCCGGAATGGCAATTCAAATTAAATGATATTCTAACTTTAGTAAAAAAGAAATATGAAGCTAATGGCAATTACTGCGTTATTGCTGTCTCTAGAGAAGCAAACATTACCGGCATAAAAGGCGCTCCCGATAGGCAGCCCGATGGTTTTAGCAAGCCCAGAAAAGAATATGTCTGCCTGCCCTTACAAGACAAGATTCAAAGCCGGCTTGGCTTAACCACAAAAATTATTATTCCTATGAACTATGTCCAGAGCGGCAATCCTATAAAACTGGATATGGAAATTGGCCATAAGCTTGGCAGATTTGGAGTAGAATTGATTAAAAATAAAAAGTATGGATGTGTCGCTGTTATAGATTATGCCAAAGGAAAGTTTACTATAAAAGAAATTGCCAGTAATAAATTTTTAATCAAGACAAAAAATATGGGCAGCAATATGTTTAATCAAAAAACAATGCAGCCAACAGAGATCTATTTAAAGTATTTAAAAACTTTAATAGGCGATTACAATTTTATTGATAAAAATTACCAAAAACTCCAGCAGAAAATTTGTAAAAAATAATTTGATAATAAAAAGAGCGAGCTTTCCTCCCTTAAAGCTCGCTTTTGTACCCATCATTTTCCATTTGATGGTTTATTGGCCATTGCGATTATCAGATCCCCAACTCTAGTAATCTGTCGTTGTTCCAGTTTATTATTTTGGAAGTGGCTCTCGGTGAAAATCTGTTCCAGAAGTTCTTGACTACCATTTTTCTGGAAAGCAATGGCACAGGCCAGGGCCCGGAGTTTAAATATTTCTTTAAAACCCCACCGCTCTATTATCCGTTTTATTTTTTCTACCGGCCAACTGCCAATAATTAAGAGATTATCACCAGAATTAATGCCAGGAATCTCTTCCAGCAGATATTCATCAAGCTGTCTTTCCACCTCTGCAAAACCCTTTGTTCGCAGAAATGTTTCTATTTGATCGTAGAAGATGCGAGCCATGTTTGGCCGCACTTTGGCTAAATTGGTCCAAAGATTAAGGATTAGACCAAACATTTTAAAATGACGCAAGAAGCCCAGTTCCCTGACTAAAGGATCATTTGGCTCGGGAAATTCCAGCTTGTGGATTTTTTCATGCGGATCCCAGATTTTTGGAGGGAACAAATCAATTACATAAACTGTAATGGTTCCATCTTGGTCATCTTTTTGCCAGGTAAGATTTCTGGGATTAAGGTCTAAACCAACAATTACATTGCCGGGGTTGAAGGGGTCAGGAGCATTGTCAAATAGTGGTTGTACAGCGCATCTTAAAATACCTTCAACGATAGCAACCACTACTGACTCTGGTTGTTCTTTAATGCCAGCGGAGCAGGTAGCGCCTAGGTAATCCTCCCACTGAATCAAAACCGATTCGTGATTAATGGTTTCTTTAATGGCAAAGCCAACTCCTTTACTTGTAAACACTCTGGCTGTTCTAAGCGCTTGTTTGTAATCATGGATGTGGTTCTGTATTATTCTTAAGCTTTCCCAGTTGATAAGGGATGCTGGCACATCTCTAAAACTGAAAAATTTAATGACCAGCTCAACCCCATCTACTCGGCGAACCAAGAGGACTAAACGGTTCCATGAAGGAAATTTTTGAATTACTTCAACCTGTCCTATTGGCGCAATATCTATTTTATCACCTACCCGGATTTCTCTAGGATCATATTTCATGTTAGGTTCCCCTTTGTTTTTATTGTCAATCTACATTTCCTCACACTTTAACACTTCCAAAAAAATTGTCAAATTTAAAATCCACACCTTATTCAGTATGGATTTTATAACAAAAAGTGACAAAACCCTGGCGATGACCTACTCTGGCACGCCATAAGACGCACTACCATCGGCGCTGAGCTGCTTAACTGCCGTGTTCGGGATGGGAACGGGTGTGGCCAGCTCGCTAGAATCACCAAGGCACTGTCACTTTTTTAAGTCCCCAAGCTACTCACTTTGTGAAAGTTTAGGGCTAAAGAATTTTTAAAGTTTCGGGGGCAAATAAAAAGATTAAAACAAACAGTCCAATAACTATTAAAAATACTAAAGTTAATTTAATGGCTCCGGTTAAATCTTTCATATGATAAGAACCATTTTAACACAAAAGAATGAAAAGAGCAATGGTCGAGCTAAATCAAACTGAATTTGATAAACTCGATAAATGACACTCATATAATTCGGTGATTACTCGGCCGATTAGTACTGCTCGGCTTAACACATTACTGCGCTTACACCTGCAGCCTATTAACCTCATAGTCTCTGAGGGGCCTGATAACGAATCCTAATCTTGTAGACGGCTTCACGCTTAGATGCTTTCAGCGTTTATCCAAACCGAACATAGCTACCCGGCGCTGCAGTTGGTACCACAGCCGGCACACTAGAGGTTCGTCCTTCCCGGTCCTCTCGTACTAAGGAAGGGCCTACTCAAGATTCTGCGCCCATAGCAGATAGGAGACCGAACTGTCTCACGACGTTCTGAACCCAGCTCGCGTACCGCTTTAATTGGCGAACAGCCAAACCCTTGGGAGCTTCTTCACCCCCAGGATGCGATGAGCCGACATCGAGGTG
>Ga0180007_10007560_pt1 | contig 10234 bp, 12 predicted proteins | sample MM_PC_MetaG_FD_121122 | JGI IMG/M metagenome (GOLD analysis project Ga0180007, IMG submission 121122) | Groundwater microbial communities from the Aspo Hard Rock Laboratory (HRL) deep subsurface site, Sweden - MM_PC_MetaG | ecosystem: Environmental > Aquatic > Deep subsurface > Groundwater...
GGCACACTCAAGAGATACATTTGCCAAAGGAGCAATTAAGGCCGCTAAGTTTGTCGTTGGAAAGCCGGCAGGACTTTATGATATGGGAGATGTCCTGGGGATAAAATAACTGAATAAAATCCACAGATTACACAGATTTTCACAGATTTAATAAATGATTAGACAGGATTTACTGGATGAAACAGGATAATGAAAGAATGATAATCTACCACGGATACCCACGGAATAACACAGAAAAAAATAGAGAAATAACTTCCGTGATGATTTGTGAAATTCCGAAGTAGCTCAAATCCTGGAAGTGAAGTCAGAGGACATAGAAAAAGAAAGTATGAAGACATTCCTGGAGCTTAAGTTAAGAAACATAGAAGCAGAAATTTTCAAAATTGCCAGAAAACATGGAGTAACCTGCATTGAAGAACTTGATGAGAAGCTTAAAAAGGGGAAAGTCAGTGAGGAAAAAGTATTAGATGATTTTATGGAATTAGATTATTATGAAGCAGAAAAGGATAAGATACTCCAGGCAATGGAGAAAATTTAAATGGTTGAGCTAAGGATACTGGAAAGAATTGCTCTTGTGGAGTATAGTGAAATTGTAAAGTTTACGAGCATGATGCATAATAAATTGAGGTTTTATCTCTTTGATTTCTAACATCTTTTATGGTAGAGAATTATAAAGAGTGTTTCTTTTGGTTCTCTTTTTCGGGTTAATCGAGAATGTGCTATTCTAAACAGGAGGCGTGCAATATGGGGAATATAAACACAGTTGAAGTAGAATTTTTTAAAGACAAAGAGGAGGGAAGTCACATAAAAGGTACATATCTGTTAATTATAAAAAATAATACTAAGGAATCTACCTTCTTTACTGAAGAAGAAGTTGTAGAAATGCAACAATTTGCGGAAATGGCCGGATACTCTGGTCATATTCCTCTTCACGACTGGATTAGGGAAAAGCGACCAGGTTTTTTCTCTAATGCTATAACTAATAGTGATACTCATGGAATAGTTATTCAGATATTACAAAAGTTACAGGAGTATTTCCACATTTCATCAACAATGGTAGTGTCAAATAAAACATGAAAGAAATATGAAAAAAAGATAACGGTTTTTAGGAAGGTTTTTTCTTTTTATCTCAGAGCTTGGTAAGGGAGCTTGAGCGCCTTAAGCCTATTTGGGTTGGGCTTAAGAGCTGAGACCTCCCCCTTAACATAGCTGCTTTGAGAATCCCAAAGAAAAAACCTCTTTAAAAACCGTGAAAAAAGAGGGGGGTAAGTCAAATCTACATAATTGCCTAAAAACATAGAGAGTTAAGAGGATTTTGGGCAGAAACTTTTGACAGTACCTCAACAATTAAAAGGAGGTAAAAATGAAACTGAAAGCACATAAAGAGTTTTGGGGAAACTTACTAATATTAATATTGCTTTCAGGTTGTGCCACTACTGAATCTATGCTTAAACCGTCCTCTGGTGAAAAAATACTGCCTGTAGTTGCAACTGGAATAGGATTAACGAAGGAGAATGCCCTAAAGAAGGCGTTTCGTGATGCAGTAGAGAAGACTGTGGGGATCTATATTGACAGTACTACCCTGGTTGAAAAGGCTCAGCTCATTGAAGACAAGATATTAAAATATTCAGGGGGATATGTAAAGAAATACACAATTTTAGCGGAAAACTCCCTTGATGATGGGACATACTTGACAAGGATACAGGCTCTTGTTATGGCCAATAATGTTGAGTTAGATTTAACTAAGAATGAGATATTTAAGGTCGAAAGTAAAAATTTACTTGCCCAGGCAACTACAATGCGTGAAAGAAATCTCCAAGCCTATGAGATAGCCAAAGATTTATTTGAAGACTACCCAAATAATGCCCACACGGTTCTGACAACAAAGTTTGATATTGCTGAAGTTGGCATAGAGAAAGAGGCAACAGTTGAGATAGGATTTAAGATACTCCGGAGTAATCTTTGGTATAATAGATTCAGGAACTTGCTGATAGCTATGAATGACAAGACTCAGAGGGGAGTTATTGATTTGACAAATGATATTCCACAAAGTTATGCCGGTGGTCTCCCTTATTCTTGTCCGTGGTGGTGGGCTGGCAAACTTGGTAGTTCATCAGTAGTTGCTCATGAGAGGTATTTTATCAACTTTGCTGTACATGATTATATGGTCAAATCTATAGGGGGCAGGAATGCTGATTACGAGCTTAAGGTATCATTTTATGATTCTAAGGGAAGAGAAATACATAGTTTTATTGGTGGACTTTCAGCAAGAGATTTTGCGTGGGATGAAGGTGTTCGCCCACTTAATAATTTAGGTTTTTGTTCATTCCGTGGAGCGGAAAATTATTTAGCCGTCCTTGAGCAGTCCAAGTGGGATTATTTGAGTAGGGAATTTTTTTATGGGATAATTCTGCCATTTGATGTAATTGATAATACCAAAGACATTAAAGCGGAAGTCATTACTGTGGAAGGAATGGCTTATTACAGTGACAGGACAAAGGCTAAACCTATAGAGAAAAATAAAAATTAGGAGGTGTAGTTATGAAAGTATTTAGCGGTTTGTTGCTGAGTGTGCTGCTATTTTTAGTCACCGGTTGTGCCTCAACCCCAAAGGTGCCAGATGTGATGAAACGGGGAGAGACAAGAGATGAAGTAACACAAGAAAGTGTATATGGAGAGAGGTATATCCAGGCGACTGAATATGGGATTGCAGATGAAAATTTACCTAAGGCGCAAAGAAAAATTTTGGCAAGAGATGCTGCCATAGTAAGGGGTGAAAGAGAATTAATGAGAATGATCAAGGGTCTTCATTTGGTTAGCGGTGAGACTGTCGAAAAAGCCATGGTGACAGATTCGAGAATAACCGAGACCGTGAATAGTTTTATCAAGGGTCGCGAGATAATCAAAACTGAATATGCTGAAGATGGAACCTGTGCTGTTACCTTGCGAATAGACAAGGAAAAACTAAAGAAATATCTCGATGTAGGATTTGAAGAATAATGGACTTAGAGAGCCACACAATAATACTTCTATAATTTTAGGAGTAGAAATTCCTGGGGTCGATGGAGGAATAATATGCCAATTATGTCAACTTCGTCCCTTTGGCTTACGGTTCTGAACGTACTGAACGTATAGCGCACTCTTGCTCAAACACTCTTATTCAAAAGGAAGGAGAAGGAGGATGCCGTTAAAAAGATAAATATATAGGGGATAACAGGATCATTGACATTTGACAAAGGATGTTTAAAGGAGGTGACGAAAATATGGGGTGACCTGCATTGAAGAATTCGATGAGAAGCTCAAGAAAGGAAAAGTTAGCGAGGAAGAAGTATTAGATGATTTTATGGAATTAGATTATTATGAAGCAGAAAAGGATAAGATACTCCAGGCAATAGAGAGAATTTAATGGTTGACTTTGCTCTGAAGGAGGTAAACAAATGATTCATATGGATACTATTAACAGGTTGAATGAAAAGATTAACAACATTGGTTGTCAAATGGTGAAATGTACTAAGAACTGTGCAGGGATTGCAAAACCAGGGGAAAATGACATTATTCCCATGTGTTTATACTTGGAGGACACAAAAGATAATAGTACTACAGGCACAATTATTGTTGGGATAAATCCAGGAAATGCCACTAAAAAAGAAAGAGAGTATTATTATAAACACGGTCATAACTATGAAAATGTGGTTAATTACTGGAAGAAGTATGTTCAATGTAAACATCAATACTATAAAAAGCTTAGGGCCTTCGTAAATGGTCTTGGTTTTAACGGTCATATCTTGTGGACTGAATTGGTAAAGTGCGCAAATGATAAAAACGAACAACCACCACTCCAAACCTTTAGAACCTGTTGTAGTGAGTATCTTAATGAAGAGATTAAAGCAGTGCCAGGCGATTGGCCAATCATTGGAGCTGGTCGGAAAGCTTATGAGGTGCTGACATTTTTGTACCCGAAGCGTACAATTATTGGAGTTCCACATCCAACTGGTTCATGGGGTTATTTCGAGAAACTTTTTAAAGGAAAATCCGTAAAACCAGAGATGCTAAAACCAGAGTTATTGTTTGATAAATGCAAATGTGACGAAACACAGTGGGCAACAAAAGACGGCTATAAGTAGTAAAATCTCAAAAAGAGACAAAGGGGTTATTCTTGCTTTTTGTTTTAGTTTTTCTTACGTGTCTCACTAAATAAAATATGGATTATCTGCCATTACAGATAAAAAGGGGAGACAAGCATGGAGCTTTTTGTTTTATGGATAGTAATTTCATGGATAGCAGCGATAGCTTTTACTGGTGGGATTGCGGAGGCGAAAGGTTATAACAGTGGAGGTTGGTTTGTAGCAGCTATTTTTCTGGGGCCTGTTGCATTTATCGCAGCCTGTGGAATGCCTGATAAAGAGCTGAAAAGTATGTTGAAGACCGCTTACAACCTGGAGGAGAAAAAAGACATTAAGATAACTCCAAAGGATGCTTGGGCTTGCAATGAGCGGGGAGTTGCCTATGCTAAAAAAGGTGAGTATGGCCCGGCTATTTCTGATTATACCAAGGCCATTGAGATAAATCCGAAGTATGCTATAGCTTACTATAATCGGGGGTGTGCTCACTACCATAAAAGTCAATACAACCAAGCTACCTCTGATTTTAACAAGGCCATTGAGATAAATCCCAATGGAGAAATAGGGCAGAAGGTTCAGAAAAAGCTTCATGAGTTGAGACAAATGGCAAATTTACCCTTGAGAAAGAAAGATGAAGTAATACGGGACCCAAAAAGAGATAAAAAGAGTCTTCATGCTTTTGTGAACAATGCGGCGGAGAAGCTAAAAGAGGACGATAGATTTTGCCCTGAAGGCAGGAAGGGAGGTCGGAAGAGTCGGAAGAAAGAGAAACAATGTCCAGCAAAAACAATAGAAAAACCTCAACCAGAGAGCACATACTTTTGTGGCCAATGTAGTGCAGAGCTAAAAGGGGATGACCGTTTTTGTCCTGAATGTGGAGTAGAAGTAGGTCGGGAGAAGTAAGAATGATATGTCCGGAATGCAGCAAAGAAAATAAAAATACGGCTAAGTTCTGCACAGGTTGCGGGACAAGTTTAAAAACAGATCCTAAAACTCAACCGCTTCCAAAAGGCACAAGAAAGAAGATGGTGATGTGGATTATAGCCTTAGGAATAGTTGCAACAATAGGATGCTTGCTGGTATGGGAAATTGCCTATAAGAAAAAAGGAGTTCGTGATCAGACCATTAAAAAAGTAGATTGGGAACATTTTACATATCATGGTTTTGAAGATGAAAGATTTAAACAATATCCTAAGAAAATATGCCAAGAACACTATCGTGACCCAAACTGTTTGTATAGTATCAAAAATGAAGAAGCTTGGTCTGATGGAGGGACAGCATTATATCCACCCATTTATGCTGACTTTGACCACGATGGTTCTTTAGAAGCTTTTATTAAGTTAGAGTACTTTGGCGGCAATACTTGCACGCTTGCGTGCCAAGTCTATAAGATGATTAAAAATAAGCCAACTTTTATATGGGGGGATATACTTGGGGAAGGGTACACCGGTGGCAATGCAAAAGTTAATCTCGAAGACCCCAGTATTACGGTAAGTTTTCCAGAACATACTTATACAGATGCACGTTGCTGCCCAAGTTTTGAAAAAGAGATTATTTTAGCTTGGGAAAATGATAAATTTATGACAAAAAGCTGTAAAGTCTACTTGACAGATTATGGAAAAGAAAAAATTCCGGAGGCTACCATTGCTAAAATCAATACTCTAAATCAAAGAATTCAGGAAGTTATAGATAATAATGATTTAAGCGACAGCCAGAAAAAGGAGCAAGTCAGGATAATTCAGGATAAATTTGAACAAGAGATATTGACTGAAGATGTAACTGATCAAAAAGTAAAAGAGGAGATAGTTGAACTTTTTGCAGTAGCGATTGGCAAAAAGTGGGGTTTTTTTAAGAGGCTGGTAGGGGTAGCGATTGGCGAAAGGTGGGGTTATATTGATAAGAATGGAAAATATGTCATCAATCCGCAATTTGATTTTGCTCGTAGCTTTTCTGAGGGACTGGCAATGGTAATGATTGACGGAAAGTGTGGCTATATTGATAAGAGTGGGAAATATGTCATCAATCCGCAATTTGATTTTGCTCGTAGCTTTTCTGAGGGACTGGCAATGGTAAGGCTTGACGAAAAGTGTGGCTATATTGATAAGAATGGAAAATATGTTATCAATCCGCAATTTGATTTTGCTGGGAGTTTTTCTGAGGGACTGGCAAGGGTAGAGATTGGCGAAAAGTGGGGATATATTGATAAGAGTGGAAAATATGTCATCAATCCGCAATTTGATCTTGCTTGGTGCTTTTCTGAGGGGCTGGCAGGGGTAGAGATTGGCGAAAAGTGGGGCTATATTGATAGGAGTGGAAAATATGTCATCAATCCGCAATTTTATTTTGCTCGTAGCTTTTCTGAGGGACTGGTAGAGGTAGCAATTGGCGAAAAGTGGGGCTATATTGATAGGAGTGGAAAATATGTCATCAATTCGCAATTTGATCTTGCTTGGAGCTTTTCTGAGGGGCTGGCAGTAGTAAGAATTGGCGAAAAGTGTGGCTATATTGATAGGAGTGGAAAATATGTCATCAATCCACAATTTGATAATGCTGGGAACTTTTCTGAGAGGCTGGCAATGGTAAGAATTGGCGAAAAGTGGGGCTATATTGATAGGAGTGGAAAATATGTCATCAATCCGCAATTTGATGATGCTTGGAGATTTTCTGAGGGGCTGGCAATGGTAACGATTGATGGAAAGTGTGGCTATATTGATAGGAGTGGAAAATATGTCATCAATCCACAATTTGATGATGCTTGGAGATTTTTTAAGGGGCCAACAGGGGAGGTTAAAACTTCAGAGTTCCTGAACCTGAAATAGGGCATAAGTCTACCGGGGCCAGACCCTCCATTTCGATATTGAACAGGCTTAATTTGCCAGGAGGACAAAAGGGACGGTTTAGACAACTTTAACAAACTTAAACAATTACAATACAACGAAAATATGGACAACATTACTTTAGGCTGGCGGAGGGGAATATTTTATTTGTTAGTATTTGACATTAAATATGTTATGTAAGCCCTCCTCCTTTCCCCCACAGCTTAGGAAGGACACTTGAGTGTCTTGATCTCATCTGTCCCTGATTAACTCAGGAACCTGGAGTGGTTACGGTTTCATTAACAGGAGGTTTTCTACAGCTTAAAGAACGGGCTTAAGAGCTTAAGGTTCCCCTTAAATGCTCTTAAGAACCACAAAGAAAAAACCTCTTTAAAAAACCGTGAAAACAGGGGAGGAAGCTCAAATTTACATAACTGCCTAAAAATATTGACAGTTAGGAGAATTTTGGGCAAATACTTTTGACAGAACCGTGCATAAGAGAAGGAAACAAAGATGAGAACCGCTACCCTGCCACCAACAGAATTAGAAGAATTAAAAGGAAGTGTCTTACAGCTCAAGAATGAATTGCATAGGTTACAGTCGATATTTCGAACTTATAGTGTTACCATAAACGATCTTGGAGACAGTCAACGGAAGCTGGCAAGTCCGGTCGTTGTTACTATTGAACAGCGAAATGAGGATGATTTTGTCGCCTGTTTCTATGATGCAGATATTTATGGATATGGAGATTCTATTCCGGAATGTCTCGATGATTTAAAGTTATATATAGTTTCTCAACTTGAGTTTTTGTCCCAGGAAGAAAAGAGAGTAAAGCTTGGGGTTTTTCCTGCCAAACAGTTAGCTATTTTGCGCAATTTAATTGTGAAGAGGACAAATCTATGCTGACACTTGAGGGTATTAAAACGGCTATGACCAAGCTTAATCTTCAAGAAGAAGATGGCAGGATAATTGAAGGGGAAGTTAGGTTTATCTCGAGTAGAGGCAATGAAAATCGCTATTCGTATTACTATAAAAACCGACTTGTGTTCACCTTTGGAATAACCCGTAGCCCGCGAAAAAAATCTAAGGTGTTCCATTATGTGCCTCGACAAATGCACCTTCAGCATCACGAATACCGGAAGTTATATGAATGTCCAATGTCTAAAAGAGAGTATAACGAAAAGTTGATGGCTGAAGGGAAGATAATAGGAACAAAAAACTAATCCGCAGATTACGCAGATTCTCACAGATTTGTAAATGAATCTAACGAATTAAACGAAGAAGAGTTAAGCCAAAGTTTCATCAATTTAGTAATCGGATTTATCGGATTGAGCAGATAAAAACAGATAGAAAAGAAATCCGATTAATCCGCTCAATCCGATTACTAAAAAATTCGGTAACTATTTACCCACATGAAGGGGAAAGATGGGAAAATGGAAAAGGAAGAAATATAATATCGGCCACTAATAAACACGAATGGGTCACGAATTAATATGAATCATTAAGAAAATTCAGGCAAAAACTATTAGGGTGCATTCGTGGCTAATTCCTTTAGATGAGGAGGAGAATAAACAAAAATGTATGCCATAGAGTTTCAAACCACTATTAAGAACGGGGCAATCGAAGTTCCTCAAGAATATCGAAATAATCTTTACGATCAGGTTCGTGTTATCTTACTGTCTGAGGAAGTGAAAAATGCAAAACCTAACCTGATCGACAAGCTTCTTGAGAAACCCATTGAAATTAATAAATTCCAACCTCTGGCAAGAGAGGAGATATATGAACAAAAACTAATTTAACCACAAAGCTCACAAAGTGCACAAAGAAATAAGGTAACACTTTACTCATCTGAAGTGTAAGTAAGGAGAAGTGGGGGAATAGGGAAAAAGGAAATATTTAACCGCGAATACACGCGAATTAACATAATTTAATTCTTTTCCCATTAGCGTCCATTAGCGTTCATTAGTGGTTTATCTTCTCCTTTATTTCTCCTCATTCTCTTTTCTTCTTTGTTGCATTTCAGTTGGGTAAATAGTTACGAAATAAGAAAAGATTCTTTGTGTTCTTGGTGTCTTTGTGTGAGAAAATATTATCCTGATTTATCCTGTAAATCCTGTCAAATAATCTGTGTAATCTGCGAAATCTGTGGATATATTTTTCTGGTATATCTCAAAATAAGGAGGAATGATCTTGAAATTTAAACAGGCAAATCGGCTTAACGTTCTGCCTCCCTATCCTTTTAGTGAGATTGACAAGGCTAAAGAGGCGGCTAAAAGCAGGGGAGTAGATTTAATTAATTTAGGAGTGGGCGATCCGGACCAGCCTACGCCAGGGCATATTATTGAGGCGGGGAAAATGGCCCTGGAGCATCCGGCTAATCATCAATATCCCAGCTATGCAGGGATGCTTAAATTCAGGCAGGCCGTGGCCAACTGGTACAGAGAGAGGTTTGGAGTAGAGCTTAATCCGGAGAATGAGGTGGTAACCTTAATTGGCTCAAAAGAAGGCATTGGCCATCTACCTCTGGCTTTTATTGATCCAGGGGATGTAGTCTTGGTTCCGGATCCAGGCTATCCGGTCTATTCTCCAGCCACCATATTTGCCGGCGGTATTCCTTATCTGATGCCCTTAAAAGAGGAGAATGGTTTTTTGCCTGACTTCTCATCCATTCCTGGCGAAACTTTAAAGAAAGCAAAGATTATCTACCTCAACTACCCAAACAATCCTACCGGAGCAACGGCCGGTCTTAGCTTTTTCAAAGAGGTAGTTGGTCTGGCCAAAAAGCATAATCTCATTGTTGCCCACGACAATGCCTATTCAGAGATCTACTACGACCAGCCACAACCAAGTTTCTTAGAGACAGAAGGGGCAAAAGAGGTAGGCATTGAATTCCATTCCCTTTCCAAGACTTACAATATGACCGGCTGGCGGATTGGGATGGCTTGCGGAAATAAAGATATTTTAGCCGGGCTGCTCTCTATAAAGAGCAATCTTGACTCAGGCGCTTTTCAGGCCGTGCAGGAAGCTGGAATAACCGCTCTCTCCGGTTCTCAGGAGTGTGTCTTGAAGATGCGCTCTCTTTACAAGGATCGCCGGGAGGTGCTTGCCTCTGCCCTTGCGGATTTAGGTTGGGAGATAGCTGCCAGCAAGGCTACATTTTACCTCTGGATAAAAATACCTTCGGCGGACAATTCAGCCTCTTTTGCTAAGCTTTTGCTATCAGAAGCAGGAATAATTGTTACCCCGGGCACAGCCTTTGGTAAGTTCGGCGAGGGCTACATTCGGATGACCTTGACC